>Ga0272448_1000054_pt1 | contig 157537 bp, 163 predicted proteins | sample YNPCB0191_FD_202220 | JGI IMG/M metagenome (GOLD analysis project Ga0272448, IMG submission 202220) | Hot spring sediment microbial communities from Yellowstone National Park, WY, United States - YNP-CB-019-1 | ecosystem: Environmental > Aquatic > Thermal springs > Hot (42-90C) > Sediment... | reverse complement strand
CGAAGTGTCGTGGCAGTCCCAAAGAGGTTTCAAGGGATTCTGATCTTCATCAGAATGACAGATATTCATTGTCATTCCGAATTTACTTGCCCGTTCCGTAGCTTTAGCGAAGGCGGGTTTCGGAATCCCTTTTCTCCAGGGGATTCTTTCGCCCTTTTAGGGCTCAGAATGACAGGAAATGTCACTGCGAGCGGAGCGAAGCAGTCCCAAGGGGGTTTCAGGGGATTGTTCCCGAGAATTGAAGAGATTGCTTCTCCGCCAGAGGCGGATCGCAATGACGGATACTTTTGTCACTCTGAATTTACCTGCCCGTTCCGTAGCCTTAGTGAAGGCGGGTTTCGGAATCCCTGTTCTCTATGGGATTCTTTCGCCCCTTTAGGGCTCAGAAGGACAGGAAAATCGTCACTGCGAGCGGAGCGAAGCAGTCCCAAAGAGTTTCAGGGGTTCACTAATCTCCATGGGATTCTGAGACAAGCTCAGAATGACGAAGTGTCTTTGATCTTCAAGGTTTATAGTTTACTCAAAAAATCCTTCTCATCGATATGCGCTAAATCCAAAATACCCGATATGGTTCCCCGGGCAAGTTCTTTATGGTTGGGAACAATAGTGGTGATGGTTTTATGGAGCACTGTTTTTCGCAACTTGATATGAGATCCCCTTTGCGCTACAACGGAAAATCCATATTGTTTTATGAGCATTTTTATCATCAGCTTGCCTGATACTGTTTTCCATTTTTTAGGCATGCTCGACATCAAGCGATGTGATAAATGAAGCTCTGCGGGAGAAACGTCTCATGGTTTTTGGTTGCATATCTTCCAAAAATAATTCCATTGCTTCTTTTAAGTTTTTCTGTGCTTCCTCAATCGTTTTTCCCTGCGAAACAACACCTGTTTCAGCACAGCGGGCGACGTACCATTTTTCTTCTTGTGTTATAATGGAGGTGAATCGGAGTGTCATCGTTGTATAGATAAAGATAACCTGTTTTTATCATAAAGATATTTTATGAAAAATGCAATGCAAGTTGCTGTATTCCACCTCGTTAAATTGTACAGACCCGGTCGAAAAGATGCCCTGTCATCGCGAGGCTGAAAGCCGTGGCGATCCCAAGGAAGTTCAAGGGTCTCACTGTTCTCTATGGGATTCTTTCGCCCCTTTAGGGCTCAGAAGGACAGGAAAATCGTCACTGCGAGCAGAGCGAAGCAGTCTCAAGGAGTTTCAGGGGGCCCACTAATCTCCATGGGATTCTGAGACGAGCTCAGAATGATGGATACTTTTGTCACTCTGAATTTACTTGCCCGTTCCGTAGCCTTAGTGAAGGCGGGTTTCAGAATCCCTGTTCTCTATGGGATTCTTTCGCCCTTTTAGGGCTCAGAAGGACAGGAAATGTCACTGCGAGCAGAGCGAAGCAGTCCCAAATAGGTTTCAAGATATTGTTTCTCATGGGTTTTGTAAAAAAAGTTTGCATATTTATGGTGGTATTGTATAATATATCTAGAAATATAAATAATACTGTTGTCAACCGACCCTAAGGGTCGAAAAGAGAGGATGATACAAACAAAAAACTATTTTCAGGCAAAACGATCCGACGGGCACAACCCGGTTGGTTTTAAGCATAAGAGGGTCTCCCCCTGTCATCAAGGCTCGGTTCTGCTTTATGTGCTTCTCACCGTAGCGCTGTTTATGCTGATGTTTTCATCTCTGATCTATTTTTTGGGACGGAACACGAATTATGTGGCGACGGCAATGGTTCAAAACAAGCTCTATTTTGATGCAACTTCCACGGAAGAAAAAATATTGGGTTTGTTTCAGACCAACCCGTCTAATGAGGTGGTGTATAACGAAGTGAACAAACCCACCCGGGATATGAAATTCGACGGCTATCGGAGTCTCGTAGACAGTTATGTGTACAAAGGAAAATCGGACCTCATTACCATCACCCCGAATGATTATAATGTGGACACGGGAAAACAAACGTTACCACAAAATCTGGTTTTGACCCGTCAGGCCGGATCCTTTACGGATCTGTTTGTCCTGTATCGCTTCATGGATCCTGTGAGTAATTTTCAACAAGCAAGTTTCAGTAAGATTTTAACATCAACAGATTCTTCTTTCCCTATTCCTCTGGCGTATTGTCCACCGGGAGGCTCGTTTCCAGACAATATGAATGGTCCGTGTTCTGATCCTTCTCAAACAAAGAATGCCCTTGTTGATCATAAGCTCCAAATTATTGTTTCCTTGCCAACCGATACAAATGCAGACAAAGGCGCGCTCTATACCCTTACATCCGACGGGACGGGATTACTCAATGAGCATGTTCATATTGAATTAACCGTGACAAGTTATGAATATGCCAAATCGTTGGGTACGGGACAGGCGTTGACGACATCCATGAGTACGGATTTAAAATTTCCATCATATCAGCGGGTTTCCCAAGTCGATTTTGCAAATTCCAGTTCGGATCAATCTCTCATCTCTTCTCTCTCCAATCCCGGGATATCGACGGCTTATATTGATAATTTTCAGGTGGAGTCTGATAAGGATTGGACGCCTGCTGGTGGTACGCCTGTATTTGACAATTCGGGAATGACCTTAAGTAATGAGACTTACAAGCGTAATCAGTCCCTCAAAACGGATTTTGATGTCCGTGTGATTGAAACGGTTCCTTCGGCGGGACAGTTCCAGACGGGATTATTTATGGCAAATACTGCTGCACGTGATACAATTTATGCCCGTGTCGCGATCATTTCTCCTTCTTCGATAACCTATTATAAAGAAGAAACGGATGCAAATGGTAATACAGCTTGTGTACAATCTTCTGATCTTCCTACAACTGATGATTTTCGTACATTCGCTTTTTGCCAGTATGATACTTCTGGAAATCCATTGCCTTCTAGTGAGGCAAACCCCTGTACATCAACTACCCATATATTTCGGGATCATAGTGATACCTGTCGTCAGGATGCAACAGCAAGCCAATATCCCGAATTTTTCCCTTTAGCGTCAACTGACCCTCAATATTTTGTCCCTGATACAACCACTCCTAATAAAGTGGCGATTCGTTTGGTGCGGGAAGGGAATCAGGTGACCGCTTCGTATTGTAAAACAGGGTATAATTGTGAGGTCAATGGCGCGTGGGTAGATCTGGGGCCACAAGTGCAGGTGAGTTTTCCCGGCAATGGTGTCTATCCCGGTTTATTTGATCAAGGGCAGGATTCCGTCTTTTCTTATTTCCGGGCGACGAGTTTATATAAAAGTTGGGATCATCCTGCAACCTTCACCTCCGTGATTGATTATGGGAAACCGACACCAATTTCAACGATTGATTTGGATGGATATGCGCCTGATTCGGCTCATTTTGAAGTAAAGGTTTCCTATCAGGATCAGCAGTCGGGCCAAACTGTTTTTGGCAAATGTCTTACCTTGGATGGGAGATGTACTTCCATGGTATTTACGCCTGTGACGAGTGATGGGAACCAGATTGTGACGAATAAACTGACACTTCAAATTTCCTTTCTCACTATGAGTGGGAATCTTTCGGATATTCCGTTTATCCGTTCTTTGGAAGGATATTTTGATCCGGGGACGGGAAGTTGCAAACCACAGACGTGTGATACAATACAAAATCCAACATCTTGTACAACTGACCAGCCTTGTGCGAATGGTTGCGGAGGAAGTTTGGTATGCAGTGGAGAGACTCCGCCGACAACATACTATATGTGTAATACCTCTGGTCAATGTGTTTCAACAACAAGTTGTACAGGACAAAACTGTTATACTTCAAGTAATTGTAATAACGCATGTACACCTCCTAGCTACCAGTGTACAGGTTCTGATCCTACAAATGCAACGATGTGTACGGGAGATAATCAGGACCTGACAGCAGACACTCCAAAAACATTAGTAGAACATTGTGGTAATCCAAAATGTGAATTCATCTGTAATTCAGGTTATCATTATGTTGCAGGAACGGGAGGAGGTGGAGCTTCTTGTCAGCCGGATATGTGTCCTGTCCCAACCTACACGCCTGCACGTGAGGATCTACCGATGGGCTGGACGAACGGTAATGTGAATGCGAGTGTAACGTATGGAGGACAGAATTTAACCCATACCTTTACAGAGAACGGGGCATACAACTGGCCTAACACACCTTGTAATGCAAATGTTGATTGGATAGATAAAATAGCTCCGACCTGCGGATTATGGAGTCCCGGACCTGAGCCACAAAATATTCCTTGGGCAATAGGCTTTCAGACGTTTACGAATAATGGAAGCGATAGTTTAAGCGGATTGGTGTCAGGTTCAAATCAATGTACTGTAATATCTGTAAATGGTAATTGTAATGCAACGTTACAAGATAAGGCAGGAAACACAACAGTATGTGGACCATCTCCGCAGGCGAAAATTATACCGGATGCTACTGGTCTTACATTCTTTGCAGATTATACGGATAATCCCAATGGGCTCAATTCGGATATCCCGATAGGTGGTACTATTCCAGCTACTAATGTGAATGCAAGTCAATCTGTTCCAAATGGTTTAAGTGTTACACCCGGAGCAGGAAATTATGTAAGCTATCCAGCATCAAACGTTCTCAATCCCTCACAGGGAACCATAGAGATTGTGGTGGATGGAAGTGATCTACAGTCAGCGGGATATAGTTATTTGTTTGATGCAACACCAGATGGGACAACGGGGACATATCCTAGAATCTCCCTTGACATCCTAGCGGGAAATTATTTAAAATTTCTTATTCAAAATACTAGTACTGATACAAAGTCAGTTTTGATTTCTTTGAGTGGATTACCATTGAGTGGGAATGTAACAATAAAGGGGATTTATCAAAATAGTGACTATGTCAAATTAAAAATATTAAACTCAAGTGGTATCGAGATCGCATCTAACCAGTCCGCCGCTGTTGCAACCGTTTCGCTGTCGTCAATCTCTTCTTTCTTCATCGGCTCGCAGGTGGGTGGGGCGCAAGTTTGCCTTCATCAGACCGGAGGTATGTGTGACCAATATGGACCATCGCAATATAATGGTTCTATCAAATCTGTGAAAATTTGGAATACTTCGAATCCGCCTGCAGGGGGCTAAATGCCAAACCAATAAATCTCCCCATTTTGTGTGTCATCGCGAGGCTGAAAGCCGTGGCGATCCCAAGGGGGTTTCAAGGGATTGTTCCCGAGAATTGAAGGGATTGCTTCTCCGCCAGAGGCGGATCGCAATGACAGATACTTTTGTCACTCTGAATTTACTTGCCCGTTCCGTAGCCTTAGTGAAGGCGGGTTTCAGAGTCTCAAGGGATTCGAATGACAGGAAATGTCACTGCGAGCAGAGCGAAGCAGTCCCAAAGAGGTTCAGGGGTTCACCGATCTTCTTGGGATTCTTTCGCCCCTTTAGGGCTCAGAATGACAGAAAGATATCATCGTGAGGCTGAAAGCCGTGGCGATCCCAAGGGGGTTTCATGGGATTGCTTCGGTCACATTCGTTCCCTTCTGCCTTCGGCAGACAGGCGCAATGACGACTATAGAATCTCATCATACAAATCTTTCCACTCAGGATTCATTTTTTGAATGAGCATTTCCTTTTTCTTTCTGGATCCTGCTTTTATCTGCTTCTCTCTTTTAATTGCTTCGGTCATATCGTTTGTTATTTCATACCACACCAGTTTTTCGCAATTATATTTTGCAGTGAAACTATTTTTATCTAAATGGTTTTTATGTTCAAAAACGCGTTTGGGTAAATTGCTTGTTACACCTGTGTAAAGGACAGTATGATTTTTGTTTGTCATAATATATACCGCACAGACTTTTTCCATATTGTGTATTGTCGCTGTGAGTATAAAGGAAAGATACAAAAAAATGCAAGGGATTGCCCTATTTTTTGTGTCATCGCGAGGCTGAAAGCCGTGGCGATCCCAAGAGGTTTCAAGGGATTGCTTCGGTCACATTCGTTCCCTTCTGCCTTCGGCAGACAGGCGCAATGACACTTTAAATTGTCACTGCGAGCGGAGCGAAGCAGTCCCAAAGAGGTTTCATGGGATTGCTTCTCCCTTCGGGATCGCAATGACAGACATGTGGAAGAAGCCCCGCCGATGGCGGGGCTTCTTTTGTTTGATCTCCTTTCTTCCCCTAGGGGGAATGAGGTAGAGACAATCAAGGTGAAGGTGGGATGTCATCGCGAGGCACAACGTGCCGTGGCGATCCCAAGGAGTTTCAGGGGATTGCTTCGGTCACATTCGTTCCCTTCTGCCTTCGGCAGACAGGCGTAATGACAGTTCGATACAACCAAGTGGGGTCGGAAAGGTGAGGGCACCTCCTTTCCTGTTCCACGTGGAACAGCTACTCAACCACAAGATCTACACTCGCCTGACTCGTTCCTCCATGCGAGTCTGTGGCGGTGATGGTGATGGTGGCGTTGCAGATGGAATTTGTGATATAGTTCAGAGAAACGCCCGTCCCGGATGGCACGGGGCCTCCGGATGTGGCGCTTAGAGTTCCGCCTGCAGAAGGAGTTTCCATGAGACTCGCTGTCCAGCTGATTGTGTCGTTGTCGCTGTCTGTTAAAGTGAAAGTGATCACGGAGACCAATCCACCCGGAACCGGATTCGGCGTCGCCGTGAGCCCTGTGATCGTCGGGTTGTGGTTCGTCGTCACGGTGATGGACTTACTGCACTGGGCGCTCTGGAGTCCGTCATTCACCGTCACCGTGGCGGTGTAAGTCCCCGCCGTCGTGTAAGTGTGGGTTGGGTTTTGGGTGGTGGCGTGCTGGGAGCCATCCCCGAAGTCCCACGAGTAGGAGTAGGAGCCGGTTCCCCCCGACGGCGTGCTCGTGAAGGAGACAGTCAGAGGTGCAACTCCGCTCGTCGACGTTGCTGTACACGTTACGGAAAGTACCGCCACGAACGTGACGCTGATCGTGTGATTCGCCGTCACGGTTGCGAAATTGTAGCTTGCCGGATGTCCGACAGAAACGTTGTCCACAAGCACGTCCGCAACGATGTATCCGCTGTTGGGCGTAAATGTGAAGTTCTGGGACGCTCCGCAGTTGACAACGACGCTTCCGCTTGGGGTAATGGATCCGTTGGGACCCGCCGACGCCGTGATGGTGTAGGTGTTCAAGGTTGCCGAGACGGTCAGGGTGTGGTTCTGGTTCATCGTTACTGTACCGCTCGCGCTGACGGGAGAGCCGTCAAGCAAAACCTGAAGGCTTCCGTAGCAGGAGAGGGCAGAGTACGAGTAGTTGACCACCGTCCCTTCCTGGTAGGAGCCGCTCGTTGCGGGAGTTCCCGTTGCACCCGTCCCGATGGATACGGTCAGGGTGTAGGTGGGAATGGAAGAGACGGTGACCGTTCCCGTGGCGTTGGCGGTATTGGACAAAGAGTCCGTTACCGTCACTTTGTATGTGAATGTGCCGACCGCCGTGTATTCGTGGCTGGGGTTCTGGGTGATGCCATGAGCACTCCCATCGCCAAAGTCCCAGTCGTACGTGTAGGTCGGTTTTCCTCCGAGGGGCGTGCTCGTGAAAGAGACTGTAAGAGGCACTGTTCCCGAAGGGGGAGTAGCCGTGGACGTGACAGTGAGGACGGGGTAGACGTTGATCGTCCCCCCGCAGGTGGCCGTCTGGCCGATGTTGTCGGTGACGGTCACAGAGTACGTGTAGGTTCCGGCGACAGTGTACGTATGAGAGGGATTCTGGGTGGTGCCATGAGCGGTACCATCGCCATAGTTCCAGTCATACGTGTAGGGAAGCACTCCACCGTTGGGGGTAGAAGTGAAATCGACGGTGAGGGGTACCGTGCCCGATTCTTTCGATGCGGCGCAAACGGTTCCCGAAGTTGGATGGACCGTGATTTGCTGGGTGGATGTGATGCTTCCGCCCAGACTATCCACGACCTCCACTGTTGCCGTGTAGGTTCCGGCTGTCGTGTAGGTGTGGGTGGGGTTTTGGTCCGTGGAGGTTTCGCCGTCGCCAAAATCCCAGTTGAAACTGTAGGGCGGTTTGCCTCCCGTGGCGTCTGCCGTGAAGCTGACGTCGAGAGGAGCAACTCCGTTTGTGGGCGTGGCGGACGAAGTGGCAGCAAGGTCATAATCCACGGCTGCCGTTTCCGTTCCGCGGACGATCCCGCCAACGACAAGGATGCTCTTTTCCTGGGTCGCCACCAGGTTTTTCACCTGCTGGGCGATGGAAGAGGGGACGGTGATGGACACCGTGTTCTCTCCAGGGGAAAGAGTGGCCGTCGTCTGAAGGACCGTCGCGTTTTTCCACGCGCCGTTTGGCTTCTGGTAGAGGAATTTGACCTTGATGGTAGCCTTCTTGGCTACCGTCTTCGGGTTCGTGGCGGTGTAGGAGAGCGTCACATCCTTTGTCGTGTAGAGCATGGCGGGCTTCTGCTGAAGCGCGATGCTCCACGTGGACGTTGTTGTAGAGGCCGCTTCGGCGACGAGGGTAGATTCCGTGCTGACGGTCTCATTCCCGACTGTCAAGGTCAGGGTGAGGTTCTCGCCCAGAGCAAAGGGGGAGAGCACCGTCGGATCGATGAGAATCGTCCGATGATTCCTTCCTCGATCGAGAGGGAGCGTCCCTGTGATAACCTGCTCTACCATCTCATCTTCCGATGTGATGGTGAGCTGGTAGGGAGCGCCCCATGCCGTGTTGGCATTAACTTCGATGGCGAGGGGGCTCGGCTCGATGGCCGAGATGTACTCGGGCTGGAGGAGCATGAGTCCCTCTGCCTGAGGAAGGGGAGGGGTGGCGATCATCGTTGTGGCAAATGCCCCGAGGACGATCGCGATTACGAGAACGGTAAGTTTGAAAATGTTTCTGCACATGTTCATTTCTCCTTCTTCTCCCAACGCCTCATGGCGAAGGGAAGGAAACACCAACAGATTTGAGGTCATGGGCGCTGGTGTGTACCCCCATGACCTGACTTCTATATATAGAGAAACGCTTTTGGAAAAGCGCGCATTGTTGTATCGAATAGTCTTTTCGGCTTTGGTATCACCGAAAAGAGAGAAGTTGAATAGATGCTATGGGTTCCCGTATATCGCTTACGCTCTTACGGGACATAGTATCTTGGGATTCATCCCGCTTGGCGGGATTCATCTCCAATTCAACTTCTGTCTTCACCTTGTTGTCAATGATCGTTGTCAGCCATTCCCTGGTAGGTAGGAAGACGGACAATCTGTGTTATCCAATGAATGATATATTCATCCGTTGATAACGGAAAACATACCTACAATTCATTGGGTGAATATAGTATACACTTTTTTAAAAAAGTCAAGGGGAAAATAATAATTAAATATGCCAAGGGTAGTGGGATCCCAGACCCGGTCTAAAAGATTTCATAGACCGGGTCTGTATGTGTTGGTGTCTGTCATCGCGAGGCACAACGTGCCGTGGCGATCCCAAGGAGTTTCAAGGGATTGCTTCGGTCACTTCGTTCCCTTCTACCTTCGGCAGACAAGCGCAATGACACTGTTAATCGTCACTGCGAGCAGAGCGAAGCAGTCCCAAGGAGTTTCAGGGGTTCACCGATCTCCTTGGGATTCTTTCGCCCTTTTAGGGCTCAGAATGACAGGAAAATAGTCATCGCGAGGCTGAAAGCCGTGGCGATCTCAAGGGGGTTTCAAGGATTACCCTAAGGGGTCCCTTTGGGACTTCGGTCACTTTGTTCTCTTCTGCCTTCGGCAGACAGGCGCAATGACACTTTAACTGTCACTGCGAGCGGAGCGAAGCAGTCCCAAAGAGGTTCAGGGGTTCACCGATCTCCTTGGGATTCTTTCGCCCCTTTGGGGCTCAGAATGACAGGAAAATCGTCATCGCGAGGCTGAAAGCCGTGGCGATCCCAAGGACTTTCAAGGGATTGCTTCGGTCAGATACGTTCCCTTCTGCCTTCGGCAGACAAGCGCAATGACACTTTTAATCGTCACTGCGAACGGAGCGAAGCAGTCCCAAAGAGGTTCAGGGGTTCACCGATCTCCTTGGGATTCTTTCGCCCCTTTGGGGCTCAGAATGACAGGAAAATCGTCATCGCGAGGCTGAAAGCCGTGGCGATCCCAAGGAGGTTTCAAGGGGCTCACTGTTCTCCATGGGATTCTGACCTACGTCAGAATGACAGAACACAAAACCTTGACAAATAAAAAAGATGCCCTATGATAACAACCTTCATAGGTATAAAAGGAATACAAAAGAGTCTCTTTTAAAACAAGGTGGATATGATATAATACAATCTAACTAACATCATACAAAACGAACCGACTGAAAAAATATAGTTTTTACTTCTTTATTGTTCCATATTATGAAACCAGATGTTAATCCCCTTTCTCCAGAAGCACTCCCTTCGGAAGAAAAAGTTCCCGGGAAAAAACCGAATAAGAAGGTGATGAACGTAATGAAAGGAATATCAAGAAAAATTGGTGCATTGCTGGGGGGGGCGGTGATGTTTGCCGCAGTAAGTGTCAAAGCGGATCAACCTATTTCACAGGCCGATCTAGAGAAATTTGGGAACAATCCCGAAGTGACCCGCTTGATGGGTAATCCGGAATTAATGCAGCAGCCGGAAGCTGTTGATTATTTTTCCAAGCCTCGGAGTGATGGATTTTTACAATTGACGGATGGAAATGGCAGTTCGGTTTTTGTACGCGGGGAATATAAGGTAGACCCGAATGATACCTCAACGAATCCGCCCACGGAATATATGGAAGCAGTCAATATTACCACACCGGGGCAGACAGCAATACTGGAATCAACGGTGGATGAACAGATCAACTCAACGACAATGATCACCCATTCGATCCAGATTATAGGGAATCATTCGTTAACATTAATGTGTTCAGATGATTATGGGGTAGACTGGTATAATTTTTGTGATCCGGCTATAGGAGGGAAATTATCTCCTGCTTATAATAATGGTTCGGGGAAAACCGGTTCTTTCAAAGGTCCTTATAGCGGACCCGTAAGTATAGACTTTCGCAGTGTTTTAGGAGGAAGAACTCATTTAAAACTTCGCTGGGTGGCGACGGCGGATAGTACGGTCAATAGTGGAGATCGGGTTGCCCTGACGAAAGAGATGGATAACTGGCAATCACCTCTGAATCCTGTGAAGGGAGTGACGGTTGATTTTGATAATTCCACGGCGATTGTGAATGTGGATAATGGATATGATGTGCGAGGGAATATTATAGGAATTTACAGAAGTACGGATGGAGGCAATACGTGGACTTATCAGGGAGACACAAACGGATATTTCTTTCAGCAGGATATTACGAATGGTGTGCAGTACACCTATGGCGCCGAAAGACGCGATATCGATGGCAATAAATCCGCCCTTATTGATGCCGCTCCCGATCAGGCCACCTGCGATGGTAGACCAGGGGAGACGAGGATAACTGCTGATAAAGCAGGAGATTCATTAAATGCGTATTGGTTTCCACGTAATAGTACAGCAGTCCCTTGTGGCTCATCTGGACCTGTAGATTCCTATAGGATATATGTTGGGCAAATTGGACAACCAGAAAGTACATTTATCTTGGCAGACGAAGTATTCAATGGTTCTGCAACGTCATGGGGAACTGGTTATATACCATCTGAGGATGTCGCTTTCGTAGTCCGTTCTGTCCGAAATGGAGTGGAAGAATAAAATATTAATAAATGAAAAAGACTCTCAATGTTTGAGGGTCTTTTTTTATTATTCTTTGTAACCCGTCGGGGGTATTTATGATTTTGTCATGCTGAATTTATTTCAGCATCCCTTTTCTCTATGGGATTCTTTCGCCCTTTTAGGGCTCAGAATGACGGATACTTTTGTCACTCTGAATTCATTTCAGAGTCTCAACAATCTCTGTGAGATTCTGACCTTCGTCAGAATGACAGGAAAAAGTCATCGCGAGGCTGAAAGCCGTGGCGATCCCAAGAAGTTTCAAGGGATTGCTTCGGTTACTCCGTTCCCTTCTGCCTTCGGCAGACAAGCGCAATGACACTGTTAATCGTCACTGCAAGCGAAGCGAAGCAGTCTCAAAGAGGTTTCAAGGGATTCTGACCTTCGTCAGAATGACAGGAAAATCGTCACTGCGAGCGTAGCGAAGCAGTCTCAAGGAGTTTCAGGGGTTCACCGATCTCCTTGGGATTCTTTCGCCCCTTTAGGGCTCAGAATGACAGAAAAAATGTCATCGCGAGGCACGAAGTGCCGTGGCGATCTCAAGGAGGTTTCAAGGGATTGCTTCGGTTACTCCGTTCCCTTCTGCCTTCGGCAGACAAGCGCAATGACACTTTAACTGTCACTGCGAGCGGAGCGAAGCAGTCCCAAAGAGGTTCAGGGGTTCACCGATCTTCTTGGGATTCTTTCGCCCCTTTAGGGCTCAGAATGACAGAAAAAATGTCATCGCGAGGCACGAAGTGCCGTGGCGATCTCAAGGAGTTTCATGGGATTGCTTCGCTCACTTCGTTTTCTTCTCCCTTCGGCAGACAGGTGCAATGACGACTTTAATTTATCTTACTTGTCTTAAACAAGAATGAACTGGATTGTTTTGTTGTATTTCCTATGGGATCATTATTTCCGCTCTTTCCATCTTTCGTATACATAGGATCGACGAGGGTATATTGAATCTGATCGATGGAATCTTTAGAAGATTCTGGAACAGGTGTTCCATACACACTTTTTATATACTTCAATGTTATTAAACCAAATGTGTTACGAATATCTGAACTTGGTAATGTTGGCAGTGGTGTTATGAGTTGAATTGGTCCTGATATATTACTTTTTGTAAAATTATTTATCCCTTTAGATATTTGCCAAAATAAAGTTGTATCCTTATCAATCCATTTTTTTGGGGTACCGGTAAAATAATAATACGGAAAAATGATAGGGGTAGGAGGGGATCCTGCTGTCGGATTGTTACTCGTAATCGAATAGTTGTTTCCAGTCAGATCGATTGTATATTCTATTCCTTCATAGGGAGAAAGTATATTTATGGTCGTCCCGTTTATTTTTATATCCGTTGGTTTTGTTATCTCAATAAATGGCGCAAATGCTGTTGTTCCGGGGATAAGTTTGTTATGCTTATATCCTACTAAAATACAGGCTTTACTTGGATCTAATCCATTTTTCCCACAGAAATCAGTTTTAGTAGGATCCGGGTCAATGTATGGTTTTTTTATACATTGTGTATCTGTGTCATCTTTACAAAAATGATCAACACATCCTGTAGGATAGGGTGTATTTACACAAAAAGACCAATCCAATGCTCCTCCTGAAGTTTGTGCTCCGGAAGGATAATAATAAACAGCATTATTCCAATAATCAAGACAGTATTTTTTTGTACTGTCGCACCGGGGGAGCATCTTATCTAATAATTGCCATTGAGTTCCATTGTATGTATAGGCGACGTTTTTAATGAGAAGATTATAAATATTTGTATGAGATGTATCAGCATATTGCTTTCCATTGGGGTCAGCGAGAATAATTGTAAAGGGAAGTAACTTACTATCTTTTTTGTTCAGCAAAACAACTTTATCAAACCCTGTTGTCGGTGAATCTTTTTCTACATGGATCACTCTCCATGCCTCATCCAAGAAGTTTTGGAGGGTCATATGAACGGTCTCTTTTTCGTTATTAATCGCAATCGTGTTTTTGATATCCGCATTGATCCGGAAAAACGATGCCATCAGATTGGAAATCGCAATAAATAAAATACTGCTCACGACAATCGTCACAAGCACTTCGATGAGGGTAAAACCTTTTCTCCCAACCCGACGGGTTGATATTTTCCCGACCCCGTCTTTTCCCCAAGACCCTAAGGGTTTTAGAGATGAACCCTTAGGGTCGGGAGAGACGTTATCCTCTGCGGCGGATCTGTTTTTCCCCGTCATTCCGGCGTAAGTCCAGAATCTATTTTTTCCGGCAAGATTCTTATCCCAACCCGTCGGGTTTTTGATTTGTTGCCCGACAGATTGAGGAATCGTATTTTTTTTATTGTTCATAACGAATATATTTAGAAGTTCGGTATTGATATTCTTCACCCGTTATATCTTTATAGACGATCGTGACCGTCATCTTGATCACTTGAGGATAACCTTTGGAAGATTCCCCAACATTGGGCAGTTTTACGCCATCGATCAGCGTAATGTCGTTTAAGGGGGTTGGTGAGCTTGTATCCACTACTTTTGCCGTGGGACGAATAATATCTCCCGGAACAACGGTTGTATCTCCCGTTGTTGTGATGGTTATCGTTGTTTTATTGCCATTGGTATTATCATTGGACAAAGTATAATTGTTACTCATCCATTGATGCGTTGGATTGTTCAGAATAGAAAAAAGCTGATCAGTTCTGTAATTGGCAGGTGTTATTTTGGAGCTGTCTAAAGGAGATGAAAAGTTAATTTTGTAGGTATTTTGATCGGGATGGGTAATATCTGTAATATAGGGCCCCAGATTGGTTGGATCCGTCTCAAACTGCATCTCGACCCAGTAGGTATCCTGTTTTCCGTCAGGGAAAGGATAAATAGGTTGTCGTCCCCATTCTACTTTATATTTGTATGCATGTTTGTTTTCGGTGGTAGAAGTATCGCATACGGAATTGGTATTGGTATCGACACAACCCAGACCTATGGGAGTTGTACTTGTTTCTTTATCCACATACTGATCAAAGAAATTCTGCCATCCTTCGATCTTGATGACTCCTTCCATAGCATGAAAATAACTCATTTGGAGGTTTTTTACCGTCGCAATATTTTTACTATCCACGCTTAACATAATCAGATAGCGATACAGAGCAAACGATCCCACAATAACAACAAGAAACACTGTCGTGGCAATCACTGTCTCAATCAAGGTAAATGCTTTTCTCCCTCCCCGTTGAGGTTGGCGTTTTGATTGCATCCTACGGGTTGAGCATCTTTGTGGTGATATTGTTGAGATCATAAAAAACTAGTAATCGGCGGGTAAAGAAAAAGAGATGAGAATTTTAGAGGGATCAGATCGTTTGAATAACTGGACATTCACTTTTGATGGTGCGGGGGTTTCCTGATTTCCAGTGGACGACAAATAAGTCTGCCAGTGCATTCTGCCGTACGAGTCAAAAATTGCTTTTGCCGAAGAGAGCTCCTGCGCAGGATTTTGATCATCGAACAATTTCATCACAATATCATCATCGGGTGTATCATTGTAATTGCGTGGGGTGAAAAACATAAAAGCAACTTCGTTTGATTTGTTTTGTAACTGTTCTGTATCCTGAAAATAGACGTTAAAATACTGATCAAGGGGATTATTCGTCTGTGGAAGTGTAAAAGAAGATAATCCTTCTCTTTCTGATGTTATCGATAACGTACGGATCGTATTGCTCGAATCACGGTAATTCAGTTCCATACCACTTTCATTCAGAGGAAACAGTTGAGATCCGCTTCCGGTTTGGACGGTAAATGTCCACGTTTTTCCTTCATCCGGTGTGGTGATGGATTGCAGAGATAGGGTATAGATGGTATGACTGGGGTATGTTGCCCAAAATCCGCTTCCGCTTCCTGTGAAAGTTATGAAGCCGTTATCATTTTTCTCCAGTAGAGAAAGTTTTTTGAACATCACAATGTCATTCAAAATGCGATCCCGGGCATCAGTGGCTACGGTTTGGGAATTATCACTACTCGACATCAGCGTCCAGGTTGCGAGCAAACTGACGAGCGCAATAACAACTAATAATTCCACAAGGGTAAACGCTTTGGATGTGGGTCTCTTCTGGTGAAATGAAAGAGAGAAACGTTCCATGTTGAAAACTAAGATGAGCTATTGGAATTGGTGCTGATATCTGATGGATAAGCGCCGGTTTTAAGCCGATAACTTTTGATCTGCTGTTCCAAAACATCCATTTTGCGCAAGACAGCCTGATTTTTACTTTCCTGATTATTGACGAAATTCATCATGCTGATGGATAACACCAATAAAACAGCAACAATGGCGAGAACAACGAGGATTTCAAGAAGCGTAAACCCCATGGAATATCGCCTTTTATAAGACCATGTTGTGTCATTTTTGAGGGTAAAGACTTTGCGGTATAATCCAACCTGATGGGAGGACGATTTTTCCCCAAAAAACCCGAAGAGATGGAAAGATCCCTCTGGCAGGTTTGAAGATGCATCATTTCTTTGAGTACAGGCTTGTTGAAGAGATGTTTTCATAGGTTTTTTGTTTGTATGTAAGTAGTATATCATTGCTGATAAGAAATTCAATATCTCCCGAGGAGATGTATTTACTGTTGGAAAAAGTTGATGATACGATCCATAAAATCATGATGTTTCTCCTGCACTTTCTTCAAAAATGGTTCAACCGCCGCCAGAAGAATGGGGATACCGATCACGATTGCCAGCGCGATGAAGAAGCCAAGTCCCATATACATGAGGAGTTGGTTGTTGATCTCCACTTTGCTGTTGATGAGTCCCAGCATAATGATAACGGTGCCCAGACACCCGATGAGAATACCGATGAGGAATACGCCCGAGAGCAGATTCATACTCTTTTGCTGTTTGTTCGGTTCGGCATCTGTTATCTGCAGGAGCAGATTGCTCGGTAGGGTGACATCTTCTTCAACGGTTTTTTTCTCCTGTATTTTGTGGAGTTTCTCCAGATCGAGTTTTTTGAGGAGTTTGAGGAGCCAGGAGAATTTCACCGTTACATTTTCGGTGATCGCCATGAAATTGAGCTTTGATTTTTCATAGATGTTCTGGAGAGCAAAGGAACTGTCATGATGCTCGTCGGCGAGATTGATAGGATGTTTTTCCATAGAAAATTATGTTATGTATTAACGAGTTAAAGGGTTAAAGAGTTATTCTGGATTCTGATTTCTGACTATGTATTCATGGGTTCACGGGTTAACGGGTTAACGAGTTGAGGGGGGAATTACTAATTAAGAATTATGAATGATGAATGATGAATGACGAATTACTCATTTTTGATTTGGTATTTTTTATTAACGGGTTAACGAGTTCACGAGTTACGCTGGATTCTGATTTCTGACTATGTATTAACGGGTTCACGGGTTAACGGGTTCACGAGTTGAGGAGATAATGACGAATGACTCATTTTTGATTTGGTATTTTTTATTAACGGGTTAACGAGTTCACGAGTTACGCTGGATTCTGATTTCTAAATTCTGTTTTCTATTTTCTCTCATTTATTTGGTGCTTCTGCCGGTTGTTTTGGACTTTCGTTTGGCGGCGGAGGTGTTTCTGTCGTTTGATCCGGCGTAAATAATTTTTTGGTAAAACTCAACACTTCCTGTCCTGTTTTTCCCACTCCCGTGATAATCTCTTTCCTGTTGATACGAATGGTTAAAAGATCATATACAAAAGGGATATAATAATATTCTGATCGGCTACTTCTCAAAAAACCGAGGAGCATAACGGCCAGTATAAGCATAGAAAGCCATCGGAACGGTTCGATCAGACAGAGAAGTATAAACAGGATCAGTAATACCGTTCCTTGTCGAGCATGAAACACTACAAATGGTTTTTTCTGATGTAGCCACCAGATGATTGGTCCCAGAAAAATGTAGCTGGCAGCAGCCAAATCTTTGTCTTCATGGATCTCTGCATCAAAAATATCTTTTTTGTTTTCATATGCTGACCGTACCTGTTCTTCTATCCTAGCGTAGGAGAGTTTCTCTCCTGTTTTTATACTCCGGGAGAACGTATGTCCGACGAACTTACACCATGCCTTGATATGAATATAGGTATCTTCCAGACTTCTGTTTTTCTCCGCGATATAACCGATGACCGGAAGAGAATAGGCCGATCCGGACAACGCCATGATAAAACCGATCACACCGAAAATCAGAAGAAGAACATTCAGGTACATGCCCAGAACAGGGAGTGTAAAAAAGAAGATGGAACAGACGAACAGAACAATACCTTGCCGGGCATGAAAGGTGACATATTCGCTTTTTTCGTTCATCACATAGATGGGAATACTTAAAATCCAGAGATACGAAAAAGCGGCAATATCATTGTTGCGCGTTGCATCCGATTTTGTGATGTTGTCATCCCGCGTGTTCGATGCAAATAATTCTGTTTTGAGGGTATGTAATTTTTCTTGTACCTCTTGGGTATTGGTCAGTAAGGATCGAACGAAAAAGAAAAAATACTGCAGGGCTTTGATGATTTTGATCCACAGGGTTTTGACCGGGTTTTGACTAAATACCAAGTATCCAATGATAGGAAGTTGGTAATACTCTCCTTCTGCTGCTTTCAAAAATCCAATGATCATCAAAAGTCCCAAGAACAATTCCAGTCCTTGATTGATAATCGGAATGAAGAAAACCAGCAGAGAAAGCAGAAAAAGAGCCACTGCCTGAAGAGCATGAAAACGGATAAACGGATTCTCTTTTTTAGCGGCATAAATAAAAATGCTCATAATCCAAATATAGCTTATGGCAGCGGCATTTTTGTCATCCTGAGAAATAGTAGGTGGGTTGTTTTTGTTTTGGTTTTCCATATTTTCATTTTCTTCTTATCAGTATACCATTTTTATATGTCAAAAGCAATCATTTTTTATGATTGTCAAGATGAATAGAAAGAGGAGAGAAAAGGAGAAATAGTCCATAAAGTCATAAGGTCCATAAAGTTAAAAAGTCTATAAAGTCAGCATAAAGTCAGAAAGTTTATAAGGTCTATAAAGTGATAAAATTAAAAAAGGAAAAGGAGAAAATAAGAATTAATCGTCACTGCGAGTGGAGCGAAGCAGTCCCAAGGAGTTTCAGGGGTTCACCGATCTCCTTGGGATTCTGAGACAAGCTCAGAATGACAGGAAAATCGTCACTGCGAGGCACAACGTGCCGTGGCAGTCCCAAAGAGGGTATGGGATTGCTTCGGTCACTTTGTTCCCTTCTGCCTTCGGCAGACAAGCGCAATGACACTGTTAAATGTCACTGAAAGTATAGCGAAGCAGTCCCAAAGAGGTTTCAAGGGTCTCTCTTTTCTCCATGGGATTCTTTCGCCCCTTTGGGGCTCAGAATGACAGAAAAAATAATGTCACTCTGAATTTACTTGCCCGTTCCGTAGCTTTAGCGAAGGCGGGTTTCAGAGTCTCTTTTTTCCTTGGGATTCTTTCGCCCTTTTAGGACTCAGAATGACAGGAAAAAAGTCATCGCGAGAAAGGGAGTGTGTTGATCTTGAGGAACTTTTTAACTGGTGAAAAACCTGTTTATTTTTCTGGTTCCTCCTCACAGTGAATGATTTGATAAGAAAAAACGGAGGTGATGGGATAGGAGGAGTCTTGGGGAGTAAAAGGAAATCGTTCGGGGATATGATCCCTTTGTTTCAAAAGATCCATAATTTGAGCATGAGTTTTTTCGGTCAGAATGGTCCCTTCAATACTTTCGACCTCTCCTAGTTTTCCATGCTCTTTTTTGACCTCAACCGTTACGTGAAACCTGTGTATCTCCATACTTATTTATGATGATCGGATGTGGATAAGATAGATTTAATATCTTTGAGAAATATCGTGCGATATTCTTCCGTAGTATGTGGTGTATAAGGACGGAAAGAGTACCCATGGGTATCCATCCCGGGATGCTCTTTCATGATTTCTTGTAAATCTCGGAGATCATCTGGGTCCACACCGGGGATAATCCCTTTTTCTCCATTGGTTAACTCTACAATTGTTTCTCGGGGGAAGAAAGGCATAAGATAGTACGGGGGAAATAATAATAACGTATTTTTTTGCTCAATGTGTTGGTTGTATGTCGGAAACGATAGAAATGATCTGATCCCAAAAATAAGAATTCTTTCTTCTACACTGTTCTTGTTATCAGGTAGCGCACGTATTGTTCTCTCTTGTGTAAGATCTTTGTGTTCTCATCATTTAAGCAGGAATTCTGCGGAAAAGTGTCGATAGTACACAAAACATCTTCTGTTTCTGCTGTCCCGTCTGCTACGTTCTTTGGAATGCGAACCATAACGTAAACAGAGGGGATATTATGGTTCATAGTGCCAATATAGGGGGAAAGAAAATAGTAAACTACTGTACCTCATCGAAAAGGAAAGTCAAGTTTTCCTTTCAAAGATCCACATTACCACTTGTTATATGAAGAAACTTCTTTATACTTTGGATGGTAAGTAATTTTTAACAATCAACACCATGAAACAATATCTTGATTTACTTCAACATATTTTAGATAACGGGGTAGATAAGGAGGACAGGACAGGGATTGGTACACGCAGCGTATTCGGCTATCAGATGCGGTTTGATCTCTCCAAAGGTTTCCCTTTGCTCACCACGAAAAAGGTGTACTTAAAAGCGATCATCTATGAACTGCTCTGGTTTTTACGCGGAGATACGCATATCAAGTATCTCGTCGATCATGATGTCAAAATCTGGAATGAATGGGCGTTTCAAGTGTATTTGGAAAAAAATAAACTGGAAAAAGATTTTCCCCGCTATAGCGAACCGTGGAAAAAAAAGATGGAAGAATTTGTTTTGCAAATGAAGGCGAGCGAGGATTTCGCCCGTGTATATGGAGACTTGGGGCCCATCTATGGAAAACAGTGGGTCAGTTGGGAGACGAAAGAGGGGAGACGTATCAATCAAATTCAAAATGCTGTTGATTTAATCAAACACGATCCTACCTCTCGACGCATTATTGTCAGTGGTTGGAATATTGGGGAGATTGAAGAATTGGTACGTCATCATCACCACGCTCCGCCTCCTTGTCATACGCTTTTTCAGTTTATGGTGATCAACGGAAAACTTTCGTGTCAGTTGTACCAAAGAAGTGCGGATGTATTTTTAGGTGTTCCCTTTAACATTGCCTCTTATTCTTTATTGACCATGATGATGGCGCAGGTGACCGATTTACAACCGGGAGAATTCATTCATACCTTTGGGGATGTACATATTTACAAAAATCATTTTGATCAGGTCAAAGAACAATTGAGCCGTGAACCGAGAGCGTTACCAACCATGAAAATCAATCCGGAACGGAAAGATATTTTTGGTTTCCAATATGAGGATTTTGAACTTGTTGGTTATGATCCCCATCCAGCGATCAAAGCGCCCATAGCAGTATAAGATAATGATCATGTTCCACAAGTTGATAACGTTGAATGAGAAGGAAGAAAACAGAATCCAGAATTCAGCATAACTCGTGAACTCGTTAACCCGTTCATACAGAATTGTTTTCCAATACATATAACAGTATTTATGCAAAAACCTACGATTAGTATCATCGCCGCTGTAGCCGGAAATCGGGCGATTGGGAAAAACAATCAGTTGTTATGGCATATCAAAGAGGATATGAAACATTTTAGTGCTCTTACGATGGGACATCCCGTGATCATGGGGAAAAACACATGGGATTCTATTCCGGAAAAATTCCGTCCACTTCCCGGACGAACGAATATCGTTATCACACGAGATGTTGCTTTTTCTGATCCCGGTTGTCTGGTCGCGCATTCCATCGAAGATGCCATCGAAAAAGGGAAAGAGATAGATCAGCAGGAAATCTTCATTATTGGCGGAGGAAAAATCTATGAGCTTGGTCTTCCCTATGCGAATAAATTATATTTAACGATTGTGAAGGGAAATTTTGATGCTGATACATTTTTCCCTGATTATTCGGCTTTTACAAAAGAACTTTCACGTGAAGAGCATACAGAAGGGGAGTACTCCTATGCTTTTGTGGAATTGGTGAAAGAAAACGAATGAAGAATTACTAATTTCTCATTTTTGATTTGGTATTTTTTATTAACAGGTTAACGAGTTCACGAGTTACGCTGGATTCTAATTTCTGACTATGTATTCATGGGTTCACGGGTTAACGGGTTCACGAGTTGAGGGGGGAATTACTAATTAAGAATTATGAATTAATAATTACGATTTTCCCCCTTAAGTTGCCCCGTTGGGGCTTTGCAACCTTCTTCTTTCTTTTTCTATCGCTCTCCTGTCTGATCCCGATCCTGTAATATAAAATCTCCTGTCTTTGGTACAATCTCCTGTGTTTGATGAATTTTTACAAGAGAATCTTTTGGAATAAATCCCGATAGAGTGGCATTGGCATATACCCAGGTATGCTTTCCAATCACTGTTCCGGGAGCGGTGGAAACATTACTTCCCAAGCGAACATAGTCTCCGAGAATACATCCGAATTTGTCTTTCCCTGTTCTTATCTTCTTTTCCCCGATTGTTAGTTGGACTTCCTGTTGATCAAACCGCCGATTGCCTATAATCGTTCCCGATCCGATCCGAGCCCCTTTTCCAAGAATAGCATCTCCAACAAATGTATTGGTTCCCATTTTGACATTGCTGGCTAAATGAACATTTTTAAGCTCCATACCGTGTCCCACAACAACATCATCACCAATAATACTTCCCGGACGGATCCAGGCACCGGAACGGATAAGAACATTCTTGCCAATATAAGCAGGTCCTACTATGAAGACAAATGGTTCTATTATCGTGCCTTCATCGATAAACACTTCTCCCCGAATCACCACATGCTCCGGAACAGGGCAACGAATATCTTTCTTGATAGCAGATACGACATCCTCTTTTTTCTTCCAATACTCTTGCATGAAATGAAGATCACAGAGTACGGACGCAAAGGGAAATGACGCAGGATCATCAAAATAATATGATATTTTTAGTTCTTCCATATAGAAAGAGGTTAAAAGAACAAGAACCACTTCTAGTGTAAAAGTGAAGAGGAAGAAATGCAACTTTTCCCGTTGCTATTGTTATTGTTCTTGTTCGCGCTCTATCATTTCCAATCTTTTTTGTGTTCCCATATATCCCACAACCACAGCAACATGCAAAAAAACAGCCGCCGAATACTGAGCTACTTCATTGTGCCCATCAGCCAATGCCATTATCACTGCCAGTGATTGAAGGACCTTCTTCATTTTGCCCAACGCATTTGCTTTGAGGTGATGATGTTCATGTTTATCCAGTGCGCATGTTTCCGGGTGGACGATGGCCCGCCATCCTTCTTTGCACTGTTCTAACAGATTCCCTCGCAATAGTTGTGAATAGGCATCTACCGCAATGTTTTCTATGGCTCCCATGATAAACGCAACACTGGCAACAGAAAACAATTGATGGCGAACCATAGAAATCAAATATACCAATTCCGCTGTATTGATGATCTTATCGATCAAAGGATCCAGGCGTGTTCCTTCCATTGTTGTTTGATGCGAAGCACGGGCGACAGCCCCATCTATCCAATCGAGCACATCTGTTATCGCGGCCAATGTAGCACTAATGAGAGGAGAGAATGCCTGCAGACCAATAGTCCCCATGGTGAAAGGAATACGCAGAGAGGTAATCTGATTCGGATGCATCTTCTCCCCTATGTTGGACATCACGTTGTGGAAAAGGGGAAGAGATTCAATTTTATCCCTGAGTGGGATAACCGGTAGAGGAGAATTATTCTTTTTCATTTTTAAAAAGTGTGCCCCATTGTAAAAGAACTTCGTTTGTCTGTCAATTTGATACTCAAAACTATATAAAATCCTTTGCTAAAAGCTCACTATCCGTATATCGTTTTCGGGATATGAGCGTTGTATGATGCAGTTGGGGTAACTGTTCATGATACGTTGGTTTTTGAATATCATACAGAATCCCTAACGGAAATTTTTCCTCTACGACAGGTTCCATTGCTTTTTGAATCGCCTGGTTGAAATCGGTGGGATTGTACTCTTCTTGTAAAGGATAGGTATGTTCTTTGTAATAGGCCGGTGTATGCATCTTGTTGAAGGTAGCACACGCTTGCAACATATTAATGAGAGAAAAACCTTTATGCTCCATTCCCTTCTGAATGATTTCGTATGCATTCGGATCCATAGCGTATGCTTGGGCAACAAATGTTGCTCCCTGTGTCAACGCCAATGCTAATGGCGAAAGAGGCATATCCAATGTTCCTGAAGGAGTCGATTTCGATTTGTCTCCTTTGTTTGCCCGGGGAGAAACTTGACCAGTAGTAAGACCATAGACCCCGTTATCATGGACAATAACAGTAATATCGTGATTTCCCCGACAAGCATGCACAAAATGATTTCCTCCCTCTCCGTAGGTATCTCCATCTCCGGCAATAACCACAACCGGTTTATCGTGTTGTGACAGTTTCATCCCAATGGCATTGGGAATAGCACGTCCATGTAAACTATGCATAGCATAGGCGTTCAAAAAATCATTCATGTTGCCACTGCAACCGATACCAAAGGAAACAAAAAGGTCGGAAGGAGTCAAATGCATGGCTTTGAGAGCTTTTTGTAATGCTACCAGTATCCCGTAATTTCCGCAGCCGGGACACCATGTCGGTCGATAACCGGTAAAAGATAATTCAGAGGACATATTATGTATTAACGAATTAAAGAGTTAACGGGTTACAAATTCACCATTTTTTCGCTTTGTCTGAAGGTATATAATAAAAGCGCCGACCTGATTTGCAAGATCGAGAAGTTGTAGGTTTGCAGCATCAAATTCATCCTGGGATATATATTGCACAGCCAGTGCTATGTATAATTGGCTTCTGACCTCCCCCAAAGAGCCCTTCGCAATTTTCAGAAAACGAATAAATTCATTGTTATTGTTTTTTTCAAAACCCTCCACAATATTGGAACTGATTGAAACGATAGCTCGTCTTAATTGATCTTTCAGCACAAAATCTTTCATAAAAAGAGGCTTAGCAGTCAAATCATAAACATCTTTTGTGATTTTCAAACTCAATTGCCATATCTGTAAATCCTCAAACTTCGTTATCTTCATAATACGTTAATAGATATTTTTGTATTTTCCAACTCGTAAACTCGTTAGCTCTTGAACCCGTTCATTTTCTTAATATATGTAATAATTTCATCCACAAAAATCGGTTGGCCATCATATTTGAGCAACTTCTCCTGAATATCAAATCCCGTTTGTTCCCGTAACAGTTTGCCAAATTGTCCGCTCTGATTATTTTCAATCAACACATACTTTTTTCCTTTGAGATACAAATGTTCGAGCGGCTCACGTTGTAAGGGAAAAAGATGGGTAAAATGAATATAAGCGGTCTTGATCCCCTCAGCGTCCAATACTTTCTGTGCTTCCATAATCGCCCCTTTATTTCCTCCCCAGGATACGAGAACAACATCCGCCTGATGTATATCGCCAAACACGACGGGGGGTGTAAAATCTTTTTTAAAGTATGTTTCTATTTTTTTTGCCCGTTTATCGGCCTGCTGAACACGTTCTTTCATATCTTCCGTCGTATGACTATCTTCTTTATGCTCATACGAATTAGCCTGATAATACTGTCCCGGTATCCCTGGAATCAGTAAGGGAGAAATACCATCATCTGTGATTTTATAGCGCAAATATTTTTCCGCACTATCCCAGGTATCCACTATTTTTCCTCTGTTGGGAACATACGTTTTGATTACTTTTTCCCAGTCGGCAAGCATCACATCAGTATGACTTTCAGAGAGAAATTTATCAGATAAAACAATAACCGGAAGCTGATACATATCTGCCAAGTCATACGCCTTGAGGGTTAATGCCATCATCTCCAGAGGATCTCCCGGAGCCAGAACAATTTTGGGAAAATCACCATGTCCCGCATGAACGGCAAACAAAAGATCTCCCTGTTCCGTCCATGTCGGCATTCCGGTTGCCGGACCTGGACGTTGTGCTAAAAAGATAACAATCGGTATTTCGGCTATACCGGCATAAGCAATAGATTCTACCATCAGAGCAAATCCTCCACCGGAAGTGGCCACAGAAGAACGTACACCCGCAAAAGATGCCCCCAACGCCGTATGGATAACAGAGATCTCATCTTCTGCATGACGTACCACTATACCGGTTTTTTCGGCAACAGAAGCGAGATACGTTAAAACAGATGAAGCGGGTGTCATCGGATAAGCAGCAAACATGCGGCAATCGGCCAGAACGGATGCCATTCCAAATGCCTCGTTCCCGGCAATAACCATGCGGGGAGATTTGTCATCCTGACAGCACAAAATACGTTTTGTATGCTGAGCATAATTTTTTTCCACATATTCAAACCCCAATGTTGCCATCGCCACATTGGCATCAACAATGTCCTGCCCTTTTCGTCCGAATATTTCTTCCATGAGATTTTTAAAAATCTCCATTTTCCCTCCCAAAAAAGCCAATGATGCGCCCAATACGATGGTATTGGCCATAACCGAAGAAGCTTTATGTTCCAACAACATTTTTTTGATTGGAAGAGTTAAACAAAATCCTTTGCAATGTTCAGGAACAAACATATCTTCATCATAGACCATGATCGTTTCCGGCGTGCATCGATGTCGATGCAAATCATAGGTCTCTTTATTCAAACACACCAGCATGTCGATTTCCTTTTTACTGGCATGCACTTCTTCTTCACTGATCACCACTTCATAGGTATTGTGTCCTCCGCGAACAAGGGAGGGATATTCCGTATAATCAAAAATGTGATATCCGCTTCGGGTGGCTATTTTGGCCATGAGCAAGCCGGTGGTCATAATACCGAATCCCGCTTCTCCTCCGATTTTCCACAAAAATGGTTGATGCATAGGATAGTAAAAACATACATGCTCCAATATTGTACCTTTTCATTTCTTCCGCTTCAAGACATATTTGAGAGAGAAAGCAGAAAACAGAATTTAGAAATCAGAATTCAGAAAGCAGAAATGAGAATCCAGAAATTAGAATTTAAAATAAGAATCCAGAACAACTCGTGACCCCCTCAACTCGTGAACTCGTTAACCCGTTAATAAAAAATACCAAATAACAAATAAAATCCCCCAACGGGGCTCCTTAGGGGTTAAAGAGTCCATAAAGTTAAAAGTCTATAAGGTCAAAAAGTCATAAAGTCAGAAAGTCCATAAAGTTAAAAAGTCAGAAAGTCATAAAGTTAAAGAGGAAAGGAAAAAAGAAAATTAATCGTCATTGTGAGCGGAGCGAAGCAGTCCCAAAGAGGTTTCAGGGGATTACCGATCTCCTTGGGATTCTGAGACGAGCTCAGAATGACAGGCCACAATACTATTGATTTTGTTTACATTTTCGTGCGGCCGCACTTTTTTGTAAACATACTTGTTCTGGGTTTATAGATTTGATCTAGAAGATGCTGAAAGAATATACCATTTTTCTTTCCTTAACTCCTAGGGCAGGGGATAGAATCTCTTTTCTCCAAGGGATTCTTTCGCCCCTTAGGCTCAGAATGACAGGAAAAATGTTGTCACTCTGAATTTATTTCAGAGTCTTTCCTTTCTTCATGTGATAATCTCTGCAAAGGTGTCATGCACAATGATGGTATGTTCAAAATGACAGGAGAGAGAACCGTCACTCGTTCGGATGGTCCATCCGTCGGCATCCGTTTTGATATCCGGTTTTCCCATCGCAATAATAGGTTCAATTGCTAAGGTAACTCCAGACGGGAGCATTTCTCCGGAATGTTTTTTCCCATAATTGGGAATGAAAGGATTCTCGTGCAATGATCTTCCCACACCATGTCCCGTCAACTCACGCACAATACTGTATCCTGCTTTTTCTGTTCTTTCTTGAATGAAAGCACCAATATCTCCAACGGTGGTTCCAGCATGGATAGTTTGAATCACGTCTTGAAGAGTGTGCTTATTCGTTTCTAAAAATTGGGCTGTTTTCGGTGTTATCGTTCCTACGCCAACGGTTATGGCGCTATCCGTAATATAGCCTCTATAGGTGATTCCCATGTCGATGCCTACAATATCTCCTTCGTTTAAGATTCTATCTTTCGGGATGCCATGAACAACCTCATCATTGACGGATAGGCAGATATTTCCACGAAATCCCCGGTATCCTTTGAAAGTGCAAACGGCATTATTTTTTCTCGCCAACTTTTCTGCTTGTTGATTGAGATCAAGTAAATTTCTTCCCGGTTCAGCCAATTGACCAAGTTCTTGCAGTATATGGCGTAAAATAAGACCGCTCTCTCTCATGATTTGAAGCTCTTTGTCATTTTTGATTGTCATGGTTGGTTTGAGAGAACACCAGCAGATAAAAGGGCATGTTCCACATCCTTGTATACCTCTTCAATACTTCGTTCTCCATTAATCTCGATCAGTTTTCCTTCCTTTTTGTACAGTTCTATAATAGGCATTGTTTGTTCCCTGTAAATAGAAATCCGTTTGAGTACGGCATCTTTATTGGTATCATCTGCCCGTATCGTAAGAGGAACGTTACATTTTTCACATACATCTTTTTCATACAAAGAAGGGTAACTTCTTCCGCAGTTCATACAGATTTTTCGTGTATTGAGTCGTCGCAAGGCTTCTTTTTCTCCAATGTAAAGATACAAGACAACATAATCCCGTCCCAAGTCGGTTACAATCTCATTGAAATGGGTATATTGGTCCACATTGCGTGGTATGCCGTCATAGATGATTGGTTTATCTTTCGGAACATTTAAGAGATAATATTTGAAGATTTCTAAAATAAGGTTGTCCGGGATGAACGACCCTTGATCAATGAGGGATTTAATCAATTGCCCCAAATCGGTTTCTTGTGTTGCCATCGATCGTAAATAGGAACCGCTTTCAAATCTGGAAAAGCCATAATGGTCCATGAGGATATCTCCCTGCGTTCCTTTACCTGATCCCTGCATACCGATGAGAACAATGTCTTTCATCGTCAAAAAAATGATAAATTAAACTCCTCATATGTGATCGGGGAGTGTGTACTAGATAAAAACGTCCGCAAACATTCGTCAAAGAGTATAACAGTATTTTAATAAAACTTATCGTAATCGTGCATAACAAGTTCTGCATTGATCTTCCGGATAATCTCTAAAACAACTCCAACAACGATAATCAATCCCGCTCCACTCATGAGCAGGGGAACCGATCCTGTTCCAATTTCCGTTGTGATCGCTTCGAAAAGATAAGGGAAAATAGCGACAAGGGCCAGGAAGGATCCTCCAAAGAGATTTAAATGGTCAGAAACTGCTTTGAGAAAGATTGCGGTTTGTTTTCCTGGTCGAATGCCCGGAATAAACCCGCCCCGTTTCTGGATATTTTCTGCAACCGTTTCGGTATTGAAGGTCACGGAGACATAGAAATACGTGAAAGCAATATTTAAAAGGGCATAGATGAATATATAATACCATGTTGGATTCTGGGGGTTAAAATGGGTGAGTACAAATTCAGCTGTATTTTTTACCCATTCTACAGGAGAATTTCTAAACAGATTTGCAATGATACTGGGGAAGGTAATTAAAGAAACGGCAAAAATAATCGGGATCATGCCGGCCTGATTGACCCGAATGGGAATATTGGATTGTTCTGTGGAACCGGTCCGACTGCGACCTGCATATGTGATAGGAATATTACGATGTCCTTCGGTAAAGAAGATAATAAATACGGTCAAAACAACTGTAATAGCCAGCAGAATAATGATCGATACAATCTTCTGGCTGTCTATATTGGCCAGAGAAATGGATTGTCCGATGACTTGCGGAATACTTGCGACGATACCGGCGAAGATGATCATGGATATTCCGTTTCCAATTCCTTTTTCGGTCATGATTTCTCCCAGCCACATCAGAAAAATAGTTCCTGCCGTGACGGAGATCATAATCGGTAATAAAACAGCAGGATTATTAATATGAGGAATAACAGGAGTTGCCTCACCCCCTAATTTATTTAAAAGCAAAATCATACCATAACTTTGTACAAAAGCAAGCGGAAAAGTGATCCAACGTGTCCATTGGTTAATCATTTTTTGTCCCTGTTCTCCTTCTTTCGATAAGGCTTCGAACTTGGGGACGATTACCGTCAACAGTTGCATAATAATGGAAGCGTTGATATAGGGAGAAAGTCCCATAAGGACAACCGAAAAATTACGCATGCTTCCTCCCAGTAGGGCATTGAAAAATCCTAAGGTGGCATTATTGTCGAAGATTTTTTTAATCGCATCTGGGTTGACATTGGGAACAGTGACATGGGAAACAAGTCGATACACCACAATAGCCCCTAAGGTGAAGAGAATCTTATTGCGGAGATCGGGAGAGTTCCATATCTGTTTCAAATATTTGCCCATAGCACGAAAGAAATATTATGTGGTCGTAACGGTTCCTCCAACTTTTTCTATTTTTTCTTTTGCACTGGCAGAAACGGGAAGTTGTACATGCACTTTCTTATTCAATTCACCATTGCCGAGAATTTTTACACTGGTGTTTTTACGGCTGATAATATGATGATGAAAGAGGGTTTCCGTTGTGACTGCTTCCCCATTGTCAAAAACATTGAGTGCGGAAACATTGACGGCCAAGAAGTGCTCTTTATGGATAGGCTTAAATCCCTTATTTTTCGGGATTTTCTGCATAAAAGAGGTTTGACCTCCTTCAAACCAAGGCTTGATCTTCTTTCCGGTTCGGGCGAGTTGTCCTTTACATCCACGACCGGAAAATGAACCTTGTCCGGCACTATCGCCGCGTCCTTTTCGTTTCTTTCGGTGGGTGGATCCTTGATGAGGTTGAAGGGTATGTTGTTGTATCATAGCGATGAGAGGTTTTGTAAATCGGAACTATTTTTTATGAGGCTGAGTATCTTTTTTCCCTTTTGTGGTAGCATGTTTCTCTGGCTGCTTTGGTTTTTCGGATTCTCCTTTCTTTTGCGACACATCGATATTTTTCTCCTCTTTTTTCTGTATTTTGCGCTCCTTCAATTGTTGGAGGGCCAGAAATGTTGCTTGAGCATTTAACAGTTTATTGGAGGATCCGAAAATTTTACTTAAGATATTTTTATATCCCGCTAATGCTAAAATTTTTCGTACCACACTTCCGGCAATAATACCAGTACCGGATCCTGCGGGCATCAAAAGAATTTTGGCGCTTTTATATTTGATTGCAATATCGTGCGGAATGGTATCATTCAAGATAGGGACTGTAATAAGATTTTGTTTTGCTTTTCTCGTTGCTTTTTGTACTGCACCGACCACTTCATTTGATTTTCCTGTGCCCAATCCAATTTTTCCTTTTTTGTCTCCGACCACAACAATGGCACGAAATCGGAGTCTTCGTCCGCCGGCAACAACACGCGTAACGCGGTCAATGCTTAACACTTCTTCTTCGAATTGTTTTTCTTCAATATTTTTTCTCATAAGGGTTAGGAAGGAAAATTAGAATTGTAAACCGCCTTCTCGGGCTCCTTCGGCCAGTTCCTTGACGCGTCCATGATAGCGATATCCTGCACGGTCAAAAGTAATGGTCTTGATATTTTTTGCAAGGGCTTTTTGGGCAATCTCTTTTCCTACTTCTCGCGCTAACATTTTTTTGGTCTTTTGCTCTTTGTTCATTTTCATATCAGAAGCGGAGACAATGGTTTTTCTCAATTGATCATCAATAATTTGAGCATAAATATGTTTCAAACTGCGATAGACGACCAGTCGTGGTTTTCCGGGGACCATCTTGCGTACGATGCGGATATGTCGGCGTTTTCTTTGAAGAAGTTTAGCATTCATAAGCGTAAGTGTTATTTAGCAGCGGATTTTCCTGCTTTGCGTCGAATTTTTTCTCCCATATAATGGATTCCTTTTCCTTTATACGGTTCCGGTTTTTTGAGGGCTCGTATTTTCGCGGCGGTTTCTCCCACCAATTGTTTATCAACCCCTTCAACAATAATCATATTTTTATTCTCTTTGTCGATGGAAATGGTGATCCCCTTTGGGGCAGGAAAATTGACCGGATGTGAATATCCAATATTTAAAACCAGTGTATTGCCTTGCACGGTGGCTTTAAATCCCACTCCAGCAATCTCCAACTCTCTGCGATATCCCTCTTTGACACCGTGGATCGCATTGGCAATGAGTGTTCGGCTTAGTCCATGCAAACTTTTATGGAGATTACTGTCACTGGGACGTTCAACGGTAACCGTTTTATCAACCACAGTTATCTTGATATCGGGATGAATCACTACGGTTAATTCACCTTTTGGTCCTTTAACATGTAGTGTTTGTCCCTTGTGATCGACCGTAACCCCATCGGGAATTGTAACTGGATTTTTACCTATTCGAGACACGGTGTAGAGAGTATAAAAAAATAAAATTTAATAAACCTCACAAATAATTTCTCCGCCCACAGCATATTTTTTCGCTTCTTTATTACTCATAATCCCTTTCGAAGTGGAAATAATGGCAATGCCAAGACCATTCTTTACCTTAGGGATATGATGCACATCAGTGTATATATGACGCCCCGGAGAACTGATGCGTTTGATGGATAATGGACGATTGGGAATCAGATCGATGGTAAGATAGGAACGTTTTCCTTCTTCCACTTTCTGTACGCCCTTCACCATTTTGGCTCGTATGAACACATCAACAATAGCTTGTTTCATTTTCGAGAAACGAACGGTTACCTGCCGGTGATTTTTGGCAGAGGCATTTCGGATTCTCGTTAATAAGTCTGCAATAGGATCGGTCATCATAAGAGAAAGAGTGGTGTTAGCAAGATTATAGATTATATTTTACCAACTTGATTTTTTTACTCCCATGAGTTTCCCCTGGGTTGCATATTCTCGAAAACAAATACGACACATCTGAAATTTTCGCATATATCCCCCCACACGACCGCACACTTTACATCGATTATACACACGGGTGGGGAATTTTGGTTTTCGACCGGCAGCGAGCGCTTCAGCCACTTTCTTTTTGCGTCGTTCACAACTGATTATTTTTGATATTTTTGCCATAGAAAAGGGTAAAAGTTATTCATCTTTTTTAAAAGGGAAGCCAAATTCTTTGAGAAGGACATATCCTTCTTCTTTTGTCTTGGCGGTGGTTGCGATTGTTATCTCTAAACCATGAATTTTGTTGACATCATCGGGATTCACTTCAGGGAAGACCAACACTTCCCGTAATCCAATCGTATAATTTCCCTTGGTATCGAATGATTTCTTGGAAATCCCTCGGAAATCACGGATGCGTGGTAAAATAATCTTGACCAATTTGTCGATAAAATCATACATCCGTTTTCCCCGCAGGGTAACTTTGACGCCAATCGGTGTTTTCTCCCGGAGTTTAAAATTAGAAATCGATTTTTTGGAAAGGGTCACAATGGGTTGTTGCCCACTAATTTTCTTTATATTCTCAACAATATCTGAATAATCTTTTGATGTCCTTAAATACGTTCCCATCCCAACGTTGATTACTACCTTCTCAATCCGAGGGATAGCGTGCATATTGCTGATATGCAGAGCTTGTTGTACCTTATTGGCAATATCCTTGTTCATTTTCATATTATGGAGTTGGTAGAGAGCTATCTAAGATGCCTTTGCAATGTTTGCAGATACGTTCTTTTTTATGATCGGCTGTTTTCTGGTATTGGACGCGAGTTGCCTTGTTGCAGTGGGGACAGATCACCATCACATTGGATATGTGCAACGGGGCTTCGAATTTAATAATTTCTCCCGCCGTTGTCTGTCTTTTTTTGATGTGTTTCTTTACCACATTGATCTTTTCCACCACAATCTGTTGTTTTTTAGGGTAAACATGGAGTACTTTTCCCTTTTTGCCCTTGTTTTTTCCTGTTATGACGATCACGAGATCATTTTTCTTGATTTTCATAGAAGGATTAGAGTACTTCGGGGGCTAAACTAATAATTTTTTGAAATCCGCTTTTACGGAGCTCTCTTGCTATGGGACCAAAAATACGTGTTCCTTTGGGCATACCATCTTTGTCAATGATAACCACGGCATTATCATCAAATCGAATATAACTGTTGTCATCCCTTTTTATCTCTTTTTTTGTGCGAACAATGACAGCGCGTTCAATTGCTTTTTTCTTGACTATTCCTCGTGGGAGCGCGGATTTTACCGAAACGATGATAACATCACCAATGGTGGCATAGCGTCTTTTTGATCCACCAAGAACCTTGATGCACATCACTTGTTTTGCTCCTGTATTGTCGGCGACATTGAGTCTTGTTTGTTGCTGAATCATATTAGGTATTGGTTTTGTTGGAATACAGTACGGTCCATCGTTTTAATTTGCTTAAGGGACGAGTTTCTCGAATAGTCACAACGTCTCCTGTCTTATATTGTTCTTTCTCATCATGAGCATAAAATTTCTTCGTGACATGATAACGTTTCTTGTACTTTGGATGTGTCTTGTAGGTTGTCACCGCAACGACGACAGTTTTATTCATCTTATCGGAGACAACGATACCTTTCTTTGTTCGGATCATAAAAAGTGCTATTAGTTATTGCTTGGTTTTTGGAGAGGTGGATTTCGATACTTTTTTCACACGTTCTTTTGAGGATACTCTTCTTGTTGTGGTTGCTGTCTTAGGTGCCCGTTTCACAACCTTCTTCTTTTCTTCTTCTTGAGCGGGAGATGCTGGAGTGACAGTGGTCGATGCAGGGCTTTGATGTAAAGCTGTTTTAAGTTGAGCAATATAATGTCTCGTTTCTTTGATTTTATGGGTATCCTTCAATTGTTTGAGCGCATTTGCTATGCGTAATTCATGCAGTTCTTTCTGGCTTTTTACCAGTTCTTGCTGCAGTTCTCTTACTCCCAGAGATGCAATCTCATTATATTTTTTCATAGTGATCCTTATCCTTTACTTAAAAACTTGGTTTTGACGGGTAATTTGTCTGCGGCTAACTCCATTGCTTCTTTGGCCATACTTTCGGGAATCCCGTCCATTTCAAATAAAATTCTTCCCGGTTTAACGCCAAACGTGTAATACTGAACATCCCCTTTTCCTTTTCCCATCGGAACTTCTTCAGCATTCTTGGTCCATGGCTTGTCGGGGAAAATTCTGATCCAAATTTTTCCTCCCTTCTTGGTGTAGCGACTCATGGTTTTTCTCGCCGCTTCAATTTGTCGGCTGTTCACATAACCTCGTGTGATGGCCTTGAGCGCATAGGTTCCGAAACTAATCCTATTTCCTCGCGTGGAAATGCCTTTGAGTCTTCCACGGTGCGCTTTCCTATGTTTCGTTTTCTTGGGGAATAACATGGTTTTTTATCGTTTACAAGCTTGGTAAGATTAAAAAAAAGATTGTGATTCGTCAAGCTCAATTATTTTTTTGTTTGTCGGGTAAAATGTTCTCCCTTGTAAATCCAGACCTTCAATCCAATGGATCCATAAATGGTTGGAGCCGTATAACGAGCGTAATCAATATCGGATCGTAGGGTTTGGAGAGGAATTTTTCCATTGAGGAAATATTCTGAACGAGCTATCTCTACGCCATTTAAACGTCCTCCCACATAGACTTTGACGCCTTTAGCGCCACTCTCGGTTACCTTTTCCATGACGGACTTGATAGCACGCCGAAAGGGAATACGCTTGGATATCTGTTGTCCAATCAGTTCCGCGACAATGTGGGCGTCTAAATAAGGTTTCTTAATTTCCTTAATATTAATATCAAAATGCTCTTTAGACTCTTTTTCCAGATTTGCCTTCAGATCTTGAATGGCTGTTCCTTGTTTCCCGATAATCACTCCGGGTTTTGAGGTATAGATATTCACCACTGCACGATTGGGAGATCGCTCAATCTCGATTTGGGAAATACCACTGTTCGGGAGAGATTCTGTTATTTTCTTGCGCAACAAAATATCCTGGTGAAGCAGTTGCCCGTATTTTTTTCGGGGAGCATACCAGTTTGATTCCCAATTGCGGGTGATTCCTATTCTGAGTCCGTTTGGATTAACTTTGTGGCCCATGATAATCAATAAGAGTGGTTAAAAATTATTTATTTTCTACGTGAACGGTAATGTGACACGTCTTTTTTAAAATGGGGTGTGCACGTCCTTTGGAAACAGGGATGAAGCGTTTATAAACTGTTCCCTGATTGACGACAATTTCTTTGATATATAACTTTTCGATATCCTGGTTAAAGTTTTTTTCCGCATTGCTGGCAGCCGATTTAATCGTTTTATATAAGTACATGGCTGCTTTTTTGGGAGTGAATTTCAAAATATCAAGCGCATCTTTCACTTTTTTATTTCGGACAAGATCGGCAACAAGATTTACTTTTTGCGGACTGATTCGGGCTCTTTTTAAAATTGCTTTCATAAAGAATAAAAGGTTATTCTGCCACTTTATCGGTTCCAGTCATTTTGGCGAGTTTTCCTCCATGTCCTTTAAATTTTCGGGTGAAAGAAAACTCTCCTAGTTTATGACCGACCATATTTTCCGTAATAAATACCGGTATGTGTTGTTTTCCATTATAGACGGCAATCGTATGTCCCACAAAATCGGGAGCAATCGTACAATCTCGTGCCCATGTTTTCACAAGCTTTTTTTCTCCCATGGCATTCATCTTTTCGATTTTTTTCATGAGAGAAGCATCGATGTATGGTCCTTTTTTAAGACTTCGAGACATAGGGTATAAGTTATTTTCTACGTTTTAAAATAAGATGATTTGTTCGTTTATTTTTTCTCGTTTTATGTCCTAAGGCAGGAGCACCCCATGGTGTTTTGGGATGTTTCAATCCGATGGGGCTGTGCCCCTCTCCACCTCCATGAGGATGATCGACCGGGTTCATTGATTTCCCTAGCACATGAGGTCTTTTTCCGCGTAATCGATTTCGTCCTGCTTTTCCTAAACGGACATTTTTACTATCCTCATTACTGACCTTTCCGATAGAAGCATAACATTCCTTATGTACTAAACGAATTTCACCGGAAGGTAATTGGATTTGTGCATAATCTCCGTCGATACCAACCAGTTTTGCGGATGTCCCAGCACCGCGTACCAGTTGGCCGCCTTTTCCCTTTGAAATCTCAATATTATAGATATCAAATCCGATGGGGATATTCATCAGCATCATACGATTTCCTACTTTCACCTTTGTTTTCGGAGCGGTGCGTATTTTGGATCCTACTTTTAACCCATCCGGAGCCAAAATATAACGTTTTTCTCCATCACTAAAAGAGACTAAAGCAATAAATGCAGTACGATGAGGATCATATTCGATAGACTTGACGACACCTTCCACATTCATTTTATCGGTTTGCTTAAAATCGACAAGACGGTATAAGGATTTGAAACCTCCTCCTCGATGTCGGGCAGTGATTCTCCCTTGATTGTTTCTTCCTGCGGTATGTTTTAAACGAACCGTAAGATTTTTTTCGGGTTCCACCTTCGTTACCTCTTCATAAGTCAGGACAGAGGCGAATCTTCGGCCGTTCGTTGTTGGTTTATAGCGCTTTATAGGCATACAGGATGAAATAGTAGTTGAGAGATAATCGGCTTAATCCCTTGATTGAAGCTCATAGAGGCTCTCTTCTTGGGATCATCATAACTTTGGCGGATCATTTTTTCTTTTTTGTTTTTATGAAATCAATCGGTTTCTCTCCTTTTTGTAAGGTTACAACAGCTTTTTTAAGGGTTACTCGTTTTTGTATAACGCGACCTCTTCCTACTACGCGTTTTTTCCCCGGATTTTTGAGGATAGCTACTTGCTTAACTTTTGTACTATAGATCTGTTCTATCGCCTGTTTGATATCGATCTTGGTGGCATCCGGATGAACAACAATCGTATACTTTTTCAGAGTGTTTAAATTGCTGCTTTTCTCTGTCAGTAATGGCCGGATAATAACATGGTGAATATCCATAGGAGCGTTCTACTTAAAAATAGTGGGTAATTTATCTAAAGCGGTTTGTAAAAACAACACATGATGAGCATTTAAAAGATCACGTACATTCAAATAGTTCACCAAAATGGTTGTCACTTCAGGAATATTGTTAGTAGATTTTTGGATAACCTGATTTTTTTCGGGCAGAACGATCAACACCTTTCGGCCCAGCCCTATTTTCTTCAATAATGTTACAAACGGTTTGGTTCCTATTTTTCCTTCATATTTTTCCAGTGCAAGAATACGATTCTCTTTTGCTTTTGCCGATAAAGCGGATAGTAAGGCTCCCCGACGTTCTTTTTTCGAAAGGTCTTTGATAAAATGTGCAGTATTTCGAGGACCGAAAGCTACTCCACCTTTGCGCATGATGGGGGATCGGGCTGGTCCTTTTCGGGCTCGTCCCAACCCCTTCTGCCTCGTCAGTTTTCTTGTTGATCCTGCTCGTTCACTTCTTGTTTTGGTATGGGCGATGGGACGTCTTGCGTTACTTAATTGCATCAGCAGGGCGTGATGCAGTAAATCTTTTTTAATAGGTGCTTCAAAAAACTCTTTGGGGAGCATTATTTTTGAAATTTCTTTTCCTTCTTGTGAATACAATGGGATTTCCATAGTTAATATTGTATTTCAACGAGTGTGTTGCGTGATCCCGGAAGAGATCCTTTGATATAGATTATTTTTTCTTGTTGATCCATCTTCAGGATGGGTCTGTTTTTTAAGGTGATGCGCTGAGTACCCATATGACCGGGCAATTTTTTCCCTTTTTGTACTTTTCCTGGCTTTTCTCGTTGCCCAATGGATCCTGGTTCGCGATGAAAGTGGGAACCATGAGATCCTGGACCGCCATGAAAACCGAATCGTTTGATAACTCCCTGAAACCCTTTTCCTTTTGAGATGGCAGAAACGACGATAGTGGTAATATTTTTCAAATTTTCAATGGTCCATGGTTGTCCTTTGGAATATGGTGTCACATCAGCGACTTTAAATTCCTTGATTGTTTTGAACTTCTTATTCTTTGTTGGTTTTTTCAGTGGATCCATGCCAAGCACAATAGCGTTTGTATGCTCTTTCTCCTTCGTTTTGACCTGTATAATTTCTTGATCGGGAATCTTTATAGCTGTAACGGGAACGATGATACCATCCTCCATGATTATTTGCGTCATCCCTATTTTTTTCCCAAGTATACCGGCGGTCATAGATGCGTTTATAAACGTGTTAGTAATATTTGTCCCGTCCGCTTGATGGTGCGGAACAATTTTTTATATTCCTAATATTATAAGAGAGAAATAAAATCAGATCATTTTAATTTCGATATCCACTCCAGAGGGTAAACTGAGATTTGTCAGCGCATCAATTGTTTTGCTGTTGCTATCCACAATATCAATGAGTCTTTTGTGCGTTCGAATCTCGAACTGGTCGCGAGCATCCTTATGAACAAAAGTGGAACGGTTGACGGTTGTTTTTTGAATATCGGTCGGTAAGGGGATAGGACCTTTGACCACAGCTCCCGTCTGATTGGCTGCAGTAATAATTGTTTTTACTGCCTGATCAATGACGCGATAATCAAACGATCGAAGTTTTATTCGTATCTTAGGTGCGATCTTTTCAGTGGAAGGTTTCGCGGCCATGTTTCGAAGGTAAAGAACAAATAGGTGAGACGGTATTATTTCAAGATTTTGGATACTACTCCGGATCCGACGGTGTGACCTCCTTCACGAATAGCAAATCGAACACCTTCGTTCAATGCGATCGGAGCCCCTAGTGTAACGGTCATTTTCACGTTGTCTCCCGGCATAACCATTTCTACACCAGCAGGCAATTCAATATCTCCTGTGACATCGGTTGTACGGATATAGAATTGGGGTTTGTATCCTTTGAAGAATGGGGTGTGTCGTCCTCCTTCTTCCTTTGTCAGCACATAGACTTCGCATTCAAAACTGGTGTGTGGAGTGATACTTCCCGGTTTGGCAATCACCATTCCTCGTTCAACATCATCCTTCTCAATACCTCGCAGGAGTAAACCGACATTATCACCGGCTTGTCCCTGGTCCAGTTGTTTCCGGAACATCTCTACTCCGGTGACAACTGTTTTTCTCGTTTCTTTTAAACCAACGATTTCTACTTCTTCATTCAGCTTAATCACTCCTTGTTCAATTCTTCCGGTCACAACGGTTCCTCTTCCTTTAATAGAGAAAACATCTTCAATAGGCATCAGGAATGGTTTATCGAGGTCTCGCACAGGTTCTGGAATATAGGAATCAATAGCATCCAACAACTCTTGAATACATTTGGTTGCTTCGGGATCGTCGGGATTTTGCAATGCTTTGAGAGCTGATCCTTTTACAATAGGAATCGTATCTCCCGGATAACCATATTTTTTTAACAGATCCCGGATTTCAACCTCCACCAGTTCGAGTAATTCAGGGTCATCCACCATATCGGTTTTGTTCATAAACACGATGATGTTCGGAACATTGACCTGATGAGCCAAGAGAATGTGCTCTCGTGTTTGAGGCATGGGTCCATCTGCGGCAGACACAACGAGAATGGCACCGTCCATCTGAGCTGCACCCGTGATCATGTTCTTAATGTAATCGGCATGTCCGGGACAGTCGACGTGAGCATAGTGACGTTTTTCCGTTTCATATTCAATATGGGCGGTGTTGATCGTAATCCCTCGTTCTTTTTCTTCCGGTGCATTATCGATCTGGTCGTATGCTTTTGCTTCCGCCAATCCTTTTTTGGCCAGATAAGTGGAAATGGCTGCAGTTAAAGTTGTTTTTCCATGATCGACGTGACCAATGGTCCCGACGTTTACATGGGGTTTGTTTCGTACAAATGTTCCTGCCATAGGATTGATAAGGTTAAATAAGTAATGGCCTTTTAATTAAAATACAGGCGAAAAAAAGGTTATCAAATGAGAAGGTCCTTGGCAAGACTTTTTTAAAAAATCTTCCTATCAGGAAGGGGAAAAAGAGGGTTTTGTCCGATCAAAATATTGGAAATATGGCTTTATAATGGGAAAAAGGTTGGATTATGGCTCCAGGAAATAGGAAGATTTTTTTATGTGTGAAAAGAAAACATATAAAAAAAGAAGGGCCCCCGCGGTAGCGGGGGCCCAATTGTTCCTCCTTTTTTGAAGATGATAAACCAGTTGAAGATTTAAGGAGGAACGAATAGGAGGGGGATGAAGACCCATGACCCAGGGCGGTAGGTCATGGGCTTGTAACTCCCCCTTCCACACTGTGGAGGCTGTAGCAGATGAGAGGTGCGGGGTCGGAGACCCCGTTGAAATCTACCCACGACGTGGTGTCTCCCGAAAGGGAGTATTCCACCCAGGGCCCTTGGGACCCCGAAGTGGAGCGTCTCATCTTAAGGGAATCCACTGTGGAGGGGTTGCACCCGTTTGCCGGCGTTGCCGCCGTTTGTAAAGACCAATCCCCCTTTATGTCTAGGGCCCCATCTTTATGAAGGATGAGAAGAGGAGCGGCGGGAGTGGACGAGCAAGTGACGGTGACAGATCCGGTCACAAGTCCTGGGGGGGACTCGTGACCATTCCCATCGTGGGTCCGAACCTCGAGACTGTGAAGCCCCGGACTGAGACCCGTGAACTGGTAGTAGGACGCCGTTGTTGAGATCGGCGTCCCGCTTCCGTCGAGGTAGAGGTGAAAACCGATCACCCGAGGGTCCTCTGCGAGGAGAGAATAGTTCGCGATGAACGAACTATTGTCCCCCGAGAGGGAGAGAGATCCCGGTGGGGTGAGAGGATTCTGCCACCAACTAACATTGTCAATAGTGGCGTTGCCTCCTGTTACCTCTTTGTAGCGACAACTGGCGTAGGCCCAGCGGACCAGTATGGACTGGCCTGCATATCCTGTCAGGTTGACCCGAACGCTTGTTTGATGGATGAGCCCCGTATAAGCGGCTTGTCCCTGGAGAGGATTTCCGACATTCATGGCGAGAGTCCCGTTGTATGAAGGTGTTAGATTTGTGCCTCCGATATCAGCCCATGAAATTCCTCCATCTGTGCTGACTTGAATTTGTATCCCGTTGTAACCGGCATACGTATTGCAAGTGAAGGTGAAAAACACGTACGAGGTGGAATCCGCTGTGAACCCCATGTTGATGTACGCGTAGGACAACGTACCTGGGGTGCTCTTTTTATCGAGCACCTGAAGGTAATAGTTGTCCGCGATGGAGTCGTAGATAACTGCCCAGGTGTTGTTTCCCTGGACAGCACCTGTGAGAAGCGTCCCGCACCCATTCTGGGGCGGGGTAAAATCCTCGGAGCAATACTCTTGCGAGTATGCTGCTCCTGAAACCAACATAACGGTTATAATGGTAATGAATATATAACTCTTGCACATGATTTTCTCCTTTCCGGGGATTCTATCCCCGATTAATGTTCCGCCCTTTTTTAGGTAACCTACTTTGGTTGTTCCGCCCTGTTTTTTCTTTATTGTTCCAAATGGTTCCCCCTTCAAGGATTCATTTCTTCCTCCTTTTTATTTACCTTTGAGGGGATACCCATTTTATTCCTTAAATTTTGCAACTAGTTTTCAATGATCGCTCTTTTTCAGCTATAGAAAAAGAGGTGGTCAATATTAATACAAAAAGAAAATTTGTCAATAGATTCGTCAACAGTATGATTTGAGACATATTGACAAGATGAGAGTTTCCTGTAAAAATACAGTACAGCTTTTTGTTTGAATGCATACCGTTCAGTTGTAACAAAAACATATATAAAAGGTAATACAAAAATGAGTCTCTCCTGGTTACCACCTCTTTATATATTATTTTTTATTTTTAATTTTTTCTGTATGAAGAAAAAGATGATGACCGTCATGACAAAATTACTTCCTCTTTCGGTGATGGTTCTTTTCATTGGGGGATTCGTTCTCCTGACCAAGGCTGCACCTGTGTACGATATCCCAAACCGTATATGGACCGATACGTTTGATACAAACAGCTCCACCCTCAACAATACCGAATGGGATAATAGTACAGAAAGTATCTCTCTCAATAGCCAGATAGCAAACTATCCTCAATTATTAGGAAGCATCTCTCTCAATGCCAATGCTACAAAAATCACCTATGATAATAATAATGCTGTTTATGTAGGGGCAGGTACGGACGGTGTTATTAAAGTGGATGTGACCAATCCTGCTTCCATGTCTATCACAGGTTCAAATGTAATGGAAGGCAACACACAGGATGTTTATTTCAGCAATGTAACCGGTACGGATACTATTTATGTTCCCGAACGATTGTATGTGAGTGCTACTACCAATAATCCTGATCCTGAAATCGGAGGGATCGAAATGCTCAACGCTTCAACCATGGGGTATACAAAATATCCAGCAGACAATACAACAATGGATTTGTATGATTATTCAACGATCAAAATGAATGGGACGATTGGATATGCCGGGGTGGTAGATCCTTCTAATTATATAGGTGTGGAAACAATCGATTTTTCAGGCCCCACGCACGTCGGTGTTTTGAGTAGTACTGATATGGCTAATCAGCCGGTTATTTATGATTCTGCGTTGGATAGCAGTTACTTTTATGTTACGCATGATATTGCTCCTCAGAATGTGAATGTGAATGGCGTGCCCGTCACCTATACCGGAATGGTTACTGTTTTTGATGTGACCAATACTAATTCTCCTGCCACAACTGATCTCACCTATAAAACAGAACATACTCCTTATGCTATTGTATCTTCAGGAGGATATGTCTATGTTGCAAACGGAACCTCAATAGATATTCTGGATTCCGGTTTTGCAAAAGTGGGCAGTATCGATACCGGAGCGGAGGTTCGAGACATGGTAGTAAATGGATCCACTCTCTATGTTGCCAATGGTGCGAATGGACTTTCTGTCTATAATATCCAGACACCAACTTCTCCGCTGTTTATCGGTGGTATGTCCAATCTTTCCGGAGGGACAGCCTATGGAGTCTATTATGATTCTTCTACACAACGAGCTTATGTGGCCGATGGAGTAGCCGGTGTTATGGTTGTTTATGTGCCACCAGTAAATCTCAGTCTCAAAAACAGCTGGTCCGTACCGAGTGGTGTCGATCATGCTCTCTATGGTGGATATGCTTATGTTGCCAATGGAACTGATGTTACGATTGTTAATCTGGGAAATGGAACAACAACCAATTTTAATATTAATGGTTCTGAGAACATAAAAGGAGTTGATATTAAGTCTAATATTCTGTATGTCGCTTATGATACAGGATCTACTGGAGCACTCTCTACATATTCCTTGGCTAATCCTATTGCTCCTGCCTATGTACGTTCCTTTACTTCTCACAATAATAGTTCAACAGCCAATGATGTTGTGGTTGGAAATGGAAAGGCATATATATTGGAAGGGTATGCCGGAGTAGAAATCGTGAATCTGACCACATCTGCTATTACAACGATGGGAACAGTAACAATGGCCGGGGCACCACAACGAGGTTTTTTGGATGGTGACAATCTTTATGTTGCTACTCAAAATGGAGGTATGCAGATTCTCAATACTACGTCAAATACAATTATTGCTTCTTATGCCACAACCGCTGATGTTCGTGATATTACCGTTGTCGGGAATAATGCATATTTAGCAGAAGGGAATAATAATCAGAGTTTAGAAGTGGTGAATGTTACGAATGTTAATAGTCCTTCTCATATTGCATACTTAGGATTAGGGATGGATGCTCAAGGAATTGCAGGTTTTGGGAATTATGTTTATATCGCTGGTGGGAATAGCAGTTCTCAATTTGCTGTTATTGATATTACAAATCCTTCTACTCCAGCACAGGTCTATCATTGGAGTCCTGGCGCAGGGACTGGAAAAACAGTATCGGTCAAAGGAAATTATATCTATGTTACATCTTACGGTAGAGGATTAGATATTTATGGGACAAGTTATCTCACACCAGGAACTGCCATATCACCAACTATTGCTCCTAATCCCCCTGTATCGAATAAATGGGGATTTCTGACCGTCGACGCTTTGGTGCCGATGGGAAGTACCATCACCTATGATGTATTGGATGCACAGACCAATAATAATAATGTGCTCTTGAGTTTTAATTCCAATGCCAATGTTTTTGATCTGCGTTCTCTCAGTGGTATAACTTATCCTGCCATTACGTTACGAGCAAATTTTGATACGAGCAATGTCCAAGTTACACCACAGTTGAATGAATGGAGTGTCTCATGGGATCCAACCGTTGTATCGAGTACCAGCGATGGAGCAGTGTTGGGATGTACAGATCCGATTAATCTCACTTTTTCGCATCCTATGGATACGGCTCATTTCAATGTAAATAGCTATGTCGCAATCTCTCCTGATCTCAACTTGTCAGGCATTTGGAATGATACCAATACTGTTTTGACGCTCAGTCATACAACTGCTTTCAATGCGAATATGAATTATAGTGTCCGAGTTTCGGGAGGAGTGGATGCCAGCGGGCAACCGGTTGATAATATTCCGTTTACCTTCTCTTTTACGACGAGTACATCATGCAGCAATACTAATGGAAATGGTAATAGTAATACCAATACCAATACCAATACCAATGGAAATGTAAACGGTAATGGTAATACCAATACCAACGGAAATTGGAACGGCAATACCAATACCAACAGAGGAGGAGGGGGAGGAGGAGGGATGCTTCCTAATATGAATGTAAATGGTGTGACAACTGGTGGGAATAACAGCAATAATAATAGTCCGGTGTGTTCTCATAATGAAACACCTTCTGTACCATTTACCGATATCACAGGGCATTGGGCAGAAACGTACATTGAAGCTTTACGTCTGCGATGCATTCTCTCGGGAGTTTCTGCAGGAGTGTTTGCGCCGAATCAATCGATTACACGAGCGGAGTTTACAAAAATTGTACTGAAAGGATTCCATATTCCGGTGCAAATGACGGTGACGGAAAAACCTTTCCCCGATGTAGAGACAACCGCATGGTATGCACCATACATCGCGGCGGCAAAAGCGAAAGGAATAGTAATGGGATATCCGAATGGAAACTTCAAACCGGATCAGGCCATCGATCGTGTCGAAGCATTAAAAATACTGCTCCTTGCCTCTGGTGTCGATTTATCCGATACGGTTGTCACGCCGGAAAAGATGTTTATAGATACCTTTGCAGATGAATGGTATGCCGTCTATGTGGTATATAGCAAAGAGCATAATATTATCACGGGATACAGAGATACGGCGGGAAATCTCACGGGCTATTTTGGACCGGGAAATGCTATCACACGAGCAGAATCCGCAAAAGTATTATATAGCGTGATGCAAACATTAGGTTTGTTGTAATATGCTTTTGTTTCCCATTAAAGCTTCCCCTGCCTCAGCGGGGGAAGCTTTTTTTACCTTGTTTTTCAAAAAGAGATTTATAATATATATGGATAAACGGTACGTTATGTTTCTTGATCGAAGAGATGCTGCACAACAATTAGCGCAAGCACTTAAAACATACGCCCATCATGATCATACCTGTCTGCTCGGATTAACGCGAGGAGGTGTTGTTCTTGCCGCTGAGATTGCAACGCATTTACACCTTCCTGTTGATGCTTTTATTGTTCGCAAAATTGGAGCGCCGGATAATCCGGAATATGCCATTGGTGCCATCTCTGAAGGGGGAGTTGTTGAGATTAATAATGAAGTTGTCCGTCGGGAAGGTATCCCGTGGGCATATATTGATCAGCAGATTGTTCTTCAAACACAAAAAATAGAACATCAAAAAGAGCTCTATCGTGGTAACAGATCGCTTCTTGATGTGGGACATCAGCGTGTCATTCTTGTGGATGATGGTTTAGCAACGGGATATACGATGAACGTAGCAATAACAGATGTGAGAAAAAGAGGAGCAAAAGAAATTATAGTGGCAGTTCCTGTTGGTCCTCAGGATACGGTGCAGAAGTTGCAAGAAAAAGCGGATCAAGTTTTTTGTCTTTTGACGCCTGCTGTCTTTTTTGCGGTTGGAAATCATTACCTTGATTTTTCCCCTGTCAGTGATAAAGAAGTGGTTTCGTTGTTAAAACAGTTTGAAAAAAGAAAAAGAAACGTATAATGAATACAAGTTCTATATCATATCCATTTTTATGATTGTTTTTGCCGCGATAACCCCGCATCCTCCTATCATTCTTCCTGAAATCGGAAAAAAGGATATTGTGATGACTGAAAAAACGATCAATGCGATGCTCTCGCTCAGCCTTGCTTTTGCCGCCTCCAAACCCGACATTGTTCTTGTCATTTCCCCGCATGCTGTTCTTCTACATGACCGTATTGCGATTGGGTATGGCAAACAGTATGAAGGCGATTTCGGAACATTCGGACATCCCGACATCTCTCAAACATTTGTGGGGAATACCACTCTTGTCGATGATATTTTGCATCAGGCATTTCATGATAAAATCCCCATGGAACCTTACACACGACAAGATGGCAAAGTGCCTTTGGATCATGGTGCGATGGTTCCCTTATATTATCTTTCCAAAGCGTATTCGTCTTTTGATCTTGTTCTTTCCAGTTTCTCTGATTTTTCCATACAAAAACATTTTCAGTATGGCCAGATATTGCAACAAGTCATGAATCGTAGTACAAAACGAATAGCGGTGATTGCCTCGGGGGATATGTCTCATCGGCTGAAAGCAGATGGCCCGTACGGTTTTCATCCTTCTGGGCCTCAGTTTGATAAAACAATTATTTCTTTCTTGCAACAAAAAAATACGGAAAAGATACTCCATCTTCCTACTGCGTTGCTGGATGAAGCAGGGGAGTGCGGGTACCGGAGTATGGTGATTTTACTGGGAATATTACACGGTATGGATTATACTCCTCAAATGTTATCGTATGAAGGACCTTGGGGGGTGGGATATCTGGTTGCGCATATGAAACTCTTATCATAACTGTTGTTATGGATGCCTATGTTTCCTTAGCTCGAAAAAATATAGAACACTATGTTCGTACAGGACAAATGATTTCGTTGCCTTTAGATCTGCCGGAAGAAATGTCGCATCAACGAGCAGGAGTGTTTGTCTCCCTGCATACCAAGCAACATGATTTGCGGGGATGTATTGGGACCATTCTTCCGGTACGGAAAAATATTGCCGAAGAAATACTGTACAATAGTGTTGCCGCTTGCTCCCAAGATCCGCGTTTCCCTCCCGTTCAAGAACATGAACTCAACAATATCGTGATCAACGTGGATGTGTTAACCAAACCGGTTTTGGTAAAAAATAAAAAGGAGTTAGATCCCAAAAGATACGGGGTGATCGTTTCCACAACGGATGGGAGAAGTGGATTGCTTTTGCCGGATCTCGATGGAGTGGATACCGTAGAAGATCAGGTGTCTATTGCGGCACAAAAAGGGGGAATTGATCTTGCACATGATCATTTTACCCTTTATAAATTTGAAGTAGTTCGTCATGAATAACATTCTTTTTCCACCGGAAAACAATTATCGCGAGAAAGTTATTATCTCTCTTGATCACCTTCCTGAGAAGGATAAGAGGGGACATGGAATGTTTAAAGTAGTATCCCAGGCAAGGCAGCCTGATTTTCATATATCCATTACTCTCCCTTACCCTGTCTATTGGAGGGATCATGATACAGGGAAACTGGATACCTCAAAAACAACCTACCGTTACAAAGTAGAAGTGGTTCAAACAGGACTTTCCCCCGAAGAATTGGCCGTCTTGCAACAATGTAAAGATCTTCTCTCGTATCACAAAACAATTCCTGTCGAATGGGAAGTGGTACGTATTACGCCTCGTGGCATCCGTTTTGTGAAGATCACCGGCATTGATCCTCTTTTTGTTGAAAAGCAACAAACACACCAAACGGTGCAAACTCTTTTGCGCGGAGGTTCCCGTCGTTAATTATTCTTCTACCTGAATCTTGATATTTTCCGGAATGGTTGGCAAGGTGGGAGACCAGATTGGCCAGACAGAGATTCTTGCTTCACTGATTTCTTTCAGATTGTTAATATACTGTTCTGCATCCTGTTTATTTTTTCCAGCAACATTTTCTCGTATCTGTTGCACGAGGTCGAGTTGACTGTTTAAAAAATCATAGGCGACAATTCCTTCCAGACTGGCATTTACTTTTACGGATCCTTCGGCAGGATTGGTTTCTAAAACTTCATTGATTTGGAGTGACCCATCCTTCATCTTCAATATCTTTTCGGTAGGACTGATATGACGAAGTTTTAAATTGTTTTCTAAAATAGTTTGGAGGTCTTTTTCATTGTAATAGTATCCTGATGCGGTCATTTTCCCCCATGCGGTAAGTTCATTGATTTTATCATTTTCTTTCGCCCGTACTTCCGTTGGTCCCAGCGTGGTTATGATCATTTTGTCACTCCGATCAAATAATTTGAGAGATTGCGTAGAAGATGTGTCATTTCGGGCAACTTCTTTTTTGAGTTCTGCTATGGCACTTGCTTGCAGTTCGGCAATGACCTTTTGTTTGGCAATGGTTAAGTCATCTTTGGTCACAAAATAATCGAAAAAATCAGTTCCTCCTGTGAAAGCCTCTTTATTGGCGGCATAAATGAGGGATTGATTATATTGACTTAAGCCCGGGAAAAAGAATCGGGAAGGTCCGATATTCCCGCGAGAACCAATGAAGATATCATTGGCATCTTTGTCCCGTGCGATGACATCGACCGATATTGTCCCGGGATTTTGTGGGGTTCCCCCCGGGACCGTGACAAAATTGCGTGTCAAAAAAACAAGTCCGTCTTTATTTTGTACACGACTGTTGGCAACGATCGGCCAGGGATCTTTGGTGGTATTAAAAATCGTGATACGACCGGTAGCGGCTGTTCCTTTAAAAATACGTCCGGTAGGAGATAGTTTTATGGTTCGTTCATACGAAACAGTCACGGGATACAAGGGAATCATTTTATCATCCTCACTTAAGATTCTCCCTATTTTATCTTTATTGATCATTTCGATATTAAGCGTGCTCTTCTGAATCTTGAGGGTGGGTTTGATCGAGATGGTTGCCGAAGGAAGAGCAATGTACAACACAAAAAAGAAAAGGATAATGCTGATCAGGACAAACATGAATAAAGGTTGTCTGCTGGGTTTACTGAAGATATAAGGGTGTCTTTCCTCCTCTGTATTTTTTCTTTCCAGCGCCTGTTTGATCGTTGCCCAAAATCCTGTTTTTTCTTCCGGTGCAGGAAGGGGCTTCCCTTTTTTAAGCGGATCTGTACTCTTATCTTCGATGGCGTTGATCCCGGCCTCTTGAATCCGTTGAATATTTTTCTTATCTTTGGTAATGATGGTGACGTTTTTCTTCAATTCATCTATTTTTCTTTTGAGAATTTTTAAGTTAATGATGCTTTGAAACAGCAGAGATTGACGAGGAACAAAAAGGTTGATCTCTTTTTCCTTGGTTGCTTTTAACTTCTCATAAATATCAGGCAGTTCATCATCAACTTCCACGACAATGATATGTTTTTGTTCTATCATATAAGAGAGATTAAAAAGTACGTCTGTATTGTACGGTTAACGTGGTAAAATCACAAATCCTTTTTTTGCTCCATGAAAAATATTGGTTGGATCCCAATCATGGATATTATTGAGAATGATGTTTTTATCATAAAAGTAATCTTTTCCTCTCTTGGTTCCCACATCATGCGTGATGAAATGGGTCTTGGTATACCCTTTCAGAACAAGAAGATGATAGAGTGGTCCCGGAGGGGTGTAAAACGGGTTGCCAATCGTTTGACCGGACAGAGGAAGAAGGACAGGAATATGATGGGAAATGTAGAATTTGATGTCTTGTTCTGTAGGGTTGTCCAATATACGGACAGAAAAAGAGGGATATCTCTTTTCTATGAATGTTTGTAGTTCTTTGACAGTTGTCGATTCCCATATACCGATAGTTTCTATTTCCGCTTTTTGCATGTTCTTCAGCTCATGATCAAATTCCTGATTCGTCATGCTTTTGTTTTGAAAATAGTTGAGCACCAGTAAAATACTAGCTTCTTCACACATCTCTTCATGGAATTTATCCCAGAGAAGCAAGGGGGCCTGAGAATGGAATTCCATTTTGAGATTGTATTGTTCCGGGATATCTGCCCCTACCATTGTCCCTGAGGATGTTGCTTGGTTTGGAGAGGATAAAGATGATAGGGAAGGATAGAGCATCCCTTTGTCCCAAACATGTTCTATGGCAGGTTTTTCATTTCCCATCAAATAGGATTGCCACAGTTCGGTATACCAGCTTTGGAATGTCTTTGTCTGAAGGAATACGATTCCAGCAACAATACCAAGAAAGATAACAATGGAAATAGTGAAAATCAGTCTTGTTCTTTGATGCATATCGTCTTGTCACGTTGTTCACTTTAATTATTATAAAGATGCAAGTCAAACAAACTCTTGACGAAGCCTGTATAAAAGAGAACAATGACATCCTTTTATTTTTTCACTTCATTTGTATGGATACACCGGAGAATAAGCAAGTTATTGAAGAAACCGATATTGATGAAACAGCAAAAGGGGTACTCCGTTCTCTCAGGCGTTTCATGCGCGCTGTGGCGAATCGGGTTCTTCGGATAGGAGGGATAACGACAGGGGGAACGGAAAGAAGCGAAGGTGCTGTGCAACAGCACCCCGATGCTGGGGATATCCTTGTTCAATTGGGACCGCGGGGAGAGAAAAAAATCTATGCCGCAACATTGAGGAAAAAAGGATGGTGGAAAAATCTTTTTACTCTCGATGATTAGGTGATGGTTCCCAGGGTTTTCCTCTGTATGATGACTCGTACTATTTCGACTTTCTGTGAATGACCGGCAGGGATAGCGTGCTCAAGGATGTTCAAAGGGAAAACGGTCGGTTTGCTCTTCTTCAGTTCCTGTTACAACTTCTGCCTATCGATTGTGTTTCCGCTCTGCAGGGAGAATAAGAGATCTCTCAAAATGGCCCAATGCCTGATTGTATGAGGTGAGGGATATTTTTGCAGATGCGGATGATGTTGATGATATTGGCCAAGGCACGGATCTGGGATTTGGTGAGATCACCATCAGGATCTGCTGGATGATTGTTTGTCATTCATGAATTTTTTGAGCATTTGTTTACCTTTTCTTCCTCCTGTTTTTTCTCAGGAGAATGGAGGGGATTTCGTTTTGTCTGATATTGCGCATTTGGTTGATTCACGTTGTTTATCAAGAGAAATCATGAACCGTTAATGATATCACATATCTTGGAAAATTGACTCTTTCCTACCTTTGCAATTGCACAACGGTTTCCACATGGAATGTTTGGGGAAACATATCGATCGCGACAGCTTGTTGTGCACGATATCCTGCCTGTTGGAGGATATGGAGATCCCGTGCTAAAGTAGCTGGGTTGCAGGATACGTAAATGATTTTTGGAGGATGGGTTCGTGCAATCAATGTTATCACTTTTGATGATATACCACTACGGGGTGGATCGAGAATCAAAGCAGTAAAAGCAGGAATATCAGCGTGTTGTATCCATTGTTCCACGGTGCTGTTGTAAAAGGTAATATTCTCGATATGGTTTAATGTTTTATTTTTTTCCGCATTCTGTATGGCATCGGATACTTGTTCAATGCCGATGCACTGATGAACATATTTGGCTAAGGAAATGCCAATGGTTCCTGTGCCACAGTAGAGGTCAAGAAGAATATCCTGTTGTACAGGCTGTAAAAACGCATACACGGTTTCGTACAATTTTTCGGCGCCAAAGGTATTCGTTTGGAAAAAAGAAAAAGGGGAGATGATAAACCGATACCATTGGTTGTTGATCTGCATCTGTTCTTCGATATGATCTTTCCCTTTTAAAACGATCATATGTTCTGCCTGAACGACATCAGAAACATGGTTATTGATGGACCAAACAATACTAGTGATGTGAGGAGGTAGTTTGGAAAGCAAGGGGATGAAAAAAGTTTCGCTGATGTTTGGCAATGAGGCGGTAACAAGATTGAGAAGCATTTCATTTGTTCGTTTTCCTGTACGGAATACTACATGACGCCAAAACCCCTGATGAGATTTGGGATGATACACGGGAAGACCAGAATGCTGGGCAAAGGTTGTCAGCAATGTGACCAGTGGAAGAATATGAGGATCTGCAAGGTAACAGGGGGGAACGTCAAAATAGGTATTCCACGATCCTTTTTCGTGCAATCCGATCGCAGGGGTGCCTTCCCGTTCAAAAAAACTGAACTCCATTTTATTCCGATATCCCCATATCTCGGGACTCGAAATAATGGGGAGAATGTTTTTACAAAAAGGAGCAATCAGTTCTTTTACATAGGATTCTTTGATCTTGAGCTGATGTTCATAATCGGTATGTTGAAAAGAGCACCCCCCGCATTTCCCAAAGGAAGGACAGCGAGGATGTATTCTTTTGTCAGAAGGTTTGATAATGTTGTGAAGAGTTCCTTCTTGGAATGATTTTTTTTTCTTGGTAATGGTGACCTCAACCGTTTCTCCCGGTAATGCCCCGTCGACAAACGTGGCAATCCCATCAGTGCCTCTCCCCAGCGCTTTTCCCGGATAGACTATTTTTTCAATCACAATATTCATAGGACTATTGTACGAATAGAGAGACACGAGAGCAAGCGTTTACAGCATCTGTTTTAAAAAAATGAGTTGCGTTTGCTTTCTTCTTTTTTTATACTAACCTCTTCATTATTTTTTTGCTCTATCGATGGAAAAACACAAAATGATTGAACAGCATAGGACATCTTTGACATTCGAAGAAGCCTTGAAAGCATATAACCAATTCTTCGTTTCTATCAGAGGTCTCATGGAAAATCCTGCCCTGTCGGATGCGGAATATATCCAAGCTTTATCGTCCATTGTGGCTCGTCAAGGGAAATTAATGCGTTCGTTTGAAGAGGTTTATCCGCCTGATCAATATCCTGCGTTGTATACGAAGGAAACACAAACAAAGGTTCGTATCTTGCGTTCTCTAGCACAACAAATAAACAATGCATTTGAAGCGCGAACGTTAGAACGAAAAAGATCTCGATGGCTTTTTGGGGCTGTTGAAAAAATGATATACACTTCTGTGGTGAAGCAACAAGAGCAAACTCGCAGACAAATTCGTCGTAAAAGGATCTTCTTCTAACACAGGATTTATTTTCTCCTATGGTTTTTGGATCCTGCGATGAAGGAGTAAGGGGGATTGTTCTTTTTCCCTATGATATTAGAGATATTTTTGCGTCTGTGTTGTTTCATCCAAAAACATTTTGGAACAGGATCCGTCTGTCTGTAATTGAACTATGACTTCCGCTAAAAGCCGCGCAACAGAAACCTCTTTGATTTTTTGGCTTTCCACTATAATCCCGTCATCATTCTTAAATTTTTTCTTATATTGAATCGGCATTGTATCGGTTACAAATATTTTCTCAATAGGAGATTCTTCCAGTTTTTTCATTGCTTCTCCATCAAAACCACCATGGACAGCAACAGCATATACATGGGCGGCTCCTAACGCTTTCAAGGCTTGGGCGAACTTGATCAGCGTTCCTCCTGTTGCAATAACATCATCCCATATAAAGACGTTTTTACTGCGTACATCACCAATCACATTCATAATCTCTCCTCCCTGATTATTTTGGCGTCTTTTATCTCCCATGGCCATGCCGGCATTTAAAAACTGTGCCATCTTGCGTGCTCGTTCAGCTCCTCCACTATCGGGGGAGGCAATAACAACATTGTCCAGATGGTTTTCTTTTATGAAGGATTCAATAAAGGGGACCAAAACATAGGAGGAAAAAATATGATCCACTGTTCCCGGTTTAAAAAATCCTTTTATTTGGGGAGCGTGAAGATCCATATGAATTGATCGAGAGATCCCTGCGATTTCGAGAAGATCTGCAACCAGTTTGGCAATAATAGCAATATGGGGTTGATCTGTTTTGTCTGAACGGCTCCATCCCATGTAAGGGATAACAGCATTGATGCTTTTACAGGTACTTTCTCTCAGAGCCCGAATAGCGATTAGGGTTTCTACCAAGGCATCGGAAGGGGTAAGGATACGATTGCCCATCAGGTCATCGGGGCGTGGTGACCATGTAATGGGGTTTATGAAATAGACATCTTTTCCTCGCAAGCTTTCCCGGTGTTTTGCGAATGTTTCCCCATTGGGGAATTCCCAGATTTTCATATCTCCTAATGCTATGCCCAGTAATTTTGCTATGCGCTCAGCCAAGACACGGTTTACTCTTCCTGAATAGAGGGCCATGGAATCCCGTACTTCAAGGGGAATTTCGATAGGGGTTTCAGTGTCATAGGGTTTAATAGTTTCTGTGGACATAGAACATGGGGGTAAAGAGGGATATGATTACAGAGGGAATAATATTCGATAAAGTTTTCGGATCCCGATGCGAAATGGATAGACAACAGAAGCAGGAAAGCCTTGATTTTCTGCTTGCTCCATGATGAGTCGATCTTTATTTTCTTCATAGGAATGATAGACTTCTTGGAGCATGAATACATTATGAACATTTTCCAGGCCCCAATGATCAATGAATGATGCAATAGCTTTTCGGTCGGGATGGTTCAGGAGCCGTTGAAATTGCAGGGTGGGCTCGAGTGGAATTTGAATGGCTGTTGCATCGATCGGTTTTTTACCGGAGAGAATCGTGATGATCACGAGATTGAAGGTATCGCGAACATGTTGAAGAGTAAGGTCTACATCAATAATTCCCTCTTGATCTGTTGTGTTGTATATTCTTTGTCCATGGGGATGCACTTCCTGATACAGGGGCTGTAGAGGCAAGGGATCCGCATGATCATTTTGTATGTGCAGTCGGACGGTTCTTTGCACCGAACCATCGGGAGAAAGAAGAGGGGGGTGTTCTGCATCACAGAGACGGGCAATTTTCATAGAGGGGTATATTATTGATTTTCGGTATCAAGCGGTATGACAGCGGATGCTTTACTGGGATCATGCGGAAACGTTCGGTGCAGTGCGATGAATGTTTTTTTTCTCGTTTCTCCTGTATAGAATGGAATCTCAGCGGTAAAATATCCATTCTCATCCGTTGTATTGATGATGCGTATCTCCTTCTCCACTTGTTGGTCACATCGTTCTTCCGGAGACATTCTGGTTCCATCATCGCGGAGAATTTGAAAAGTTGCTTGTACCGTTCTGTGCCCTTTGGAGTCCTTTTGCATAAGTGGTTGTCGGATATCGTTCAGATGCATAGCAAAAGAATAAAGGGTGTTACTGTAGCTATGTTAGATTAAAAAGTCAAGATCATATCTGTTTTTTCCCCTTCATACCTTCTTCTCTCTTTTTAGTCTGTTTAAGGGAAGGTGTCCCTCGTACAACTTGTTCTTGTTGAAGAGGAAGCGGAAGGGGAGTATGATAACGATATCCAACGCTATTTTTTTATTTGATGGTATCTTATGAAAAAAACATTTTTCCTCTTCTGTCTTTTGTTCATGGGATTTCCTATCGCTGGTTGTGGAAATACAGCCGAAAAAAGCAGTATGCCAACAATAGATACGAGCACAGAGCAAACGATGAAAAAATTGCAGCAAGAAGAGGATCAGGCAATGCATTTGAACGCTGTATCTCCCGCCAATGCAAATAGTCTCAAAGGTGCTCAGTAAAAAACGGATTGTTCTTCTTCTCAGACATTTATGTCCGCAAAGTTGCCCCTATGTTCTGTAGAGCCGAGAGAATGGTTTTGGTAATGGTATCGATATCTTCTGCAGTAAGCGTCTTATGGGGATCAAGATAGGTAATGCTATATGCCAGACTTCGTTTATTGTTGCCAATTTGTTCTCCTTCGTAGACATCAAATAAATCAACTTGTGCAACCGTGGGGTGGGCGGATCGGATGGTTTGTTCCACAAGGTCAGCAGGAGTGGTCTTATCAATCACAATAGCCAAATCACGGAGAACAGGAGGGAATTTTGGGAGAGGGGTATATGCTTGCTCCTTGTTGCGTTCATGGAGTAATACGGTTTGATCCAGTTCAAACAATGTTACCGCGCTCTTTTCCAAATCAAACTCTTTGGTGTAGGAAGCTTGTAAGGATCCTATCCATCCCACCATGTTGTTGTTGATCATAATTTTTGCCGCTTGTCCTTTTTCTAAGAAGGCAACATCGGAGAAGGGCACATAGTGTTGACCTTGGATATGGATGAGATGAAAAAAGATTTCTAAAGCTTCCTTGCTGAGAAAGAACGCATTTTTTGCCTGTTGGGGATACACAAAAATGCCTCCAATTTTTTTTTGTTCTTTTATCGTGTCTCCATGATCGAGAAAAATTCTTCCCAATTCAAACAATTGGAACTGTTCAACATGATGGATATTTTCTTTGGCATTCTTTAAAAGGTCGATTGCTAGCGTTGTTTTGAGGTGTGTTTGTTCTACGGAAAGGAAATTCTTTAACGCGACTAAACCGGCAGAGGATAATCCGAAATGTTCCTGTTCCTTTTGATTGGTAAAGGGATAGTTTCGTACTTCGAAGCTATTCAAGCGGTGCACAAAAATGTTGCGTACCGTCTGTTCGAATTGTTTTTCTTCATTGCGGGATGGTATCAGGATTCCTTCCGGAGCAGTCAAAGGGATTTTGTCGTATCCGTAGATCCGTGCAACCTCTTCGATCAGATCGTCTTCTATCAGCAGATCTTTCGTTGATCGCCAAGAGGGGATCAACACCTTGATGGATTTGGTTGTTGCTGTTTGGATACCACATCCCAAATCGGTCAGGATGTTTTTGATGTTTTGAAGCGGCACTGACATGCCTGTTTTTTTTGTTACTCTCTCGGGTCTGAACAGGATGATTGGTTGAGGAATAGGATCCGGATAGACATCAAATAATGTTGAAACAATGGATGCTTTTTTGTTCATTTCCAGGAGCAATCCTGCCGCGCGTATTAAAGCTTGAATGGTATATTCCGGATCCAGATTTTTTTCAAATCGGGCAGATGATTCTGATCGGAGGGATAACCGTTGGGCTGTTTTTCGGATGGTGGTAGGATCAAAATTAGCCGATTCAATAATGACACTGGTGGTTTGTTCATTGATGCTGAAATCTTCTCCTCCCATAATTCCGGCGAGTGCGACCGGTTTTTCTGTATCGGCAATAACCAGATCAGATGGTTCTAAAACATACTGTTTCCCATCGAGGGCAAGCAATGTTTCTCCTTGTTTTGCTTGTCGTACAATGATTTTCCCTCCCTTGAGCCGATCAGCGTCAAAGGCATGAAGAGGTTGTCCGAGATCCATCATCACAAAATTAGTCATATCCACAACGTTGTTGATCGATCGTATGCCCACTCGTTCCAATCGTGTTTGCATCCAGAGGGGAGAAGGCTCTACCGTAATCCCCGAGATTTTCAAAGCGCTATATCTTCTGCATTGTTTGCTTTGAAGAACGATGTTCAGATCTGCTTTTCCAAAAGATAATTTTTTTTGGGGATATGGTTTCAGTTTGAGTTTTCGTTGTTCCTGATGTTTGAAAATAGCAACCATCTCTCTTGCCATCCCGTAGTGTCCCAACAGATCGGGACGGTTTGTGAGGGATTTATTATCGATCTCTAACACCAGATCTCGGAGAGATAGCACATCATAGATATTTTTCCCGATATCTTTTTCTGAAACATAAGAGGTAAGGTCGGCTATTTCATGATCCGGACAGGGAACGGGGATATCGATTTCATTACTGGCACAGATCATCCCTCGACTTTCTACACCTCGAATAGTCGCTTTTTGTAATATGACTTCTTCTCCTTCTCCATGCCATTTTACTTTTGCGCCTTCTTGAGCGAATGCGACCAGCATACCTTCTTTCACGTTGGTGCCGCCACAAACGACGTTCCAGGTTTCTGTTCCCGTGGTGACGGTGACCAGCTTTAATTTGTCGGCGTTGGGATGTTTTAAAACGGAAAGAATTTTTCCTACCACGACATGTTCTTGTCCGATGATGCGATAACTTTCCACTTCTGCGGTGGATGTGGTTATCTTATTCTCCAGGAGCTGGGGAGAAATATCATTGGGAATATCGACGTAATCTTTGAGCCATTGAAGTGAGATATACATAAAAAAGAAAGAAAAAATAGGATCAGCCAAGATAATAGCAAATTCTTTTTGTTATGCAAAACAATGTTTATGAACTTTTCTTCCTGAAAAGAGATTCAACCTGAAAAATGATTCAAAGATTCCGCCTCTTGATGCCAGGGGAAAATAAAAACGAGAATGGAGAATATATTATGCTGTTTTTTTCTTTCTCAGAACGTATCGAACCATCAACACGACGACCAGGGAAATGAGGGCAATCATGATGCTCTCCGTCCCTGTGGGTACCGGGAGAACATTACTGAAATTGATGCTTTCTTGGGCGTTGTCTCCACAAACCGATTTCACAGCAAAATAATAGTAGGGAACATTGGTGCTGAGGTACGGTATCACAAAGTAATTCTCTTTTGTTTCCCGAGTGGGTAAATTAAAGAGACCTGGTTGTGTTCCGGAATAGATGCGGTACATCGTTGCGCCGGGAACGGCTGTCCAGGTCATAACGCGCTGATTTCCCCGTTTGACGATTTGAACGTTCTGCACATCTGCTGCGACACAAGCCGAAGGATGATATTGATCTCCTCCCGGAATAGCAACAATCTCATCTGAGGAGTATACGACCTGATTGGATTGATCTAAGGCTGATAACTTCACATAGTATGCTACCCCATTGATCAGGTCAGGGATATACCATTTTGGCGTGGCATCTTTGGTGATTGCATTTTCTAAATATTCTCCACTTTTAATACCGTAATCGAATTTATATTTTACAATGGAAGGATTTTTAGGATCATCCCAGGTAAAGGTGAGTTTACTATCTTCACTTACGACGTGAATATTCTTGAGCCCTGTGGTAGTATTCCCCGCGGCTGTTGCCGGGATAATATCACTTTGAGGTCCTTCTGTGCCATCGGCATTTTTGGCTGCAACAGAAAAATAATAGGTTGAACCGGGTTGTAAATTGAAAACCGTAAAGGCCGATGTGGAAACAGGTGCATCCAGTTTATTTCCGAGGGTTAAAGGATTGGTATCATAATAAATGGTGTAGCCTGATATGGTCGTTGACGGGGGAGGATTGTCCCAAGTCAAATCAACAGAGCCAGGTGTTTGTCCTGCTGCTGTTTTTAAACCGGTGACTTTCCATGCTGAACCAGTCGAGGTAATAACTAATTTTTTATTGGTATTTGGTGTTGATTCTTTTCCCAATGCATTCGTTAAAACGATGGTGATGGGATATTCTCCTGGTTTGGACGGCGTATTGAATGTTCCTGTATAGGTTCCGGGCATAGAGGGATCTTCGGTCAAATCATGGGCGATGCTATCGACAATGACACGTACTTTGGAAAGTTTCGGTTGTGAAACGACCTTGATGGTTATTGGTGTCCCCGGGGAAAGATTACTGTTGGGATTAAAACTGAGATCGGTGAGTGTTGCACCTGTCGTATCAACATAGAAAATGATTTCATCGGATTGATCCTGCTCTGTTCCGGAAGCATCATAGGAAACAACCTTGATGGTATGTTTTCCGTCGGATAAACCTTTGGCGGTAAAATAAATGTTCCCATCACTGTCACTTTTATCGTTTCCAATCTCCATGCCCGAGTCCAGTACTTTGTAGGCAGTATTCGCTTTCATCTTGCCCGTAATATCAACGCTGCTGTCCCCATATTTTGTATTGGGTGTTGGTGCCGTAAGGGTGATGCCGGTGATGACTGGTCCGTTGGTGTTGTCATTACTTCCTGTGCTATCCACGACGGTGATCATTTTGCTATCTTCCAATTCAGGATTATCGACATCGGTAACGGTCAATTTGTATTGTCCTTTATTCAGAAACATTGTTGCTTTAGCGAATGTATGTGTTGCATTCGTATCCATTCCTGTAAATTGATATCCTGTATCGGTGAGAGGAAGTTTTGCGGTTGCATCCGAGGAAGAAAAGAAAACCAATCCGCGATAAGATAGAGCAGGATCTCCATTGCTGTCTAATGCTTGGACGGTCACATCAAAAGGGGTGTTTACTTTGACTGTCTCGGGAGCAGTTAATTGCAGAGATTGAGCGATTCCTCCTCCCATAGCCGTGTTTCCGAGAATATCAGCGGAATAATGATTTGCGGAAGGTGTTTGTATCGTATAGTGAGGACTGCTCTGGTAAAAAACAATTTTTGGACGTTCCGTGAGCACCACCCCTGCATTGAGATCTTTGGCGATGAAGGTTGACACACCTGCAGTAGGGGATGTTACCTTAAAATATGTTTTTCCTTCTTCGTTGGTGACCGTCGTGTTAATTTTAGTGATCGTATCATCTGGCCGGCTGGAGATCACTTCCATCGAATGTCCTTGAATAGGATTCTTATATTTATCTTTTAGCATAATCATGAGATAAGCGCTGTCCGTCTTATTGGCTTCGACGGATTGCTTGCTGGCATAGAATTGGGAAGAAACAGCCGAAACAGTATCGGCATATACTTTGAATACCGATGTCGGCATGTTGGTCGGCGTTCCATTTCCACTGAGATAGGCTCCCACATGATACACTCCGGCTTGCCTGGTATGAAAGGAATTCAAATCACAAGTGGCTATCCCTTCAATGTTGGCAACGCAGGGAAACCGAACGATACTGCCGTCAGGCTTAGTGACTTGGAATGTTATTTCATTGTTGGCAGGAAATATCGATGCTTTACAAGAAGATCCGTATCCTGCGATGGTATCCAGACATGTGCTGTTGCCGCTTGTTGCGCCGAATGTTGTGGTCAAAGACAGGGCAAACAAAGAGGTGACATAAAAGATGATCATGCCTGCCAGGAGAACTTTTTTTGTTTGTTTTCTGATCATACGTCTTCTCAATGCTTTGTTTTTGAAAGATATTCAATCATGTTATTTTATCAAAAACAGAGAAGAAAGTCAAAAGAAATGATGACCCAAAAAAGAAAGGGAGATCTCAGAAAAACTTTACAGGAGAGGAAGGAACAGTATGATGCCTGTGGTGATTATTTTTTTATGTTCTTGTTATGATGGATAACGTATATGTGAGATCTTTAGCACTGCATAAAAAACATCAGGGAAAACTAGCGGTGCAATCCAAGGTTCGTGTGCAAAACTATGCCGATCTTTCCTTGGCGTATACGCCCGGTGTGGCGGAAGTGTGTAAGGTCATTGCGCAGGATCCCCAAAAAGCTTTTACCCATTCTTTGAAAGGCAATACGGTTGCCATTGTATCTGACGGATCAGCCATTTTGGGATTGGGAAATCTGGGAGCGTTGGCTGCTATTCCGGTGATGGAAGGAAAAGCTGTTTTGTTTAAAACGTTTGCCGATGTGGATGCTTTTCCCATTTGTCTGGACACGCAAAATGTGGATGAAATTGTAGAGACGGTAAAAAGGATCGCGCCGGTCTTTGGTGGTATTAATCTGGAAGACATTTCTGCTCCGCGTTGTTTTGAAATTGAAGAACGATTACAAAAAGAACTTTCCATTCCTGTTCTGCATGATGATCAGCATGGAACGGCAGTGGTTGTTTTGGCTGGACTGATCAATGCGCTCCAGTTGGTTAAGAAAGAAATCCATAAGGTTCGTGTGGTGATCAATGGAGTTGGAGCAGCGGGGATTGCAATTGCCAATCTTTTGTTGTTGTATGGATTTCAACAGATCGTTATGATTGATCGTCAAGGGGCGCTCTATCATGGTCGAGCTGGTTTATCTGACGTGAAGCAAAAGATAGCACAAAAAACAAATCTGGCTTGCATAATCACACCAGAACATCCGTCTTGTTGCAAAGGGGATCTTCGTTCCGCTATCAAAGGCGCAGATGTGTTTATCGGGGTGAGCACGGGGAATATCGTGGATGCCGACATGGTTCGATCCATGGCGGATAAAGCGATTATTTTTGCCATGGCCAATCCTGTACCGGAAATTATGCCTGATATGGCGCTTCAATCAGGAGCATTTATTGTGGCAACGGGCAGATCTGATTTTCCCAATCAGGTCAATAATGTTCTGGCGTTTCCCGGTATTTTCCGTGGTGCGTTAGACCATAACGTTTCTCATATTACCGATCAGATGCTTTTGCAGGCTGCAAAAAATCTTGCCGCCTGTGTCAAAAAACCTTCCAAAACCATGATCCTGCCCAAGGCATTTGATCCCCATGTGGTGCCAGCTGTCGCCCGTGCGATACGGTAGTTTTTGGCTAAAATATTGCGTTTTATTGTGGATATGATAGGGTAAGAAAGCTTTACGTTCATAAATTCATACATCCTATGGGAAGTACTTCTAAAAAACCTCGTGTTCATTATCATCCCGAACGACGCAGGATAAAGAAAAAGAATAAGGTTGCTGATCTTGTAAAACAGTTTAGGATCTTGCAACAGCGCAAAAAAGTGGAAGGGGAAACGAAATGGATCAAGAACGCATTACAAAAACTGGAGATTCGAATGCGAAAGGCAGGACTGAAAGGCTCATTTATACAGCAGGAATGACCGATAATGATCCTTCCTTGTTGGGTTGTTGCGCCAAGAGAGAGGTGAGATGATCCATTTCATCATAGAAGGGTGATCCTGTTTTCTTCAGCAGATGGAGCATATGTTGAATCTGATGTTTCGACAGTTGTGAAATAGCACCAAAAAGGGTATTGCGGAATGGTTCAGAAACAGCATTGAAAATGTATAATGCATCGTATTGCAGGGGGTGTTCGGTCGTCAGGATCTGCAGATAGCGGGGGATTCCTTCTTCTCGTTCAAAAATGGTTAATGCTAAAGCGGTATGATCTTGAATATCAGGATCCGGATGGTGCAGATGATCGAGTAAGTATTGTTGTTCCCAAAAGAGTTTCAAGTTTCCGATCAGATCAATGCCGGATAACACTTTTTCTTTCTCTGGTGCATACATCAACTGAGCAATAATCGGGAAGAGAAAAGGACGCTGATCAGGAAATTGCCAGAGTGCCATGATACATTTTTCTTTTTCTTCGGGTGTGCCGGTGTGTAAAGTATGTTCGAGAATATGAACAATCCCGATATCTTTAAAATATCCTAAAGCACGGATACTGTTGAGTCGAATGGAGAGGTCTTCATGGTGCAGATGTTCAATCAAGATGGGGACAATTTCTTGAATATGAAGCTGACTTAAGGCTTCAACAATCGTTTCTTTGAGCAGGGGATTGGTGGTTTGTAATAACAGTTGTATGGAAATATGAATAAGATCATGGCGAGTCACGGGAGCATGTCGTAATGTTGGTTCAAAATGAATGAGACTTTTATATATAATTTGTTTCATTTGATCCGAGGAGGCTGGATTACTTAAGGTGCTCAAGAAGAACGGGAGAGTATTAATATCTGCTAATTTTCCAAGGGCAAAATAGACCCGCTCGAGCGTGTCGTCGTTCTTGATGGTTCTCTCTCTGACCATTTTGATCAACTCTTTCGAAGCCTCTTTTTTGTTCGGTTTTTCGATTAAGGCATCAATACTTTGGTGTTGTAATTCCTTATCTTTGGATTTTACATTTTGTAGGAGAGCTTTGAGATGGATATGACGCAAACGACTGTGCAAGAACAACCAAATACAGAGGGCAACAATGGCCGGCAGAATGAGAATATAGGAATTGAAGGATGGTTTAAAGAAATGAATCATAATCCCGCTTAGTAGAATACCGATCATGGCAACCGATCCTTCCATGAGCAGACTTAATCGACCGATCACATTTTTGGGAAATACATTGTAACTGAAACGTCGGCTCAGGACAAAAAATGCTGTTTCTCCTCCCTCATAGGTGATCATCACAGCGGCCATGAGGAGATAATGCGGGAAAGCGAGATAAGGGATCATCATGATGAGGGCCAGTAGGGGTTTGAATAATCCCAGATAAATAGATCCAACGTGTTTTAACAAAAATCTCATTAAAAACAAATTGGCGATAATGACCGATCCATGGCGAATATAGGCGACACTCCCTAAAAAGGCGGTTATCTGCGCGGGCTCTAAAGCCTTTTTCAATTCAGTATTGAGGAGGTAATTAATATAGTATTGGCTGAAAAAACTCAAAATAACGAGAATGGAAATAATTTGGACGATCTTGTTTTTGAAGATCATGGTAATGATCTTTTTATAGGGAGGAGGGGGGAGAGTGTGTTCTTTCTGTTTCTCTGTATAGAGAGAACGAAAGCGAAAGCGTATCATGCCTACCATGAGAATTAAAACAACGAGGATGATACTGGAAACAATCAGGGCATTGACTCCGGTGAAAAATTTCCCAAATTGTGATACGACCAAGCCACTTGAGATGATGCCAATGCTGTAAAATATGGGGAGATTGGGATAAATCACCCGACTTTCAAAAACAGAACAAATTTCATCGGCGACATTAAATCGTTGTAATAAAAAGGAGATCTCCATTGCAAAGGAAATGCCATAAAAAAAAGCAGGAACGAGAGGATTGTGAAAAGAGAGGATCATGATAACCCATAACACCAAGATGAACGAGTGAATCGTTATAAAATAATAGACCTTTTTGATCAGGTCTGTAAACAGAGAGGTGAGGATCATAAAGAGGAATCCTCCCATCGCCAAGAATATGTTCGCTTGAGAGAAAGCCTGCGGTCCATATTGTTTGATAAACAAGGATGTGGATGCCGCAAAAGTGATGGTTTTAAATACGCCGTGTAAAAAATAAATACTGCCTAAGTACAACGTTTTTTGAGTTGTCTCCTGTTGTAACTTATGCCATACGGGAGTCAGAAAAGATGTTTTTGTTTTTTTCATGTTTTGAGTGCTTTCTTTATATTATACCAAATATCTGGTCTGGGAACAAATCAAACCTTGACAATCAGATGTCCCATATGTAACGATGTTACACCCTATCCTTTTATCTTTTTTTAACTTTGACACCATATGCCAGACCAACCAAATCTTGTTGATGCTACGACACCTCCTCTCCATGAAAAACACGGACAGCAGGAAAAAACAGACCACAAGCAGGCAGAAATCCACCGCCCCCTCTTGGTTGTTGATAGTAAATATTTCCCACGCATGATACGGAACAGGGTTATTTTGCAGTTTAATCCACAAACAGGAGTCGATCGTTTTGTGGATGCCAATGACAATGTTATTCGTATATTATCCAAAGATCCCCATCCGGAACAATTGTCCCGTGAGGATCTGGAAAAAGAAAGAAGATTATTTTTGGACAATACCAGGGACACATCTCAGCAACGATTAGAATTAACAGAAGAAGAGGCACGAAACAGGCTGGAAATTTTATCAGCTGTCTGGCGCGGAGAACCTCATGCGGAGGAAAAAGGATTTCTGATTCGCATTCTTCCCAATAATGCAGAACCAGAACTTGATTCTCATGGTATTCCTAAAATTCCGTATCAATATTTTAAAGTCTATGCACAACGCATTGCCGATTATGTAACGCGGGAAGGGGAAACCCTGAAAGACTGTATGATGGTTGATTGGACAGATATTACGGATCTGATGAAGGAAATCGAATCTCTTCGAGAGCAGTTGGCAGATTTCATTGGACTTGCCTACCGACAGATAGAACAGGGAGATATGGCAAAACAAATGCTTGTGAAAATGGGAGTAGAAAAAGAGAAGGGAGAATAGATCTACCCATTCACTTTCAACAGTACCAGACTCCCGACGATCATCAACAGGATGCTGACATACCGTATCAATGTTTCCCGTGACATTTTTTTGACGATCAGAGGACCTAATTGTCCACCAATGATGACAGAAGGAATAATGAGCAGCATCATATCGAGTATGCTGGCACCATCACGCTGAAGCATGAATACCAAATCATGATCAACCAGGAGTCGGGTGATAAGAACAAACAGATTCACGACGAATACCACAACAACAACGGATCCGACAATTTTTTCATGATCCTGTTTACTGTTGAGCGAATCGGTAATAATGATTTCTATCCCTATGGAAACCAATCCTTTTAGGATGCCTCCTACAAGAGCAAGTGTCTGAGAAATCCAGAGTGTATGTGTTTGTGGTTGAGGAGGGGAGAAAAACATTTTTCCGCCAAAGAGGATCAAAAATATTCCAAAAATAACGATGATCCCATAGGAATCAATGTGCCCGAACAGCATACTTCCGATCATACCTCCCAGTATGGCAGTATACAGATATCGTTGAATGATATCCCAGCTCATGGTTCTTTGTCGGTAGTGTTTTATGAGTCCTGATCCAAACCCAAAAAACATCGCACAAAGGGCGATCCAGGATGCTAATTTCGGATCCAGATGAAAGACCAGAAAGACGGGAAACCAAAAGGCGGCGCCGGCAATCCCGGAACTCATGGCCAGCGAACTGATCAGTATCCCGATGGGGATGATCCAGAGAGAGAAGAGAGTGGGATGAACGACACCAAACAACATGAGGGTGATATACAACAAGGCATACAACAGGATCAATACGAAAACTCGTTTCATTGTTTGATGGGAACAGAATACTATGGTTCATTGTATTGTCCCTCTCTTCAAAAAACAAGAGTGAGAAATTGAAGAAAAAGAATCAAAAAGGAGCTAACTGGTCCGAAATCAGTTTTTAATGTTTATTTTGGTTTTTCCATTTGAACGTTTAAAACCTTGCATGTATTTTAAGCTTGCAATCTTATTACAAAGTGCATAACACCGTTTCCGAACATGTTACAGGTATATGAGGGGAAAAGGATTCATTATATGAGATCACCAACAGGAGAAATACAATTGGCCTGCAGAAGGAAAAATATATATCCAAAGATCTCTTATTTTTGGTATATTGTCACTTTATTCGTAAACCCCATCATCTTCTGTGCCGATCTGATTCAACACCCTAATGACTTCGTCTCGGTCATACGCGGGAACCAGGTAACTGTTGATATGCAGTGCTTTTTTCCCTTTGGCTGCCAAAACAATGCAATCGCATCCAAACGAACAGGAGGTATGGATTTTCCAGTTAATATCCGGATCGTGATGGAGAGAAAGATGCCTCACGGCGGCATAAATCTCCTGAATCAACTCTTCCTGGGACCGTGGGACGGAAAACACTCGATGGTGGTCTCTTTGTAGAGATCCTTCCAATGTTTTCCACACTTGTTGTCGTTCCTCGTCGATGGTATCTTCGATGGTTTGTAATCCAAGACCTTCTGCTTCTAAGATTTTTCCCAGTATTGGGGATCAGAATTGGTAGAATCAATGGATGGTTGAGATGTGTTTTTATTTTTCATACGTTATAGGGTAATACCAGAAGTAAGGGACAGATCTCATTATACTCTTTTTCTTTCTTCTTTTCCATTGAGGTAGATGCGCATTTCGGGCTGTATCTGCACATTGATGGAACCATCTTCCGTATCGATGTTCATCGTGACGGGCGTTTTGGGTAATTTCTCCAAAGCGTCAAAGAGTTTTTTCATTGCTGATGCGATCTCTTCCTCCTTTTTCATTTTCATTTCTCTCAGACTATTGTATTCATTGTCTTGTAGCAATTGTTTTCGCCATTCCTCCTCAATCGATTTTAGTTGTCCCCGAAGATCTTTGTATGCTTTTTTCAGGTTATTATAATCTTCCCGCGGGATTTTTTCAAAATCTTTCATATCGCGTTTGATCTCTTTTAATTCTGTTTTTAATTTGTTGAGGTCTAAAATGGCCAACAAAATGTGATCAGCACTCATCGTTGATGAACAGTAAAAAAATAAAAGCGATGGTATGGTATCATACTTTGTTTCCGAACAACAATACAAAAATAAATACACCAAAAAAGTTTGTAAAAAAACGTATAAAACATATTAGGGTATATCAGTTGTTCTATTCATCTCTCTATAGCTCCTATCGTTTGGGTAACATCATGAACAAAAAAATATGGTTCTTTCACCGCTGTGGATCATATTTCCTTTGAAGGAGAAACAGGTGATGTGTTTGCTTTTCTCAGACCGAATGGTGCGGGAAAAATGACGACCATAAAAATACTGTCCCCCCTTCTCACTCCCACCGATGGAGAGGTTCTTGTGAACGGATACAATATTATGAATCAGAAGAATGATGTTTAATATGTGGTATGATAAAAACAAGAAACTTGAATAAAAAAGTTATTCAAGTGTAATATTTACGATCTCCGGATTGTTCCCTGTCCGCATGGGAGGTCCCCAGGTACCGACACCGGAGGAGATATAGATGGAAAAATCTCCCTCCGTATGCAACCCGTAATCATATCCTTTATACACCAGCCAAGTGATGAGACCAAAAGGGAACATCTGTCCTTTGTGTGTGTGACCGCTCAGCATGAGGTTAAATCCTGCTACTTTGGCCTGATCGATATGAATAGGAACATGATAGAGGAGAATACTTGGTTTTTGGGGATCAAACGTCGGAATATGTTTCATAGCGGTCGTGATATCTCCCTGTTCTCCCATAGCAGAATAATCGAGTCCGACCAGTTGAAGACCGTCGATGATGATCATCTTATTTTGAAGCACATGGACAGGGGTGCTTGCTAATGCTTGTAATGCTGTATCACGTCCTACATACGTTTCATGATTCCCTGTAACGAAGTATATGCCTTTGGGGGCTACTAGATTGTTCAGAGGAGCCGCAAGTTTATCCAATGCTCCATCCATTCCATCAAATAAATCTCCAGTGATGACTACCATATCGGGATGAATACTGTTAACCTGTTGAATGACTTTTGACAAAAACTGCTCATCGTGGATAAGACCGAGATGCACATCGCTAAGCTGGATTATTTTTTTATGCTGCCATGCGGCGGGCAGATTTTTTATCCTCAGCGATATTTCCTTTATTTCGGGTGTAAAAGCATTCCATATTCCGTAGAGAGAAAAGAGCAAGGCAAGTCCGATGAATAAGCTTCCCAAAAGAATGGTATTGGGTTTCTGTCCTGTTGTTTTTAGCAACCAGACAGAAAACCAGCACATAGCGATGGTGAGGATGAGATTGGTTAGTATGCCAAGCCATATACTGGAAACAAGATACAAGGCTTTTGTGAACGTATTTTCCCAAAAATGGGCAAGAAGGGACGCGAGGATAAAACTGATGGCAAGTAAGAAAAAAATAATGAGGAGCCCTGTTTTGAAGGTATGGTTTTCAATCGCAAAAAACTTCACCAGAGAATAATAGAGAATCCCGTGTGATCCCAGAAGGACGAGTCCAAAGAGAAAGAGAAAAACGATGATACTCAGGATGGGCATAGGAAAAAATACAGATCAAGTGCATTGTAGCATATCTGCCCGGGATGTTTATCATAAATCTCTTGACGGCAGCACGGATGTACTGTATAAACTATTATAGAAATAATAATAGTTATAATATATATCCCTGCTAGTGCACCTATGGGAAATAAAAAATATTTATATAACATTATTTCTTCAACTTCATTTTCAATGCTATGAAAAAAATAGTATTTCTTCTCCCTGCGGTCTTGTTGGTATCATTGGCAGGATGCGGCGCTTCTGTTTCCACAACCAATACACAGGGGAGTACACCCAGCGTTCCGCCCCAAACAACCCAGCCAACAGGAACAACGAACACACCATCCCAACAGAAATTTTCCGATCAGCCCTATGCGAGTTATTCCTATCTTATATCCGGTGACACGCTCAGTGCCGATGCGAAGAGTGCTCTTTCAGGTTTTCAAATGCAGAAACAGCATATGGCGGATGGAAGCACACAGATTACACTGAAGGCATTGCAACCGCAGTACCATGATCAACAGTACACTCTGAAACCGGGTGAACAGTTGTATTTTATAGAAAAGTTTCTCGGAGATGATCCCAATGAAAACGAGGAGCACAATCTGGGAGATGACAGCGCTGTTGTCGTCGATGCTCAGGGGAATGTTGTACAAATTCCCCGAGATTTCTCCCGGTAAATCTATCCGTGTTCTTTATGAGGCGGCGGGAAAAATCCTTCGAGAGGAATATAGTCTACTCCCTGTGGTATGAAATGTGCCAAGATGATGAGGGGGGTGAATCGTTATACTGTTGAGGGAGGATTCTCAAAGTGGGATGGTATCTCAGACGCATCCAAAATCCCTTCGCAAGGAACGTAGGGTATGTTGGGCTGAAGAAAACGATTAATACTATGTAAGTAATAGGGATCCACGGAGTTGATTCGGAATACTTTTGTGTTCCCGACGTAACTAAAACTGGAGACAATGTCGCCCAGAATTTTATAGGTATACACGTTTCTGGTCCATGGTTCTTTTTGTACGGTATCGGTCAGCATTTGAATGAAAAAGGTGTTGGGAGATGATCCGGGATTAAAGACAGTACAACGTTTTGGTTCACGATGCTTAGCGACAATATAAGCAATGGTGCCGCCCAAAGAATGTCCACAGATCTGTTTGGTGTATTCAGGGTATTTCGCCCGAACCTTATCGTAGAATTTCAGCGCATGGCTTACTTGGGGATCGAGTCCAGAGACACCTAAAATGATTTGGGCGTCACTTAAAATATCCTTGATATTCATAATATCTGTTCCTTTATAACCAATCATAATGTTCTGATGTTCATGATCGACATACACACAGGCCATCTGTTCGTTTGGAAACGACTGTTCAAGCTGATACGACCCAACCGTTAATGGTTTTTTCCCGGAAGGATAATAGGAATAGAGCGTGATCTGATGTGCCAGAGTATCTTCCGGAGGTAAAACAACAACAGGATCAGCAACCTGATTAAAAAGAGCTGCAAAATGTTTTTGCATCCACCGAGCGGAGCGAACCGTATATTTTTCTTTGATCAGGGTTATCATTTTTTTGAGATTCATTGTTCAGCAAAAACAGTAGTAAAGCCATCGTTCTGAAAATACGCAATGGTCTCGGTGATCATTTGTTGAAGCTCTTCTTCCGAGAGCGTATCGTCGTTCAGCGATTGCTTGATATATAAGCGATTTTGCAAGAACACTGCTGAGGCGATTCCTTTATTCTCTAAGGGGATAAGCGCTTGGATATGCTGTTCATTGATGATTTCCATATCTTGCGGATCGATGTAGGAGATTTCTTTGTCAGCGATCATATTTTTTTTGATACGGATCAATTTCATCAGGAAACGGATTCCTATGAAGGTATATACGATACTGACAATGAGTAAAGATCCCAATCCGATATATCTGAAGATATTCCGTAGGAAATCGGGAAGCAGCAAAATCACCAGATTAAAAAGGATTAAGGCAACCAGTGGCATGGCCGCCAAGATGTTTCTTACCGTTAATAGTGAAAAAAAATCTGGTTTTTGAAGTTGCACAGTAACGATATCCTGCGTATCGATGGTATGGAGCAGAAGTTGATACAACATGAAGTGTTCATGTTCCATATTGTCTTTGTTGAATGTGCGTATCAGCGCTCCGGACAGAGGAATTTTTCCGGGGATGGAAAAGGAAGTTTGTACATCGATATCGGTATCCAGCGTTCCTACAAAATCGATTTTTCTGAGACGATGATCATTTAAAAAATACTGATTGGAGTGCGCCCAAACGCAGGATGGAATCTTTTGTAATATGGGGTCGATACTGATGGCCATGTTTGGTATTTTATCAATAGGTATCGTCATAGTATATCATAATCTTCCTCAACATTAAAGATCTGTTTTTTCGGGGGGATACTAGAGAAATAAAAAGACCGATGATCGCGTCATCGGCCTTCTTGTTCCCTGCTGAGGGGAGACTACGCTTTCTGTACATTCTTTGCCTGGGGTCCTTTCGGAGATTCACCCAAATCAAAGGTGACACTGTTTCCTTCTTCCATCGATTCAAAATCATGGTTTGGGAATTCATTACGATGGCAGAATACATCTTTCCCATCCGCTTTCGTAATGAAGCCGTACCCTTTTTGCTTATCGAGTTTTTTGATCTTGCCTTCCATAGAACTAAAGTAAAAAAATAAATTCCGCTAAGTAGAGCGATGCGAGAATTTATTTTACAAACCCGCAAAACCGACCTATTGGTACTTCGAGTATACACGCACTGTTTGCATTGTCCAAATATTCAGTATATGGATACCGTTGAATCTCTTATGAGGTGAGCGGGCGTACATTCTATTCGCTGATCTGTTCGTATGTTCCTGATGGATTCTCCATGGTTTTCTCCTCTCTGTTCTCCAACATGCATGCTCTGATAACCACAGATAGGTGTTATGGTAGGGGATAGCATCAATCACGGGAAAGATCCTCCACAATTTCTTTTGTTTTCTTCACTCATCCGATGCGGGAAAATATTTTTGCGACCGTAGCCAACTATATTTACGATTTTCATTATGCTAGATGTTGAATTCTCCTAATAAAGAAAGGGTGTCTAAACTCATTCCATCTCATATTTATATTGAATCCAATGTAAGACTCGTAAAGCATCTACTAGATGTATACCCCAATGATAAGTGAAGTTATATCTCCATTGCCATATTGTCTTGCACTAATGTCAATGTTTAGACCTGATCCCATTATCCCATATAGAGAAAGACATCATACAGTTCCCTGCGAGAGCAGGAGCTGTATGGCAGATTCAGTAACTATACTTTTCCGAAGCCTAACGTATAAAACATCGCGACTGCCGATGCTAACATAACGAAAAAGGTGATCCACATGACCGTATGAGACAGCCATCCACTGCGGTATTTACCCATAATTTTTGGGTTGCGAGCGATTCTCGTCATTAAAAATATTAACGGTACGGCAGCCACACCATTGAAGACGGCGGTAAACACTAAGGCTTTCATCGGATCAATGCCGATAAAATTAATCATTAAGCCGATCATGGTCGCAATCGTAATAACACCATAAAAGCCATGCGCTCTCTTGAGTTTCAGGTTCAGTCCTTCTTTCATATTAAAGGCTTCGGTCAAGGCGTAGGCGGCCGAACCGGATAGTACAGGGATTCCCAATAAGCCTAGTCCTATGATACCAATCGCAAAAATCAGTTTCGCTAAGAATCCAGCATAAGGAAATGTCTGGACGAGAGGCTCTAGCGCCTTAGCAGCATCAGCTGCTGTTGCGACGTTTGTCATACCATGATGATGTAAAACTGTGGCGGCCACAACAATCATCGACCAAGTGGCGAATTCCGAGAACACCATACCGATGAAATTATCCAGGCGTAAATTTCTGATGAATTTTTTCCCAATTTTAGGTTTCCCATTGTGATCGATCAAATGCAGTGTTTTTTCTTCTTCCACTTCTTCGGATGCTTGCCAGAAAAACATATAAGGAGAAATTGTTGTTCCCAAGACTCCGGTAATAATAAAGAAGAAAGCAAAATTGAATTCAATATGCGGCAAAAATGTTGCGGCAAAAATTGTCTTCCAGGGGGGATGAACAATGAAGAGGGTAATGGGGTAAGCGAGTAAAAATAATGCCAGCCATTTTAAAATATGCGAATAAACTCGGTAGGAAGTAAAAATTTCTAACATTAAAATAAGAGCCGTAAACCCTAAAGTTAAAATGACAAAATTGACGGGAATAATCAATTGGGCTGCTGCCGCGATGGCACCGATATCAGCACCGATATTAATCGTATTGGCAATGACCACAAGGAAGACGGCCGCATAAAGGACCTTCTTACTATAATGAGCTTTGATGACGGTCGCCAATCCGTGACCAGTTACGGCACCAATTCTTGCGCAGGCTTCTTGAATAGCTATCATCAACGGTAACATGGCTAGAGCTGTCCATAATTGACCATAGCCGAATTGTGCTCCGGTTTGCATATAGGTGGCAATACCGGACGGATCATCATCAGCCGCTCCGGTAATTACTCCTGGTCCGAAGATCTCCTTTTTTGTTATTGTAGCAGAAGCTTTTTTTATAGAAATAAATGCCTTAAGAAATAAAAAAGAGTCTACAATGGTTCCGGGAAAGAGAAGGAAAGATGTTGTGCGAGAAACAAGGAAGAAAAATGCTGTATCATCATCTAAGAAGGGATATGAGAGAGAAAACTTTCCGCTTCTTTTTGTTTTATCCTCTTCTCATATAATACTTTCTTTTCTAGTTTGCAATAGCGGGAAATAAAAATTATTAAAAAAAGAGATCACAGGGGTCAGTACAAATAAACAGAGCCGGTACCTGAGACACTTTCACAACCGCTCTACCTCTACTAGTACCTGGGTCGCTTGGGAACTTTTTTGTTATGGCTCCGCATATTGAACGAAATCCGAACTTTTTTCCGCGAAAATCCAGATGCTGATTTTTGAAAAACTTTTAGATCGCCTATTCCTCTTCTACCGACAGAATTTTGTGCCAGTTGGAAACTGGCACGCCACTTTAAATTTATTCACTCAACTCTGCTGCCATCAATTCTGCTTGCTTCAAAACATTTTCTGTCGCGATCAGTTGCTCGTCTGGCGGGTAGCCGTATCTGTTCAAAATTCTTTTGACATCGCGACGCAGTCGCGCGCGAACACTTTCTTTGAGTGTCCAGTCAATTGTAGCATTGCCTTTTACGCTTCTGAAGACTTCTATCGCGATAACGGCAAGTTGTTTATCTCCCAAAACTTCCTTCGCACTTTCGTTATTGGCAAGCGCGTCATAAAAAGCAAGCTCATCTTCACTAAGATTTAATACTTCTCCACGTTTGTCCGATTCGCGAATGTCTTTAGCCAGCTTCACTAATTCTTCAATCACTTGCGCGGCAGTCAAAAGGTTATTTTGATATTTTTTAATTGCGTTCTCCAGCATTTCAGACAGTTTTCGGCTCTGAATAAAATTCTTTCGCATCCGTACCTTGATTTCATCGTTCAATAATTTTTTGAGTAGCTCCAAAGCAAGATTTTTTCTTTCCATTCCCTGGATTTCTGCCAAAAATTCATCAGATAGAATTGAGATATCAGGCTTCTTAATACCTGCCGCGTCAAAGACATCAATAACATCTTCTGACACTACCGCTTTATCTACAATCTGGCGAATGGCTGTTTCAATTTCGGCATCAAACTTGCCCGATCCAATCGGTTCAAACTTGGTCAGTCGCGCTTTCACCGCTTGGAAAAATCCAATCTCATCTTTTATCGCCATCACTTTGGGATTCGGCACAGACAAAGCAAAGGCTTGCGACAGTAAGGCAACTTGTTTGGTAAATCTATTTTTGCCGTCCTCTAATCCCAAGATGTGTTCTTGCGCTTCAAGAATTATCGTCAACTTCGCGCGCGTATCGGCTGTGAAATATCTTTTGTAGTCAAACCCATCAAACATCTGCTCGACAATCTCAAATTTTTCTAAACAAGTCGCTACCGCTTCATTTTGATCAAGGGTTGGCGCGCCCTTGCCGCCACTTTGGGTATAGGTGGCAAGCGCTGTCTTTAAGTCCGAGGCAATGCCGATATAATCAACAATGAGTCCACCCGGTTTATCCTTAAAGACGCGATTGACGCGCGCGATGGCTTGCATAAGGTTATGTCCGCGCATCGGCTTATCAACATACATCGTGTGCAAGCACGGCACATCAAAACCGGTCAGCCACATATCACGCACGATAACCAGTTTCAGCTCATCGCCCGGATCTTTAAACCGCTCGCCAAGAAACTTGCGCTCTTGTTTGCTGGTACTGTGGATTTGCCAATTTTCAGGATCAGACGATGACGAAGTCATCACCACTTTAATTGCGCCTTTTTTCAAATCATCACTATGCCAATCAGGTCGGATTTTTATAATCTCCTCATAAAGTTCAACCGCAATTCTGCGGCTCATGCACACAATCATCCCTTTGCCCTCAAACGCTTCGCGCCGCGCTTCAAAATGATCAACAAGATCAGCGGCAACAACTTTTAATCTGTCGCGATGTCCAACAATTGCTTCCAGTTGCGCCCATTTGGCTTTGGCTTTTTCTTTGGCGGTGCTTTCTTCGCCTTCGGTTATGGCTTCCACTTCTTCATCAAGTTTGGCTGCTTCCTCTGGCTTTAGATGAACCTTCGCCAGACGGGATTCGTAATAAATACGCACAGTTGCGCCGTCTTCTACTGCTTGGGCGATATCATACACATCAATATAATTGCCAAATACCGCCGGAGTAGAGGCGTCCTCTTTCTCAATGGGCGTGCCAGTAAAGCCAATAAACGAAGCATGAGGCAGAGCGTCGCGCAGGTATTTAGCAAAGCCGTATTTGGTAATCATCTCGCCGTTCTTTTCGGCTATCTTTGCGCCAAATCCATACTGACTGCGATGCGCCTCATCGGCAATCACAATGATATTTTTTCTTTCCGAGAGTAGATCAAATTGGGCCGAGCCGTCTTCGGGGAAGAATTTTTGAATAGTCGTAAACACTATCCCGCCACCGGCAACCCGCAACAGCTCTTTCATGTGTTCTCGGTTTTGCGCTTGCACCGGTTCTTGGCGGAGCAACTGCTTGCAGGCGGCAAAGGTATCAAAAAGCTGATCATCAAGATCGTTTCTATCGGTTATCACCACCACTGTCGGATTATGTAAGGCCAGAACTGCCTTGCCCGTATAAAAAACCATGGAAAGTGATTTGCCGCTCCCTTGCGTATGCCAGACGACACCCGCCTTGCCGTCGCCATACTCGCTGGTTGCCCGCAAGGTTTGTGCAATTGCCTTGTTCACCGCGAAATACTGATGATAGGCGGCAATTTTTTTGATAGTAATGACAAATGCTAAACCAGTTTCAGGATCCTCTTTTTTGCTTTTTTCAAACACAATAAAGTGACGGATCAAATCAAGCAAAACTTCTTTTTTAAGCATTCCCTTGATGAGGGTTTCAACCTGCGGAGTTGTGGCGGCATCTTCTTTGAATCCATCGCTTGATTTCCAGGCCAAAAAGCGAGAAAAATCCGCCGACACCGTGCCCATTTTGGCATCTAGTCCGTCGGAAGCCACCAAGGCGGCGTTGTAATAGAAAAGTGACGGAATGGCGTTTTTGTAATTTTGCAGTTGGGTAAAGGCTTTCTGAACGGTAGCATTTTCGTCGGTGGGGTTTTTAAGTTCTATCACCACCAGAGGCAAGCCATTGACAAACAGCACCACATCGGGGCGTTTATTGCTATTGTTTTCAATAACGGTAAATTGATTGCACGCCACAAACTCGTTATTTTCGGGGTGGTCAAAATCAATCAGCCAGACCTTCTCGCCCCTGACGCCTTCTGCACCCATTACCTCAATCTCGATGCCTTCGGTAAGCAGGCGGTGAAACGCCTCATTGTTATCTATCAAGTTTTGACTGGGTAAATTCAAGACTTGGCGCAGAGCTTGCTCGCGCGCTTCTTCGGCAAGGTGTGGGTTGATAGTTTCAATCGCTTGTTTTAGGCGATTTTTCAGAATTACCTCACTCAAACTGGCTCGCTCCAGCTCCTGCTCCTCGGGCGGCAGATACTGCCAGCCCTGATTTTGCAAAAGCTCTATGGCAAATTCTTCAATGGTTGATTCAAATATTTTCATAAAAAGTTAAAAGTTAAAAACGAAAAGTGAAAAATATTCATAGATTATTTTTTGATGTTTTTACGGTAGCAACAAGCATTGCCACTAACTCACTGCATTTTGATTGAAGAACGGTAAAAATATCCTTACTTATAAAATTTGTATCTTTTAATAATTCCAGCCAATAGTTTGTTTCATTAGCTTCCTTTAAGGCAATGTTCATTTTATTTATAAAATCTGCTTTACTTTGACCAAATTCTGCCTCTCTAACTAGTCCGCCAATTGCTGTTCCACTTCTTAATATCTGCTTACTCAAAACAAACTCTTTTTTATCAGACGCTAAAAATTGAGACAATTTAACAATCTCAACTGCAAATGCATAACTTTTAGCTTTCAAAATTGATTCTCTCATAAGTTTTTCACTTTTAACTCTTCACTTTTCACTCTAATTTCTCCCTTCATTAGTTTTGGCAAAAGTGTATCACGGAGAGCGGAGAGGGTTTGGATTTGGGATGCGTTTGAAAGTAATTTTTTACTTACAGGACTCATCAAATCACTAAATTTAGTAAGGATATTTTTGTCTGGTATTATTAGTGGGCAATACTTTATTGTTTCAATTGTTATTTGTGGCTGGGCTGAACCTGAGACATAAAGTTTAAAATCAGTATTTAAACTAAAATATTTTAAGAAACTAAAGTCTAGACATGAATCTTTAGGAATTTCCAAAACTAAAGAATTATTTGTAACAAAAGAATTCGGAAGAGTAATATTTATTTTTCCAGAAGCCTCTCCTCGACATGAAACTAAAACTTGTTGTTCCTCATATAAATATTTATCAAAAAAACCTATCTGCCCATTACCACCAAATACAGGAAAACCTTGAGATAGTAAATTAGTAGTCGGTAAATTTTTACCATATACTATATTGACAACCTCTCCTAATCTCCCAACCCTCCACCCTTCCGGAATTTCGCCGAGTTCGGAACCAATCATTCTACCACCACTGGCTTTGTAGGGTTTACCTTGGCTGTTGGGGAAATTAAAATGCTCAAACCATTCTTTGAAAATCGCCTGCGCGGTAGCTTCCAGCGTTTTGTTCTCTTCGCGCAAAAGCTCAATCTTGTCATCCAAAGACGACAACACCGCCGCAATCGCGTGTTGTTCGGAGAGAGGAGGCAAAATTATTTCTATCTGATCAAATGTTTCTCTGGTAATCGTATCAAATACTGCTCCATGTACATTCTTTCTAAACTGTTTGTTATTCTGCTTTAATAGATAGTAAATAAAATCGTTAAATGAATTCTCTTTTGCTTTTAAACCATAGCAAGATTGATTAAATGCCATTGGTATTTTGAGTTGCGCAAAAACGCCAACTGTCCCTCTGGCAGAAATAATCAAATCACCAGTATTGAGCAACTTTGTTGAGCTATTTTTTAATCCATTTTCAGTAATATATTTTTCCGTTTCGGAAACCCATCTGCTGTCATTATTAAAATCAACGACAGAAAGCCAAGGAATATTACCATTCCAAAATTCGGAATTATCTGTTTTAGGAGTTCCACCGCCAATAATTTCGACCACCTCTCCCAGCGTCGTCATTTTCCAGCCTTTTGGAATTGTAGAAGTTTGATCTGCCATAGTTATTTAAGTTTCTTGATACTTTTTGCGCGCAACGATTTGGCATTTGCACTCGTTACAATGCTTTTTCCGGTTTTACTCTCAATTTCTTTTCGGGCATTTCCCGCTACGCTTCCGCCTTCTTGCGCTACTTGTTTATTTTCATTCAAACCTTTTGGCTTGCGTTTTTGGGAAATTTCAGTAGTGGCGGTTTCGGCAAGCATATTCAAGACCAGTTCCATATTGGACATATTGTCCCGCAAATTTTCTTTTGTGAGGTTTTTCAGTCGTTTGTATTCTTTGGTGGTCATACCGGTCCATGCCTTGGTGATTTCGTCGGTAAGAATGGCGTATTCCAAACCTTCTTTTACCCCTCGTCTTTCCCATTCATCAGTCAACGCTTTTCTAATTTCAATGCTTTTGAGGCGTTGATTAACCCACTCCGGGGAATAGCCCTTTTGGAGGTAGGTTTTGAGAGCGCGATTGATGGCGATTTCCGGATCGGCGGTTTCTTCCAGACGTTCATAACCGACGCGCGCCAGCCACAACTTAAACGGTTCAGCATTAGGAGATGGGATAGATTGAATCAGACGCAGTATAGTTTCTGTATCGGCGGCGTCAGTAAAACGCATTTTGCCGTCAGGAGCCATCATTTTCAAAGCGTGACATTTTGTCACGGTTTCATTTCCGCCTTCTTTCAAAAGCCGTTCTTTGAGCTTGCGCCAATAAGCGGTTGGGTTCTTGCTCTTAGTTAGCACAGCAATCACATCAGACACGGCAAAATACCAAAGCTCCTTTTCTTCATCCCAATGGCGGCGAATTGCCGAGCCTTCAAAAATTGCCACTGCTTTGTTTTTGGATTGCTTTTTCATCATAATTCCAGATTAAACCCAACATTGGCTAGTTGCTTTTTTATTTCTTCGTCCAGCTCTTTTTCTTTCTTCATCTGTTTGGCCAGCGTGGCGGTAAGCTCGCGCATCTTCTCTTCAAACGGAATGCCGTCATCTTCTTCCTCTTTGATGCCTACATAACGCCCGGGAGTGAGCACAAAATTATGCTTGGCAATTTCTTCAAGGCTGGCGGACTTGCAAAAACCTTTGATGTCTTCGTATTTGCCGTCTTTTTTGCGCCACTCGTGGTAGGTGCCGGCAATTTTGGCAATATCCTCATCAGCAAAAGCTCTATGGGTGCGATCTTCCATATACCCAAGCTCGGAGGCGTCAATAAACAACATTTCGCCAGTCCTCTTGCGGTCGCCATTGCCCGCGCGCTTGCGAGAGATAAACCAAATGCACGCCGGAATGCCGGTGTTGTAGAAAAGCTGTTTAGGGAGCGCCACAATACAGTCCACAAGATCAGCTTCTACCAAGCGCTGGCGAATTTCGCCTTCGTTGTTGGTTTGGCTTGAGAGTGAGCCGTTGGCCAGCACACACGCCATCACACCTTTGGGCGAGAGGTGGTAAATCATGTGTTGTAGCCACGCGTAGTTAGCGTTGCTGGCTGGCGGCGTGCCATATTGCCAGCGCGGATCATTTTGCAACAGCTGCCCCGACCAGTCGCTATCGTTAAAGGGTGGATTGGCCAGGATAAAATCGGCTTTGAGATCTTTGTGTAAATCGTTTAGGAATGAGCCTTCGGTATTCCATTTCACCTGACTGCCGTCAATGCCACGAATAGCCAAGTTCATCCGACACAAGCGATAGGTAGTCTGATTGCTTTCTTGTCCGTAAATGGAAATATCATCAATATTACCCTGATGACTTTCAATGAATTTTTCACTCATAATAAACATGCCACCACTGCCGCAACAAGGGTCATACACGCGCCCTTGATAGGGCTCTATCATCTCTACCATAAGCCGCACGATAGATTTTGGCGTGTAAAATTGCCCGCCTTTCTTCCCTTCGGCATTGGCAAATTCACCAAGAAAATATTCATACACTCTCCCAAGCAAGTCTTTTGATTTTGCCGCCGCATCGCCGATAGCAATATTTCCGATGAGATCAATTAGTCCGCCAAGCGCGGCTTTGTCCAAATTCGGGCGAGCATAGACTTTTGGCAAGATACCTTTGAGCGTCGGGTTTTCTTTTTCAATGGCTTCCATCGCATCGTCAATATCTTTGCCAATGGAAGGCAGTTTCGCTCGTGAATGAAGATATGACCAACGAGCGGTAGGAGGAACAAAAAAGACATTTTCGGCTCGATATTCGTCTGGATCTTCCGGATTAGCACTGGAAAAATCACCTTTCCCGTCTTTTATTTTGGCGTAAAGCTCTTCAAAAGAATCGGAGATGTATTTCAAAAAAATCAGACCAAGCACAATGTGCTTGTATTCGGCGGCATCCATATTTTTGCGCAACTTATCCGCCGCCTTAAACAGCGTTTTCTCAAATTGTTCTGTTTTTGGTGAGTTATTCTTTGGCATAGCTTTATTTATAGCTTTATTTAATTAAATCATCAACGCCAACTTCCAGTTCCTTGGCGATCTTGGTTAGTGTTTCAATGGTCGGGTTTGTATTTACTCCGTTTTCAACCTTAACAATGGTATTCAGCGATAAATCGGCAATGCGAGCAATCTTTTCGAGAGATAGCCCCTTTTTAGCCCGAATTTTCTTTAAGTTATCCGCAATTTTATTATTTAACATACCTTTTTTATCGTATAGCATTATAGTATATAGAATATAATATAAAGCATTTTTTCTTCATACTACATACTACAATGGTATCCAAAAATACACTTTTGTAAATGAATCTTTAGGGAGTTCTTTAATATTGTCCACGTACGGGAGGGCTGGGGCAATGGCAACATACAATTTGGTTTCGGAGGTGTGGCTCGGTCACGAATCGTGCTTCGCACGTTCTCGACCCGCGCCTCGCGATTCGCCGCGGCGAATAACGCTGCGGCCTTCTCGCCCACACGGAACTCAAGCAGTTGAGTTCCTCTCCTCCACACACATAAAAAAATACCCATCCTTTTTCTTGGATAGCTATTTTTGTTATGGCTCCGGAGGTGGGGCTCGAACCCACAACCTTGCGGTTAACAGCCGCCTGCTCCACCATTGAGCTACTCCGGAATATTTCCTGATTTTAGCATCTCTTTGATATATCCGCTTTTAAACAATTTTTCTTTTTTTCGTGCTTCAACCCATGTTGGACAAGCTTTTGTAATATGAATAATTTTCCATGGGCGAAATCCTTTTGTTGAGAACACCTTTCCATTATTATGTTCTTTCAGTCTTTTTTCAACATTTTGTGACATTCCAATATATAATCTTTTGTCTTTTTCGCTCTGTAATACATAAACATAATACATATTTTGTCTTTAACAGCCGCCTGCTCCCTGCCTACCGGCAGGCAGGCACCATTGAGCTACTCCGGAACGTCGTCGAGACGAACTCCGCTGTCAGAAATACCTCGCTGTTGCTCGTATTCACTTCTCGCTTCGTTGTCTCTCCTCTCCCTCGGTACGTCGAGACGACGTTCCTCGGAAGTTCTTCAGTGTTTCACTTCTCTCTCACATCAAGCAACTTCATTTTATTTATCAATCATTCAGTCCATATCTTTTTTCTCCTCATGACTGGTCATTTACCACTCTTGTATAATTTAAAGATCTCTCTTCCTACCAACTGATCTTCACGATGATAAATGATTGAGTTTCGATCCGTCGTAAAGATATTGGCTTCCTCTTGTACTCTTTGAGGAATAAGAGCAGAAGCAGTATATCCAAGCTCTTCTATTTGCGCAAGAGTTTTTGTGAGGTGATACGGTTTTCCTTGAATATAAAAAACAGGAAAACAAATCACAACGGGTATCTCTTTTGAAATACGCTTATACAACTTCTCAAAGAAGGGAAGGTAAATATGACCCAGATGTGTTTCTATATTTCCCAATTCTTCTTCTCGTATAGCATCAGACAATACAGGCCCAAGATAATTTTCCGTCACAATAGCATCAAACGGGAAGGCGACTTTATCGAAACGGGTTGCATCTTGAATAAAAAGATTATTCAGAAAATTTGGCTTTTTATTAATTTTTTTACATATCCATATTATATTTTTTTTAGCTTGTTCAATAACGGAAGGGTTGAGATCCGAACCAAAGATACGGTATTTCATGAGCAAGGCTTCCAAGAGCAACCCTCCCGTGCCGCAAAACGGATCATAAATGGTTTTCCCTTGTTCCAATCCTGAGAGATTAATCATCATCTGTGCCAGTTTGGGAGGCATCAACCCCACTTTCATATTTCTGCCCGGTTTATTGAAATCTCTGCGGCTGTATTCTTCGATATTCTGTGTCGCGACCAGCTTTCCCACGTACTCTTTCTCTTTTCCTGCAAAGATACCAATCTCTACGCCTTTGTGGACTAAATGTTCATGAAAAGATTGCACACTCGTTGTATTTTTAAAATCCTTATTCACAAACCGGCAGGAGATATTTTTGTTTTTTAAAAAATGTTTCGTCTGTAAGATAAGCTCTTTTTGGTATTTTGTATCCCGACGTCCATAGAGATTGCAAGCAAAAGAGAGTTTTCCGGATCCGTTGTAGGATAAGAGAATATCTTCCAGAGGAGTCGGTGAAGTATGGATGGCATAGATTTTAATCGTCCCGCCCAGCCGATCGAGAAGGGCTTGCGGGTCTTTAATCTCCTCTGTTTCAAACAGCAGAAATTCTCTATGGGCTTCCTTGACCATTCCATCTTTCAAAACGCTTACCATTTCTGCAATTGACAGAGCGGGGGTATTTCCTAATATGAAGGCGTACAACATGGAAGTCAAAAGTTATAAAATCAATAACATTTCAACGGTATGCAAGAGGACATAAAAGAACGATTGTTGTGGACGGGCGCATTCATCCTGGTGCTTGCGCTTGGTTTCTTTGCCGGACGAATCAGTGTTAAAATCGATCAGGTGAGCACTGTAGATCCTATCAAAGAAGTAGGGGAGATAGCAACGTTTGTTCCAACAATTAACTTTACCTCTTTTGACAAAGGGATTTTATATGGAAAGACGAATGGCAAGGATCTGCGTGTTTTTGTTGCCGATCGTATGGTTGAAAATAAAAATGGTTCCTTTTTCATTGATACGAATGGATTACCCTCAAACACTTCCGATACAGGAACAGAAAAATTTCTCTATGTTGCGAGCAAAAATAGTACAAAATATCATCCCATCGGCAGTAAAGCAGCGAATAGCATTAAACCGGAAAACCGGATCTACTTTATTTCCAAAGAAGAAGCGGAAAGGAAAGGATTTACGCCGGGGAGTGATGTAAAGTAATTTAAGGGGAAATTAGTCATTTTCCTTGCATTTTTTTGCGTTTTCCATAGAATGGGGAGGCAAAGGATTTTTAGCCCTTAATTGTTTCTTTTTGTGCCAGAACAAAGTTCTTACTCAGCCAAAGATATTACCGTACTGGAAGGTTTAGAACCCGTACGAAAACGTCCCGGAATGTATATCGGTTCAACGGATGTTCGAGGATTGCATCATTTAATATGGGAAGTGGTTGATAACTCCATTGATGAAGCGATGGCGGGATATTGTGATACGATTACCATTATTATAAGGAAGGATGGCGGAGTATCTGTAGAGGATAATGGCCGAGGTATTCCTATTGATAAACATGAAAAAACAGGGAAATCGGCTTTGGAAACGGTATTAACGATTCTGCATGCCGGTGGAAAATTCGGCGGAAGCGGATATAAAGTTTCCGGAGGTCTTCACGGGGTCGGTGTTTCGGTGGTGAACGCTCTTTCTACAAAATTGATTGCAGAAGTAAAACGCGATGGAAAACTGTACCGACAAGAATATAAAGGAGGAAAAGCGGTTAAAGACATTGAAGTTGTTGGAAAAGCTGAAGGGACTGGAACGATCATTACGTTTTATCCCGATGCGGAAATTTTTGATACGACCGAATTTAATTTTGATATGATTGTGACCCATTTGCGACAACAAGCGTATCTAACCAAAGGGATTACGATTCATATTCTTGATGAACGAAACGGGTTAGATTATCACTTCTATTTTGAAGGGGGAATAAAATCGTATGTACAGTATTTGAATCGAAATAAGAAGCAAATTGACGGCGTGTTTTATTTTGAAAAAGAGATGGATGGGATTAACGTAGAAGTTGCTGTCCAGTATACGGAAGAATTTCAGGAAAGTGTCTATACGTTTGCCAATAATATCTACACCACGGAAGGAGGAACACATCTCACCGGATTTAAAGCGTCTTTAACACGCGTGATTAATCAATATGCCCGGAGTAAAGAATTCCTGAAAGAAAAAGAAGAAAATCTCACAGCAGAAGATGTCCGGGAAGGATTAACCGCTATTGTTTCTGTCAAAGTCAAAGATCCTCAGTTTGAAGGACAAACCAAATCCAAACTGGGGAATGCAGAAGTACAAACCGTTGTGAGTGCGTTATTCAATGAAAAGTTCAATGAATTTTTGGAAGAAAATCCAAGTGTGAGCCGCAGTATTATGAATAAAGTCTTATTAGCTGCCCGTGCGCGTATTGCTGCCCGTGCTGCCCGTGATACGGTTATTCGTAAGGGGGCATTGGAAGGGATGACCTTGCCGGGAAAACTGGCTGATTGTTCTTCCCGGGATCCCAAGGAATCGGAGCTCTTTATTGTTGAGGGGGACAGTGCCGGAGGAAGTGCCAAGCAGGGGAGAAACAGAGAGATTCAGGCTATTTTACCTTTACGCGGGAAAATATTGAATACCGAACAAGCCCGCATGGACAAGATGTTTAATAATAATGAAATTAAGGCTTTAATTGTTGCGATCGGAACAGGTATTTCGGAATCTTTTGATATTGAAAAACTGCGATATCACAAAATCATTATTATGACCGATGCTGATGTGGATGGAGCACATATCCGAACACTCTTGCTGACCTTCTTCTTTCGGTATCTGCGTCCGCTGGTCGATCAAGGTTATGTCTATATTGCCCAGCCACCGTTGTTTAAAATAACCCAGGGGAAAACATCCAAATATATTTATCCGCCCGAGGAGAATCTTGAGAAAGAAATGAAAAATTTAGATCCCAATCAAAAAATCAGTGTGCAACGATATAAAGGTCTTGGGGAAATGAATCCCGAACAATTGTGGGAAACAACCATGGATCCTGCTCGACGTTCTTTATTACGCGTGACAGTTGAAGATGCAGAAAAGGCAGATCATATTTTCTCTACCCTGATGGGGGAAGAAGTCTTGCCGAGAAAACGATTTATTCAGGCACATGCCAAAACGGTTCAAAATTTAGATATTTAAATTTTATCTTTTTTATTCTTGTTTTTATGCGGATCCATGTCATTCAAAATACAAAAATTTGGTTGACTATTTCCGGTGTTTTATTTTTGGCCTCCATCATTGGTTTTTTCTCCGTGGGGCTAAAATATGGTATTGATTTTACAGGAGGAAGTTTGATGGAAATACAGTTTGCACCGGGTCAGCATGCGACAGCCCAGGATATGGAAACTCTTTTACGGACCGTGGAAAAAAATGTGAATGATCGGATTGCCAAACAGGTCATTCCTTCTGAAAACGTGAATGCGTCAACAACCACCAATAAAGATATTTTTCCTTTACCAACCAAAAAGGTGAACCTGGGAACGCCTATTATTGTTCCTCTTGAAAATGGTATGACGATCAAAACACAACCATTGGATCAATATACCCATGAACAAATCAAAGCGGCCATAGAGCAAAAATATCCCGGAACAATAGAAAAGAAGTTTACCACCATCGGGCCGACGGTCGGTGATTCTTTAAAGCAAAAAGCAATCCTTTCTCTCATTATTACCTGGATCGGGATGATCGTCTTTATTGCCTGGGCATTCCGGAAAATTCCACGAAAAGTGAGTCCCTGGAAATTTGGGGTAACAGCGGTTATCGCTTTGTTTCACGATGTGATCCTTCCCGTTGGTGTTTTTGTTCTGTTGGGACAATTTTTTAATGCTGAAGTGGAAAGTTTCTTTGTTACGGCTCTGCTTACGATTATGGGGTTCTCTGTACATGACACTATTGTCGTTTTTGACCGTATTCGAGAAAATATGATGTATCAAAAACGAGATGAATCATTTGCGGATATTGCAGAAAAAAGTGTGCAACAAACGATGGTTCGCAGTATCAACACTTCCTTGACGGTGTTCATTACCTTGTTATTCCTCTTTCTCTTTGGTGGTGAATCGACGAGATGGTTTGTCTTTACGATGCTGATTGGGGTTGTTTTTGGAACCTACTCATCCATCTTTATTGCAACGCCCCTGTTGGTGTTGTGGAAACAGAAAGGAGTAAAGTAAAAAGTCCAGTTCTTCACGTTTCATACGTTGTGCTTTACAGTTTTTTATTTCCCCCGTACACTGTTGTGAGGCACAGGCTGATTTCATACGGCTCTATTATGCTTGACAATCAGGGGATCAAACGAGAAGATGTTGGTAGCGAATGATATTGTGCGCCTGTAGCTCAGCTGGATAGAGCACTTGGCTTCGAACCAAGGGGTCGTGGGTTCAAATCCTGCCAGGCGCACCAGAACATATCTTGTCCGGATGCTTTTTAGGAGGATGATAAATGGATGGATGGATCCCCATGGTGTCTTTTCAGAACAAGATAATCTGAATATAAGCTGGTAAGCCATATTTCAAAGAGAGGAATGCTCTTTATGAAAAAAGGCTTCTTTCTTTGATATTCTCTTGAACTCTGCTTGATAATCAGTATAATCGTAAAGCAAAGTTACCTTTTTATGCTATTTATGAATAAACTTGTACAATATTTTGTTGAGAGTAAACAAGAATTGAGTCATGTGAAATGGCCGACCAAAAAGCAACTCGTGGATCTGACGCTGATCGTTTTAGGGATCAGTTTTGCTATGGCTTTTTTTATCGGGTTGTTAGATTTCTTGTTCCAGTGGTTATATACCTTACTTCTTAAACTGGGTGGAAAATAATGGCCAAACAAGCAAAAAATACAGGTCGAAACTGGTATGCCATTCATACCTATTCGGGATATGAAGACGCTGTTGCCGAAGCACTTAAACAGCGTATTGAAACCATGAATATGCAGGATTATATCTTTGATGCTGTGGTTCCCAAGGAAACGCAGGTAGTGATCAAGAAAGGGGAAAAAACAGTGGAAAAGAAAAAATTATTTCCTGGATATGTTTTGGTGGACATGATTGTCACGGATAAATCTTGGTATGTCGTTCGCAATACCCCCAATGTGACGGGGTTTGTTGGATCAGGGACCATTCCTGTCCCTGTTTCTGGTGAAGAATTTAAAGTCGTGAAACGGAGAATGGGAGAACAAGAACCAAAATTCAAGATTGATTTCATGGTGGGAGAAAATGTGATCATTATGGATGGACCGTTCACGAATTACGAAGGATTGATTGATAAAATCGATGAAGATAAGGGAAAACTCCGGGTTTTAATTTCGATGTTTGGACGAGAGACTCCGATTGAACTCGATTTTACCCAAGTGAAGAAAAAATAATGGACAATACAAAGCAGACACGCACGGTCGTTATCGCTTTTATGGTGATGATAGGGGCCTTGATGCTCCTCGATGTTCTTTTCAATGATGATCACCTGTTTGCTCCGATATCAAAACCATTGCCTTCCAATACGAATGCGCCAGTGGCGGACGATATGGGAACCAATGACAATACAAATGCGATCATCGTTATCCCCAGTAACGATAGCAATGTCAATGCATTGGTTGCTTCTCCCATCACTCCGGAAGTCTTCGTACAGGGAGGTATTACGAATGCTGTGATAGAAGAGGGGAAAAAGGGGAAAGACCTTTTTGGGATCCGGTTTGAGCAGCTTAGGGGGGATATTGTCAAACGATATCTTTATCAGGATAATTTCCCTTTAGGGTATATCTATGAGCCGGATCATTCCCTGACCTATGATGGGCTGAAACAAATCATTACAACGAATATTGCCAACAGTCCTGTCTGGTCCATGAATGAAACGAACTCCTTTGGACAGCGGTCCTTCTATCTGAATAACAGCAACAGGGCGGAAACCGTGTTTGTCCTGATCGAATTTAAAACGGTTGTCTTAGGATTTGAATATCCCAAGAGTAATCATCTCAAATTTGAAGCTCTCTTTGATTATCTGAAACGTACTTTCTAATTATTTACACCACACACCTATGGCTAAAAAAATTAAAGCAATCGTAAAACTGCAAATTGCGGCTGGAAAAGCTAATCCAGCTCCTCCTGTGGGAACGGTCCTTGGTCCTCAGGGGATCAATATCCAGGATTTTTGTTCCAAGTACAATGAAAAAACAAAGAGCATGGGAGATACGATTATTCCGGTTGAGATTACGATCTATGAGGATCGAACCTTCACTTTTATTACCAAAACGCCACCAGCCGGTGTCTTGATTAAGAAAGCGTTAGGCATCGAAAAAGGTTCCGGGGTTCCCAATAAAGACAAAGTGGGAACATTGACCAATGCGCAACTGACCGAGATCGCCAAAATGAAGATGCCCGATCTTAACGCCAATGATATCGAAGCGGCTAAGAAGATTATTGCGGGTACAGCTCGTAATATGGGCGTTAAAATAGAGGGATAGTATATGACATCCTTCTTGCTGAGACTATGATTCTGGGCATTGCCCTTATCCTTGTCACTCTACTTATTTTCCTTTTGACTATGATCATCAAGAAATCGAAAAATCCGAAAACTATTCTGAAGATGATTTATCTGTATATTTTGTCTTTCGTCGGGATCATCATTACTGTCGTAGCAACCATCGGATTAGTAAATTTAGTTCTCCGCCAATATGTTTTTCAGGTCGACATGAACAGTTATTATTATCCGGCAGAAATATGCAGCAATCCTAAAACGCCAACAGATAAAACTCCGACAAAGGAGGAGATTGCACAGTGTGAGAAAGATCAGGAACAAAGGAATAAAGAAATGGCCATGAGTGATACCAAACGAGAATTGGCAAACGAAATCGCGGGTATTCTCATCGGTTTGCCACTCTGGTTGTATCATTGGGGAATTATTCGAAAGGAAAAGGAAATTTAATAATATCTATTTTAGTGGGAGCCTCTCCGGGGCGTAGACCACGTAACTATCACTTTTATGAAAAAACTGCACGGAAAAAAGTACGCAGAGGTCACCAAACTGGTGGATCCGGACAAGGAGTATCCCTTGGAAGAAGCCATTGATCTCCTGATCAAAACCTCTATTGCCAAGTTTGATGCTTCCTGTGAAATGCATTTTAATTTAGCTGTTGATCCCAAGTTCTCGGATCAAATGGTGCGTAGCATGGTTTCTTTGCCGCACGGAATCGGAAAAGAGGTTCGGGTGATCGCTTTTGTCGCGGAAGATAAAGCCAAAGCCGCCTTAGCCGCTGGAGCTGTAAAAGCCGGTTTAGATGATCTTATGGAAGAAGTGACAAAAGGTTTTTTGGATTTTGATGTTGCCGTCGCGACGCCCGATGTGATGAAAAATCTGGGGAAAATTGCAAAAGTGTTGGGTCCTAAAGGCTTAATGCCCAATATCAAATCAGGAACGGTGACGGAGGATGTTCCCAAAACGATTGAAGAGATGAAAAAGGGGAAGATCGAATTTAAGACGGATAAACAAGGTATTGTGCATAGTATTTTTGGCAAGGTTTCTTTTGGTAAGGAGAAGTTGCTGGAGAATGCCAATGCACTTTTAAAAGCGGTTTTAGAGGCAAAACCATCCGGCGTGAAGGGAACCTATATCAAAAGTATCTTCCTCACGACGACGATGGGACCATCTGTCAAGATTACTTTGCCCAAGCGTACTGCCTAACCATCACTTGCGCATGTATAAGGTCTTATTTGAAGGCGAGCACCATGTTCAATCGATGGATGGGAATATTGTTGTTGACCCTTGTTTCAGCGCTTGCATCTTCATAGAAACAGGAGGGAAGAAGATTATCATCGATCCCAGTAACCGGGGGATGGCACAGCGAGTAATCGATGAATTGGCGATGTTGTCTGTTGTCCCGGAAGAGATCGATTATGTACTCAATACGCATTTTCATTATGATCATAGTTTTAATAATTATCTCTTTTTGAATGCACAGATTTTTACCATTGCATCCAATTGGCTGAGTAAACGGGTTGAAGCAGCCGATAAACTCGAAGAGGTTCTGCAGCTTGATGCCATACGTATTATTGGAACTCCGGGACATGTGGCTGATCATATGTCGGTGCTCTTGCAGGAAAACGGGGAATATATCGTTTTTGCCGGGGATGCTGTTGATGAGAAAATGTTGCGATCGGGACATTTTTCTGATTTTGTATATCATAAGGAACTATATATTGAAAGTGCTCTAACGGTTTTATCTTTAGCGGATATCCTTGTTCCCGGGCATGGTCCTGTGTTACACAAAGAAGGCATTCTCGATCTGAAAACATTTTTAGAATCTAAATATCACGCTCATGTCTAAATTACATGTTTCGATCAAACGCATAGATCCCTCTCTTCCTTTGCCGGAATATCAAACATCCGGTGCAGTCGCATTTGATTTGTATTCCCGTGAAACGGTAACGATCGCTCCACGATCTGTCTATCGTATTCCTACCAATGTTGTGATTGAAGTTCCGGATGGCTATATGTTGTATATAAAAGACCGATCGAGTACAGCCAAAAAGAAAGGCTTGTTGCCGACTGCCGGCATTATTGATCGGGATTACTGCGGACCGAATGATGAGATTCTCTTTCAGGTCTATAATGTCACCGATCAGGAAGTTGTGGTTGAACGGGGAGAACGGATTGCCCAAGGGATGTTTGTACGGGTTGATACGGCTGACTGGCATGAAGTGCAGGAAATGGACCAACCCGACCGAGGTGGTTTTGGATCGACAGGAACCCATGTTTAATCTCATATGAAAAAAGGAAAACTGATTGTCCTGGATGGAACCGATGGGAGCGGGAAAGCTACTCAAGCGAAGCTTCTCCTTCAACATCTGAAGCGAGAGGGGTATAAAGTTGCCTATATCGATTTTCCTCAGTATGGACAGTATTCTGCTCTTTTTGTGGAAAAATATCTGCGGGGTGAGTTTGGAACAGCCAAAGAGGTCGGACCGTATCGCGCCTCGCTTTTTTATGCGCTGGATCGGTATGCAGCAAAACAAAAACTGGAACGGTGGCTTGCAGAAGGTCGTATTATTATCGCCAATCGTTATGTTTCGGCCAATCAAATTCATCAGGCGGGAAAAATAACGGATAAAAAGGAATTGCAGAGGTATCTTCGGTGGCTTGATGATTTAGAATTTGTAAAATTAGGCATTCCCAGACCGGATGTTGTCCTGTTTTTAAATGTTCCTCCTTCCATTGGGCAACAATTGGTGGACAAGAAAAAACAACGTTCTTACTTATCCAAAGGAACGAAACGGGATATTCATGAAGCCGATATGAAACACCTTCTTGATAGTTATCATCGTGCCTGTTCGTTGGTCAAAAAATATACATACTGGAAAGATATTCCTTGTACAAATACGAAAGGGATACTCCCTATAGATGTCATTGCTCGCAAAATTTGGGGGGCTATTTCGGATCTGTTATAGTCTTTATTTTTTTAGGAAGAGATGATGGAAGAATCCCGGTTTATCTTTTTCTTTGGTGACCGTTTCCCGATAAGATAAATAGAGGAATATCAGAAGGAGAAGCGTTGTGTTAAGAGGAGCGAGCCAGAAAGGATATTCATGTCCAAAAGCTTCCCATACCATCAATCCGCTCAGCATCCCGATCGAATACATGGCTCCATTTTTTAAGTAAGCGAATTTAGTGACGAGATCCATGCCACGAATCGTACATTCTCGTACAACGTAAGCTCCCAATCCATTTCCCACGAGGATCAGAGGAACAGAAATGGTAAATGCAAAAGCACCAATGACCCCATCGAGGGAAAATGAGGCATCTAAAACTTCCAAATAGAGTATTTTACTCCACGCACTGATCTTGGGGGATAGGAGTTCCTTCTCTTTCTCTTCGGCATTCTTTTTAAATCCATCGGTGACAAAAAATGTTGTACTTCCGATCGATGCGGATAAGGCCAGGAGAGGATTGATGTGGGAAGAATAATAAATAATGATGGTTAAAAAAAGCGAGGAGAAAGCGTAAAACCAGGCTCCTTGCCGATGAAGAAAGTGTTCCACGAGAAAGGCATATTGTTTTTCTTCCCAAAAAAGCCAGGAGAGAAACACAAGAAATAAATATACTCCGCCTCCCAACAAGAGAAGCGCTTTTGATTGGTTGACATACGTTTCGATGGCGGGGTCATTGGAGAAAACGAATGTCCATATCTGCAGAAACGTTAGAGCTGGATTGGTCAGCCATACAATCAAAAAAGGGAGGATGCCACGTACAACGACGACAGCAATCAGAAGCCCCCAAAGGAGAAAGAATTTCCTATATTTCTCGGGCATCGTTTTTAAAATATGCGCATTGATCACCGCATTATCTATACTGGAGATAATCTCAAAGAGGCAGAGCCCAAATATGGTAATTCCTATACTCCACCACATACCTTTACCATGAGAGAATAAAAATCTTAAACAATATAAAACAGTTGAACATATCTTTTCCTGGTTTTCGTCGTATATATTTTATTTATTTGTTTCCTATCTGAGGGGTAATAAGTGATCAGTTTCATCTTCTATCAAGATGGAGGAGGAGATGGTATCCTCTGGTAGTTTTGTGATCCTTTGTATTATAATACAGAAATAAGATATGACTATGTTTTTTCAAGATGAATGGTATCTGTTTTTATGATTGGGGATCAAACTATTCTATGATACTGATGTATTTTTTCATTGATGCAGCATGGGAAGGAATGATGCTTCCCCTCGTTTTGACACAATGGGAAGTGTATTTTTGTGGTGATGCTTACCATGGCACTCACCGTTGTACCATGTCCAAACCGCTTTTATTGTAGTGGGTGATCATGCAAAAGTATTCATTTTTTAAACAAAGAGCCCTTCTTGTCGGGCTCTTGTACGATTTTTGTGTTGTCTTCTTACTCCATAACCCATCCATTCGTATTGCTATTGGGATTCTGATCGGTAAGAGATACTTCTCCCTCTTTTTCCAAATTCCCCATAAAATTATGAGCCATGATCATGTTGTTTGATATGGTGTACAAGTGGTTATCGATAAAGAGACTTCTCTGGATTTTGGAATCATAATCATTCCCCATGTATCCTCCTGTATATGGGCTGTTATATATGTTTTGATCGGTGAGATGAGAAATCTTTCCTTTCAGATCGAACCCGTTTGCCAATGTGAGATTGTATACATAAGCTCCCTGGAAAACCGTTTGGCCGTATACAGGATAATCCAATTTTTCAGCATTTCTGATTTTTTCTTTGATCACGGGATCTTGTATTTCTGCGACGGATACGGGAATAACAAGCAGATTTTTTGCTCTATCAAACAGAAATGCTTTGTGATTGGTAAGCGCAGGGGAGTCTGTGCCCCGGTCTCCTATAACCGTTTTCCACATCTCTTTGGGATTATTCACATCCGTGACATCAAAGATAGCCATCTTCATACCCTGATACCAGGCAAAATTTCCTCCTTCCGCTTCAATCGTATCTTTTCCTATCCCAATGATATGATTCTCATCATACGGGTGTAAATAGTCACTGTATCCCGGAATCTTGAGTTTTCCCAACATTTTTGGATTGCTCGGATCCGAAAGGTCGAAAACAAAGAAAGGATCTACTTTTTTAAATGTTACCACATATCCTTTTTTGCCCATGAAACGGGCGCTGTAAATCTTCTCTCCCGGGGCGATATTCGTGATTAATCCCCATGGTTGCAGGTCAGCGTTTAAAATATAAATATTGTTCCTCGTATTACTTTCTCCTCTGCTGAGATGTCCTTCTGTTGTTGCAATGCGGAAATTTCCATCATATTCATCCATGGAGAATTGGTTGAGAATAGTCCCGGGGACTTCTCCTTTTCCTCTATAACTGGTCTTTCCGTCGGTCAGGGAAAACTTATAGATCGTTGTTTTCTCATTACTTCCACTATCAGTTCTCCAATCCGTATAAGCCCAATTACTTTGGGCGATATAAAGATTGTTCAGGGATGCATACACGTTTTCACCTGCCCCGAAGGTTATATTTTTATCCGCTTCCGTGTTATAGGCATTGATGGGGAAGGATACAATCGTCAGATATTGAGCAGTGGTCGGATGAGGAACGTAATGAATATCCTCACAGCGGGCAATAGGAGTATAGTCGTTTTGGTGTATTCCTGTATCACGATAAACAGGTAAGAGCTCTTTTTCGGTAGGCATCGTTGTTGGACTATCGCTCTTTTCCATACGGGGATAGTAGGGTGGGGAAATGCTTGGATAACTATTCACGACCGTATAGATATTATTTTGAATCATTCGTGATGTGACATAGTGCCCCTCTATCTCTAGGGAACGTTTTAAGAGAGGATGTGTTATATCGGTGAGGTTATAGATATCTATAAAAGTTACAGAAGTATATGGCGGGTGGTAATATCCTCGTGGTTCCATCATGCGACTATCTTCTATCGGTAGTGGTCTTTGCTCTCTGTTTCTGTTCCCAAATACCGCCAGATGTTCACCATTGATGAAAAACTCTGTTGGGGTGCTATATCGGCTATTGTTTTGATCAAAAGGTATCCGAGCGACTATCCTCATCTCAGATGCAGGAAGCGCCTGGACAATCGAGATAGTATGGTGTGATAAAGTATAAATATATTTCCCGTCTGTTTTGACGACATCGGCTTCATCTACTCCTTCTACCTGGACATTAGTTTTGGAAAAATCAGAAGATGACGGGGGAGAAACTTCCGCACTCTTTGCCATTCCTCTGGAAGGAGTCGAGTTTAATGCCATACCAGTTGAAGATGGAGGCAAAGCCATGTCATACACTACACTCCGTCCTTTGTCTTGTCCTTGCCGGTTTTGTTCTATGATTTTATTTATTTCTTCACAAGAAGAAAATCGAGGGAGTTCCTGGGCAGATCCTTTGGGAATGAATTCTATGGGGATAGAACAGGAAGAAAGGATCAAACTGATCAGGAGGAGTGTAGGGAGGTAAGGTGCTGTTTGTTTTCTCATAGAAAAGAAAAGTGAAAAAATAAGCATTCACTTTATAGAATGCATACTCATTTCAAATATTACACTCTTTTTTTTCCTCTGTTTGAGGATTTTCCTCTTATTGGAACCTTATGCTCTTTAAATCGCATCCGTCTTCCTAACAGGCATTATGCGGGTCTTGTCATTTCTCGAAACGAATATATTGGTGGTCTTGGTATGCTCATTCATAGGATTTCCCATACTGGTTTGGTAGATGTTTTTTCCTTCTTTGGGAATCATTTTTCCTACATAGCATAAAAAATACGTCCATACAGATTGTCATTGTCGCAAACGAGAACAAGAATATACCCCTTTTCATTCTGATGTTCTATTCTGTTTTTCAAAAATATTCCAGCATCAACGTTGTTTTGTTTTTGAACAAAACGTTTTAACGTTTCTTAAAGATGTCGAATATCTCTTTTTAAAAGAGGAGGCTGCAGAGTGTTTTTCAGGTCTCCCACTGTGTTGTTTGATCCATCGGTGGTTTTATTCTGTCGATACCGTGCAAAAATAAACATCGTGTGCACGGTAAATATTTTGGATGAAGAGGTGGGTTGATCGTTTGCGGAGTTGTTGTCTTATGGTGTTGATCAGGATGGTATATTCTTCGGTTGAGATTTGAGCTTCCGGTATGTGGGGATAAATCGTATGAATATTGGCCAGTGTATGTAAAACTTCGGGAGATTGTAACCATGTTGCATCTGTCTGCTTTCTGTGTGCCAATGCTTGTTGAATGGCTCGTTGCATATTTTGGTCAGCTATATTTTTTTTACCCATGTGAAGCAGTTTTTCCTGTTGTTCAGGATAAACAGAAGGATGAGCGGTTTTCATCCTGTCTTTCCATGATTCGGGATCATTGGTGGGCAAATGAAACAGACGGAATAAAATGGCAGTTGTTTCCATCCACGGTCGCCATTTCTTTGCTTGTCGATAGGTGTCCAATTCCTGTTCTATGCGCAGAAAGTCACTATTGTTCCAAAAAAGGGATGTCGGATCAAAACGTTGAAGAATCGAGCTGATTTTCAGATAAGAATCTATTGTCTTCGCATCATAGCGATTTACGATGAGCTTTCGTATGGTTTGTTCGGTCACTTGTAAATCTTTGAGACGAGAGGGAAAAAGACGTATAAACGCCAGAAAAAAATCTTGGTTTAACACACCTCGTTTTCTTTGTTCTTGAATGATCTGTAGTGATCGATCAGCATACTCGGCTATGTCTTCCCGAATGTCCGATATGTTCATCACGGTCAACAGCTTATCATGCTGTTTTTGAAGATCAGGAGATAAAGAAGGTAAGGGATCTTTTGGCGTCTGCTGTGGTGTTTCCGGAATGGAGGGGACTTGTTCCGGGATATTTTTTCTGTCCATGCGAAGGGAAAGGTAAGAAAAGAGTGCTCCATCTTACCGTAAACATACAAAAGTGCAATAGAAATTTTATGCTCTGTATCCGGTATTCTTTTTTTCTCCGAAGATAAAAAAGTTCGTTCAAAAGCACAGCCCTTTCCTCTTGTTCTGATCTTAGAGAAAGTGCTTGCTTTTAAAAGGGAAAATGATCCACATCGAGATCCATTTTCGTCCATTCTCCGTCCCGATCGAGGAAAAGATCCATAGAATAGGTATATTGATCCGGGATGGTCTCAAAATGTCTCCCGACCACACGACCATCTTTCATCTTTTCATGTTCAACCACTTTTTCTTTTTCAATCACTTCGATTTTAAATTTCTTTCCTTGTTGTTCAAATGTATAGACATAAATCGTTCCGTTGATCACACCATCATGTGTCTTTTCATCATATCGATAATGGGGGAGGGTTTCTACGTGGAGTTGATTTCCAAAACGATCCTGAAGAAGGTGACGGATATTGCCAAATTGATCTTTTGAAATGTGCATAAATATGGTTTTGAGAAGTGTTTGTCGTTTTTATTATAGGAGCTTTTGTAGGGCTTTTCCAGTTTCTTTTCTTTTTCTGTCCCGCAGGCTGAAAATACAACCGCAATAATTTTGTTGGTAGATGTGAAGTTCCTGTACGATAGCGAGTGTTTTAAGGTATCCATTCTCTTTCTTAAAATTTTCATCCAAGTAGGTTACTCCTGTTTCCTTTTCCCAGAATTTTCCATATTTTTGGATGCGAACAATATCTTTGTGAGGACTGGTGGAAAGGGTCGTGGTAAAATAATCAAACCCGTTCTGTTGAGCATATTGAGCTGTTTTCTCCAACAACAGATGGGTGCATACATCGCATCGTTTTCCTCTCTCCGGTTCCCATTCAAGACCTTTGGTTCGTTTGAAAAAGAGATCGGGTTCATAGGGGCCTTCAATAAAATCAATCGTTTTAAATTTTCGAATAATCTTTTTCATCTCATTTCTTCGTTTGATATATTCTTTTTTGGGATGGATATTGGGATCATAAAAATAACAGGTGATGGCATAGGTATCTTTCAATTTTAAAATAGGCCATCCCGCATCAACCGCACAACAAATATGAAGCAATAATTTCGGTTTCTGTTTATTCAGGATCTCCGCAACCGGTTTGTAACTTTTGCGATGGAGAGGGCAAACACCATATTGTTGCAACATATCACGATGTAATCTTGTTCCGTATCCTTTATGCAAGTCAAACCGGTAGTGAGGATATTTCTTATGTTCTTCTCGCATCAGTCTGTCCCGTGTCACTTTGGCGATAATGGACGCGGCCGAAATGGAAGGAATTTTTTCATCTCCTTTGATGATGGAGGTATGTTGGATGGGAAAAGAAAATTGGTCATTGCCATCCACAAGGAGTTCTGTTGGTTTGGTTGTAAGTTGTTGCACGGCTTGATACATCGCCTGTTGAGTTGCTTTTTTAATGCCTATTTCATCAATGGTGGTCTGGTCAACGATGCCGATGCCATACTCACATTTTTGGGTAATAAGAGTATAAACTTTTTCTCTTTGTGTTGAGGATAATTTCTTTGAATCCTTGAGTAATGCTGTTGGAAAACGATGTGGCAGAATAACCGCAGCAGCGACAACAGGACCAGCCCAAGGCCCACGTCCGGCTTCATCTATTCCCGCTATAATCTTGGTCTTCTTCATGATTTCATTTAAACATTTCATTGAGGAGAGTCAAGGAAGAGAATTTTTCTTATTGGGAATAAGATATTGACATCATATATAAGTATTATACAATGTATTTTGAAATGACTCATGGAAGGGGGTTGTGTTTTATTTTTTAACCCAAACAAAAATGAAAAACACACAACGTGCAAGTATCCCGTTCCTCTTGAGCTTTGCCGGCTTGCTGTTCGCTGTATTGTTGATCGTCCCTTCACATGTGCGTGCGCAGGAGGTTGCAGATACCGGGAGTGGTACTGTGCTGAGTGACCCTGGTTTGACAACTTCAGACCATCAGAATGAGAATCAACAGGAAAACATGAACAGTCCTGATTCGTCTCTCAATGTTCCTCAAACCATTATTATTCAGGGGGGCAATAACCTTTTCCCTCAGCCCAATTCTAACTCTTTCCCTTGTCGTAAACATATCATAGGGGTGACATTGACAGCAGATCCTACGACTGTGGAAGTTTCCAAACCTGTTACCTTTACGGCTACGACCGTATGGTCAGTCTGTACTATCCCTTATGTTAAGACGGAAAATAACTTCCCAAAGCCAGCCATTTCCATTCTCCCTCCTCCGGGCGCTGAATATTATAATGCTCTCGATTTTGGGGATGGGGATATCGACTATCCTTGGACCGTAGATGTTCCTATACAACACGCGTACACGAGACCGGGAGTATACAATGCGTTTTTTGAATACAGTCAGCAGGATGGTCATTTTGTGAGTGATCCTGTACAAATTACTGTTGTACAGGGTGGTGGTGGAGGTGGCGGAGGGTTATTACCTGCTCAGTTAACAGCTTATTCTGCCGACAGAACTGATCATTTCCCGCCTCAAATTGAACAGATTCATAACGCCGCCAACAGTCGGGAAATAACCTTCAAAGTAACGAATGATGAGGGTATAGATCCCAATTCCATTGTCGCATCGATCAATGACCAAAAAGCTGTCTTCACGATGCAAGAAATTGAGAAAGGATATTTGGTCACGCTGACGATGCCTTCCGATCCAACCATCAAAGAGTTCTACATCGTTATTTCGGCAAAGTCGAAAAACAATTCCGATACCAATTATAAAGAATTGAGGATACTGGTGGCCAATCCATTCTATTCGATATCTGCTGAATTAGAATCTCTGAAACCGGCACAGCCGGTAGTCGTTCTTGCTCCTCAGGTATCTTTGAAGAGTGCATCAAAAGCGATCACATTTACTCCCAATAAGGAGACGAAAAAGATTGTCCGTGCTCCGGTGGTTCGACATACGGCAGGGAAAGGACCATTTAAACCGGTCGTGAAAAAAATGGCGGTGCCAAAGGTGATATCTTCTCATCCTTCATTCCGTCTGTTGCTCTTTACGCTCTTGAATAACCTCATAAAACCTTTCATGAGTATGCACATCATAAAGATGGCAGTCTGAAACGGATCATAAAGCGAAAAGCAAAAACACTCCCGCCTTGGCGGGGGTGTTTTTTATCACTCTTTGTGGTGTACATCCAAACCTTTTTTGAACGAAACGTTCGAAGCGCGGCTACATCAATGGGCAAGATTTCTGAAAGTTTCATATTGGTGCCGCGAGTGGGAATTGAACCCACACACCTTGCGGTACAGGATTTTAAGTCCTGCGTGTCTACCAGTTCCACCATCGCGGCATATTTTTTCTTGTACTTGAGAAAAAGTTTTGTCTGACAGCTTCTGATATGTCAATGGTCTTCTGGAGGTGCGTAGCGGAGTCGCACCGCTCTACGCGGTTTTGCAGACCGCTGCCTGACTGCTCGGCCAACGCACCACGATGCTTGTCAAAAACAAATGCTTTTTCATTATATACAAGAATGTTGCATTTCCAAGACTTTCTTTCCCGGGTTTCTTTTCTGATTGATTTTCATTTTTGCTGACTTTCAACAATATGAAATGTTTTGAGGAGGTTTTCAAATTTCGAAGTATCTTGTTCATCAATGGTGGTAACGACGGTTACGGTATACCCGATGGTTCCTTGTGTGGCATACAATTGTATATATTTTCGTAATTTTTCAAATTTATCCATACGAGCTTCAAAAATATGCATTTTGGTAGCGACATCTTGGTTATTGGCATCTTTGAAGGTGACGGGTTTTTCATCTATTTTGGTATAATCATCCAAAAAACGGCCGCTATTGATAATATTGGCATCAGCATATTCCAACGATGTAAAAGCCTGTGGCAAAGGTTCTTTGGTAACCGTGATATTATTTGCAAACCCATTGGTATAGTTGAGACTGGAGTAGGCGACCACAACATTTTTGCCCAAATATTTAAAATCGTCTTCTTGCACTTCCCGCCATGATTTAGGAACGGAAATCTCGATCGCATCTTTCTTGATGGAGAGTAAGTCACTTCCGATATCTGATGTTGCAGGATTATTTCCAAAACATCCCGCCGAGAGGAGTGGTAACAGAACAATCCATGTTCTCAACATACGCTGGTGATTCATAACGAGGTAACCATAAAGCGGATAAAGAACAATATGCCGGTGAAGACAACCAAAAAGGAAATGAGTAAGATGTCATACAATACATGGTTGATGTGCAGACGTTGAAGCTCTTCCTTGATACTGCTGGCAATATACACCAGCGTAACAAATCCCAATGGGGGGATCAATAGGTTGTCTATCCCAACGACTATACCTCCCCACCATCCCAAGGTAATCCCTAGTTTTCCCACCACATAGAGCCCTAAGAGGGAGAGAAAAAAAGAGGATGATACGGTATGAATTATTTTTATCATATGTGGATATTATAAAAGGCCTGTAATCCGGGATAAATGCTGTTTTGACCTTCTTTTTCCTCAATACGTAAGAGTTGATTATATTTTGCAATCCGTTCTGTGCGGGAAAGGGAACCAGTTTTAATCTGTCCTGTTCCCAATCCTACGGCAAAATCAGCAATGGTGGGATCTTCTGTTTCTCCACTGCGGTGCGATACAATCGTTGCCCATTGATGTTTCATAGCCATGATGACTGCTTCTACTGTTTCGGTGACCGTCCCAATCTGATTCAGTTTGATGAGGGTGGCATTAGCACATTTTTGTTTTATTCCTTGAGCAATGCGTTTGGGATTCGTGACAAACAGGTCATCTCCCATAATCTGAACATGTTTTCCTATTTTCGTGTTGAGGGCATGAAATCCATCCCAATCATCTTCATCAAAAGGATCTTCGATCGAGAGAATGGGATATGTTTTCTGTAAGTGTACATAATAGTCCAGCAGTTCTTGTGTAGAGAGATGCTCATAAGATTTTCCCCGCTTGATATGATATGTTTTCCGTTCCTTGTTGTAAAAACTTGAGGATGCCGCATCAATCGCCAAAGCGATATCTTGTTCCGGTTGATATCCTGCCTTCTCGATCGCTTCGAGGATAAGGGTAAAGGCTTCTTCATTATCTTTTAATTGTGGAGCAAAACCTCCTTCATCACCGACGGATGTCGTCAAATTTCTATCCGCAAGAATGGTTTTTAAGGTATGAAAGATTTCACTACCATATCGCAGAGCTTCTGCAAATGTTGGGGCGTTTACCGGAATGATCAAGAATTCCTGAAAATCAAGTCCGCTATCGGCATGTTTCCCGCCGTTTAAAATATTCATCATGGGGACAGGCATGACGTATTTCCCTTGATCGAGAGGGGAAGCAAAATCCCCCAGCAAGGTTTTAAAGTATTTGTACAAGGGCATGTTCATGCTGAAGGCTTTCGCTTTGGCAAATGCCAAGGAAACCCCTAAAAGAGCATTCGCCCCCAGATGACTTTTATTGGGAGTGCCATCAAGATCCAACAGTTTCTTGTCTATATCCCTTTGGGACATCGTACTCATATCCTGATGAACCAATTCATTGCGGATAATCGTGTTCACATGCTCAACGGCTGTTAAAACACCTTTTCCTTGATACCGTTTTGGATCATGATCGCGAATCTCCATAGCTTCATGGATTCCTGTAGAAGCTCCACTAGGGATAGATGTCCGTGCAATTGCTCGCTCTGTTTCCAGTTCTACTTCAATGGTAGGATTACCACGGGAATCAAGAATTTCACGGGCTTTTATCTTCTGGATGAGTTCCATAGGGGATAATATGATTAAGAAATATGTTTACAAGGTGCGATGGGAGAGCTTCCATCTTTTGGAGGAATAATATATGGTTTGGTAACTTTCTGTTGACAGAGGGGACAACGATATTCCCTCTCCTGCATACAGGCGGTTTGAATCCTGTAAAATACATGAGAACAAGAAGGACAAATAAGTTGTAGCATGGCCATAGAGAACGAGCATAACAATTATTCTTCTTCGATCACAATACTTCCCGACGGACACATCTCTTGTACCTGTTCTGCCTGTTGCAGTTCTTCAGGGGTGAGATGGGTCTTTTTTACCTTGGATACCAAATCATCCGTCATTTCAAATATATCAGGAGCTATTTGGACACACATCCCACATCCGACACATTTATCGGGGAGAACCTTTACTTTTGCCATAGCATCACATAAAGATAGTAAAATGAAAACAATCTCATTATAATAATATTACCAGAAAGATAAAGCATTTTTATGGTAAAAGTTTATCCCATAACAGGATCAAAACAAGAGGCTATTCTTCAGAGAATGGAAAAACTGGGAATTGTGGAAAAAGATTTGGAAGAGAATTTCATTCGTGGATCGGGAAAAGGAGGACAGAAGAAGAATAAAACAAGTAATTGTGTTCAGCTCAAACATATCCCGACAGGCATTATGGTTCGTTTTGAGGAATATAGAGAAAGACCTTTGAATCAAATACTTGCCCGAAAATTGTTGTGCGAAAAGATAGAACAACAGATGAGAGGAACATCTTTAACATTGCAACAAAAGAAGGCCAAAAAGAAAAAACAGAAAAAGAGAAACGAGAGGAGACGAAAGAAAAAAATATCTTGAACGCTTTTGATCCGTCCGTATAATAGCACCTTACGTAATGTTATGGAAAAACGTCTTGGTGCTCTTTTGCTTGGTACAGTACTTTCTTGTTATTCTCCGGATCGAACGAATCACTCCATGTCACATGCGGTTGTGATGGCGCAGGAGCATGTACGAGATACTGTTGTACAAACCGTACGGGACGAAAAGATAAGAGAACATCCTGCTCTCTGTTTCCGTGAAGATATGCGGCAATATGTGAAAGTCCTTGATATCAGCTGTGAAGATGAAGCTTATTATCACGCTGATATTGTGCGAAAGTTATTAGAACACGGCAAAATCATCGATTTTGATCAGTTCGTTGTTTATGTTGATCGCAACCCCCAAAAACAGATTCTGATGGTCGCTCTCGTTGAAGCAAAAACATGGAAAGTCTATACGATTGGTTGTGATCATGTTTCAACGGGAAAACAGGGGAGAAAAGGATATTTTATTACCCCCACGGGCGTTTTTCAGCAAGAAGCCATTGGGTGGAGAGCAGAGGGCACCAAGAACAAAAAAGGGGTTCGAGGACTGGGTAAAAAAGGAATGAGAATATGGGATTTGGGCTGGAAAAATGGACAACCGGGCTGGATCAAAAAAGAAGAGATTCGGACCTTACGTCTCCAATTGCATGCTACCGATCCCGATCTTTTTGAGAACAAACTAGGAACACCACAATCAAAAGGATGTATACGAATTTCTTCAGGAATGAATGAATTTTTAGACCGGTATAGTGTTCTTGATTTTCCCTTTGAGGGGCATGAGCATGATAAAAATCTTCAATGGCTTTTGCGCAAGGATCGTATCATTCATCCCTGGGAGGGGCAATATGTGATTGTTGGGGATTCGGCGAATCCTTCTGATGTTGTTGAGTAAATGTGATTATTCCTCTGGATAAGGCTTGAAGAGGTAAGAGGGCACATTTTAATCTACTGGGGCTTAACTCTACCCCTAACCATTCTAAAACATCTTCTTTGGTAAGTTGTGCAATCTGCTGGATGTTCATTCCTTTTACTTTTTCCGTGAGTAAACTGGCACTTGCCACACTGATGGCACAACCGATCCCTTCAAATTTGACATCCTTTAATTTATTTTTTTCAAACAAAAGATGAAATATAAAATTATCCCCGCAACTGGAGTTCATCTCGTGCTGATGTACTTGCGCATCATCCAATTTTCCCTTGTTTAAGGGATGCTTGTAGAGATCGAGAATATGTTCTTGGTAGATATCCATAAAAAGTAAAAAGTCTATAAAGTTATAAAGTCCATAACGTCTGTACCGTGGAAAGTTGTTTCTATCATTCCCAACTTCCTGTCCGCCCGGCAGGCGGGGATTCGGAATCTTTTTTATAGATTCTGAAGCAAGTTCAGGATGACATTTAAGAAAACATGGTAATCACCTGATGGATCGCGTTGATGAGCTGATCAACCTCTTCTTTGGTTGTATATAAACAAAAACTTGCGCGTGCTGTATCTTGTATTTGAAGTGCTTGGTGCAGCAGTTGCGCACAATGATGTCCGACGCGAATTGCAACGCCATACGAGTCCAACACTTGAGCGACATCGTGCGAATGCACTCCTTCAATAATGAACGGGATGACCCCAACTTTATCTGTTGTACTCTTGGGCCCGATGATATGGAGTTGTGGAATCTCCTGTAGTTTTTGTAACGCATACGCGGTGATCATTTGTTCATGTTTCTGAATTTGTTCCATACCAATGTTTTCTAAATAGGTGATCGCTGCTCCGAACCCTACACTTCCTGCAATATGAGGTGTTCCCGGTTCATATTTATAGGGTAATTGATTCCATGTGGAGTACTCTTTTTTTACTTCGGATATCATGTCTCCTCCGCCAAACACAGGTTCAAATTTTTCCAGCAGTTCTCTTCGTCCATATAAAATGCCAAATCCTGTCGGCCCCAGCATCTTATGGCTTGAAAACGTAAGAAAATCACACCCTAATGTCTGCACATCAATCTGGTAGTGGGGGGCGGATTGGCAGGCATCAACGACCGTATAGATGCCCAATTCTTTCGCTTTTTTAATCATGCTGTCAATCGGATGGACAATCCCCGTCACATTGGAAATATGTTGTAATGCCAGTACTTTGACATTTTGGGTTATCAATTTTTCAAATGCTTCTAAGTCATAGTGTCCTTGGTTATCCAAGGGAATATAGGAAAGATGATATCCTCTTCTTTTTGCCAGGAGTTGCCAGGGAACAATATTGCTATGATGTTCCGATAAGGTGAGTAGAATGGTATCACCGGTTTGTAAAACATTATCAGCTAAGAGCAATGCTGCCTGATTGAGCCCGTCTGTAGCACCTTTGACAAAGATGATCTCTTCTACAGAAGCAGCATGGATAAAGGAACGAACCAGCTCTCGTGTGTGTTCATATTGTTCCGTGGCGCGTTCGCTTAATGTATGAATACCGCGGTGTACATTAGCATGATTGTTGCTGTAGTAGGTATGAATGGCTTCGATCACTTGTCGTGGTTTTTGGCTGGATGCTGCATTATCAAGGTAGGCGAGTGGATGTCCATTGACTTGCTGATGCAAGAGAGGAAAGTCTTTGCGGATCTGATACACATCAAACATGGATGTCTAGGTTATCGATATAATGTTGTATGGTTTCTTTTTCCAATATGACCGGAATGTGGTTATACACCTGAGCGAGAAAGCTTTGCAGAATCATTTTTGTTGCCCATGTTTTTGGTAATCCTCTGGTAGCCATGTAAAAGAGTTCATCTTCATTGATTTGTGTTGTGGAAGCACTATGGGACGCAACGACATCATTCGTGTCAATTTGCAACGTCGGCATTGTATCATGTTTTGCGGACGGAGAAAATAATAAACAGTGTTCTTCGAGGTGAGCTGTTGTTTTTGCCGCTTTCTGCCTAATAGCAATATTGCCATGAAAATGCTGATAAGATTGGTCCAGCCCAATGCCATGTACCATGATTCTGGATTCCCCTCCGGGAAATCCACTGTGTATGGCTTCATAATGCATATACAAATGCTCTTTCTGTGATGTTATGTATGTTCCATACAAATGGGAAACAAAGGCAGATCCTTCTGTTTCGATTTCATGATAGGTATTGTTTCCACCAAGCAGATGTATATGCCAGTTGATGGCGGTTTGGGGAGACATGTCAGCATGTCGGATAACAATTTGGTTTTGGAAATGTTGCTGTTGTGTCATAATGTATTGCACATTTCCTGTTTGAACAAACATCTCTATTCCTATGATTCCGGGGGTATTGTTTACTCTTCTTTCGATAATGGTCATAGGTTTGTTGTGTTGTACCCGTACAACAATATGCGCGTTTAATGGAGGAGTAAATTCAAGTATCTCAGTATGCTCTTGTACATCAAGCAAATAAACGGAAGGAGCTAAAGCGATATGAAGTTGATGGATGTAATTGGTTGTGTCATACGTTTTAAATACATTCTTCTGTATAAATATTTGTTGTTCTTTTGTCCACTGCTGTGGTGAAAGAAGAAGAGAAGTATCTCGGTTTTTATGATCTGTTATTTGTAACGTATTGTTTTCATCAAGCGTTTTGAGCAATGATACCAAATAGCGAGGGATCTGATGGGTTTGGATATACTTCAACGCTGTGGTATGTAAAGTTTTATACCAAGTAGTATTGCCTTTTTTATCACCTTTAATATGAATAAAAAAATTGTTCATAAAAAATAATTATCCTACACTTCCTTCCATCTCCATCATGATCAAACGGTTGAGCTCGACGGCATATTCCAAAGGAAGGGTTTTGACGATGGGTTCAATAAAGCCATTCACAATCATGGACATCGCTTCTTCTTGTGGAATACCACGGCTTGTTAGATAAAAAAGCTCTTCTTCTCCAATTTTTCCCACGGATGCTTCATGCGCAATGGTTACTTGATTGTTTCGGATATCCATCTTGGGATAGGTATCTGAACGAGAATGATCATCTAAAATCAAAGCGTCACAATTAACGGCTGATTGACTATGATGTGCTTGAGGTTGGATCATCAATGTACCGCGATAAACAGACTTTCCTCCGCCGCTACTTAAACTTTTCATCACGATGTGAGAGCTTGTATAGGGGGCGGCATGGATCACTTTTGCACCCGTATCCTGAATTTGTCCCGGTCCTGCGAAGGCAATGCCAAGATGATCCGCTTTTGCTTGTCTTCCGGTCAAAATACTACAGGGATATAACATAGTTACTCCGCTTCCGAAGTTTCCTCCCACCCATTCCATCGTGGCGTTTTCTTCTACAATCGCTCGTTTGGTATTCAGATTATACGTATCTTTACTCCAATTCTCGACACTGCTGTAACGGAAGCGTGCGTTCTTTTTGACATAGATTTCCACACAACCGGCATGTAAAGATGTTTTTCCGTATCGAGGTGCACTACATCCTTCAATATAATGAGCCTCAGCTCCTTCATCAATAATGATGAGCGTATGTTCAAATTGTCCCATATAAGGGGCATTCATCCGAAAATAAGCCTGGAGGGGGATTTCAACCTTCACACCTTTGGGAACATAGAGAAAAGTTCCCCCGCTCCACACAGCAGTATGAAGAGCGGCAAATTTATGATCCTGAGGCGGGACACATTTCATAAAATGTTTTTGCACCATGTCGGGATACTTGTGAAGGGCAACATCCATATTTTCAAAAATAACCCCTTTCTCTTCCCATGTTTTCTTAAGGTTATGATACACCATGGTTGATTCATACTGTGCACCGACGCCAGCCAGTAAGGCATGTTCCGCTTTTGGGATCCCTAAACGTTCGAATGTCTTGCGAATATCTGTGGGAACATCGGCCCATGTTTTGGAATTTTCTTTTTTACTGGCCACGGCATAATAGGTGAGCCTGTTAAAATCGAGATGAGACAGGTCGGGGCCAAACGAAGGGAAGGGGAGTTGATGAAACAATTCTAATCCCAACAATCGTTTTTTAAGCATCCAGGATGGTTCTTTCTTCTCTTGTGAAATATGGTGCACAAGCGTTTTGGACAGACCTTTCGATGTATGCTTCATATAAGAAGCAGGATTGCTTTTTTCAAAGAGTTCCGGATGGGGAGGGGAAGGGGATTTCATCATTATTTTTTACGCGAAAAAACGGGAAGTTTTTTATTTTTGGAACGTATCTCTTGGCAAAGGATGCAATATCCTTTTTTCTCAATCTCTTTTGATAAGGATGCGGGTCCTGATCGAATGATGTTTCCATCCGTCATAATATGGACATGATCCGGTTTGATGTATTGCAAAATGCGGTTGTAATGGGTGATGAGCACGATACCCATTCCTGTTTGTTGTACTAAGGTATTGATGTTTTTACATACGAGCCGTAACGCATCAATATCGAGTCCGCTGTCAATTTCGTCTAAAATCGCAATTTTGGGTTGTAACAGAGCCATCTGCAATATTTCCAGTTTTTTCATTTCTCCTCCCGAAGCTCCTTCGTTGAGATAGCGATCAATAAGATGATCAGAAATATTCAGTTTTTTTCGCTCTTGTTCTAAGAACGTACGAAACTCAAACACAGACAACGGTTTTTCTTTTTTGAGATGATGAATGGCAGAACGTAAGAATGGCGTTGTGTGTAGTCCCGGTATTTTTTGAGGAGATTGAAATCCTAAAAAAAGTCCTTTTTTTGCGCGTTCATCCGGAGAAAGGGAAATGATGTTTTTTCCATTCAGCAGGATTTTTCCTTTGGTGACTTGGTAATGGGGATGTCCCATGATCACTTTTGATAGGGTACTTTTTCCCGAACCATTCGGTCCCATAATGGCATGTATTTCTCCTTCTTGAACAGTAAGATTGAGACCTTTTAAAATCTCCTTCTCTCCTGCAGTGGCATGCAGATCTTGTAGAGTGAGGGTCAGCATATCTTATTATTTTTTCATGTAAGACAATTTTTCGGAGTATGAGAAACAATATCTTGCAACGTTTTTTTCTGTAATGTCGAAATGAGTTCTCTTTGAACAGTACTCCATAGAGGACCTACTTCACATTTTTTTATCCCGGGGCAATTCTTGGGTTGTTTGTTGATCATGCATCGGACAATCCCTAATGAACCTTCTAATGCTTCTATAACCGATAACATACTAATCTTGTGGGGAGACTTGGCAAGACAGTATCCTCCATTGACTCCTTCCTTGCTAGTCACCAATCCTTTTTTTTTCAGCGGGATGACAATTTGATGCAGGTAGTTGGAGGATATGTTTTTTTGTTTGGCAAAATCAGAAAGAGAGACCAATCCTTTTTGGTATCGTTTGACCAGTTCCGCCATGAACAACATACCATAATCTCCTTTGGTGGATATCGTGAACATAGGGAGAAAATTAATAACTAATATCTCTTATATAATAGTTAAAAATAGAAGGTGTGCAAGGGAAAAAGGTGTCAACTCACAAGATTACTTTTTCTTTTCTGAACAAGAAGGATACAGAACAGTCAGAAGGTGTGCACTGTTCAGCGTCAAAACTTATATAGCTCAAACAGGGTACACCATTCTGAATCCTGAGTGAGAGATATAGTGCGATAAGGATCTTTCTTGTCTTGAAGTTGAGGAATGGAGGAGTGTAGATGAAAGATGAAGAACAACCGACAAAAAGCCGTAAGGCTTTTTGTCGGAAGAGGAAGAATAACAAAGCGATACAGGAGGTGTTTTTAAAAACCTCCAATGAGCGGAGTTTTTTCTGACGTGGTTGCAGGGGGCGGGGTCGAACCGACGATCCGCCACGGCGGATAATGGGTTTTAAATCAAACGTTTGATATCATCTCTTCCTTTTCCTGTTTTTAACTCTCATTGTCTCTGCATTGCCTTGCTTCTGGTGCCCAATCATGCTTGATGAACCAGTTCCCAATGTTTTGGTCTCTTGGTATCGATGGATATACCGGAATGATGTTCTATCAAGCGGCGTTTTTATATTATTTTGTTTAACTAGTATAAAGTTGCCCTGATTTGCTTTATAAGACTATACCATCAGTGATACATATAGAGTACCTGTACAATGGTTGCGGGGGTCGGATTCGAACCGACGACCTCAAGGTTATGGGCCTTGCGAGCTACCAACTGCTCTACCCCGCGTCGTGTATTTCTCACGAATGATTCGCCGTGGCGGACTCTACGTCGTGTGAAGATGATAACAAAAGAGAGAGTATCCGACAAGCTTTTTCTGATATGGTGCGGACGGAGGGACTTGAACCCTCACGCCTTGCGGCGTACGCACCTCAAGCGTATGCGTATACCAATTCCGCCACGTCCGCACATATACAACAACTGACGATGCGTATAGGACTTTTGCTATCAGCTGTTGTATTATAAGAATCCTCGGTTCCTGTTGCAAGAAAAATTAACCGTTTTGATTACTATTCTGGTTTTGGTCTGTACGTTCTTCCAAATGAACACTGATTGCTTGTTCTTTTCCATCCCGAAGAATGGTGAGGGTAATCGTATCACCCGGATTTTTTTCAGCAACAGCATCCTGAAGGGTATATTTATTATCTAATACTTTCCCATCTACTTTGGTGATAATATCTCCTCCTTTTAATCCTGCTTTGGCGGCTGGGGTTCCTGCTATCACGGAAGGAAGATCCTGATCAGCTTTGATCCATGCTCCCTGATTCGTTCCCAAATGATACTGTTTATTCATATCTGGTGTAATCATCACATAACGTACTCCTAAGTAGGGGCGTACGATTTTTCCATACTTTTGAATTTGCTGTAAAATCCGATTAATCGTTTGTTCATCCAGTGGAATCGCAAATCCAATCCCCTGAGCTCCACTAGCAATGGCTGTATTTATTCCTAGCACTTCTCCACTCAAGGATACCAGTGGCCCACCGCTGTTTCCGGGATTAATGGAAGCATCCGTCTGTATCAGACCTTTGAGTTGTTCCACATTCGTGCCGAACCCTCCACCGGCCGTAATGTCACGTTCTTTTGCACTGATGACACCCGTTGTGACGGTATTATCGAATTGTGCCAGTGCATTTCCTATGGCGACGACCATTTGTCCCACTTGGATATTCTTGATATTGCTTATAAATTTAACAACCGGCATATTGCTGACTGGTTTACCATCTTTCGTTTCCATTCGGAGAATAGCCATATCATTTAAGGGGTCCTTGGTGACGACGACAGCTTTGTACTCGGTTCCGTCCTTCGTGATAATAGTATAGTCTGCCTGAGGATCGTCGACGACATGTTTGTTGGTTAACACAAGACCATCCTGGGTAATGATAAATCCTGATCCTCCTCCTACTGTTCGTTTTTCCGTTTTAGGGGCTTGTTGTGGTGTTCGTGGTATGCCTGGTCCATTGAAAAACGGATCGTTAAAGAAAGGGTCATTGAAGAAAAGATCGAACGGATTCGTATAGTACGTTGTGAGTTCTTTCGTAATAACAATACTGACAACAGACGGGCTGACTGTTTTGGCAACATTAATAATGCTTGATTCCGCTGTCGTTTCTATGACTTTCATAGGTTCAATGATGGGACGAGTCGCATTCGTATTGTTGTTGGTATAGTGACCGTAAAAGTTGTTGTAGATCTGGGGAAGAATAAAACGATCCGATACAACACTGCCTAAAATGCCAAATAGAAAACTGAGGATGATGATCAGGATAATGAGTTTGAAAGAATTGTTTTTGTTCATGGTAAACATATGATGAAGTAATGGTTTCAATGGTTTGATACGTTATTATTCCTTGTTTTCTTTCATCTCTTCCGTGGCCGATTTTGCTTTTTTCCCTTTGGATGGTTCTTTTTTCCCACAATAGGGACAGATATCCCAGTTGATTTGATACAATTTTTTACAGGCGGGACATACCTTTTTTACTTTTGCCGCACAATAGGGACAAAATTTATATTCTCGACTGATATAAGCATTACAAACGGGACATTGATCCATACGTTCTTTCTTTTCTTCCTCATCAAGGATCTGTAATTGGATATTTTCCAAATATTGCTCGGTCAGGGTTCGGGATGGTCGAATGATCAGATAGATTAAAAGCCCGAACAGAGGGGTGAGAACAATAACAATCAAGATGGCAAATACCTGAAACAGAAGACTGTTTGAACGATTATTCGCATCTTTGGAAACCCAAATGATAATAGCAATCCAAAGGACGGCGAGATAGGCGATGAGGGCTTCTAGGGTGATGGTCAGGATATCGGAGTTCAATATTTTTTGGAGAGTAGGAACAATAGCATCAAGCGTCATAGAAAAAAATTAAAAAGGTTGCTTTCTTATTATAAAAAGTTTTGGGAGAAATACAAGCTCCATTCTCTGTAAAAGGATTTTATACCGGAGTATGGGGAGCGTTATCGGGATAAGGTTCTCCCATGCACCCAAAACAAAAATCACTGTACGATGGATCAATTTTGCACAACGTAAGGTCTTCTCGGAGAACTTGTCGAATCTCTTCATGGGTAGCAAATATGAGCAATTCTTCTGGTCGAAGCCCAAGAAGCGTTTTCAGTTGTTCCCGATCTACCTCTTGAAGGTTGTGAGGGGAAATTGCATGACTATTCCGTGTGGCCAGTTCATCTATTTTTTTGATAGCGATGCCATAGTGACAAATATCGACAAAAGGAGGGAGAGAAAGAACAACATGGACTTTTCCCTGGATATGTTCACGAGGATTATTGATGTAGGGACGAATATCGTCGATCAGTTTTGTGAGCGTATTCCCCCTGATCATACTGTCATCACATAACAGGACATCTCTCCCGGGCTGAAGAGCATCACGGATGTATTTTCTTTTCTGAATAGCAATATGCTTTTGTGTACGGGCATTGGGAGAGATAAAAGATCGTTTTTTTTCTCGGTCGGGATTGAGTACCACTGCTTCTAAGTTCAGATTTGCTCCGGCTGTTTTCAGTGCATCATGAATGCCTCTCCCAAAAGGAAGACCTGAGTCCGGAATGGGGATGACATCCAGATGATCCAAATGGTCCATTCCGATTTGTCGGAACTGTTGAAGCACGCGTTTTCCTACCAGTTGGCCCACTCTTTTTCGAAACATATTGATATGTCTCTTGATTGTTGGATGACATCCATTCATACATAAAAGAGCATCAAATCGCATAAAATAAAGTGCTTCCAACGCGCACAGTTTTTGTTGTTGCTGTGGTCCAAAGGTACGGATATCAATTGGTTTTCGATTTCCTTCTTCGAAAATCAGCATGGTGCCATTTAAAACCTCTGTAAAATTGGTATGCGGAATGGAGAGAGCATCTAAAGAGCCTGTTTCAGAAGCAGCGATAATGTCTCCCTCCGGCGTTATTCCTACCCATAAGGGATGAATACCAATCGGATCACGGATAACCAGTAACCTTGTTTTTCTTTCGACGGTCCCTTCTTGAGCGATCAGGAGGGAATAAGCACCTTTCAGGTGAGGAAAAACATCTTTTTGCAAGGCATCTTCCAATGTTGTTGCCGTTGATTTGGACAAAAGATAGAAAAATGCTTCTGTATCTGTACTTTCTGTGATGGGCAGCTCTTCTGCGTTGGGGAGCCGATATCCCTCTTGTCTTGCCTGCTGTTTTAAGGCATCCCAATTCCAGATATTCCCATTAAAAGCCAATCCTATTTTCCCATACCGGGTATTTCGTAAAAAAGGTTGTAATTCTTCTGTTTTGGTTGCTTCTCCTGTGGTGGCGTAACGGGTATGAAGAAGTGCAATTTTTGATTCACGAGGTTCTTTTTCTTGTAATCGTCGAGCAAATTCGGAAGCTTTTAAAAGACTCGTAAAACGGGCTGTCTCTACTCCGATATTGACACATCCTGTTCCATCTGCCCCACGGTGTTCAATCGTTGGCAAGGTCGCAATGGTCATCGCATGTAATTTTTCCGGGTCAGCAGAAAGAATGCCGATCACACCGCATTTTTCTTGAAGATGTTCTTTTTCTTCCCTGCCGGAGAGTATCATATTCCTCATAAGGAAAAATGAGGAAGTAGATCTTAACCAATGGTTTTTGAAAAATCAAGAGGGATTATGGTCGTTTAAACCACTTGAGCATGCTTTCCAATGAAAATTCTTGAATAACCGGTCGACCATGCGGACAAGAATATCCTTTATCTAATTGCGCTAACCGATCCAGTAGATTTTGCTGTTCGGATATCGTTAACACATCTCCGAATTTTACAGCTGCTCGACAAGCCATCGTCGCATACATCTTTTCTTGTATCGTTTCAAGAGAAGTATGACGAAATTCATTGCATTCATCCAAGAGAGATAAAAAAATGTTCACGATATCCTTCTCTTGTAATTCTGTTGGCACTGTTGAAAGAAGGATAGATTGTTTTCCAATCATGGTTGTTTCAAATCCCAACGATGTGAACAAGTCTTTATATTCCTCATACAATACCATACGCGCTACAGGAATTTCTATGACAAGGGGGGTCAGTAATTGTTGCACATTGATCTGTTTGGTTTGGTGAGCTTTTTTGATCTGTTCATAGAGAATGATTTCATGTACAGCATGCTGATCAGCAACTCCCATACCATTTTTTGTTTCAAAAACGATATACGAGCGATGTATTTGCCCCAGAACAGAGTGAATGGAAGGAACATGTGAGGATGCTTCTTCACCAGAAAATATCCTCTCTGTTTCTTGCTCTTGATAAGATATATTTTGTTGTACAAATGACATTTGTTGATGATTGATAAACACGGGAACATAGGGGGATCGTGGGAGTTGTTTTCCTCCGATGTGTATTTTACTTGAATAACTAATTTGTTCACTATTATTGTTTTGAGGAAGAGGATATTCAGCATCATCTTTGTTTTTGAGAAGCAACGCTTGTGTCAGGGTATGATGAATGGCCGACTGGAAAAAATAAAATATGCTTTGACTATCTTCAAACCGTACTTCCAGTTTTCTGGGGTGAACATTGACATCGACATGAGAAGGATCGATGGTAAGATTTAAGACAAAGAAGGGATATGATCCTTTTTCTATCGTTCGGTCATATCCCTGCAGAATAGCCTTATGAATCGGGAGATTTTTAACAGGTCGTTTATTGATGAATAAAAATTCATATTTATTATTTTGTTTGCTGAACCGGGGATGATTCGTATAACCTGTAACCTGCAACGAACCATGTGAAAACGATACCGGAAGGAGTTGTTCTTCGATGGTGTTTCCAAACAATTCTTTGATGCGTCCCAAAAGATCTTTTTGGGGAAGAAGGTGAAAAACATCTTTGCCGTTATGGGTGAGTTGAAAGGCGATAGAATAATGTATTACAGCAATCTCCGTCACATATTGGACAATATGTTGAAGTTCGGTGCTGTCGGATTTTAAGTATTTCATTCGAGCCGGAATATTGAAGAACAGATGTTCAACACATACTCTCGTTCCCGGATTCATTCCTATTTTGGTATCACTCACTACTGTTCCTCCCCGCATTTTTATTTTCACCCCTGTCATGCTGTTTTGAAGTCTTGTTTGGAGGGTAAAAAGGGATACCGATGCAATGGAAGGAAGAGCTTCTCCACGAAACCCAAAAGTGTGAATATGAAAGAGATCTTCCTCGGATCTGATCTTGCTGGTGGCGAACCGCTGTAAGGCCAAATGAGCATCCTCCTCATTCATGCCTGACCCGTTGTCGATGACTTCGATTTTTTCTTTTCCGCCCTGCTCAATATGAATAGTGATTTCTGTCGCTTGTGCGTCCAGAGCATTCTCAATCAATTCTTTTACGACTGAAAAAGGACGTTCAATGACTTCTCCTGCTGCAATCTGATTGGTCAGATTCTTGGGGAGAACCTGAATAGATGCCATAGGATTTATGAATAAAAAAATTGTTCAATAATATCCTCTTTACGAAATGAGTATCAACTATTTGAAAGATGTTTTTTGTAAGAAGATAATATCCGTTTTTTCGGGATTGTAGGGATACTTATCAGCCGTGAATACTTCGAGAGGTTCTGTGATACTTTTTCCCATGATTTTGAGGAATTCTGGCATAATGGGTGAGTCCCCGATCGCTTCACTTTTGGATGAGGTGTCTACTGGAATAATAACACGTGGATCCAATTCTTCAATGAGCTCTTTACTTTCCTTAATGTTGAGTGTTTTGTCACTTCCCAACGCGAGGAGAAGAACATCAACGATACCAATGTCTTCCAGTTGTTTGTCGGTCAACTTTTCTCCCAGATGAGAGAGGTGGCAGATATGTGTATTTTCATATTCAAATTTATAGATAATATTTTCACGTTTTTTCCCATCTTCTGTTTCTTTCATGGCTGTTCGAATCCCGTAAATAAAAAGGTCTCGTATCTCATATTCTCCAGGTTGATTAATGATTTTGGGATGTCCTTGAAGGAAGGGGAGAACATTGTCGGTATAGGTTTTATTGCATATCGTGACAATATCACTCTTCCATTGCGGTTTTCCTAAACCCACATCTGTTCCAAACGGATCAATGAGGACAGATAAGGATTTATGTTTGAGTTCAAATGCGGTGTGACCGTACCATCGAATATCCATAAACAAAGAAAAGATAAAGTAATAATGTAACGGATTTTACTATACAGTTATTTCATTCTTTTGCAATATAGAATCGTTTCCCTTGTTCCCCTAGGGGGGTGTGTTTTGATTGGGATGACTTGTTGGTTTTGTTCCGATTTCTCCGCTATAAAACTGATCTGTTGTTGCAGGTGCTGCAACAGATCCTACCGTATAAACCATCGGGCGAGCTTCATAGATACTGGTAAACTTTTCTTTTTTCACTTCCCCGTTGGGATAGGTGACCGTGCGTATAAAATATGCCGAGAGTCCGGCATGTGCTTTTTCCTTCAATTTTTTGACTCCGGGGGGAAGACTGCTTGTCGGTTCTTCGACTGGAGGAGGGGGTGCTCTTCTTCCTGTGATAAAAGGGCCGTTGATATCGACCGTTCGGGCATCAGATATACCATAGAATTTATAATATGCTCTGGATTTATCTGTATAAGCCTGGACGAGAATATCTCCCGGGGTATCGTTGGTAAATTTCAGATCAACCGCTCCAATGTAGATGGTTGCATCAAATCCCCAGCCAAGAGGCCAGACATAATATTGAACCGCATAAGAATGATTTCTTCTCTCATTAATAGGTAATCCGGAAAACAGTGCCGCCCGAAACATGGTGGTGGAAACCTGACAAAGTCCTCCACCAAACTCAGGGATGGTGTCCGGTCCTTTAATCACCAGTTCGGGGAGAAATCCGTTGGCTGCATCAACGGGGCCTAATTGTTTTACAAAGGAAAACGTTTCTCCTTTTTTAATGATGACCCCATTATAGCGTTGTATGCCGACATGAATATTATGAATACGATTGGAAGGGGAACCGGAAAAATCTGATATGCCTGTTCCGATGAGTTCTTTGATGTTCACATCATCAAGTCCAATCTTATGGACGAGTGCTCTTTGATAGAGAACGGGTGTGCGGATATGGTTTATATTTTGTTTCATGGCTTGTATCATCAATTGAACCAACCCGGTCGTATCGACTTGTTGGCCATCTTCGGCTGTCCCCTCAAAAATAATTTTTCCATTTTCTCTCTTGATTGTAACATCCTGTTTGTTTCGGTTGATTTCCGGAGCAATATTGTTGGTGATGTAGTCGAGAAGTGTTTTTCTCGAAATGGTCAGTATATATCGTTGTACCTGAGGAAAACGTAAGTGTTGTATACCATGTTCTATGGGAAATTCTTGTCCATTAAATTGCAGATATGTTTTGGGAGAAAGAATATAAGTATCGGGCAACAGTTGAAAGGACCAATGTGCTTTATCATTGGTAATGGTCCAGGAAAGTTTGGATATTTTACTTTTGATCACATCCATATTTTCCCCTTCAAACGGAAGGAGAATGGAAATAGTTTCTTGACCTGTATCGCCTGTTTGGTTCTCTATGATGCTTCCCGATGTGGTAACCGGGGCAACAATATCTCCTGATGCAGCATATGTTAATCCTGCAACACTGATGAAGGAACCGATCAAAAGAGAAAAAGAGATATATGTGAATGACAGAGGGAAAATGGAACGCATTGTTGATGGAGAAATAGGAAGAAGATACGATTATTTTTTTTCTTTTTTTCCTTGAATCAGGGCGCGCATCCCTCGGGCAAAACTTACCAGCATGCTGTTTGATTTCTTTTTAATGATCTCTCTGGTTTCTTTCCCTGTTTTGGGGGCGATGGTCATGCCTAAGATGGAACCGATGGCTCCACCAATAATGATTCCTTTGATCAATTTCCCTTTCTTGATACTATTCTTTTCATTTATTTTTGTCATACAAAACCAAAAAAATAAGAGATAGTGGTATCAGTATAATGTATTGGAATCTCTTGGCAAGGAGAAACCTGTTTCTTTCCTCTTCTTGTTTATCTTCTCCGGGAAAATTTTGATAACAAAAGCTTGCAAAGAGCCGTATAATCTATAATATAGAAAAGCAAATCTGACTTTTACTCCTCTAAAAATCATATTATGGCTCATACAAAAGCTGGTGGATCTACACGACTCGGACGAGATTCGAATGCACAACGTCTGGGTGTCAAAAAATTCGGTGGGGAAAAAGTTCGTGCAGGGAATATTATTGTTCGACAGAAGGGAAACAAATTTTTCCCCGGTACCAATGTTCGACAGGGAAAAGATTTCACATTATATGCCGTCAGAGATGGGGTAGTATCCTTTCAAGAAAAAAAGCTAAAAAAATTTAATAACCGCGTGTACAGAGACATTTTCGTGAATGTCTCCGAGCAGGTTGAAGCACCTCAGAAAAAAGGAACCAAGGTCAAGAAAGCAGTTTCCTAAAAGTACTATGCTGGACAAGCTTACTGCCCTACTTCAGGAAAAGGGGAGTGTTGTGTTTCCCGTGAAGGTTATCCCAAAAGCAAAAAAGACGGAAGTCTTGGGTTTGATGAGTGACGGTACGGTAAAGATAAAACTCAAAGCGATTCCTGAAGATGGAAAAGCCAATCACGAATTAATTACGTTTTTATCAAAGGAGTTGAATATTGCACCGTCTCATATTACAATCATGAGCGGTCGGACTTCTCATCGTAAACTTTTGCATATCATCGTATGAAAAAAGACACCTATCGTCTCATTATTATCATCGCACTTATTCTTGTTATCCTTGTTTCGCTGGCACCGCTTTTGTCCGGAGCATACTAGGTTATACTATACTATAAATCAGTCGGATGATGGAGGTAATAATGGCGTAGGCGAGAATGGTTGCCAATAATCCAATAATAGCCCATGTCAGTCCTTTTTGGGCTTCTTTGGCTTTTTGTTCGTTATGAGATTGTACGACCATCTTGAATCCGCTGATCACAATAAAGAGAACGGCCACGATCCCGAGGAAAGGGAACAGTACGTTCAAAATTCCCATGATGGAGCCCTGAATACCTGTGGGTTTATAATCTTCAGGTGTAGATCCCCATCCTGCTGTTCCCTCCGGTTTACAATCCACAAGCCCTGTATGCGGGTCATAAGTTGATCCAAATGAACATGTTCCTTGTGCTAATACTTGATATCCATGAAAAAGAACAACAAAGGATGAAGCCAACAATAAAAGAGATATTTTGATTATGTTTTGATGTTGTTGCATACTCTCAGAAGTTTACGTTATATAGTTTAAGAAAGCTTGGACCATGGCATAGGCTAAGCCTAATATGGTTAATCCTATAGCGGCATAAGAAATACCGCTTAATGCTTTTTTGAATTCTTCTTCTTTTCCTTTCGACGTGAACATCTGATATCCGAGATAAATAATCACGATCAATGTGATTCCACCGGCGACACCGAAGAGGATATTGATTACATCTCCGGCCAAGCCTCCCAATCCACTTGGAGCCTTGGGAACATTAGATAACAAATGAGGATCAGGAATAATTCCAGGTCCTGGGTCTGCTGCGAAAACTTTTGCAATGAGAATATAAAAGAGATTCATAGATGTTATGAAAATTGAAGGTTTACAACTATTTGAATGATAACATACGAAAACACGGCGATCACAAGTCCGACAATGGAATAGAAGATCATTTTGTTTGCTTTTTTTGTTTTTTCCTCATTCCCGAGAGATATGAGGTAATATAATCCTGAAATCATAAGCGTAATGATGGCGGCGATACCTGCATAAACGACCAATCGAGAAATAACGGTGGTCAGGAGATTGTTTTTAATAGGATCAATATTCGTTTCATAATACTGGTCACAACCGGGTAAAGCCACACCGTTACTATCACATACCGGGTGAATAGGAGTTCCTTCGGCGTGTAACGATGGAATCATGAAAAAATTGTGCATGATGAGGGTGAGAAAAATGGCGAAGATGGTGTAATAGATTCTGCGAATAGAGTTCATACTAAAAGAAATTGGGATTAATCGTATGTAAGATAACACCGATGAGGAAAAAAAGAATAACTCCTTCAATCGCCTGAATGATAAGTTTCTTCCCTTTATTTACACTTTCCTGACTGGCACCACCTATGGACATGGTAATACCTCCAATGATCATAACAAGCACGGCCAGTATCCCGATCGCCCATGATGCATAACGATAGATCATGGCGATGAAAGACATAAAACCACCTATACCTGTTGGGGAGATAACTGCCTTGCAAATGTCTCCTTCTTGTTTTGCACAATTATCTTTTGTGCACCTTCCTTCTTCTAAAGTAGAACAGGGAACACCTTCTAAAAGGTCTGTACAAACTTTTCCATTATGATTTTGGTTATCATTTGCCCATGCTTCGCATGCCGTTTGAGATTGATTGCTGTTTTGTGCAACGGAAAGAGGAATACCAGAAATGATGTTCAGTACATATCCGAGAAGAAAAAAAAGTATATATTTTTTCATATTTTTAATGCACAATTAATCCCTGAATAAAAGAGATTATCACATACGCAAGGAGAACGATCACAATTCCTATGATTGCATCCATAAAGGCTTTTGTTCCTTTTTTGATACCCGTATCATTTCCCTGTGAAATGATCATCCGGAAACCTCCATATACGGCAACTGCGATTCCTAAAACAGCCACCAGTTGCAACATGATCCCAATGGTTTTTCCTGCAAAACTGGTGAGATCGGGTGGGGTACTGGCTGGAGTGGAGCATCCTGCAGTTTTTGGAAGAGTTTTACAGGTATCAAATTTCATATTGGTAATTTCATTCGCATCAGCATACACCAATACTGCTGTATTGAAACACAGGAGCAAAACAATCCCGCTGATGATGTTTAGTATTTTTATTTTTTTCTTCATATTTTTTTACTCTCATCATTATAACATGTTTATCTTCTTACTTCAATAATAATGTAGAGAGATGAAACCTGATTACAGATATTTTGGAGATAAAGCATCCGATACCTTCAAAGCAGTGTACTCTAATCTTGAAGGGAATCCTTCTGTACAAAAAATAAAACTCTCTGATGTGCATCAGAGAGTTTTATATGTGTTGTCTGTTGTCAGACGTTTTGTGATCAATTTACTTTTTTCCTTTTTTCTTTGCGACTTTTTTTGCTGGTTTTTTGGCAGCTTTTTTAGCCACCTTTTTTACAGCTTTCTTGGCTTTCTTTACCATAGAAACATATACATGAAGTAAAATAAAAGCAATGCCAGTGTAACAAAAAAAAGAAAACAATGCAAGAGATTGATGGCTTCAATGCTATGTTCTTTTTTAATTTTCCATGCAAGAACGGATCACATTTTCCCAATCATAGGGAAAGCGATAGTTCTCTTTGGCCCGTATAATAGTGGCAAAAATATTCCAGATATCATTCTCTACAAAGAGAAATCCATTTCCTTTTTCACTCACAGGATCAAAAGGACGAATAATATTTTTTGTTTTGGGATCATGGGGCACAATCGGAACGGTTCCATATTTCATTGCCATTAATAATTCCGAAAATAATGTTTTCGTTTGGGAAGGAAGTAATAAAAAAGCATCCGCTACCGCAAAAGCCAACCCTTTTTGAAGAGGAGAAATATAAGAAAGAGATCGATCGTTTTTTTGTTCTTCTCCTATCATCACCAGTTTCGTGTCGGATAATGCTGATATTCCTTCTACGAGTTGATGCAGTATTTTTTCGTCCGTAGCTGATAAATTCTCTTCTATGACAACAAGTGTGAATGGATTCTCTTTTTGGTTTTGAAAAAAATCATGCTTGTTCTTTTTTTTGTTGGCAATCGTTTTGATATCATAGGGATGAAATAGATGCGTATCACGGTTGGGGGAATATTTTTGTGTATCTCGTGGATTCATATTTTTTTATTTTCGTATCATTCTAGCAGAAAATATAAAAAAAAGAAACGGAATACGATTGACAGATATTGCAATATATTCTTAAGAAATAGAATCATAATAATCCTAAAAATAATGAATATATTTTTTTATGCTCTCATTCCAGAAAAAAGGATCTTCCCTTGTTTGTTGCTGATCAATGATTACAACAGTCGCTGCTTTTAAAAAAATGAGAAACTCTTGTAGTGTTCATAACATCATTCATGTTTAAAAATGCCTTATAGACTGATAAAAATATAAGGTAGTATAAAATTGTTGTACAAAATTTATGGACATTTTTGAGAGTTAAGATATCTTTCAACGGATATATTTTTTTAATGATGAACAATATGTTAAATTCCTTCCTGATCATTAAAAAAATGAATAAAAATTGAGAACAATATTGGTATTTGTCAAAAAATATGGATAAAAAAGTTTGTCAAACCTTAAAATGTTGTCTATACTCAGACGCGAACACAAAAATGATGTTTTATATCGTTTTTATCTTTCTTGATATTTATGGCTAAAGAACAGCTTATTGCGAGTCTGGATGTTGGAAACTCAAAAATTCGAACGCTGATTGGTGTCATCGAAGAAGGCAAAAATACGCCCAGTATCATCGGAGTAGGGGTAGCTCCCTCCATGGGGTTACGCAAGGGTCAGGTGATTGATGTGGAAGAAACCATTAACAGTATTTCTTTATCTCTGGAAGATGCGGAACGCATGGCGGGGGAACCTATCAACCATGTGATTGTCGGCGTATCTGGAACACATATTGAATCATTTGAAAGTAAAGGAGTGATTGCCATTAGTGGAGAGGAGATCACGGAAGATGATATTGAACGGGTACTGGATACTGCCCAGGCCATTGCTATTCCCAATAATAAGCGGGTATTAAAAATTGTTCCGAAAAGTTTTATCATTGATGGTCAGCGTGGCATCCGTTATCCGGTTGGCATGGTCGGGAAAAAATTAGAGGTGGAGGCATTGATTATCACGGGATTGGTTCCCGCGATCAAAAATATAGAAAAATGTATTCATGAAGCAGGAGTGGATATTGATGATATGGTTCCTACAGCGTTGGCTGTTCCGGAAGCAGTATTGTCCAAGCGACAAAAAGAATTGGGTGTTGCCGTTATTGATATCGGGTGTGGGGGAACCGGTTTGACTGTTTTTGAAGAGGGAACGATTCTCTATACGACAATGATTCCTGTCGGAGGCGAAAGTGTTACCAATGATGTTGCTATTGGTCTTCGAACATCTATTGATGTGGCGGAAAAGGTAAAAATAGAATATGGATCTTGTTCTTTGGACAGCGCATCCGATAAAGATGAAATTGATCTCTCCTCCTTGAGTAAAGTGGAAGATCAGCGTGTTTATAAAAAACATTTGAATGAGATTATCGAAGCTCGCTATCATGAAATATTTGTATTGGTTAAAGATGAGCTCCGCAGAATCAATCGCGACGGCATGCTTCCTGCGGGAGCTATTTTAACTGGTGCAGCTGTGAAGCTTCCCGGTATTATTGATCTGGCGCGCAATGTGCTCAATTTGCCTGTTCAGATCGGTTTTCCCTTAGAAGCGAATGGAGTGGTGGAAAAAATTGATGATCCTTCGTATGCGACTGCATACGGTTTATTGTTATGGGCTACACGTTTTGAATCGGGAACAGGAGGAAAAGGGATCCATTTGAACATTGGGAAAGGTTGGCAACATATTAAAGGATGGTTTAAGAAAATTTTACCGTAATACATATTATTATATTTTATTATTCCTTATTCTTTTATGACGACGAATATCAAGCAACTTTTCTCCATGCAGTCTGTTCCCCGCAGAAAATCAACAGAAGTCAATCCGGACATTAGTCCGATTGCTAAAATCAAAGTTGTCGGGATTGGAGGCGGTGGCTGTAATGCGGTCAATCGTATGGTGCAGTCCGATTTTGAAGGGGTTGATTTTATCACGATCAACACGGATGCTCAGGCGTTGTTTCATTCCAAAGCAGCGCAGAAGGTGAATATTGGGAAAGGCGTTACGCGCGGACTGGGAGCTGGAGCGAATCCGGATTTGGGGAAACGTGCCGCAGAAGAAAGCAGTGAGGAAATCAAGAGTTTACTGGAAGGAGCCGATATGGTTTTTATTACGGCTGGTATGGGAGGTGGCACTGGAACCGGTGGAGCGCCCGTCATTGCTGAAATTGCGAAAGAGTTAGGTGCGCTGACGGTTGCTGTTGTCACCAAACCATTTTCATTTGAAGGACATCGAAGGGCTAATGTTGCTTTAGAAGGGTTGGAAAATTTAAAAAGCAAGGTTGATACCTTAATCACCATTCCCAATGATCGCATCCTTTCCATTATTGATAAGAAAACGCCTCTCACGGATGCGTTTGCGGTGGTCGATGAAATTTTAAAACAAGGTGTCCAAGGGATCTCTGATCTCATTACGGTCAATGGAATGATCAATGTTGATTTTGCCGATGTTCGTTCCATCATGCAGAATGCCGGTACGGCGTTGATGGGTATTGGATATGGAACAGGAGAAAACAGAGCGGTCGAGGCAGCACGTGCTGCCATTGATAGTCCGCTCCTCGAGCTTTCTATTGAAGGAGCCCGTGGTTTGTTATTTAATATTACGGGGGGGACAGATCTTTCCATGTATGAAGTGGATGAAGCGGCCAAAATCATTACAGAGGCTGCTGACCCCGAGGCCAATATTATCTTTGGTGCGGTGATCAATGACTCCTATACGGGAGAAATGAAGATTACGGTCATTGCGACAGGATTTGCAGAAGATGCCGTAAAAAATATTCCCAAGCCTCAGAATCTCAGAGAAAAATTATTCTCGAGTTCTACTCCGGCGACAGCGCCTATTCCTGATAAGAATGAAGAAGAACTTGATATTCCCGCTTTTATACGGAATAAGGTAAAATAACATTATTCATCCCAAAAAAGCCTCTGGTTCAGCGGGGGCTTTTTTATTTTTCATTTTGCAGAAACTATATTACAATCATTCCAGTTTAATCATCTGGCTATGCAAGATCTTATCACTCACATAATGGAACTCCAGCGTCGGGTATCCAAGGGAAAGGAATATCTTTGACATCTCTCAACGAGAAAAAGAAGTGCAGGATCTCCAAAAGCGATTAGAACAGGAAGAATATTCTGCCAAGACCGTCGAACTTTTAAAGCAGCTCAAACAGAAGATGAGCGTCTTATCAACATGGCAGGAATTGGATCAGGCCTTATCCGGATTATTGAGTGTGGTAGAGATGCAAGAGGAAGACCGGCAGTTATTAGCCTCTGATATTGAACATCAGATTCATGAGCTGGAGAAAAAACTTTCAGAAGCGGAAACGATTCTTTTTTTGAGCGGACCATACGATGATCATGCTGTATTATTTGAAATTCATGTCGGAAATGGGGGAGATGATGCGGAAGATTTTGTTGCTATCTTATTGCGGATGTATCTTCGTTACTTTGAAAAGAAAGGATGGTCATCCGTTGTCATCGATGAAAATCGGACACCGTCTGGTATCAAAAGTGTAACCGTCGAAGTCAAGGGGGAATATGTGTATGGACAAATGAAATATGAAAAAGGGCAACATAAACTGTATCGAAAATCTCCTTTTAAAGCCACCGATTCGCGTCAAACATCGTTTGCTACGGTCATGGTGACTCCTGTGATAATAGAAGATACGGAATTGGTTCTTCGGGAAGAAGATCTCGAAATTTCTACCAGCCGTTCGTCCGGAGCAGGAGGACAAAAAGTCAATAAAACCGATAGTGCGGTGAGAATCAAGCATAAACCGACTGGACTGGTGGTAGAATGTCAAACAGAACGTTCTCAATTACAAAATAAACAACGCGCGCTGATGATGTTACGTTCCAAGTTATTTGAACGACAACAGGAAGAAAAGGAGAAACATATAAAACATATTCGAGGTGATATTGGAAAAGCCGATTTTGGCAGTCAGGCTATTCGCATTTATATTTTAGATACCCCCAAAAAGATAAAAGATTATCGGACGGGGGTAGAAATGGTAGATATCCAACGCGTACTGAATGGACATCTCGACCCTTTTATTGAAGCGGAGCTTGCGTATTTTCGAAACTAATAGTAATATAGTAATAGTAATCATAATTCAGATATTCTCTCTATGCTTCAGATTGTTACCGGAACGGATCATCCCGTGTTGCGTACCATCTCTACGCCGGTCCAAAAGATTGATAAACATATCATGAAATTGATTGATCAGATGATTGAAACCATGAAAAACAGTCATGGAGTGGGATTGGCGGCTCCACAGGTGGGGAAGAATATTCGTCTTTTTGTGATGCAAACGTTTGATACCCAGGGGAGACCATCAGCTATTGTGGAAATGATTAATCCCCAAATTATTTGGAAAAGTGATGAAGAACAGATTGAAACAGAAGGATGTTTAAGTCTTCCCGGGCAGTGGGGAAAGGTCAAACGACCTGTTACGATTCAAGTTTCTTTTATGAATAAAAAAAGTGTTCAACAAAAACTTGAATTTACAGGCATAAATGCACGAATTGTGCAACATGAAAATGATCATTTAGATGGTGTTCTTTTTGTGGATAAAGCGATTGAAATGGTCTCCGTAGAGGAGGCGGGGGATGTTCGGATATAGGTTTTTCTGAAAATGGTTTTGTTCTTTTTTGTAACCCTGTTCTATTGATAGAAAAGGGGATGGATAGGTGAAGTCCATCCTTTTTTTATAAAACTTTAGGGGATGGAGGACATTCCATTCGAGTTTTTTATGACATAGCAATATGTTTACAAAAAAGTGCGGCCGCACAAAAATGTAAACAAGGTCAATAGTATTGCTATCTGTCATTCTGACGCAGGTCAGAATCCCATGGAGACTCTGAAATGAATTCAGAGTGACAGAGGTATTTGTCATTGCGAGGGAACGTATGTGACCGAAGCAATCTCTTCAAAACTCGTTGGGACTGCCACGACACTTCGTGTCTCGCAGTGACGATTAACAGTGTCATTGCGCCTGTCTGCCGAAGGCAGAAGGGAACAAAGTGACCGAAGCAATCCCACAAAACCCTTTGGGATCGCCACGGCTTTCAACCTCGCGATGACTATTTTCCTGTCATTCTGAGATTGGCTCAGAATCCCTTGGGACTCTGAAATGAATTCAGGGTGACATTATTTTTTCCGTCATTCTGAGCCACAAAGGGGCGAAAGAATCCCATGGAGAAAAGTGAGACCCTTGAACCTCCTTGGGATCGCCACGGCACGTTGTGCCTCGCGATGACTTTTTTCCTGTCATTCTGAGCTTGGCTCAGAATCCCATGAAACTCTGAATCACATGAGAGACTCTGAAACCCGCCTTCGCTAAAGCTACGGAACGGGCAAGTAAATTCGGAATGACACTGAGTATTTAGTTTCTTTTAACCCCTAACCCTAACCCCAGGGGTTGATAAAATAGTGGTGAGAAACTCGTTTTCTTTTGACCCCAGGGGTTGAGGAACTCAGAGGCGGACAAGCATAACGTTATAAAGTTTGTAAAGCCCCAACGGGGCCCCTTAGGGGTTGTAAAGTTCATAAAGTCATAAAGCTCCAAAATGGTTTTGTTGGGGTTTGTCATGTCGAAAGAAAAACTTTGCTTTGGATTTGAAAATAGAGCAGGTTTTTGGTATACTATACGGAATACTTTATAAATCTCATGCTATGAGCAGTCTAGCCGGATATCTTCAGTACCTTTTTGCCAAAGTAGTCTCTTCCAGCCTATTTAAGGGCATTTTAGGATTGCTGGGACTGACGGCGGATTATGTGTGGCAACTGCCATTGATATCAAAACTTCTTCCTGTTTTGCTTCTTTTTATTCTTGATATGATTTTGGGTACTGTTGCCGCTCTCAAGCACAAAAAATTTTCCTGGAAAAGATTCTTTTCCGGACTGATCAAGTTGGGCATGTATACTCTTTTCTTATTGGTTTGTAGCATTGTTGATAGTCTCTTTCACTGGACTGTATTTTCTGATTTATCTTTAGGGTTTGTGGTTGGGACGGAATTTTTAAGCATCCTCAAAAATATGAGCAAATTGGGGTCCAAATTCCCATCGTTTCTTACCAAAAAATTGAAAGAACTTATTGCTCTGGAATTTAAAATCGAAACAACGGCTTCAAACCCCCAAAACACTGTTGATAAAAAGCCGACAATATGATATTATGATTTGAATATTTCTCACTTGCATAAACCAAAATACATATGAAAAACAACAATATGTTTCAGGATAGGATGGCCAGTATGGTAATTTATTTTAATAATGAGCAACCGACAACTGCTATAGAACTCAATGATCAGCAGAATAAAGGCTTGTCTGCTGAAGAAATGCGTCTTCTGGATAAAGATGGCCGTGTTCGGAATATGAATGATATTCTTCAAGACCCCAATATTCATATTGAACAGGCAACCGTTAAAACACCTCAACTGCAGAACAAGGATGTGGTACGAGGATCCCTGGAAACAAACAAAGTGAGTAAGTCCTATATTGATAATTTTGTGAAATGGCTTAATCAGCCGGTCTTGCCCATGAAAAGAGGAGAAAGCGGTTATTTGGAATTTCGAATTGGAGCACAAAACTATGGGCAAATTCTTGTGGTATATAACCATCAGTCTGGCAGATTCGAATTACAAGTCCAACCGGGAAAATCGAAAGAGAATAAAAATCCACAGTTTTTCAAAGTGGAGGATGCTCAATTCACAGGGGATTTGCAGGTAGCTACCTTAGATCTTACGTCAGGAAGAAGAATTGATATGGTCTTTCTGGAAGACAAGTTAAAAAAACAGGAACAGGTAACAACAGACACCGCTGAGCGTCTGACACAGCATGCTCAGGAATGTCATGAGGATCTTGGGAATGAGTTGGCATCATTGGATACCGCAGCAAAAGGATTTAACCTGGAGATGAAAGAAGGAAAATATGATTCTGAGTTATCTGCTTTTGTGGAAGATTTGGAAAAGAATCTCATGGATCGTGTATTGTATATTCAAGAATCAAATCTCTCACTCGTTTGTCCCGATAAAAAAGTTCGTGACCAGCTGGAAGAAAAGTATGAAAAAATGGGCAAAGGAATGTATAAAGCCGTTCGTTATGATGCCATCAATGGAAAGGTTACATTTTATACTGAATTCAAAAATGGGAATCCTACAGGCGAAACAACGGAAGTGACGGGATTGAAAATTGAAAAGGGAAAAGAGATCTTAGGATTCAAATTTATTGAACAGGAATACAAGATGAAAGTGCATGAACTCTTTCGAGATTATTGTCAAAAAACGAATGCAGTGGTTTCTCAGGAAATTATGGATGCCTATGTAGGGGGAACACTGGATAAAACACTTCAAATGGTCAAAGAAAATCTTGCAAAACTTCCCGTTGTTGCCGTTTCTGGAATTTCTCCTGAAACCAACAGTCCAGAAGGTGAGGAGAAAAAAGTGGATCAAGCAGAAACAGCGGAGAGCCCTGATCGTTTCATTGGTCGATTCAAGGAATCGTTCCAATTAAAGGGAGGAAAATTAGAAGCGAAAGATCCTTCCACACTGCCCGGAGACCTGAAAATATTAATGGATTATTATAACAACTTTGAAGATCAAAACTTAAAAACAGCTCTTTCTCCTTTATTAAAAGGATTTACACCAGATGTCCAAAATAGTTGGTGGCAGGCTATTGATTGGAAGAATGTAGCCGCAAAAATCAAAACTATGGAGCAAGGTCATGATCAGGATAAAACAAAATTAATCAAGAATCTTCTCATGTTGGATATTTATTCTGTCCGACTTCAAAATACGAATCAGGCGACAGAAGTGAGTTATTTACAAAAAAGAGGAAAAAGAATCGATCAGGCTTTTGGAGTAGAGGGTATTGCACAGGAATTCTATAAGGATGGAGCTCTGCAGTTAGATCAATCGATAACAAAGGAAGAATTGTCCACATTTCATGCGGTATACATGTATCGGGTAGATCAGGGCAAATCTTTTATTGTTGGTCATGGCAATGAGAAAGGAGATGTATCTCTTTCCGGAGCTGATTTTGCTCCCAGTTTGGATAAAGTCAATGCAAACAATATTGCTGTTGAGGGAGGAAAGCTCAGAACAAAGGTAATCGATAGCAATAATCCGATATATGCAAAAATAATTGAACAGTATAAAACAGAAAAGCAAATTACAGATCCCAGCGCTACATTTGAGGTACGTTTGGCTCTTATCCCATACTGCGAGAATCCGGCGATTATGGTGAAACAAAAAATCGAGCAAACACCTCCACCACCTCCTCCTGAAACACCTGTTCCACCGGAACTGACACCTCCACAACCTCTAGAGTATGGAACGATGATTGACCAAAGACTCTTTATTCAGAAAAGGGGTTTGGTTCAGATGTTCTTTCCGGCTTATAAAGCAGATAAAACCTATGAACGTGGATTGCATGTGGTAAAATCTAATGGATCGACTGAAGTACAGACCGATTCTATTCCGAATATGACACGCATAGATGAAACTATGAAAGCTCAATTAGAATATAATGAACGGGAAGGTCTTCAGATCACTATGACCAAAGAGATGTATGAATACCTGTTAGATAAAAAGAAACCGGATCAAGTGACCTTGGAAGATGTTGTCCAAAAATTGACAGAGCTGAAGACAGATAAAAACAAATGGCCATCACTTGGTGTGGCGAATGAGGAATACATAGATAAAATGATTGCATGGTATAAGGCTAATCTGAAACCAGGGAATACATTGGATACCATTCCTTATTTCTTTATTGCAAAAAGAGGGGAAGTAGCAGAGAAAATGCCCGAGAGTAATAATAGAGCTATTGTAGATTTAACAAGAGGTGAAATCCAAACATTCATCCATGATCCTCAAAAACTTGATAACTTATCTTTGGAATTAAAAACAGAAACAAGCATAATCATGTGGCCATTCAATCGTTATACATTTAACCCATTAACCGAAAAAGAATTTAGTAAAGCTCAAAAAGATGGAGAATTACCGAAGGAGATAATGGGGATGAGACTTGATTATGCTCTGTATAGAAATCTGGTGGGAGGAACTCCTGAAGATATTATCAGAATGTTGCCTCAGGATACATTGCAGCAGGGAATTCTGACCATTGATAAGCCGATTGGACAGTCAACACCTATCCTGTGGTTCATTTTAGCGGCTCTCACCTATAAGATTACGACGATGGGGGGCTGTACAAGGCCTCAGGCAACCATAGATGTGACCCATCATTCCGGTCCCTGGATCTAACTATTGTATCAATCCATTTCTCTTGATTTCTCATTGGTTTGTTGTACATTATGTCTTGAAGGAAATAAGCTTTTTTGATCCTTAGCTTGTTTGTATGGTACAGAAGACGAAGACAACTTCATTTCTCACAGTGCTCAGTGTGATAGGAGCAATCGTTATAATATTGATTATTGCTTTATCCGTCTATTTTCTGTGGAACAAAAATGAACAAAAAGAAAAAGATTTGCTTAGTGTTCAGTTTCATGGTACAACATACCACTATCAATATTATGAAAAAACGGATGATGCCTTGGTTGGGCAAAAAACAGGGAGTTTCTAAGTATTTTCTCATTGCACTTGGAATATTTCTAGGAATTGGATTCTCATGTATTTTTGCTGAGTCTGTTCATGCGTATACCGTTGATACGACGAATGGGAATAAATATGATCAGCATGAATATACGATCCATAATGTCGGAAGTTGCGGGTTCGATTATTCTGTCACGTTAACCTACAGTACAACAGGAGATACATTTTTTTATTCAGAAAATATTATTCGATCCGGCCATTTGGCTGCGGGTGATTCCAAGACCCTTGGGTACGTTGAATTTAGAACCGTGCAATGTCATACAGGAACAGCAGACTCTCGGATAGATGTGGTCGTAACTAATACTTGTGGTACACAGAATATCTCCAAATCTGCTCATACGGATTTTATTGCCAGTTGTCAAAAGTATTGGTGTACAACGAGCAATCAGTGTACATCGGGAACGAGCTGTCCTTCGGGAAGTACCTGTTATACAGATAACAGCACGTGTGTGAGTCATGCATCGACGAATTGTCCAACTCCGCCGACGCAGTATTGGTGTACAACGAGCAATCAGTGTACATCGGGAACGAGTTGTCCTTCGGGAAGTACCTGTTATACAGATAACAGCACGTGTGTGAGTTATGCATCGACGAATTGTCCAACTCCACTAACCTATTATTGGTGTCTCCCAAATAGTAATGAAACGAATTGTCCTCATAGTGGAACACAGGCACAGTGCCAGGCTTCAGGTGCTCAATGTTTTACAGATCTTGCGCAGTGTAATGTGGGAGCAACAGACCGATGTGCCAACATCCCTCCACAAACATTTTATTGGTGCGTTGCCAACAGTGGAGAACAAACCTGTCCGCACAGTGGAACATATACGAGTGAAGCAGCCTGTGAACTCGCCAATCCGGGAGTAGATTGTTTTAATAACCAATCCACTTGTAATGCAGGAGCTCCTACCAGGTGTGCACAACAAGTACAACCATTCTGGTGGTGTCTTCCCCTGAGTAATGAAACAACATGTCCCCATACAGGGAATTATGCCAATCAATCAGCTTGTCAAATAGCCAATCCGGGAGTGACTTGTTTCGCCAGTCAATCACAGTGCGATCAAGGAGCATCCAGTCGTTGTGGGGCAGGAAGCAGTTCTTCCAGTAGTAGCAGTAGTAGTAGCAGCAGTAGTAGCAGCAGCAGTAGTAGTAGCAGTAGTAGTAGTAGTAGTAGTAGTAGTAGTAGTAGTAGTAGTGGCGGAACTTCCTGTAATACATCATGTGCCAATGTGGGAGGGCTGTGTAGTGATGGAACAACGTGTATGATGGTGAGAGGTCCGTATTGTCGGAATCCCCAATGTCCTACGGATCTCGATTGTGATTGCGGTAGTAGTTCCAGTTCATCCAGCAGCAGCTCCAGCTCATCTTCAGGCAGTAGTAGTGGGGGCAGTAGTAGTGGAGGCAGTAGTAGTGGAGGAGGAACATATTGTGGAGATGGTATTATTCAGCGACCCAATAGTCGTGGGCAATATGAGGAATGTGATCCGGGTGGTTCCTGGGGCATTGAAACAGGTTGTACATCGGATTGCCAGTTGATCAATCCCCGTCCAAACCGATGTCATGATAGTAATAACGATGGTGTAGCGGATAGCTGTATTGTCAATGGCAATATGCCACGGAATTGTGCAACATTATCGGATTGTTTTCAAATCCCTCCCTGCACCTCCTGTTCTTGTGTGGAAAAAACGAGCAATCCTCCTATTGCCGGAGATAATCAATCTGTACAGTATAAGATTGTTCTTTCCAACAACAGCCAGGCAACAGGACATCCCTATACCCCGTATGAATTTAAAGTATTCGATACAATCTTTCAAAAAAGGAAATTTATCGATAATGATCCTCTCAAAGGTTTAGTGCCCGGCAATGCAGGGACACAAAGTTTAGAAGGATATATTGAATATCCGATTCGTGTTTGTATTACCAGTAATCCCGGAAGAGCTGTTATTCGTAATCAGAATGGAAAAGGAAATCCAATCACGTCGGGCTGTTTTGATTTCCGACCGGGGATTAATATCGGAGATCCCACGGTGATTCCCGGTGGGAGTTCTCCGTATTTTACGGTTCAGAATCTTACACCGGGCAATACGTTGACATTGGAATATACCGGAACAGCAAGAACCACATATGGTGTAGGGACGAGTAATGATCATTCCTTAGCTCCAACAACACAATTTATCGATGTTATTAATGAAGTCCGCACATCAACGCATAATGATTATGCAAGTGTAGTCGTCTCTAAACCGTATATTCTCACCCGTAATGCAGGGAATCTCTTTGTTGGGAACAATAGCAATACAAATGGATCGGTGATCAATACATTAAATATTTCCAATCTGGGACCTCTCCTCAGTTTTGACCCCAATGTATACAAGAATATTGCCGGTTTGATCATTTCTCCTCATAGTTTGTTCAATACCATATCAAGTTATCTCGGACTTTTAGGGCATTATCTCGGATTTGATATTCCTTTACTGCAACAACAACTGGATAAAAGTACGACTGCGGTGATCCGCAATTATGTTCCGGCGCCACAGGTTATTTCGACGATTCATCGGGAAGATGATTTTGAATTGTTGGGGAAAAGACCAGATCAGGCGCGTATCTTTATTGCGGATCAGGATCTCACGATTCATATGGTAGAGGGGCAGACGATTAGCAACAGTGAAACAATTGTTATTCATCATGGGAATCTGATTATTGATTCCAATATTATCTATACTCCTTATGTATCCGGGCATAAGGTTCCTTCTCTTGCCTTTGTTGTTCTGGATGGAGACATTATTATCAACCCTCAGGTCACCCAACTGGATGGAGTGTATGTGGTGAAAGGAGAACACCATGCCATACGCAATAAAGGAACAACACCGTCGATGTCTCAACTGGTGATCAATGGTTCTCTCTATGGCAATATGGATGATCTGATGAAATACCGGACCTATGTGGGTTTGCCGGAGGAAAACGGTGCCAGTGTGATCATCAATTATGATGCCCGTATTGTTTCTCATACCCCTCCCGGATTAAAGGATATTCTGGGTGGAATGTTATTTAATCAGATTGCAAAATAGGCTATGCTCCGTTTCATTTTTCAAAGACATGTTGATTTTATAACATGTCCTCTTTATGATGAGCGATGTGAACTTCTCTAACCCTGTATTATGAACGTTCTTTCCCCACGCGTTTTGCAAGGTATCAAGGTTTACCTTTCTGGTGTGATCCTCTTTGGGGGAGCTCTGCTCATCTATCGGTATAATCCTTATTATCAATCTTTCCTTCTGCAGAATAATGTCCATTTGGAGAATGTTCCTGATCATACCCGTACTCTCTTTGAAGCTTTCTTCTGGTTGTTCGGACATCATACGTATGAAACTCTTTGGCATCTCTACGTATGGTATATCGGGATAGGCTTCTTCTATTTTTTGTTCTCTCCTCGGGCTGATCTCATCCATAATCGTCCCTATGTTGCCATGAAAGGAATTTTTTCATTGGTACGACAATGGAAAACATATCTCCTTCAGGTTGGAAGGGCCAAACAACCGCCCAAGATCATCTTATCCCAGGAAGAAAAAGTTGCTCTGCTGTTTTCTTTAGTAAAATTCTTTTATCTGCCCATCATGATCAATTTTTTCTTTGGCAATTTTGAATCGGTGATGTCCAATCTCTTTGATCTCACTCATGGACCTGTGAATGATGACACACTTATCCGGCTGGTTTACTTAGGGCTTTTAAATGCGATGTATTTGATTGATACGGCTTATTATGCGTTTGGATATATGTTCGAATTCTCTTTCCTCAAGAACAAGGTCAAATCAGTCGAACCTACTTTTTTGGGCTGGATAGTTGCCTTGATGTGCTATCCACCTTTTAATGATCTTACGGGAAAGTATCTTTCCTGGGGAAGCACCACGTATACAACGTTTTGGACACCTTTTTGGACTATTTTCTTTTTAAGCCTGTCTACCTTTTTTACCATCATCTATGTATGGGCCAGCATTTCTCTTGGGGCGAAATGCAGTAATCTGACGAATCGTGGAATCGTGAGCCGAGGAGCCTATGCGATCGTTCGTCATCCTGCTTATATTTCGAAAAACCTGTCGTGGTTGATTATGGGGCTACCTCTCATCTTTGATGGCCATACGGTTCATCTTGCTCCGCTCATTTCTATTTTGGCATGGATGTTTGTGTACTTTCTGCGCGCCATAACAGAGGAACGTCATTTGATGACAGATCCCGACTATCAAGCCTATTGTACCAAGGTCAAGTACCGTTTTATTCCTTATCTGGTGTAACAAGAGGTATTGCAGACCTTTTCGATGATAAAAAACATTTGCAAAAGATGTTATTTTTGGATAGAGTATCAGGTGCTAACTGTATTCAAAGAAAGCATTTCATATCTTAATCTTCAACGTTCTATGGTATCGCACGTTACGTTATTGGCATCTTCCCGGGATGTGAAGGGCAAAAAGGTTCAATCGCTTCGCACCAAAGGAATTATTCCTGCGGTGATGTATGGACATGGATTTGATCCCATTGCTTTGCAAGTGGACAAACAACAATTTATCAAAGTGTATACGGAGGCGGGAACCAGTAGTATTATCCGCTTGTCCATCAATGGGGAAACGTTTGATACACTGATCCATGAAGTGGATTACGATCCGGTGACCGATATGCCTATCCATATTGATTTTCTGCGGATCAAGAAGGGAGAAAAAATTACAACCGAAATCCCCTTGGAATTTGTGGGAGAATGTTCTGTTGTAAAGGAAAAAGGCGGTATGTTATTGACAGAGTTGGATGTCATTGAAATTCGTTGTCTTCCGCAGGATCTGATCAATCATATTGACGTAGATGTCTCGGTGATTAAGGATTTTAATGAACCTCTCCATGTTCGTGATCTCAACATTCCTTCCACCATTGAAATCCTTACGGATTTGGATATGGTGGTCGTGACGGTTACTCCTCCCAAACAAGAAGAAGAGGCGCCGGCAGCAGAAGCATCCTTGATCCCGGAAGAACTGAAGAAGGAGCAGGAAGCGGCGGCTGCTGCAGCGAAAGATGAGGAGAAGAAAGAAAAGAAAGAATAACAATCATGAACTTTTTTCTCTTTTTTCTTCATACGTTTCAGAAAGAATCAAAGGTATATCTCTGGATGCTCGTTATTGTGTCGGTGGTCCTTTTTTTGCTTATTCGTTTTGTTGATATGTATCTTACTACCTTGGATCTGGTGCATCAGGGATCCCATACGTTTTTTATACAATGAAGAAATCAAGTTGGTGTTGACTTTTTCCCCTCATTTCGTACACTAGAAGAGCATTTTACTTTTATTACTTTTATACTCTCGTGTTAACCATTCGACTTTCTCGCGTAGGAAAGAAAAATCATCCCCAATATCGGCTTGTTCTTCAGGAAAAGATCAAATCTCCCAAGGGAAAGGCTATCAAAACGTTGGGATATTATCATCCGTTGCAAAAAACATTTGAATGCGATGTTTCTCTGGTGGAAAAATATATCAAGGAAGGAGCGAAACCATCATCAACGGTTGCTCATCTGTTACAGAAAAAAGGCATGAAAGGAATGGAGCGGTATATGGATAAGATGGTGATGAAACCAAAGAAAGCCGATGACCAACAAGAAGTGGAATCGAATCAAACGGTCGCAACAGCATCATAATGTTGTCCATACACTTTATTTCTTTATACGCTTGTCATGGAAAAAACAATGAGTGCAAAGGATTTTATTCAGTATGTTGTACAGCAGTTGGTGACTCAGCCCGATCAAGTGGAAGTTTCAGAAAAAGTAGATGATTTAGGTACGCTTATTGAACTCAAAGTTGCCAAAGATGATATGGGAAAGATTATTGGAAAAAGCGGTCAAACAGCAAAATCGTTGCGAGTATTGTTACGTGTCATAGGATCGAAAACAAATGCTCGTATCAATATGAAAATACTTGAACCCACCTCATAACTTTTTTGTTATGCCAGCATCGAACAGTTTGGATGTTCCAACCGTGAGCATTAGCAATGAGGGCAATCTTTTTGTCTTGGTTAATAAAGGGATTGCTTGGATATTCATCATTGCCTTTGTTCTGTCTATCTTTTTTATCTTTTACGGAGGAATCTCTTTTATTCTGTCCGGAGGAAAAGAGGATAAAATCAAAAAAGCCGTTTCGACGATCCGGTATGCCATTATCGGGCTTATTATTACGTTGTTAGCCGTGACCATCATTTCGATTATCGGAAAGATTTTCAATTTTAACTTTATCGGTGATATCATTAACTTCAATCAAATTTTTAGTGATATCAAATCGATTATCGATATGTTTAGTACCTCGAGTTCTTCCACCTCTACCAGCAACACACCACGGCAACTAGTGATGTGGTTGTTATCCTTTCCCTAGGGAAGGCTCATCCTGTTTGATGAATGATACAGGCTTATTCTTTTGAAAATATGGTTTTTTCCTTATGGATTACCCATAATTCGATGGTGATGGACATGAGGAGCAGAAAGAGCATAATATAGAATTTTTCTGTACTTCCCAGCATCAGGGCACTGAATCCAAACAGAGCGCAAATCAGGTACATCAAGAACAGCGTTTTTCTCTCGCTTTTTAAGACGCGTAACAAACGGTGATGAAAGTGTCCCATATCTCCCGCAAAAGGGGATTTTTTTTGGTATAAACGACGGAGAATCACAAAGAGGGCGTCAAAAACAGGGAAACCGAGAACCAAAAATGTCGTGGCTACTTTACTGCCGGAATAAATCGCCAAAACGGCAATCATAAAACCAAGGAGCATACTTCCAGTATCTCCCATAATCATTTTGGGGGGATAAAAATCAAACCAGACAAAAGCAAAGCATGCTCCTACACCAATAACGGCTAATTCGGCTACTTTCTGGGCATTTACAATCTCATCTCCTCCCACCATGGTTCTCATGCTGAGGAACAGGCTCAGTAAAAAGATGACTAAAAACCCTATTCCGGAGATACCGCTGACAAGTCCGGGAATCCCATCGAGCCAATTAAGGGTATTAATAAAGAGAACAATCCAGATAACGGTAAAGAGATATGAAAAAAGGGAAAAGGTGATGACATGGTTGCCGAGAACAAACGTCCATTGTATTTGATTTAATAACAGCGGAGGTCCTCCCAAAGGGTTCGTCAGGGTTTCGATGCCTATACCGGATAATGCGATGATCGTTGCAGATAAAAATTGGATCACAAGCCGAAACCCGGGAGAGAGTCCCTTGCGGTCATCAATGAAGCTCACGATCACGAGGAGGGTAATAGCCACGAGAAGCCCAATGTATTTCCTGTCTAATGGGAAAAAAATCAAGATACTGAGCGTAAAAACGATATAGAAAACGATTCCTCCCGGATAGGGGATGGGATCGCGTTTCAGTCCGTATTTATGAGGACGATCCAACAGATGAATTTTGGGAAACAATTTTAAAACAATCCAGCTTAGCATAATCGTGGATACGAAGGACTCCAGCGCCAGAACAAAAAGAAAAGCAAACATAATGGGGAGATTTCGAGGCTCATTGTACCGCTTCACAAGAAAAAATCAAATATTCCCCCGTTCCATAAGGACTTTTTCCGGATGCAAATATGTTCCTGTTGCATCCACCTTTCCAATACCAATCATACGATTGTGATATATACAAATCATATGAGATGTTGGAGGAAAATCTTCTCCTGGGATTTTTTTGCCATCCAGAAAATTTTTAAGTTCCGTATCGGGGAGAGTGTAGGATGGCATCTTCAGGAGAGAGATACATTTTTCTATAGGAAGGAGAAAAGAAGGAATGTTCTTTGGGGTCAATGCAGACCATTCCACACAATCGGATAAGAGCAGATCTCCTAATGCGGTGCGTTGTAACCTTGTTACCATCGCTCCGGTTGAGAGACGTTTTCCTATGTCATGCGCTAACGATCGTATGTATGTTCCTGAAGAACAATGGACAAAAAGAGTAAGAAAGGGGAATTGATAGGTGATGATCTTTATCTGATGGATCTTGACGGTTTTAGGGGAAAGGGTAAAAGACACCTGCTGTCGTGCCAGTTCATAAGCACGTTTTCCCTGTACATGAAGAGCGGAAAAGGAGGGCGGAGTTTGTTCGATTTCTCCTCTCAATTCCTGAAGAACTTGTTCTATGGTGTGTTGATCAGGAATATGTTGTACACGCTGTTCTTGGATAATTCCTTCGGCATCAAATGTGGAACTTGTTTTCCCCAGTTCCATCGTGACCACATACTGTTTATCATGGAAGAGAAAATATTCTAAGATACGGGTCATTTTCCCAATAGCAATTAATAACACGCCCGTGGCTAAGGGGTCGAGTGTCCCACCGTGTCCCACATGTTTTTCTTGAACCATATTTCTGATGCGTGCCACGACATCAAAAGAAGTCAGCCCCTCTGGCTTATGAATGGCAAGAAGTCCGTCCATACATTTACTTTTTGATGACTTTTTTCCGGAAGGCGGCGGCTTTTTTCTTCGTATCTTTCAGGACGTTATCGAGACTTTTTTTGCCTTGTTGCAACATTTCTTCTCCTTTTTCTTTCATGTTTTCTCCGAGCATGGACGCTTTTTCAGATGCCATGTGGGCAAGATGCTCCCATTTTTGTTGCATTTCCTTTGTATATTTACCACCCTTTTTTTTTGCCGCTTGAATCAACTCATCCATTTTTTCTTGACTCTCTTTCATAAATGTTTGAAATTCTTCGGATGCAAAAAGTTCTCTCATGACTTCGATTGATTCTTTCCCCGTCAGTTTGAACTCCTTGACAATGACTTCAAAGAGATTTCCTCCCTTTTTGTGTGTATCCTGCAATTCTTTACGCAGGGTGGAACCTTTTTTTTGAGCAAAGAGCATACTGTACATGCTGCCGAGAACGGTTCCAATCAGGATTCCGCTCAATAAATGACTTTTCCCTTTGTTACCCATAAAGAGATGGTTAAAGAAATAGAAATGCTCCTCTATCATACGCTAAAAAAAAGAGATTGTCGAGGAACTCTCTTCTTTACAAGAACATAAAGTACGGTACAATAAACCTGTTTTATTCTTTTGTTATCTTTTATCCTTATGCAAGACGATTTGATTATCTCTGAATTGCAATCGGTGCAACAGAACAACCAGGAAGCGATTGATCTCGAAAAAAAGTTGGAGACACTCTCGTTCCCGTTTATCGAAAAAGGACCACAAGGAGAATGGTTTTTTTTGCTCGATCCCGAGCACAAAGAGAAAAAATATCTCCTTGCGCTGGCCGAGTGTATGGATGATCGTAACGCGCATGATCCTCTTATTTTGCTGTTAAGTGTCTTACGCTATTTTGGTGTTGCTATTGAAGAACTCGAAGAGCGTTCACTCAAAGCGCTGGAGATTTTTGCTCCTAAGATTCTTCATAAAGTCGCTTGCGCTGGTCCTTTTACGTTGCGTAAAATCCCCAAGGAATATTATAAAAAGGTAATGGTCCAATATCCGGATGTCACTCTTATTCTGCTCCTGACCGCTCATATCGAGTGTGGTGCCCATGGGAAAAACAATCTTCAGGCCATTTTGAAACGATTACAACTGATTGATGAGGTGTATGGATGGAAGGTAGATCATATTGTTCCTGTTCCTCTCTTGAGTCGGACGACAACGGATCATTCCCTCGAAATATTGGACAGTTATGATGAAGTGTTAGATATTGTCCGACAGTTTGCTGATTCAAATGATGATCTCGAAGCCCTGAAAACAGCTTTTATTCAATTGGAACACCTTCTCAAAATAGACCTTGAGCTGCATGCAAAAGGGCGTTATCTGACGGAACTGTGGAGTCGTATCCTTGAAAATGGAAATTCTTCTGCTGTCGCGCGTTTCTTGGAATTGGATCATGGGAATATCAGGGAACACCATACCAAATATATTTATACGAATGTGGAACGTGTGGGCATGACCTCCTCTCTTCTCAACCCTTCTCTTTTTATTGCGGACTATCAGTATTTTCAGTTAGATGTTATGGATTTTAGAAATGAGGAAGACTTTGATGAATTGCTGCATGAGGTGCAGGTCGCTCTGCATTATACGAACGGAGAAACAGCCGATAGTGATGCGCCCACCTTTTGGCATATCAATATCGCTTGGGATAACAAAAACAAGAATGATTTTTTGGAAAAACTAAAAGAAGAACTTCAAAATCCCTATAACCCTTATGCACGAGATGTATGGGAGGAAATAGAAGAAGGCAAATTAATCGTGGTGTGGAATGAATTTGATAAAAACAATGTCCTTCAGCAGTCGGAAAAAATCGAATTTCATGATGATGAGAATCAAGAACAAGCGTAGATCTTATTTCTTTTTTTATGGCTTTGCAGATCTATAATACCCTCTCACGTCGTAAAGAACATTTTGTTCCTCTGCATGATAAGCAGGTGGGCATGTATACGTGTGGGCCAACAGTCTATGATTATCCCCATATTGGCAATTTAAAAGCATATGTGATGTGGGATATGGTGAAACGTACTCTCATGTTTTTAGGGTACAACGTGAAACATGTGATGAATATCACGGATGTCGGTCATTTGGTGTCCGATGAAGACACGGGAGAAGATAAGATGGAAAAAGGAGCCACTCGAGAGGGGAAGACGGTATGGGAAATTGCCCAATTTTATACGGATATATTCAAAAAAGATCTTACCGCTCTTCACATTGATTTGGACAAGATCCTGTTTTGTAATGCCACGGCAAACATCCCCGAACAGATTGCTTTGGTCAAAACATTGGAGGAGAAAGGATACACCTATATTATTGAGGACGGAGTTTATTTTGATACCTCCAAATTTCCCGAGTATGGGGCTTTGGCGCGATTGGATAAAGAAGGATTGCAGGCCGGTGCACGGGTTGAATTGATTCCGGGGAAAAAGAATATTACCGATTTTGCTTTGTGGAAATTCTCTCCGAAGGATCAGAAACGACAGATGGAGTGGGATTCACCGTGGGGAAAGGGGTTTCCCGGCTGGCATTTGGAGTGCAGTGCGATGAGCATGAAGTATCTGGGAGAAACCTTTGATATTCACTGCGGCGGAGTGGATCATATTCCTGTCCATCATACGAATGAAATTGCTCAAAGTGAAGCCGCAACGGGAAAACTGTTCGTGAAATATTGGATGCATAATAATTTTATGTTGGTCGAAGGGAAGAAAATGTCCAAGAGTCTAGGAAATTTTTATACCCTCGATGATTTGCTCCAAAAGGGATATTCGGCACGAGAAGTGCGCTATCTGTTTCTTTCCAGCCATTACCGTCAGGAACAAAATTTTACGTTTCAGGGTTTGGATCAGGCTCGCAGTACGTTAGAAGCTATTGATCGGTTTGTGCAGGATTTGGCGTCGTACACGGAAGGAACGAGGGATGCTCATCTGGAGCAAAAATTACAGATCGCTCAACATGATTTTCAGAAAAATATAGAAGATGATTTCAATATTCCCGGAGCACTGAGGAGTGTGTTTGAGATTCAGCGGTATGTGAATCCACTCATCTTACAAAAACAGATCAGTCAGCAACAAGCAGGGGAGATTTTAAACTGGTTGCGAACGATCGACACTATTTTGGGGATATTTCATTTTGATGTTGATTTGGACGTCCCTCCCGAAGTTTTAGCATTGGTCAGCGAAAGAGAACAGGCACGAAAAAAGAAGGATTTCAAACGCTCTGATGAGTTGCGTCATCAAATAGATCAGTTGGGATATATTGTCAGGGATACATCCCAGGGACAGAAACTGGAGAAAAAATGATTTCGATTACAACCATATCTTCCGACCGGCAAAAAGATCTGCCAGCTCTTCTTGTGGGTTAAAGATGATGTGGAGGAATGTTTTTGGTTGGTCCCCTGATAGAAATGCTCTCTTCTTCTCATGTGGCAAAAGATCTTCTGAGACCATACGGACCATGATGGTTTTTTATGCTCACATAGCTTTTTAAACCGGTCGGTGCTCTTGTTTTATGCCATACCTGTCACTATCAAGGACAAGTGATTGGAAAACATTAGGATAAAGCGAAAAAGTTTTTGGGGGTGAAAAATCAAGTGATTGTGGGTGGGGGACGCATCGTAAAATGTTGTTTAAAAAGGTTGAGGGGAGTCGCGGAGCGACTCCCCTCGTTGTGGTTCCTCCTTTTTTGTCTAGGAGATGTTTTCGGGGAGGGAGGGGGTGGTGAAGAGAAGTGAAGGGGAAATGATTTCGAATGCGACCCGGACAACATGGATGTCGAGTCCGATGATTTTGAAGGGGTTCCCCTTCGAGTCAAAAACCCACATCCGATCCTGGTCTGTGATGAAGACCAGAACATTGTTCTCGGGTTTGGATTTGATCAGTTCTCCTTCCGGGGAGCTGGTCATCCCTCCATCCAAGTGGATGGTGGTTTCCAAGAGTTCTTCGAATATCTTGGAAGGTATCAGTGCTATATCATAAAACATCTTCTCCTGTGTGAATGGAGACGTTCCATTAACTTGGATAGTAGCGCCTGGATTTTTTGGAACGAGCACTATCCTTGATTCTTCCGGCATTTTTCTCCTCCTTTCAAAACATTTTGTTCTCGTCTTGTAAATTTATGGACTCTGTCCTTTTTGGGATATCCTCACCTCCTTTCTGTGAAAGATCTACCTAGATAAGTACCTTATAATGATTTTTTTAAAATAGTCAAGTGTATGTATCATCAAGAATATTATTTTATCTATTTTTTTTGTATATAATACTCTTATCCAAATTAATGATGAGATCATAATGAAAATTGCCGTTACATCCGATTCGCATGGATCGAAAGACCGTCTGGAAAAACTTCTCACAGAGCTTGATCGAGAGGGGATTCATTACCTTATTCATGCAGGGGATTTCGCTGTCTATGGCGTTGAAGAAGTGCTGGCGAAACATCCACACATTGAAACGTATATTGCGTTGGGAAACGCTGATGTGAACACGGAAGTGTTAGATCAGATTTCCTCTCTTTCCCATTGCCATCTTGATATTGTTGTCTCTCTCACCTTACAAGGAGTTACCATCGCCGCTTCTCATATTGAAGGGGTCGCTGAGAATGAACTGAAAGATAAAGCTCATATTTTTATTCATGGACATACCCATCGACTGACAGAACGTATTGAAAAAAACAAAATCATTCTCAATCCCGGTTCTCTCATGGAACATCCCTCCTATATTGTTCTCACCCTTCCTGATATGAAGCTGGAGAGCCGTATATTAAAAGTGGGATAATCAGTATTGTTGAGGGATTTCCTGAATATTGCCTTCTGCCAAAGCGGTGTTGTGGGTAGCCAATTGGGTGTAGATAACAGCTAATAATGCGGTCGCATCAGGAAGATCTCCATATTTTTTTGCTTTTGTAAGCCATGCTATTGCACTCTGTATATCCCGCTGTTGATATGCTTTTTCTCCTTTCTGGAGCAATATATGGGCTAATATCCAATACATTGTTTTCTGCTTGGTGACGAATTCATGTTGATCTTCTTGTGGGTGAGATGATAACAAGGATAATCCCACAATAATAATATTATGTGCTTCATCCAGATTCCCTGCATCTTGTAAAGCTTTTGCCAAGGCGATGCATCGTACAGGATCACTCGGATCGGTTAGAAAATCAGTTTCGAGTCTTGATAATGTGGGTGCATGATCAGGAGAAGATGTCATACAAAAGAAAAAAATAAACAGGATGGTTTATAGTAGATAAATATTCTTCCCTGTCAAGATATGTGAGCATTTGTTTTGACAAAAACATGTTTTTCAGCGATGATAGTTTCCTCTTATTTATTATATATATGGGTAATCACTGGGAAAAATCTTGCGGAATCTGTGAAAGGGAAAAAACGGAGAGAGCATCTCCTTCTGTTTCTGTTCACTTGTCCGCCTTTATCCGTGAACGCGCCTGCGATATCTTGGGTGTGGAAATGGTGCAAAAAATAGGGAAGGGGAATTATGGTACTATTCGCAATGTGAAACATCTTGCTTATTTGACGGAAGATGACAACGAACGGAAAGTATTGTTTCGTATTTTGAAGTGTGTGGATAGAGACCTGCATTAAACACTTCTCCTTCCTCATACTTTCTTGTATTCTGGGATAGAACTTCTCTCTCCTGTTGTCATAAGAAGCCAACTGTCTTTCGGTTACATTATAGATTCGTTTTGCTTTCTGTTTCTCTCGCAACTGACGAGCGTATTCTGTCGGTTTCCAAAAGATCGTGTATGCTGTCCAAGAGGCGTATTGCGTCTGGTAAGGTGACATTTTGCTGTGGCACACTTATCACCTTTCAAGAAGAGTTTTACTCCTTATATACCCATGTGCTCTTGCCTCTCGTATGGGACCTTGTGTAGGAGGTGATGCATCGGGAGAGATGTGCGTTGGTGACGGTTTAGTGAGGAAGTTGTTTTGTTATCTGGGACGAAAACTCTCCCCGCATTTGTGAGATGATCTGTTCTGTTTGTTCTTTCAGTATGTGCAGGATTTCGTCTTTCAAAAAAATAATTTTCGCAGGAGGGTAAAATTGAGATACACGTTCCAGCAGATCAAATATTGTTTTTTCATTTGCTCCATTCTGTGCCATCTTGGTTAAACCTTGTTGGATTTTGAGGAAAATTTCTTCTGTGGATGGTTTGTCTCGCAGCTCTTCTAAAATCATATTCAATCCTTCTTTCCATTGGTTGTTATGAAAATACACATCAGCAAAGGATGTCTCTTTTCCTGATACAGAAGACTGGGCAGGATAATGCCGATGAGTATCAGGAGTAGGATGGGGGGTTTCTAAGTCACGTCGGGACATAGATAGTAAAGTAAAATAATAAAATAAAATAAAATAAAATGTGTTTAGTATAGTTATAGTCAAACGGGCTTGAATGGCAATCTTTTTTATGATGAAGTCTGTTGCAGGGTGGAATAGAGTAATCGTCGGAAGGCATCCTTGAAGAAGGCAATACTCCATAGTAGGTGGCATTGTTCGGTATGAACCAGTTTTTCCATGAATGTCAGGCGATAAGGAGTGGGAAATTGTTCGATTGCGGAGATCAGGTATTGGAGGATGGGCAGTGAAAGAGGAACCTTGGAACCAAGAAGAGAAACAAATGCATTGGCGACCTGTTCCGGTGGGTTTTTGGTCTTAATTTGCTCAAATATAGTCTGTACGTGATGTTCAAAGAATTGAAAAATCATCTGATTTTTACTAGTTTGTATCTCCTTTTGGTATTCTTGCGGGAAACGGGAACAAACGGCTATAATATACTGTACGGTATTCAGGGGGAGTGGGATATCTTTGTGAAAGAGAGATGCAAAACGACTGGCTATCTGGGATGCAGGGGCATGTTGCTCAATGAGTCTCTGGATTTCTTTTATTTGTTCCATGTAAAATCGCAAGATCACATTATCTACTTCTTTTTTTAATGGTCCCTGATATTCTGTTGGAGAGACGTTCAGGGTGGTGAGCAAATAGGCAAGGACATCTAGATCCAGATGAGTTTCATGATGAAATTTTTTACGAAAAAAAAGAACAATTTGTTCTACCGGGACATGGTCCTTTATGTTTTGAAACAGATCATTGACTGCCATAATTTGTTGCATGGAACTGATACTTCCTGGATCTGTATCGATAAGAGTATACCCATCTTTTGGGTCGGGGGGCGCTGATGGTTGTTTGTCGTCGGGCATAGCTTTTATTATGAAAGGTGTCAGATACTAGCAAACAGAATGTATGTTGGCAAGGGATTTCTTCCTATTGAGATAGGGGAAAGAAACGATCACGCGGTTGCTGTTGGTTTCCATGATGAGATGGACATGGGATATATGCTTCTTAAGAATACGATGGTTCTGTTTCGTCTTTATTTCCTCCCACAAAGAAATTCTTAGCCTTCTCAAAAGTCCAGTCTTCGGGTGGAACAGGATCGGAGGTGAAAAGTTCGGGATGGATTTTGATTTGAGCCGTGATGGACAGCAGGCGATCAATGTTGATGATTGGTTTTCCTCCTGTATTCCAGATCCCCAGTTCTGCCAACCTGTTGGAAATATCTGATTCAGATTCTCCCGGACCGCGGGAACTGATATACCATTTTTTTATGGCAAACGAACAAAAAGAAAGTAAATTTGATGACTCTTTCTCGGAGAATGATCCTCAAACAAAAGAGAAAGAGGATACGATTACGATAAAGACTGCAAAAGACAAATTAGACAAGTGGATTTCAGACCCGGTCTAAAAGATGCTGGATACTTTTGTCACCCTGAACTTTCCTGCCCGTCCGAAGCCTATGGACGAAGGCGGGTTTCAGGGTCTATTATAAAACCATGGGATTCTGACCTGCGTCAGAATGACAGAAAAACTTATGTCACTCTGAATTCATTTCAGAGTCTCAAGAGATTCTGACTTTCGTCAGAATGACAGGAAAATCGTCACTGCGAGCGAAGCGAAGCAGTCCCAAGGAGTTTCAGGGGTTCACCGATCTCCTTGGGATTCTTTCGCCCCTTTGGGGCTCAGAATGACAGAAAAAAGTCATCGCGAGGCACAACGTGCCGTGGCGATCCCAAGAAGGTTCAAGGGTCTCACTTTTCTCCATGGGATTCTGAGACAAGCTCAGAATGACAGATACAAAAGATCTTCTAGACGAGGTTTGCATGTGATCTTTCTTAAAAGAGAAGTCCGCTCCGACGGGCGTAAGCTTGTGTGAGATATTTTCTCTATCACACCATGTATATTGTTGAGTTTTTTGCCATTCTTTGTATAATGCCTTTGAAAATACTTTCTCATGAAAAAATCCGCTATTATTTTTGGTATCTTGACAATTCTCTTCGATTTTTGTGGAACCGTGTTCGCTTTTCTTCTTGCCCGTGCCGTGCGGGAACGGACAGATCTTATTCCCGGTGTTCAACTGCCGATTGGAACGATCCCTGATCTGCCTTCTTATATCCCGTTTGTCTTTGGAGTCAGTTTGTTTTTAATAGTAATCTTTGCCTTTAACGGTGTCTATTCATTTAAGGTTCGTCAGACAATCCAAAAAGAATTTTTGCAAATTTTGTTCCTTTCTGTTGTCTGGATCATGCTCGTGATTGCCTATTTTTTCATCATTCATGAATATTTTTTCTCCCGTCTGGTTCTCATCTATAGCTGGCTGTTGACGGTTCTGTTTATCTCCATTGGTCGATGGATGATTCGTATTGCTCAGGCTATTCTTGTCCGGTATAACATCGGTGTTTCAAATATCTTATTGATCGGGACAGGAACAGTCGTGGCGGATATGATTGCCCGATTTGAACATGATCGTTTTTATCATGTAGTCGGATTATTGTCTGATCAGGAGAAAGACATGGGACATCCTCAGTTTCTAGGCAAAGTTGAATGGCTAGAAGCCGTTTGCCGGAAATATCATGTTGATGAGATCTTGCAAACAAGTTCGAAGGTAAGTGATACGTATTCTTCTGCTGAAACACTCGAATTTTGTAAATTAAACCATATCCGTTATCGTTTTATTCCTGATCTGCTGGAAGTCCAGCGGACGAATGTGGAGATTTCAGATGATGAAGGATTACCCATTATTGAATTGAAACCGACACCTTTAGATGGATGGGGCAGAGTCTTTAAACGAATCTTTGATCTTTTCGTGTCGAGTATCTCTTTAGTGATCCTTTCGCCGGTGTTTGTGATGATCGCTATCTGTATCAAGATGGATACACCGGGACCTGTCTTCTTTATTCAAAAAAGGGTGGGATATCGGGGACAGGAATTCTGGTTTTTTAAATTTCGATCCATGTACAAGGATGCCGATAAAATGAAACAACAGCTCCTTGCCCACAGTGAACGGAAAGGACCTTTGTTCAAGATGAAAAATGATCCTCGTATTACGCGGGTTGGAAAGTTTTTACGTCGCACGAGTTTGGATGAACTACCTCAGCTCTTTAATGTGTTGATCGGAAATATGAGTTTGGTTGGGCCTCGTCCTCATTTACCTTCTGAAGTGGCCGAATATCAAAAACATCATCGTCTGTTATTTACGATCAAACCGGGTATTACCGGGATGGCACAGGTGAATGGGAGATCAGGATTGGATTTCGAAGACGAGGTGCGATTTGATCTTTCCTATATACAAAATTGGTCCCTTTTTTTGGATATTTATATTATTCTAAAAACCATCGTTGTTGTTTTGCGACGTGAACATGCCGACTAACAAACGTTATCCTGTTTACGGTTCTAAAGCTTTTGAAATGGAAAGAATACAGAAATGAGAATTGAGAAATGAGAGGGAAAAATAGTTATAAAAGTCAGAAAGTCATAAAGTCAAAAAGTCATAAAGTTCATAAAGTCAGAAAGTTTATAAGGTCTATAAAGTGATAAAATTAAAAAAGGAAAAGTAGAAAATAAGAATTAATCGTCACTGCGAGACACGAAGTGTCGTGGCAGTCTCAAAGAGGTCTCAAGGGATTCTGACCTGCGTCAGAATGACAAATACTCAGTGTCATTCCGAATTTACTTGCCCGTTCCGTAGCTTTAGCGAAGGCGGGTTTCAGAGTCTCTCATGTGATTCAGAGTTTCATGGGATTCTGAGCCAAGCTCAGAATGACAGGAAAAAAGTCATCGCGAGGCACAACGTGCCGTGGCGATCCCAAGGAGGTTCAAGGGTCTCACTTTTCTCCATGGGATTCTGAGACAAGCTCAGAATGACGGAAAAAATAATGTCACTCTGAATTTATTTCAGAGTCTCAAGGGATTCTGACCTGCGTCAGAATGACAAATACTCAGTGTCATTCCGAATTTACTTGCCCGTTCCGTAGCCTTAGCGAAGGCGGGTTTCGGAATCCCTGTTCTCTATGGGATTCTTTCGCCCCTTTAGGGCTCAGAATGGTAGATTTTTAATAATTCGTTAACGCGTTAACCCTTTACGTTGTAATTTCCCCACCCCATTTACACACCATTCTGGAGCAGATACGTGAAATCGTGAGAGGTTTTATTTGTAATGTTGGCGAGAAGTCTGTACATGATTTCAGCCATCTCTCCTCGAGTAATCTGTTGATTGAATCCTTTAATCGTTGTCGGGATCGCTTTTTTGGTTCCGAGAATATCCACGAACATCTGATACCAGGGAATCGTTGGCGATGACCCCGTGTTGTACCCTAAAGCTACACTAATCATTTTAGCAGCTTCTACAAAGGATACATTATTGTTTGGTTTAAATGTTCCATCATCATATCCGCTCACAATACCTTTCTCTTTCGCAAAGCAAACATAGGGGGCAAACCATTCATCTTTAACATCCGAAAAACAGTTCCCTCCCGTTGCCTGTCCGCTATATTTTGCTTCCACGAGGATCTTCGCTAATGCGGCGCGATTAATCGTATTGTTGGGACCAAATGTTCCATCAGGATTCCCGCTCACGATGTTTTTGTCTTTGAGATATTTTATGGCATCATAGTTGGGATGAGAGGGGGCGACATCTGTAAAGGAAGTGGTGATATTTGATCCCGTATTGATGTTGGTATGGTCAACAGACGCGTTGATGTTGGCAGGAGGAGTATTGTTTTCATTCTTATTCTGTGCTGTTGTGCCGTTGAGATTGGTATTGGTGGTGGTTGTTGGCGTTGTATTTTGATTGTTGTTGACGGGAGGGAGAGTGCTGTTGGTAGAGGGATTTGAATCTCCCGTTCCTGCTGATGCGGTTTGGTTATAGGCGAGATTGTTTTGGACCCATTTCATGGGGTTAATCGTATATAACGTCGCTTTTTCTTTTCCAAGTCCTTGATTGATACAGTCAAAGAAATTACATTGTGCCGCTTGTGCTTCTGAAGAAGTGAATGGCCAAAAAGGATGATACGGTGCATTTTCTTTATCGATTTGGAAATGAAGATGATATGTGGTTGCCAAACCTGTATTCCCAACGGTACCGATTTGTTGCCCTTTCTTGACAATCACACCTTCATTGATGCTATCAGGAATGGTGTCCATATGCAGATAGCAAGAGGTGTAATTGGTCTTTGAAGAAGGAGTATCAAGATCTGGGACATTCGGATGTGTAATACACACGATGTTCCCGTTACTGGAATCTGATTTTCTCTTGACTACCATACCATTAGCAATGGCATATACCGGGGTTCCTTTGGGGGCACGAATGTCAACCGCCAGATGGCTTCCATCTCCCTCGCAGGTCGTTGTTGCTCCGCTGGTGTATTTTCCCATGTAAGCGGTTACATAGGTTAAAAACAAATTTCGAATGCTGAGATCGTTCCCTGACCAACCTAATTTTGTTGGATCCTTACTACAGAGGGTGGTGGCATCATACTGCATGATATCGATGAGTTTATTCCCCGCGGTCTCATAGGTTACATTTCCTGCCTTGAAATCTGTATACTCCTGAGAGGTCAGGTGGACCCAATCCAATGTCTTTTGAATAGGCATCACTGTTCCGTTAAAGGTCGGAACACTCGACAGATTCAGTAAACTGGCCTGAAAAAATGTTCCGCTTTGAAACAGGTATAAGACAATGGTGGCTACCATGACTACCACACCAATGATAATATTGCGGGGGCTTATCCAAGATGGTTTTTGTTGAATTTTGTTTTCTTCCATGTTTTACTGTTGATGATGTATTTTTATGTTTCATATCAGTATATCAAAAAATGAGACGAAAAGCAACGGTGAAAATCGTGTATTCTTCCTCTCCTGATCAAACCGTTCAAGCAGGGAAACAGTTTGCAACACACCTCCGCCCCGGGGATGTGGTATTATTAGTGGGGACATTAGGAAGCGGGAAAACTTGTTTTGTTCAGGGATTGGCCCAAGGGCTTCATATCACGCAATCCATCCATAGTCCAACGTATGTGTATGTTCATCCGTATAAAGGGAAACAGGGGAATTTTTATCATATTGATTTATATCGGGTTCCATCCATTGAAAAATTACAAGCGATCGGTGTTGAGGATCTTCTGTTTGATGGGAGCAATATCATGGCTATCGAGTGGCCGCAGCTTATTCTTCAACACTATGACTGTCTCTCTTTTCGGCGGATATTTTCTATAACATTTACCCGACAACACGGAGACAAAAGGAAGATAAAAATCACTCTTCTCTAAGGGAGAGAAACTCTTGACAAGAGGAGAGTTATTGACCTACACTATGTTCCTTTTTTTACTCTCTTATCTTTAATATATGCCACCAGTCTATCCTACCGTATTGGATACGGTGTGTTCTACTCCTGAGGAACTGTTGAACAGTTCCGATTTTCAGCGCGTTCTTCATCTCTTTAATCGTCATCAACAGCGGGAAAATCCGTCATGGAAACCTCTCACTGTTCAGGATGTGCAGCAGAATCCTCGCCAAGCGGAAATGCTCCTCACGTTTTGGGAACAGAAAATTTCTCCCAAAATGCATGGGGAAAAACGAGAGGGAAGGCTTCTTGATAATCGTGAATATGCCGCATTAGCTGATGTGGTGGAACGTTCTTTTCTTCATCTTATCAAAGCGACTGCAGGAGAGGTTTCACTCTCTGTACAACATTTGGATGTTATACGACGAGGAGCGCGAGAACTACTCAATAATGGATATGTCCCGGTCATCATGTATGATGGTGGCAGCCCCTATGGCGAACCGGTATATCCGGTCGATGTCGAAGGAAGACATCAAAAAAATTACCCTGCCGAAGCTGTCATCAAAGTTATTCCCATGCCTCAGGTGCGACATAATGGAGAGCGGATTGAGTTTACTAATTTTGTGGAACCCGAAAATCCTGCCAAAATTCAAGCGATTGCTGAAAAGGGTGAATTAGGATTTACTCAAAAAGAGCGGGATACGAGCCATATCAGTTTTGCCACCTGTTTAGCTAAGAAAGATCCAAAAACAAAAGAGTGGACATCCATACAATGGTCTCAAAACGTGACGGTTCCTAATGCCCGTTTTGCTTCTCATCCTTTGGAGCAGATGAGACAATATGGATCGGGTTTATTTGAAGGTATTGGTGTTGAACGAGGTGTAGATGGGGAGGTTTCTATATTCCGTTTACGGGATCATTGGGAACGCATGTCGTTAGGGGGGCAATATTTTCGTTTGCCTCCTATTCCCTTTGAAGTATTTGAGAAAATGGTGATGGATACGGTGCAAGCTAACTGGGATTATATTCCTCCCCAAGGGAAAGGACGTTTATATATTCGTCCCAACTGGTTTGATATCGGTCCCAAGATGCATGTAGGAACATCGGGAGAAAATGTGCTCCTCATGATTGCTGTTCCGATTGGATCGGCTGAGAGTTATTATAAAGGATCCAATACGGATAAAACCATTTTCTTTCCTTATAATGTTTATCGTTCAACAGAAAACGGTCCTGGTCAGACAAAAGCGGACGGGAATTATGGGGCGACAGTCCCGCATATAGAAGCTGCGGAAAAAGAAGGTATGATGGGGGTCATGTATATGAATGAAAAGGGGACTGAGGTAGAAGAAACAAATGCTTCCAGTCTTATCTTTTTGCAGATTTTGCCCGGAGAGAAAACATCCGATGGAAAACAAAAATATAGATTGTTGACACCATCGTTGCAAAGAGGAACGGTATTAAATAGTATTACCCGCCAAACGATTTTAACTTTAGCAAAACAAGAACTTGGCTGGGATATTGCTGATGCAGATATTTCACCGGATGAACTGCAACAGCTGATAATAGATAAAAAAATTATCGCGGCCTTTTCTGCAGGAACGGGCGCTGTATTGACTCCTATTCATAATATCCAGAGAGGAACAATCATGATAAGAGATGAAAAAAATGATAAAGGGGAATGGATTCGAACATTTGATATAGGGAAAAAACCGGATGGAACGATTGATGGGGAAAGGATGATCATAGGGGATTATGATCCAGAAAATCCCTATACGGATGCTGGAAAAGATCTCTTACAAATTTTACTTTCTGCCAAATCAGGAGCATTACAAAGAAAAGCAGAAAAGGATTTTTTAGAATCTGAAATACAAGATCCTGTTGTATTAGGGGAACTGCATATGCGACGAAATACCTATAGAGATTGGCTCACCGTTGTTCCTCCTCCAGAGGGAAAAAAGTGATGTATTTGAAGATTTTCATTTTTTATGATAGTATAAGATAACACCTTTATGTGTTGTCTTATCTTATGACCGATAGAATCTCCCAACCATCCGGCGTACAGTACAGGAAATTGTACCCCTCTCTAGTAACCAAAATATCTGCTCCCGTTATCAAACAGCGCAGGCATATACCATATACCTTTTCTGTCCCGGAACATCTTGTCCCCAAAATTGGGGTAGGTTTTCAAGATCCATCAAGAGTTTCTGTATCGCTCAAGCCAAAGAAAATTGAGAAAAAAGTTCATATTGCTGAACAACCCCTTTTTCAGCAAGTTGCGGTACAGGAACATGAAGTTCCAAAATTTAAAATTCCTCTCCAAACACAAACACCACCGCGATTTGAACTTCCTGTCCAAACAGTTGACATTCCGCCTGTTCAAGCAATTCCTGTTTCTGTTCCGGAAGAGCCAGCAAAACCACTTATGACTTCTTTTGCCTTATCCCAACGTGTACAACCGGAACGCCCACCATTTTACCGTTCTTTCTTCACACTGGATATTCTCAAGGAACTGGGAAAATTTGTCGCTGTTTCTGCGATGAGTTTCATTGTTGTTTTACTGGTCATGAATTTCAGTGCTTACTATCAAATGGCATCGTATTGGTTCGATAAATGGAAGGGACAGACCACGCAGAATACAAAAAATTTGGAAACGCTGGTTGATAGAAAGACAGCAACGGATTACCTGAAAGTGGGGCAAATCGGTATTCCTTTCTTACCTACGGCAGGTTCTGGAAGTCCTGTGGTCAATCT
>Ga0272448_1000053_pt1 | contig 160616 bp, 143 predicted proteins | sample YNPCB0191_FD_202220 | JGI IMG/M metagenome (GOLD analysis project Ga0272448, IMG submission 202220) | Hot spring sediment microbial communities from Yellowstone National Park, WY, United States - YNP-CB-019-1 | ecosystem: Environmental > Aquatic > Thermal springs > Hot (42-90C) > Sediment... | reverse complement strand
CTCGTTCAAGATATCGCTAATAGGAAAGCGCATCATGGTTTTCCTCCATCTCATCGGATGTCGTTAGAGAAAAGCATACCACGATGTTTTCAATTTCGCCACTTCACCTCAAAGCCGATATGAGCCATCCTGCGCTACAACGGTTGCCCGGGCTGGCGGCGACCGGAGACGGCGCTACTCCACGTAGTAGGCCAGGCCAAGGGCCCCCGGGCCGGCGTGGACGCCCAGGACCGGCGTGACGGGCTCAATGTAGACCTCCACGCAGCGGAACCGGGCCAGGATTTCCTCCTTCAGCCGCTGGGCCTCCTCCACAGCGCCGGTGTGCAGAATGGCGATGTGGACGGATGCATCCCCCACCCGCTGAGCCAGAGTGTCCAGCAGTTGGCGGATGGCCTTCGCCCGACTGCGCGCCTGTCCAAAAAGGCCCACGTCGTTGTTCGCGACGCGCACCAGGGGCTTGACCTGGAGCAGGTTGCCCACCATACGGGCCGCCCATGCCAGCCGTCCGCCCCGGACGGCGTACTCCAACGTCTCCAGGGCCGCGATGAGGTCCACTTTCGGGATGGCCGCCCGGGCCCGCTCCACCACCTCCGCCAGCGACGCGCCGGCGGCGGCCGCGCGGGCCGCCGCCAGGACGACGAACCCCTGGGCCATCGCGATGGTCCCCGAATCCACGACCTCTATCGGGTACGGCGCCAGTTCCGCCGCTGCAGCGCGCGCCGCCTGAAACACGCCGCTGTAGCGGCTGGTGACGTGGATAGAGACGATGGACCGGGCCTTCTCCTGAAGTCTCCGGTAGAACTCCAGAAACTCCCCCAGCGAGGGCTGAGAGGTCTGAAGCCGCCGGACCCGCTCCTTCAGCCGCTGGAAGAACTCCAGCGGCTGGATGTCCACGCCGTCCCGGTAGGACTCGTCGTTCATCTGAATCCAGAGGGGGATGATCTCCACCCCCAACTGCTGGGCCAGCGGCCGGGGCAAGTTGGCCCCGGAATCGGTTGCGACAACCACCTCTTTCATTGTACTCCTTTCTTCTCACACAAAGACACAAAGGCACAAAGATGCAAATATCTACTGATCGGTTTGCAGATAACGTAGCGCAGGCTGTCGGCCTGCATACAGGCCTGGCGGCCTGCGCTACAGGGCATGCCTTTGCCAGCATCTTTTATGGCACTTGCCCAGAGTCCCCCTGGTCTGAACGTGCCAGGCACTTTCAGAAGTGCCTGGCACGTTCTCCGCTGAGTGCAGAAACGCCCTCCCAGACTTCCAGGATAGCCCGGCGCAGGAGAGATACCACCTCGTCTATTTCCGCCTCGGTGATGACGAAGGGCGGCGCCACCATAAGGTGGTCGCCCAGGATGCCGTCTATGCCGCCGCTCCCCGGGTAGACGATCAGCCCGTGCTCAAAGGCCCGGTCGCCCACCCGGCGGGCAAAGGCCACCTCCGGCGGGAACGGCGCCTTCGTCCCCCGGTCGGCGACGAATTCCACACCCCACATCATCCCCACTCCGCGCACGTCCCCCACGCAGGGAAGGTCCGCCAGCGCCTCCCGCAGTCTCCGGCCCAGATACTCCCCCCGGACCGCGGCCGCCGTCACCAGGTCGTGCTCCTCCAGGTAGCGGAGAGTCGCCAGCGCGGCCGCCGCGCCAACGGCGTGGTGGGAAAACGTGCCGCCGTGGTTGAAGTCGCCGTGGGCCCGGCGAATCGCCTCCACATCCGCCCCCCGGACAGCGACAACGGAGAACGGGAAGTACCCGCCCGTGGCCCCTTTCCCCATGGTCATCCCGTCCGGGCGGATGCCGAAGAGGTCCACTCCGAACCAGCGCCCGGTGCGGCCGAAACCGGTCATCACCTCGTCGGCGATCAGGAGCACCCCGTAGCGGTCGCAGATTTCCCGGATGAGGGGCCAGTACCCCTCCGGCGGGACGACGGCGCCCAGGGTGGCGCCGCTCACCGGTTCGGCGATGAAGGCCGCCACCCGTCCCGGCCCCTGACGGCGGATTTCCACCTCCAGCGCCCGCGCGCAGGCCAGGTCGCAGTTCGGGCAGGTCGCCCCGAAGGGGCATCGGTAGCAGTACGGGGGCGGGATGTGGGGCTGGTCCCGCATCATGGGGGCGAAGAGGTTGCGCATAGACGGTTTGCCGGTGACGGCCAGCGCTCCCAGACTCAGGCCGTGGTAGGAGCCCCAGCGGGCGATGACCACGTCCCGGGCCGGTTCTCCCCGCGCCACCTGTACCTGGCGGGCAAATTTGATTGCGCCCTCCACCGCCTCCGAGCCACTGGTCAGGTAGTAGAACCGGGGGTCGTCCAGGGGTACCCGTCGGCTCAAGGCGTCGCTGTAGGCCTCCAGGCCCGGGGTGGTGAAGAGACTGCCGTGGACGTAGGCGACGGCGGCTGTCTGTTCGGCCACCGCCCGGGCCACCTCCGCCACCCCGTGCCCGATGTTCACCGCCACCGGCCCGCCGGACGCGTCTATGTACCGGCGGCCGTCGGAGTCCCAGATGTAGATGCCCTCCCCACGCACGGCCTGGGGGTGCGGGAACGACATCCGGCGGCGGAAAACGTGGGGGGAATAGGCCGGGGCCACTATGAAACCTCCAGTACCCGAAACGTGATGGGGCCGGCCGGCGCGTCCACCGTCACCACATCCCCGGCCCGGCGGCCCAGCAGGGCCTGCCCCAGAGGGGACTGGTGCGACACTTTCCCGTTCAGCGGGTCGGCCTCCGCTGGCCCGACAATCCGGAAGACCTCGGGCGTCTCCCTCCCTTCCTCCAGAACGGTAACCTGGCTGCCCAGGTCCACCACGCCCGCAGGGCCGTTGCTCTCAATCAGCACCGCGTTGCGCAACATGGTCTCAATCTGCTGGATGCGCCCCTCCAGGAACGCCTGCTCCTCTTTGGCCGCGATGTAGTCGGCGTTCTCGGAGAGATCGCCCTGCTGGATGGCCCGGCGCAGGATGCGGGCCAGTTCGGGCCGCCGCACGTTGACCAGATAATCCAGTTCCCGACGCAGTTCCTCTATCCCTTCCGATGTCAAAAAAACCGGTTGCTGCATCCTCTGCTCCTGTGCTTCAATGTACTGTAATCCTACCGCAAAACCCGATTTTGGCAAGGCCGTATCTCACACAAGGACGCAAAGATTTTCTTTATATTTCTCACACAAAGACACAGAGGCACAAAGATTTTCTTTGTATTTTCTCACACAAAGACACAAAGACGCAAAGATTTTCTTTATATTTCTCACACAAAGACACAAAGACGCAAAGATAAAGAAGTTTTTCTTTGTGTTCTTTGTGTCTCTGTGTGAGGATCATCCGGGTTGCGCCAGTGCGGTTTTATGGTAGATTGGTGGATGGTAGACTGGTAGATTGGTCATTGGTATTTCGTCATTGGTCATTCCCTATGCGTCGTTTCTGGATTCTCGTCCTGCTGACCCTGATGGCCTTCGGCCTGCGCGCCGGTTCGCTCACCGCCCAGTCCCTGTGGCGGGATGAGGTGGACGCGCTCTGCTACGCGTATGAGTTTCCCCACCTGCTGTGGGAAGCGCTGGCGCCGGAGCGGGCCGGAGACCTCCAGACGCCCTGCGCCTGCCCGCCGCCCCCGCTGCCCACGGACTGGACGGCAGGGACACTCCGGGAGCGCGTGGTCGGGCTGCTGGGAGCGATGATCCGGCAGAACGGCCCCCTGTACTACTTCCTTCTCCGGGGCTGGGTCGCGCTGGCGGGGCACACCGAATACGCCATGCGCTTCTTCTCCCTCCTCTTCGGCGTCCTCTGCGTGCCGCTGACCGCCGCGCTGGGCACCCGCCTGCTGGGCCGGACCGTCGCCACCTTCGCGGCCGCGCTGATGGCCGCTTCGCCCTACATGGTCTGGTACGGGCAGGAAGTCAAGATGTACACCCTGGTGCCAGCCCTGGTCCTCCTGGCCCTCTACGGCCTGCGGCGGGGGATGGATGAGGGGGGAAAGTGGTGGGCCGTCCAGGTCGTGGCGACAACGCTGCTCCTCTACACCCACATCTGGGGCGCGCTGCTGATCCCGCTGCAAATCCTGTGGTTACTGCTGGAATGGCCCCGCTGGCGGCCTCGCTGGCGCGGTGCGCTGGTGGGGATGGCCTTGCTGACCCTCCCCTACCTGCCGCTGGCCCTCTGGCAGGCACCGGCCGCCCTGGCCCGCCGGGAGACAGGATTCCCGCACCACACGCTGGGCGAGATGGCGCTGATTCTGCTCAACGGCTGGAGCACGGGGATTCTGAGCCGGGGCTGGCCGTGGGGCGCGCTGGCCTGCGGGGGGATGGCCGCGCTGGGGCTGATTCTGGGCCTTGCCCGCCCCGCATCGGTAGGGGCAGGTCCTGCGCCTGCCCCAAGGGGACAACCGCAGGGGGGGCAACCCGCAGGGGCAGGCCCTGCGCCTGCCCTACATCTCCTGGCCCTATGGCTGACGGTCCCCCTCCTGATCATCTGGCTCATCTCTCTGCGCCAGCCGCTTTTCACCGACCGCTACCTGATCTGGGCCGCGCCAGCCTTCTATCTGCTGGCCGGTCATGGCTGGGCGGCCTTAAGAAGAACCACGAAGACACGAAGACACAAAAGAATAAATTTTCCCTTTGTGTCTTTGTGTCTTTGTGGTATTATCTTCTTTATCTTTGCCCTGAACCTGCACGCGCAGGCCACCGTTCCCATTAAATCGGACGTTCGGGCCGCCGCCGCGTACGTGGAGTCCCGCTACCAGCCCGGGGACCTGCTCATCTTCCAGATTCCCCACATCCGCTACACCTTTGACTACTACTTCGGCCCCACGGACTACCTCTGGGCCGACGGGCTCTACACCAACCACCGCGCCGAGGGGGGAGAGTACCGTTTATCTGAAGACTCCGCCGGTCGGTGGATGGCCCTGGTCGTCGGGGACCATAACAGGGTCTGGCTGGTGGCCTCAGAGGTGGAGATGTGGGATGAGCGGAATCTGGTGCAGAGGTGGCTGGAGCGGACGTTCGTCCGGGCCGACGAGGCCCACTTCACCCGGGTGGATGTGTACAAATACCAGCGGTAATCTACCCCAGAAACCGGGCCAGGAACTCCACCCGGCGCCGTTTGGCGTCCACCACATTCTCCGTCTTCAGGAAACTGTGCCCCTCGTCCGGATAGAGGACGAAATCACATTCCTTCCCCAGCGCTCGCAGCGCGTCCCGCGCCTGAACGGACTCCTGGGCCGGACAGCGCGGGTCGTTGGCCCCGCAGATGAGTTGGACGGGCGCCTGAATGCGGTCCAGGAAAAAGAACGGTGAGCGCTCGTAGTAGCGGTCCCGGTCCTTCTCCGGGTCGCCGAAGTTCTCCCGGTCCCACTGCTGCAGGTCTTCCCGCTCGCTGGCGTATTCGGTGAACCAGTTCAGGAACGGCACGACGGCCGACCCCGCCACCCAGCGGTCGGGGTAACGAGTGAGCACGGTCATCGTCAGGTAGCCGCCGTAACTGGTGCCGGTGACCGCGATGCGCGCGGGGTCCGCCAGACCCTCCCGGACCAGGTAGTCGGCGCCGGCCACGACGTCGCGGGCATCGCCTCCGCCCAGGTCAAAGCGGTTGGCCAGTTGCCACTCCCGTCCGTAGCCCGTGGAGCCCCGGTAGTTGGGGGCCAGCACCACCCACCCCCGGCTGACCATGTGCTGGACCAGCGGGTCCCAGGTGACCTGGGCCAGCCACGTCGGGCCGCCGTGGACGTAGACGACCGCTGGAGATGGCCCCTGGGCACGCGGGCGATAGAGGAGCGCCGGCACCTCCCGCCCGTCCAAACTGGGGTAGCGGACCTCCTCCGGCATCACAAAGGGGGCATCCTGCAGGTCCGGGGGCAGCGAATGGGTCAGTTGGCGGAGACGACCATCCGGCAAATGCAACAGCCACAAGTCGGGCGGGCGGCGGGGGTTGTCAAAGACGAAGAGGAGACCATTGCCGTCGGGTGTGAAACGGGGGAAGGCATGGACACCCGGCTCCACCTGATAGGACCGCACCTGGCCGGACGACAGGTCGGCCACTTCCAGCCAGTTCACGGGCCCCCGACTGTGCACCCAGGCCAGGCGGGAACCGTCCGGAGACCAGGCCGGGTGGTCCCGGTCGCCTTCGCCGTCCGTCAGCCAGTAGAGGTCGCCGGATGCCCGGTCCCAGAGGGCAACCTGGAAGCACCCGTCCCGCTCCGCGACGCAGGCCAGGCGGGAACCGTCGGGGGACCAGGCCGGATGCTTCGCGCAGAGCGGCCCCGCGGGCCCGGCGACGGGCCGGGGCTCCCCACCCTCCGCCGGAACGACAAAGATGCCCGTGTCCTGCCCGCGCGTCATGCAGACCACCGCCAGATGCTCCCCGTCCGGCGACCAGACGACCGCCAGGTCGGAGTACGGGAGCGTCAGGGCGGGCCGGGGTGGCCCGCCATCCACCGGCAGGACGTATGTATCCATCCGGCCCGCGCGGTTGGAGATCAATGCGATGTGGCGTCCGTCGGGCGACCAGGCGAAAGAGGGGTCAATGAGTTCGGGCGTTTCGGGGGTCAGATTGACATGACGGGCCGTCTCCCGGTCGTAGAGCCAGATGTCATACTGCTCGCTGCCGTCCAGGTCCAGGGCATAGGCCAGGCGGCGGCCGTCGGGAGACCACCGGGGCGCGTGTTTGGCCCCCGGCCCTTCGGTGGCCTGCCGGGGCGGCAGGCCCCCGTCCGTCGGGACGAGATAGACCTCCCACTGCCCGGTGCGGTTCCACGAAAACGCAACCTCCGCCCCATCGGGCGAAGGGTCAAAGTGTTCGTCCACATAAGGGACGCGGAGGAGTTTGTCCAGGGAGAGAACAGGATGAGCGTTCATATTGAACATTAGAGATTTTGTGACGGCGGCCAGAGGCCGCCGTCACAAAATTTTTTATCTTTGAACGCCTTCACCATTAAACCCCCGCCCGATGCCGCGATAGACGAAGCCCAGCGAGCGGACAAAGGCCGGGTCGTAGATGTTCCGCCCGTCCACCAGGACCGGACGGCGCATCCGGTCCCGAATCCGCTCCAGGTCCAGGTTCTTGAACTCGTTCCAGTCGGTGACGACCACAATGGCATCGCACCCTTCCGCCAGGGTGTACGGGTCGGGGGCCATTTCTACCTCGGGGAGAATGCGGCGGGCGACCTCCATCGCCACCGGGTCGTAGGCCCGCACCCGCCCGCCCTCGGCGAGAATGTAGCGGGCGATGTCTATGGACGGCGCCTCCCGCATATCGTCGGTGTTGGGCTTGAAGGCCAGGCCCAGGAGCCCCACCACGGCGCCGTCCAGCGACCCCAGCGCGTCCCGCAGTTTCTTCACCACCAGGCGACGCTGGTAGGCATTGATGCTCATCACCGCCTGCAGGAGTTGGGGCTGATAACCGTTGCTGAGCGCCATGTGCGCCAGCGCCTTCACGTCCTTGGGGAAGCAGGACCCACCATAACCGACCCCGGCGTCCAGGAACACCCGCCCGATGCGGGGGTCATAGCCCATGCCGTTGGCGACCTCTTTGACGTCCGCGCCGACCGCCTCACAGATGGCGGCAATCTCGTTGATGAAGGAAATGCGGGTCGCCAGGAACGCGTTGGAGGCATACTTGATCATCTCCGCCGTGCGCAGGTCGGTGATGACGATGGGCGCCCGCAGGGGAAGGTGGAGTTGGGCCACCTTCTCCGCCGCCTCCCGGTCCAGGGAGCCCAGAACGACCCGCGCCGGGTTCATGAAGTCGCTGATGGCGGAGCCCTCCCGCAGGAACTCCGGGCAGGAAACGACGGAGAACTTCACCGAATCCCCCCGACGGGCCCGGATGATGTCCGCCACCCAGTCCCCGGTGCCCACGGGCACGGTGGACTTGTTGACAATGATGAGGGGATGGTCCATCACATCGGCGATGGCTTCGGCGGCCGCGCGCACGTACCGCAGGTCCGCCTCGCCGTCCACTCCCTCTGGCGTCCCCACCGCGATGAAGACGAACTCCGCGTCCCGGATGGCCTCCGCATAGGAAGTGGCGAAGAGGAGCCGCCCGGCGCGGACGTTCCGCTCCACCAGTTCCTCCAGGCCCGGCTCGTAGAAGGGCATAATGCCCTGCTTCAGTCCCTCAATTTTCTCTGCGTTGATGTCCATACAGGTCACCCGGTTGCCCAGGTCGGCGAAGCAGGCCCCAGTGACCAGTCCGACATATCCGACACCGATAACTGCGATGTTCCTCACGCTTCCGTTCCTCCGTTCAAGATGTCTGACGAGAAGATATGATACCATAAGGGATAAATTTGGCAACCGGTACGTGAATGAACATGGCGACTTGCCCTCTCCGCAACCGGTAATACAATATCCCTGCCATGGCCATAGACCTGAACTGCGACATGGGAGAGAGTTTCGGGGCGTATGCCCTCGGCGCGGACGAGGCGCTGATGCCGCTGGTCACTTCGGCCAACATCGCCTGCGGCTACCACGCCGGGGACCCGATGGTGATGGACCGGACCGTGCGGCTGGCCCTCCGCTACGGCGTGGGCATCGGTGCCCACCCGGGATTCCCGGACCTGATGGGCTTCGGTCGCCGGGCGATGCACCTGCGGCCCGAGGAGATAGAGAACTACGTCCTCTATCAGGTCGGCGCGCTGGCGGCGTTTGCCCGCGCGGCGGGGGCGGAACTCACCCACGTCAAGCCCCACGGCGCGCTCTACAACATGGCCGCGCGCGACCCCGAAACGGCCCGGGCCATTGCCCGGGGCGTCGCCCGGGCAGGGCCGCGCCTGATTCTGGTGGGACTGGCGAACTCGGCCCTCATCCAGGCCGCCGCCGAAGTGGGCCTGCCCTTCGCGCGCGAGGGATTCGCCGACCGGGCCTACGAGCCCGACGGGACTCTGCGCCCCCGCCACCTTCCCGGCTCGGTCCTCACCGACCCGGAAAGGGCCGCCGAACAGGCCGTCCAGATGGCCCGCGAAGGACGGGTCACCGCCAGCAACGGAGAGAGCATCCCGCTGGTCGTGGATACCCTGTGCATCCACGGCGATACCCCCGGCGCGGTGGAGATTGCCCGCGCCGTCCGCCATCATCTGGAGCGCGCGGGCGTGGACGTGATGCCAATGGGGAAATTTTTAGGACGATGACATTCCCCCGCATCCTGCCCGTCGGAGATGCCGCGCTGGTCGTGGAGTTCGGGGACGAGATTCACCCGGACATCCACCGCCGGGTACTGGCCCTGGACCACGCGCTGGCGGCAGACCCCTTCCCCGGCCTGCGGGAGACCGTCCCCACCTACCGGTCGCTGCTGGTCTACTACGACCCCCGACAACTCTCCTGGGACGAGGCCCGGAGGCTGGTCGCCAATGCCCTGGCGCGGAGCACGGACACCCCGATGCCGGAGCCGCGGGAAGTGGAAATCCCCGTCGTCTACGGCGGGGAGTTCGGCCCCGACATCGGCTTTGTGGCCGCGCACACCGGCCTCTCCGAAGAGGAAGTGGTCCGCCTGCACACGAGCGTCACCTACACCGTCTACATGCTGGGGTTCGCTCCGGGATTTGTCTATCTGGGGGGACTGCCGGAGGCACTGGCGACGCCCCGGCTCCCCACCCCGCGCCCGTCGGTGCCGGCGGGGTCCGTGGGCATCGCCGGCCTCCAGACCGGCATCTACGGCCTTTCCACCCCCGGCGGGTGGCGGCTGATCGGACGGACGCCGCTGACGATGCTGGACCTGAACCGCCAGCCCCCCACCCTGCTCCAGCCGGGCGACCGGGTGCGGTTTGTCCGGATTGGCTGACATGTTGGAAGTCCTTGACGGCGGATGGCTGACCACAATCCAGGACCTGGGGCGGCCCGGGTACGAACGGTACGGGATTCCCGTCTCCGGGGCGATGGATTTCTTCGCCCTGCGGGTCGCCAACGGCCTGGTCGGCAATCCCCCCGGCGCGGCCGGGCTGGAAATCACCCTGGTGGGGCCCGTGCTGGCGGCGACCGCGCCCTGCCTGGTCGCCGTCACCGGCGCCGACCTGACCTTTCGGGTGGACGGGCGGGAAATGCCGATGTGGATGTCCGTCTTCGTCCGCCGGGGGTCGGTCATCTCCTTCGGGGGTCGGCGACGGGGGTGCCGGGCCTACCTGGCGGTCGCCGGGGGGATAGAGGTCCCGCCCGTGCTGGGGTCACGGTCCACCTACCTGCCGGGCCGCTTCGGCGGGTGGGAAGGGCGCGCGCTGCGCGCGGGCGACCGTCTGCCCATTGGGCCCGTCTCCGGGCACCTGCCGGAGCGGGCCGGACGGCGGTTCCCGCCCCACCGGCTCCCGGCCTACAGCGACTGCCCGACCGTCCGCGCGGTGCCCGGCCCCCAGGACGACCACTTCCCCCCGGAAGGCCTGGAGACGTTTTTCGGGGCAGAGTACCGCGTCTCCCCCACGTCCGACCGGATGGGCTATCGGCTGGAAGGCCCGCCGGTGGCCCGCCGTCGGGCGGAAATCATCTCGGACGGCGTGCCGCCGGGGGCGGTCCAGGTCCCGCCGGACGGTCAGCCCATTGTGATGATGGCCGACCACCAGACGACGGGTGGCTACCCGAAAATCGCGATGGTCATCACGGCGGACCGGCCCCTGCTGGCCCAGTGTGTGCCGGGCGAAAGCCGTGTCCGGTTTGCGGCGGTGGACGTCGCTGAGGCCCAGCGGCGCTATCGGGAGACGATGGAAATGCTGGAGCGGTCCTGGGAATAGGACACGGATGCACACGGATCATACGGGTTTTCACACCGGAAACAGGACACGGATGCACACGGATGGATACGGATGGACACGGATTTCACTTTATGGGTAAACCCGATATTGACTACACGAAGTTGATGACTACACGAAGAACTCTGGCTTGACAGAATTCCCACACCGCATTATAATAAGCCCGCCCGGTCCAGGAGACCGGGCGATACCTTGTATGGGGGAAGCGAATGGAAATTACGAACACCGAAGCCCGACCCACTTCTATCGCCGAACTTCGTCCCAAAATGCAGTTAGAAGGTGTCGTTCGCAAAGTGGAACTCTACGGCGCCTTCGTAGACATCGGCCTGGAACGGGACGGTTTGATCCACATTTCCCAACTGAGCGATAAGCCCGTCAGCCGGGTCGCCGACGTGGTCCGGGAAGGCCAGAAGGTCACCGTGTGGGTGACGCAGGTGGACCCCCGCCAGGGCCGGGTCGCCCTGACGCTGGTCAAGCCCCCCGACGTGGAGTGGAAAGACCTGGCCGAGGGCCAGACCCACACCGGCCGGGTCGTGCGGGTGGAGCGATACGGACTGTTCGTGGACATCGGGGCCGAACGCCCGGGCCTTCTGCACGTGCGGGAGATGGGGAGATACAACCGCCCGGAGATGTACCGCGTGGGGGATGAAATTGAGGTGCGCATCCTGCAACTAGACCGACGCAAGAAGCGCATAGACCTGACGCTGGCAGAGACGGAGATGCCCCCCGAGGAACGAGAGGAGCCCCTCCCCAGCCCCATAGAACTGGCCTTCCGCCGGGCACTGGAAGAGGCCCAACGAGAGGGGAAATCGCTCCCGGTGGCCACCGGGAAAAACCGCCGAAGGCACCAGGCCGAGCAGGACGAAATTCTGAGCCAGACCCTCCGGCAGATCAGCCGGTAAGGATCACAGCATCAGCGAGTCGGCAGAGCACCGATTCGCTGATGCTGGGGTCCGGGTGACCTAAAACGCCCCCAACTGGCAGCGGACGATGCGGATGCCCAGCGCTTCCGCCGCCGCGGAGACCTCCATTTTGGGGATGCCCAGCATTTCCGCGATGTCCCAGGCCGTCCGGCAGGGCAGACGCCCCTCGCTGAGCCCGTCCTGAATGGCCTGGGCCAGGCCCGGCTCCACCTTCCCGGCGGGCCGGACCACCTTGTGTCGCCCCTCGGCCTTCGGCCCGTAGCCGAAAAGCCCCAACTGGCAGCGGTTCAGCCGGACCCCCATTTCGTCCGCCGTCTGGCCCACGGCCAGCGGCTCCACGCCCAGTTCCTCCGCAACCCGGAAGGCCGCCGCGCAGGGCAGCATCCCCTCCGAATCCAGGTGACGACGGATAGACTCCGCGATGCGCTCGTCCACAGCCCCCTCCCGTCACAGCGTTTCCAGAAACCGCGCGGCCTGGTAGTCAAACTCGCGCGTCTCCAGGGTGACGGACGTCCGGCCCGACTCCGCCGCGCCGACCTGCACCAGGACGTATCCCCCGCCGCCGGTCAGGCGAAGGCAGCAGGCGCCCTGTTCCTCCACCGTCAGGCCCAGGCCAGCAGGGCCGAAGAAGGCCAGTGCCCGCTCCAGCACCTGCTCCGGAGACCGCCGAGTCTCTTTGCCGTACCGGGCCATCTCACACCTCCGCCAGTGCGGCCAGAATCTCCCCGATGTCCGGCACTTCCCGCATCGGGTAGATTTTCTTGAAGCGGATGACGCCCTCCGCGTCCACGATGAAGACGGCCCGCTCGCTGAAGCCGTTCTTCTCCCGGAAGATGCCGTAGGCCCGGGCGACGCCGCCGTGGGGCCAGAAATCCGCCAGCAGGCGGGTCTCCTGAATGTCCAGGGATTCCGCCCAGGCCTTCTTGCAGGGGACGCTATCCACGCTCAGCCCCAGCGCCACCGCGCCCAGCCGCTCCATGTCCTCCCGGTGCTTCTCCAGGTCCTGCATCTGGATCGCACAGACCCGGGTCCAAGCCAGGGGGTGGAAGGAGAGAACGACTTTCTTGCCCCGCAGGGCGCTGAGGGTGACTTCCTGGTCGTTCTGGTCCTTCAGGGTGAAATCGGGGGCCGGGTCCCCCACCCCCAGGGTCACTTCGTCCATTTGGGCTACCTCCCAATTATAAAGTATATTCAGAAGCATCCCCGACGGGCCAGTGGAAGTAAAAAGAACATATTTTTCATTGCGGCGGCTTCGCCGCCGCAATGAAAAATGCGTTTCCCTTTATCCTCGCGGGCGAAAAGGCCAAAACTGTAGCGCGGGCTGTCAGCCTGCGGCTCCAGGCCTGGCCGCCTGCGTTACGCCGGCTCCGCCAGCCGGGAGACCACCTCTATCCCCTGATGGAGCATCTTGTGCACCGGGCAGTGGCGGGAGATCAGCAGTAACTTCTGGCGCTCCTGCGGGGTCAGGTTGCCCTTGAGGATGATGTCCTCAATGATTTGCTCCCGATACTCCTCTATCGCCTCACAGTCCCGGCAGTCCTCGGCGAAGACGCGCTCGTACCAGAGGCGCAGTTCCACCTCCTGCAGGTCCACGCCGTGATTCTGGGCATAGGTGTGCAGGACGATGGCCGTGCAGGTCGCCAGCCCCGTCAGCAGCATCCCGTAGGGGGTCAGGTGGTAGATGTGCTCCACCGGGTACAACTGCGGGTCGTCCGGACGGTGCGGGTCCGGGGCCAGGATTTCGGTCTCAAAGTCGCGGTTCTGGCGGACAACGATTTGCTCGCTCACGGGTCCTCCTGGATGGGGCGCGGGGTCGGGGGGGGGGGGGGGGCCTGGGGCCCCCCCCCCCCCGACGCTCACGCGGCCTGGCTCAGGCGGCGAATCTGCGCCTTCAGCCAGCGGGCGTGCTGCATCTCGTCCTCCATGTTCTGGGTGAGCAGTTCCACCGTCTCGTCGTCGTCCATAATGGCCGCGATCTGGCTGGCGTAGTCCCGGATGGCCTGCTGCTCCTCGGAGAGTTCCAGCCGCAACATCTCCACCGGGTCCGCCTGGGCCGTGGCGGCGCCGACGGCCCGCCCGGTCACCGTTTCCAGACCACCCGGCTCCGCCGGAGTGCCCCCCAGCGCCCGGATGCGGTCCGTCAGGTCGCGGGCATGTCGCTGCTCCACGGCCAGAATGGCCCGGATGCCCTCGCTCAGCGGGTCGTCGGCCAGGGCCCGCGCGTGCGCGGCGTAGATTTCTATCGCGGCCAGTTCCGACCGCAGGTCGTGGTTCAGGGCTTCCAGAATCTCCTCCCGGTTCATTGGGTCACCTCCTCGCTGACCAGCAGGACGGGGATGGGGGAACGGCGCTGGACCCGGGCAGGGATGTTGCCCTGCAGCCAGCGGCTCAGCAGCGACTTCCGCAGGTTGGGCAGGACGATGAGGTCGCAGTGGGCCTGGGCCGCGTACTCCAGAATCGCCTCGTCCTCCGGGCGGGTGCTGAAGAGCACCGCCGTCTGGACCGGAATTCCCCGTTCCCGCATCTCCGCCTCCAGGCGACGGAAGTAGTTCTCCGCCTCCTCCTTGCGCCGGGCGCCTCGTGAGCCCGCCTCCACCTGAATTTGCTGGAAGAAGTATTCGTCCGAGGAGATGATGGGGATGACGTGGATCAGGTGGAGTTCGGCGTTCAGGACAGAGGCCAGGCGGGTCGCATGCCAGAGGTGGGATTCCCCTCCGCCTTCCCGTTCCAGGGGGACCAGGATTCGCTGATACATCGCGCACCTCCGAAGAACGGGCCGGGCATCCGCGGCAGATGCCCGGCCCGTGTTTTACGTCTTCATCGCTTCGGCCCGGCGGGCCAGCAGGTCGTCTATCTCCGCCAGGACCTCCGGCGGCAGGGTCCAATCCGCCGCAGGGGCCGTCTGCTCTATCTGGTCGGGGCGCCGCGCGCCGACGATGGCCGCCGTCACCTCCGGACGGCGCAGGGTCCAGGCGATGGCCAACTGGGAGACGGTCCGGCCGTAGCGGGCGGCGATGGCCTTCAGGCCCTCCACCAGCGTCAGGTTGGCGCTCAGTTCCGGCTCCTGCAGGTGGCCGCTGTACTTCTTGCGCCAGTCGTCATCGGGCAGAGAGGCAACCCACTGGCGGGAGAACTTCTCCGTCAGCACGCCCGAGGCCATAGGACTGTAGACGATGACGCCGATGTTATTGGCCGCGCAGAAGGGGAGAATCTCGGCCTCAATGTCCCGCCGGAGCATGTTGTACGGCGGCTGCAGGGACGCAATGGGGTGGATGAGCTGGATGCGCTTCATCTGCTCCACGCTGAAGTTGGAGACCCCCGCGTAGCGGATTTTCCCCTCCCGGACCAGGTCGGCGATGGTCGCCCAGGCCTCCTCTATGTCCTCGTCGGGGTTGGGCCAGTGAATCTGGTAGAGGTCAATGACGTCCACGCCCAGGCGGCGCAGACTGGCCTCCACTTCCCGGCGGACACTCCAGGCTTTCAGGCGCCCGTAGGGAGTGGTGCTCCCCTCGTCCCAGACCAGGCCGCACTTGGTGGCGATGATGACCTGGTCGCGCCGGCCGCGGATGGCCTTGCCGACAATCTCTTCGGAGTGGCCCAGGCCGTAGACGGCGGCAGTATCTATCCAGTTGATGCCCAGGTCCAGGGCCCGCTGGATGGCGCGGATGGAGTCGGTGTCGTCCTGGGGGCCCCAGCCGTAGGCCCATCCCCCGCCGCCGATGGCCCATGTCCCCAGGCCGACGGTGGTCAGATACAGGTCGGTATAGCCCAGTTTTCGGGTTTGCATCGTTCCTCCTTCTTCGTTTACCACAAAGACACGAAGACACGAAGAATCAAGAATCAAAGAATCAGAGAATCATTTGGTGTCTTCGTGTCTTCGTGGTTACATAAATCGTTCAAACTAAAACGTGAAACGTAAAGCGTAAGGGCGTGTTTATGTCTTCGTGTCTTCGTGGTTACATAAATCGTTCAAACCGCTCCCGTTTGGCCTTGCAGATGGGGCAGACGGCGGGGGGCTGCTCCCGCGCGCAGAGGTAGCCGCAGACCCGGCAGCGCCAGACGGGGAGAGGGAGTTCGGTGACGGAGACGGCAGGAGTGCGGGGCGCGCGCTCCTGGGGCCGCTGGCCCTCCGGCGGACGGCGTTCGGGGATAGACTGCAGGGGGCGCTCCCCGCGCAGGACCTCCTCGGAGACGTAGAGGCCACAGTAGCAGGCCCCCCACTCTAACAGGTCGGCGTCCCGGTAGTCGCAGGGGCAGATGATGTCCAGGTCCTTCTCCTTGTCCCCCGTCGCCAGGCGGCAGGGACAGGCCCAGTAGCCGTAGCGGGCCTCGTTGATCAGCAGGCTCTCCACCAGCCCCAGGGTGAACTCCCGGTCGGGGTTCAGGTGGTAGCCGCCCGCTTCCGCTTCCTCGTACAGTTTCTGGTAAAGAGCCTCCACTTTTTCGCGCGGAATCTCGCTCATAGCCCCAGGGCCTCCTGTATCTCCTCCGGTCGGTAGCCGATGATGCAGCGGCGGTTGTCTATGACCAGGGTGGGGAAGGAGACGGACGGGTTCCAACGGCGCACCTGCTCCACCACCGCCTCCCGCTCCGCGCCCTGCAGCAGGTCCACGTAGACGACCTCAAAGGCCACGTCGTTGCTCTCCAGGAACTGACGGGTACGCCTGCACCAGATGCAGGTGGAGAGGCCGTAAAAGAGGACGTGATGCTGGTTACGGGAACCCGACACGGTTTCGCGGGCTTGCATTTTCCCTCCTATTTCCGGGCGATTTGCGGGTCAATGTTGCCGGGGCCGCCGCATTCCGGGGTGTAGCAGGTGGCGTCCACGAAGATGCATTTCTGGCCGCAACTGGGGCAAACCTCCGGCGGTTGCGCGGCCTGCAGGGTGTAGCCGCAGTTAGAGCACTTCCACCAGTTCTTGGGTTCGTCCATGGTTCTCCTTTCAGGATGCAGGATGCAAGATGCAGGATTAGATGAACAGGGTGATCTGGGAGCCGCGGGCTTCCTGAATGTAGGTGCCGACGGCGCCGTAGGCGTCAATCCAGTCCTCCCGGAGGTCCTCCCTGCGGATGCCCATAATTTCCATAGTCATCTCGCAGGCGATGACCTTGCCGCCCAGTTCTTTGAAATCCCGCATCAGCCGCTCCAGGGTGGCGACGTTGGCCTTCTTCATCCGCTGCTTCACCATCCACTTCCCCAGGCCCAGGAAGTGCATCTTGGAGAGGGGCCCTTTCTCCAGGCCGCTCTTCTTGAGCCGCTGGAGCCCCCAGAAGGTGAAGTAGATGGACGCCTCCATGCCCATGGCCAGCGCGCCGGAGCCGATGATCAGCGCACTGTACACCTTGTCCATATCCCCACTGTGCAGGATAATGGTGACCCGTTCGGGCCGCTGCGGTTCTGCGCTCATGGTTCCTCCTCCGGCGGCCTCATTCGCAGCAACAGCAGGACCCGGAGGGGGCCGAGGGGGGCTCGCCGATTCCCAACAGCGCGGTCAGACGGTCCCGGTTAAACCCCACCACGACCTCTTCACCCACCCGCACCACCGGGGTGGTCATGACCCCCAGTTCCTCCAGTTCCTGCAGGGCCGCCGCGTCCTCCATAACATCCCGTTCCACGTAGGGAATGCCGTGTTCGGAAAGGAACCCTTTCACCCGGTCGCAGAAGAGTCAACCCTTCTGGGTGTAGAGAACGACCTCCTGTTCTGGCATGGCACCCCCTATCGGCGAATCCGGATGGTCCAATCGGTGTCGGTTCCCTCCACGCTGAGAAGTTCCAGCCCCAGCGCCCGCACTGCCATGGGGATTTCCTCCCGCGAGGCGGGATGGGTCCCGACGACTACGATGACGTCTCCCGGTTGGGCCTGGCGGATGGCCTTGCGGGTCTCCACCAGGGGCACCGGGCAGGTCTCTCCCCGGCAGTCCACCAGAATCTCAGCCATAGTGTCCTCCCTGAATATGGCTACCACAAAGACACGAAGACACAAAGTTTTTTAAACTTTTCTTTGTGTCCTGGTGTCTTCGTGTTTACAGTCTTTACCCGGCGAACTCCACGATGACCTGCTTCACGTCCCAGCGGTGGCCCAGTTTCTCCTCAATGTCTTCCTTCATCACGGGGGCGAACTGGTGGTCGGGCGGCAAGTCCAGCACCACCCGGACCACGCCGTCCTGGACCTCAATCTCCTTGACCAGTTTGGTCCGGACGATGTCCAGGCCGACGACGGGGTTCATGACGTGCTTCAGGCGCTTGCGGACGAACTCCACAGTGGTGGGTTCCTGCTCGGTGACCAGGCCGTGCCGCTCCTCGTAGTTCTGAATCGCCGCCCGCAGGCCGTCCACAGCCAGGACGGAGCAGTGGACCTTCACCGGTGGGAGCCCGCCCAGGGCCTGGGATGCCTCCTCCCAGGTGATTTTCTTCGCCTCCTCCAGGGTCTTCCCCTTCGCCAGTTCGGTGATGATGGAGCCGGTGGCGATGTTGGACGCGCAGCCGTAGGACTCAAACTTGATGTCGGTGATGACGTGGGTTTCCGGGTCCACCTTCAAGTAGACGGCGACCATATCGCCGCAGGCGGGGCTCCCCTCCACCGCTTTGGCATCGGGGTCGTCTATTCGCCCCACGTTGCGGGGGTTGCGGAAGTGTTCCATGACAATTTCACTGTACGGTAGTGGCATAGTTCCCTCCGGGAAACGTAAAACGTGAAACGTAAAACGTGAAACGTAAAACGTGAAACGTAAAACGTGAAACGTGAAGCGTGAAACGTGATGCGTATTCCGTGCGACCTGCGACTTGCGACCTGCGACCTGCGATTTGCGACTTGCGATTTGCGACTTGCGACTTGCGACTTGCGACCTGCGACCTGCGACTTGCGACCTGCGACCTGCGACTTGCGACTTGCGACCTGCGACTTGCGACTTGCGACCTGCGACTTGCGACTTGCGACCTGCGACTTGCGACTTGCGACTTGCGACTTGCAACCTGCGACCTGCGACTTGCGACCTGCGACCTGCGACTTGCGACTTGCGACTTGCGACCTGCGACCTGCGACCTGCGACTTGCGACTTGCGACCTGCTCCCCCGCTCCTCTGCTCCTCTGCTCCTCTGCTCCTCTGCTCCCCCGCTCCCCTGCCCCCCCGCTCCCCTGCTCCCTGTCACTCCTTCCCCAGCGGGCTGATGCGGCGCAGTTCCCGAACGACCTCGGCCACGGCCTCCACGACCCGGTCCACGTCCTCTTCTTTGTTGTAGCGGCCGAAGGTGAAGCGGACGGAGCCGTGGGCCCGTTCGTGGTCGCCGCCGATGCCCAGGATGACGTGGCTGGCCTCCAGGGAACGGCTGAAGCAGGCGGAGCCCGTGCTGACGGCAAAGCCCCGCATGTCCAGGTGCAGCAGCAGCGACTCCCCCTCCACAAACCGGAAGGAGACGTTGGCATTGTGCGGCAGCCGGTGGACGGGATGGCCGTTCAGCCGGGTGTGCGGGATTTCGTTGAGGAGTCGCTCCAGCAGGCGGTCCCGCATCCGCTGCAGGCGGGCCGTCTCCTCGGGGGTGACCAGTTCCACCGCTTTGGCGAACCCCACCGCGCCGGGGATGTTCTCCACGCCGGGGCGCAGGTCAAACTCCTGAAAGCCACCGTCCAGGATTTTCTTGATGGGCGTCCCCTTGCGGATGTAGAGGCCGCCGATGCCCCTGGGGCCGTGGATGGTGTGCGCGGAGACGGTGACCAGGTCCACCGGAATCTCCCGGACGTCCAGCGGCACGCGGGTGAAGGCATGGGTGGCATCGGTATGGAAGAGGACACCCTTTTCCCGGCAGATTTCGGCAATGGTGCGGATGTCCTGGAGCGTGCCAATCTCCTGGTTGGCGGTCTGTATGGAGACCAGAATGGTCTCCGGCGTGAGAGACTCCCGCAGGTGGTCCAGGTCCACCCGTCCGGTCTCGTCCACGCGGACGTAGGTGGCCCGGAAGCCCTGTCGCTCCAGCGCGCGGACGGAGTGGAGGACGGGGAAGTCCTCAATGGGGGTGGTGACGATATGGCGGCCCTTCTTCTCTCCCAGCGCCAGCGCGACGCCCTTGATAGCCAGGTTGCTGGATTCGGTGTCGCCGGAAGTGAAGATGAATTCGTCGGGGCTGGCACCCAGGGCGGCGGCGATGCGGATGCGGGCGTTATCCAGCGCTTCGCGGGCGTCCAGGCCGATGGAGTAGCCAAACTGGGAGGTCGCCACGGCGTAGACGTCAAAGAAATACGGCTTCATCGCCTCCAGGACCCGCTCGTCCAGGCGGGTAGCGGCGGCGTTATCCAGGTAGACCAGATTCTCGTACACGGCCCCTCCTCACTGAGACAGTCTATGCTTATTATATCACAGTTGAGGCATAAAGTCAATGGGTGTCTATTAAATTTGTGTTAGAAATGGGGGGACGATTCCGCCTTCAGCGCACTCCGGTCAGGCGGCGGTAGAGGTCGGGGAAGGTAGCGGGGTCGGTGTCGGCTGTGGGGGCATCGTAGGCCACCCGGCCCCGGGAGAGGACGACGACCCGGTTCCCCACCGCCAGCCCGCGCTCCAGGTCGTGGGTGGTCAGGAGGATGGTACATCCTTCGCCCGCCAGTTCGCTCAGGAGAGCACTCAGCGCATCGGTTGCATGAGGGTCCAGGCCGGTGTACGGCTCGTCCAGCAGGAGGATGGACGGGCGATGGAGGACGGCGCGCGCCACGGCCAGCCGTTGCTGCATCCCCCGGGAGAAGGTTCGCACCAGGTCGTGGCGGCGGTCGGCGAGGCCCACCCGTTCCAGAAGTTCGTCAATGCGGGCCGACGCGTCGGAGAGGCCGTAGAGGCGAGCGTAGAAGCGCAGGTTCTGCTCGGCGGTCAGGTCGTCGTAGAGGAGCGTCCGATGGGAGAGGAAGCCGATGTGGCGGCGGACTTCCGGCCCCGCCTGGGCCGGGTCCAGTCCGGCGATGCGGACGGTGCCGGAGGTGGGGCGGATGAGGGTCGCCAGAATCCGCAGCAGGGTGGTCTTGCCGGCTCCGTTGGGCCCCACCAGCGTGACAAACTCCCCCGCGCCGATGGAAAGGGTCACCCCCGCCAGGGCGGTGTGGGGGCCGAAGGATTTGGTGAGGCGATCCACTTCCACACAGTTCATGACCGGAACTCACCGGGAATCATGCTCCGAGAGGTTGGACCTGGAGTCCGGGGATGGGGAAATGTCGGGGATTTGTGGTCAGACAGTCACCCACCCTGTTCTCTCCCCTCTGTAGCTTCCCAAAGACGGCCTCCCCAGGCTGAGCGAAGGGAGCGGACATACCGGTCTACGTCCTCCACCGTCCGCAAATCGGGGTGGCCTTCGTCCGTCCACGCGGGTCGGTTCCGCAGGTCCTCCAGGATTTTCCGCCGTTTGATCCGCCCCAGTTCCTTTTCGGCCGCCTGGACGACAAAGCGGTTCCGCTCCCGGCGGGGGACGTAGCGACGCATCTCCTCCAGCAGGGAGGTAGGGAAAGTCACACTGATCCGTTGTAGGACAACTGCGAGCAGTTGTCCTACAAACAGCGATCGGTCCTTCCGCCACCATAGACGGTTCCGGGTGAGTGGATGGGGGCAGTCGTCGTTCACCCCGCTCCCATGCGGTTCCGTGCCTCCCGCTTCAGCGCTTCCCGCCGCCGACGGTACTCCTCTTCCTCCACCTGCCCGGCCTGATAGTCGGCGTCCAGGGCAGCGATGGCTTCTATCTGCGGGCGGATGGCCGCCGGGACGGGGCCTGGAGCCGGCGGACGCCAGAGGACCCAGGCCGCCACCACCGCTACCCCCAACGCTACCAGCCCCACCACGATTTCCGTAGTGGGGTTCCGGACCGGCGCCGATGGGGTCGCCCCCGCCGTCGGCGAGGATCCGGTCCGCACGCGGAACTGGATGGGATGGCCCGCGTCCAGAGGGCCCGCGGTGTAGACCTGGATGGGTCCCATAGTGGTGTCCATAACTCCGCCAGAGGTGAGCCTGTCGCCTTCTGCGACGAGGTCGCCGCCCGTGACCATGACCGCCAGCGAGGCCACCTGCACCGGGAACGTCCGCTCCACGGTCATTCCCTCCGCGAAGGGGAGGGTGTACTGGAAGACGATTTCCAGCGGGGCCGTGCCGGGCGGGATGGGCTCCGTGTCGGCGAACCCGCCCGCCACCGCCACCCAGCGCTCCCCCTGAGGTTCCACGACGGTCAGGTCGGCGGCATCGGGCGGGAAGGTGAAGGCCAGCGTGAGCCGTCGGCCCGTCTGCGGGTCCTCCCGGCCGATGTAGGTCTGATCGCCAGTGTTGCTGACCAGATAGAACTCGCGGACCACCAGGCGGTCCTCCGCCCGCTGCAGGAAAAGGTGCAGTTGGGTGACGACAATCTGCGACGGGTCCTCCGTCGTGTTGCCTCCCTGAGGCGCAGGGACCCAGGCAATCAGGAAGGGAAGGAGCAAAAGCAAGGCGATGAATCTCTTCATAATCTGTACTCTCTGGGAAAATGGGTGTAGCCTGTAAAAACCACGAAGGGCACGAAGGTTACACGAAGGACACGAAGTTTTTTTCCTCCCGTTGCGTCCTTCGTGAGTCCTTTGTGACCTTTGTGGTAAAATCTCTGCGGCGACCCCGCGCTACGGTCGCGGGAGTGGCGCGCCGCAGCGGGCACAGAAGCGGTCCTCGGGCCCCACGCGCCGCCCACAGCGGGGGCAGAAGTTCACCTCGTCCGCCGGACGCCACTCCGCTGCGCCGGGGGGCCCACCACCCGCCGCGCGGGTCCGGGCAACCCAGTACTCTATCGCCCGGTCGGGGTCGGCGGCGCGGCGGAAGGGCCGGGCCAGCCATGCCCCGACAACCAGGGCCAGCGCCAATCCGATCAACAGGGAACCAGGACTCATCCGACACCTCATTGGAAGTTGCCACGAATTGCACGAATTTGCACGAATTAGTAATCACCTACCACAAGGCACAAAGTGCGCACAAAGGACACAAAGGGGTAATAAAATCCTTTGTGCCCTTTTTGGAGCCTTCGTGTCCTTCGTGGTTTTTATAGAACGGCTCGCCGGTAGGTAGTTACGAATGAAAAAATTCGTGTCAATTCGTGAAATTCGTGGCAAACTCTACCGGACCCCCAGCCCTGCCAGGTCGGCCCGCAACTGGTCCGCCGTCACCGGGCCGATGTAGAAGCGGACCACCCGGCCCTCTCCGTCCAGGATGAAGGTCTCCGGGACGCCGGTGATGCCGTAGAGTTCGGCAACCTGGCCCGTGGGGTCCAGGCCGACGGGATACGTGATCCCGTGCCCACTCAGAAAGTCCCGCACCGCCGCCTCCTCGTCCTTGTAAGCGATGCCCACAAAGGTCACCCCTTTCTCCCCGTATTCCTCCCAGACGGCCTGCAGGTCGGGGGCCTCCTCCTCGCACGGCGGGCACCACGAGGCCCAGAAGTTGAGGGCCACAACCTTCCCGCGCTGGTCGGAGAGGGAGAACGGGGAGCCGTCCAGCAGGGTCAGGGTGAAGTCGGGGGCGACCTGACCGGGGAGGGGACGGCCGGAGGGCTGGGAGGTCGCGCCGTGCCCCGGCCCCCACATCGCCACGCCCGCCGCGACCAGCACCACCAGCCCCGTTACCAGCGCCACGGTGTTCCCAATAGCCCGGCGGCGGGCCTGGGGAACCGGAAGCCGCACCCCGGCGGTGGACGGCCAGAAGGCGACCGCGCCGCCCGCCAGGAACACCAGTCCTCCCAGCCAGAGGAAGGACGCCAGGGGGTTGACGAAGACTTTGAACGTCGCCGTTGCCCCGTCGGCCGACCACCCGGTCAGGACGACGTAGAGGTCCTCCCGCAGGCCGGCCCGCAGCGCGGGCGTCGTCACCGTCTGGTCAAAGTTGGCGTACCGCTCCAGCCGGGGGGTGAGGGTCACCCAGTACGCGTCGCCCCGGTAGACGGAGAGGACCGCCCAGGTCGCCAGACGGTCGCTGAAGAGGTCCTGGCGGAGTTCCTCAAAGACCAGGGTGTAGCGGCCCACCTGAGCCGGCTCCCCGGCGGTCAAACTCAGGTTCCGCTCCAGCGGGTACATCCGGGTGCCGATGACCCCGACCAGGAGCAGGGCAATGCCCAGGTGGACGATGTAGCCCCCGTAGCGGCGCCGGTTCCGGTCCACCAGGACCGCCAGAGCCACCAGGGGGTTCTCCCCCTCCCGACGGCTACGGGCCAGTACGTCCCGCGCGATCTCGGTCAGCGCGGTGCCCAGGGCCATGCCCACCAGGGCGAAGCCCAGAAGGGAGAGGGGACGGGTGAATCCGGAGAGGGCCGCCAGTCCGGCGACGGCGGCGCCGCCGACCAGCCCCGGGACGGCCCGGCGGGCCTCCAACTTCTGCCTCCCGGCGACCGGACAGAGGGCCAGGACGAGGGTCAGGGCGGCGAACTGGGGCGCCGTCACCCGGTCAAACCATTCCGGAGTGGCCTCAAAGCGGCGACCCGTCAGCGCCTCCGTCAGGGTGGGCAGGACGCTCCCCACCAGGACCGACCCGGTGATGACCAGGAAGAGAAGGATGGCCAGGGTGAAGAGTCCCTCGCGGGAGAGGAGGCTCTCCGATGGACGGCGCTCCTCCAGCAGACGCCGTCGGCGGAGGATGAGGGCCAGGGAACCGACCAGCGTCAGGCCGATGGCGGTCAGGAAGTACGGCCCCAGGTTGGAGCGGGCGAAGGCGTGGACCGACTGAATCATCCCGCTGCGGGTGGTGAAGGTGCCGAAGAGGACCAGGGCGAAGGAGAAGGAGATCAGCAGGAGGTTCCAGATGCGGAAGCCCCGCCGCTCCTCCTGCATGGCGGCGCCGTGGAGGAGGGCGGTGGCAGTGAGCCAGGGCATCAGACCGGCGTTCTCCACGGGGTCCCAGCCCCAGTAGCCGCCCCAGCCCAGGACGTCGTAGGCCCAGCGCGCGCCCAACAGGAGCCCCAGTCCCAGGAAGAGCCAGGCGGCCAGGGTCCAGCGGCGGACGGCCCGGGTCCAGTTCTCCACCTCCCCCGCGATCAGCGCGGCCATCGCGAAGGCGAAGGGGACGGCCAGGCCCACGTACCCCAGGTAGAGGGCCGGGGGATGGAAAATCATCCCCGGATGGCGCAGGAGCGGGTTCAGGCCCAGCCCGTCGGCGGGGACGGTCGCGGCGGGGGCGAAGGGGTTGCTCAGGAAGAGAGTGACGCCGGTGAAGAAGGCGGTGATGAGGTTGAGGAGGAGGGCCGCCAGGGCCCTCACCCCCACCCCCCTGCCCCCCTCCCCCTCTCCCGCTCTGCGGGAGAGGGGGAGGGGGAAGCCGCCGGAGGCGGCGGGGGAGGGGGTGAGGGCCAGCGCGGCAAACAGCGCCTGCAGGAACGACCAGAGGAGCAGGGAGCCCTCCTGCCCACCCCAGACGGCGGAGGCCTTCAGGTAGAAGGGCAGGGCGCGGCTGGAGTGCTCAGCCACGTAGCGAATCTCAAAGCGGTCGGTCAGGAAGGCCGCCAGGAGCAGGAGGAAAGCCAGGCCCAGGAGCGCCGCGACGGAGAGAATCCCGTTGCGGGCGCTCTCGGCCCAGCGGGGGTCGTTCCGGCGGAGGGAGAGAAGGGCGGCGACGGCCGCGTAGAGGGCCGTCGCCAGCGCCAGCCCCAGGATCAGCGAGCCCACCCCGGCCAGCATCACTGGCCTCCCGCCTGCTCCGGCACCGCTTCCTGGTAGCGGGTGGGGCACTTCAGGAGCACCTCATCGGCGTAGAAGCGCCCGTCCTCCCCCAGGTGGCCCCGAATAATGGCCTGGCTCTCGTGCTTCAGCAGGTCCGGCTTCACGTTGTTGTAGACGACCTCCAGCCGGGGCGCGTCCGGGTCGTTGACGGCGGCGTGGAGGACGGCCGCCAGCCCGCCCGCGCGCTCCACTTCCTTTGGGTCAGCGGGGACCTGAACGATGGTGAACGTCACCCGGGGGATGGTGGGGTCGTAGACGATGGAATCGCCCAGCACCGCCCCGGAGACGGTCAGGTTGCGGCCAATAGCCCGGTCGCCCATGGCCCGCAGTTCCTCAATGGTGAGGAAGTAGTGGGCCGTGCTCCCGGTATTGGTGACAATCAGGTAGACGACGGCCGCCAGGATCAGCAATCCGGCGAAGATGAATTTTCCTTTGCCTGCCATAGGTTGCTCCAGGTTGGGTCAGAGTGCTGGGGATAATTGTAACAGAAAGGGGGGAAAGAGTCAAATGGGTGAAGCGTGAAACGCAAAACGCAAAACGTAAAACGTGAAACGTGAAACGTGAAACGTGAAACGTGGGTCAGGGGAGGGAGACAGGGATGGGAGTGGCGATGCGGATTTCGGTCAGGGAGACGTCGCAGCGGAAGGCGTGGACTTCCACGCCGGCGCGAGCGGCCTCCGCCAGCGCGGCCGCAAAAGCGGGGTCGGCCTGGACGTGAGGCGCAAAGACCTCCGCATCGGGCCGCTGGACGACGAAGACGACGGCCGCCCTTTCCCCCTTCGCCGCCTGGACGGTCAACTGGCGCAGGTGTCGCTGCCCCCGCAGGGTCGGCGCGTCCGGAAAGAGGGCCACCCCACCCTCCACCAGCGTGACCGATTTGGTCTCCACCCACAGAGGGCCCTGCGGGCCGTCCAGACGGAAATCCAGGCGGCTCTCGCCACAGCGCACTTCCCGCTCCAGCCGCGTGAATCCGGAGAAGGGGGGTATCCGCCCCGCCTCCACCGCCTCAGCGAAGAGCGGTCCAGGCAGACGGGCATCCACGGAGACCAGTACCCCGGCGTATTCCACCAGCAGGAGGTCCAGCGGGGTGCGGCGACGGGGTTCGGGATGGGGGACCAGATGGCAGGGCCGCCCCGGGGTCAGCAATTCCGTCAGGCGGCCCGAATTGGGCAGGTGGGCCGGGAGGGGATGTCCGTCCACCTCCACCCGGACGCGGAACCGGTTTTCCCGCGCCAGGAAACAGCCCTGAAGGGTCGGCGGGAGTTTCATTTTCAGAAATAACCACAAAGACACGAAGACACAAAGTTAATTGTTAATTTTTAATTATTAATTACCATTTGTGTCTTTGCGTCTTCGTGGTAAATTTCATAACACGGTGCCCAGGGTCAGGGAGACGAAGGCGCCCAGCATGTAGAGGCTGGCGAATTTGAAGAGCACCCAGTTCAGCCGCTCCGTCGGGCGGACCAGTACGGCAACGCTGAGGCCGGTCAGGCCAGCGCCGAGAACCGCCAGGACGGCCAGGGCCGCCGGATGGATGCGGAGCAGCCACCCGGCCGTCCCCAGGACCGCCACGTCCAGCAGCGTTGCGAGGGCGATCACCCGCCGGGTCGCCTCCGGCCCATACACGTTCGGCCAGACGGGGACGCCCGCCAGGTGGTACTCGCGGGCGTAGTGGGTGGCCAGGGTCAGGATGTGGGCCGGAATCCAGAGGAGCACCCCGGCGGCCAGGAGAATCCCCACCAGGTCCACCCGCCCCAGGGCCAGCGCCCGCCCGGCCAGCGCGGGCATGCCGCCGGAGATGCCGCCGAAGAGGATGGATAGGGGCGTCCGGCGCTTGAGCCAGAGAGTGTACACCCCCAGGTCTATGGCGAACCCCAGGGTGACGATGAGCCCGAAGAGGGGCGCCAGGGCCCATGCCAGCGCCAGCCCGGGGACGGAGAGGGCCAGGCCGAAGAGGACGGCGGCGCGCACGCTCATGCGCCCGGCGGGGAGCGGGCGGTGGGTGGTGCGGCCCATGCGGGCGTCAATGTCCCGGTCCAGCACCATGTTCAGCGCGGTGCATCCGGCGATGGCGCCGGTCAGGGCCAGCGCGGCCGCCAGGAGTTCCCCCCAGGCAACGGCGCCGGGCCGGCTCAGCGCGTAGGCACAGACGCCGGTCACCAGCAGGAGGAGCGTCTGCAGCGGTTTGGTCAGGGCCAGGAAGGCGCGGGCCGTCTGGGCCCGCTGGGGGGCCGGGGTGAGCGGCCGGGCCCGAGTTTCAGCGATCAGGTTCCCGTTGGGTTGCGGTGGAGTCAGCATCTCAACTTTTGACCTCCTCAAGAGGGAACCAACCCTGGGCTTACGGGGATGAAGGGTTTTGGTTTTGCGGCGGGCGGCTTCGCCGCCCGCCGCAAAACCCTTTCCTCTGTTTCTCCAGATTATGCCCCAGAACCGGATGAATGTCAACCCGAATTAAGGTTGTAGGACAACTGCAAGCAGTTGTCCTACAAAGCGGCAAAGTCCGGCAAGATTGGGAAACCTCTGCGGAAGAAGTGCGCGATGGCCTGGCGCAGGAAGTCCTCGTCCAGCGTCCCCAGGGGCGAGGGGGTCTCCAGGATGCGGCGGGGGATGCGCAGGCGGACCGGGTCAAACCCCTCCCGGACTTTGAAGGCATGCTTGCGGGCCAGCGTCTCCGCACCGAGGCGGGCCAGGTCGTCGGCGGAGCGGTCTATGCCCGCCGCCGCCAGGGCCCGCTGGACCACCTCCGGGGTGTAGACGCCCCGGGCGAAGAAGCAGACGACCAGGCTGGCCAGCACCTGTCGCCAGCGCTCCTCCTCCAGCAGCGCCTCCGCCACTCCCTCCGGCGTCAGCGTCTCCCCCTTCGCCGCCGCGCGCTGGTCCAGACTGTATCCGGCGCTATCCAGGTGGCTGTGCCGGGCACCGGTCAGGTAGGTCAGGTGACCGGCGGGGCCGGTGTGGTAGCCGGGCATCTCGTTGCCGCCGAAGGCCAGGGCGAAGTCGGCGCCGCCGTAGACCGACGCGGCGTACTCCACCCCCCGCCCCAGGGCCCGGTAGAAGTCGTTGGGCGGGTCCACGATGCGCCGGATGGCCCCGACGTACGTCTCCCAGTCCCCCCAGGCCAGGGCCAGCCCGTCCGTCTCCTGCCGGGAGATCAGCCCCCGCTCCAGCGCCTCCGTCGCCCAGGCCAGGGTGACGCCCGTGCTCATCACGTCCAGCCCCACCGTCTCCGTCTCGTCCATCACCTGCAGCATCCCGGCGACGTCGGCGATGCCCAGCATAGAGCCCACCGCATAAATGGGCTCGTGGTCGTACCCCAGCATGACCGTCTTGTAGAAGTACGGGTCGTTGGGGTAGGGGAGGCGAAGCGCGGCCAGGTGGATGCAGGCAACGGGGCAGTGGGCGCAGGCGACCCGGCGGCCCAGATAGTTCCGGGCCAGGTTCTCCCCGGAGATGGCCTCCGCCCCCTCAAACCGGCCTGACTGGAGGTTGCGGGTGGGCAGCGCACCGATGGCGTCCAGCGGGAGGACGTTCATCGCAGTGCCCAGTTCGTGGTACTTCTGCATCAGGGGGGATTCGGTCGCGGCCCGGAAGATGGCGTCGTAGGTCTCCCGGTAGGCCTTCCGGTCGGCGACGGGGAGGGAGCGCCGCCCGGCGATGACCAGCGCCTTCAGTCTCTTGCTCCCGAAGACGGCGCCCAGTCCCAACCGCCCGAAGTGGCGGTAGGTCTCGGTGACCACGCAGGCGTAGGTGATGCCCCGCTCCCCGGCCCGTCCGATGCGCATGATGGTGCGCGTCCCCGCCCCGCGCTCCCGTTCCCGGATGACCCGCCCGACGGTCGCACTGGAGCGCAGTCCCCAGAGGGCCGACGCGTCCCGGAAATAGACCTCGTCGCCGTCTATGACGAGGTAGACGGGGGTGGGGCTGGCGCCCCGGAGGACGACCGCGCCGTACCCGGCCATGCGGAGGGCAACGGCGGAGCGGCCCCCGGCGTGGCTCTCCCCCAGGTTGCCGGTGTGGGGGGACTTGAACATCGCCACGGTCTTGGAGGCCATGGGGAAGAGGCCCACCAGCGGGCCGACGGCGAAGATGATGGGGTTCTCGGGCCCCAGGGGGTCGGTGCCAGGCGGGCACTCCTCCTCCAACAGGCGGATGGCCACTCCCGCGCCGCCCAGGCCGTCCTCAAAGAGGTCGGGCCGGTCCGCCACCCAGAACCGGCGGCGGGAAAGGTCCACGTAGAGCACTCGTCGGAGAGGGTCGTTGGGGAGCATGGGGGCCTCCTGCCCTCACCCCTCCCCGGCCACAAGCAGCGGGGGTGGGGTGAGGTCTTCCAGCGCCAGGACGTCGTAGGGGCAGTAGCGGGCGCAGTAGCCGCAGTAGACGCAGATTTGGGGTTTATTCTGGCTGGCGTCCCAGAAGACCGCGCCGAAGGGGCAGGCGGCGGCGCAGTTGCCGCAGCCGATGCAGAGTTCGGCCCGCAGGCGGACGCCGCCCGGGGGCCGGAGGACCAGGGCGTCGGTGGGGCAGACCCGCGCGCAGGGTGGGTCGGGGCATGCCCGGCAGACCACGACGACGAAGCCGCGCCGGATGCCTCCGGCGGAGCGGACGCCGATGCAGGCGCCCGCCAGCCCGCCCTCTCCCAGCCGCCGCGCGCAGGCGAACATGCAGGACTGACAGCCGACACAGCGGTCTACATCTATCACCGAGAGGCGTTGGGGCATGGGTCCTCCAGAGGGCCGGTGGCGCAGGCTGACAGCCATGGCGCAGGCTGTCAGCCTGCGCCACGACAGCCTGCGCCACTGCTACCGGACTGCGCGAGTTGTTCGTGGCTTACTGCAGCGAACTCTCCTGATCTTCTCCCGCCTGCCTATCTTCAGAGAATGTGTCCTGGTCCTTCATCGGAATAGAGAGCACAGAAAGCCGGTACTCGTCCTGCGTCTCATAGACCTCAAAATCTACAATCCAGTACCGGTACTGGGGGTAGAGGGTCTCCTTGCGCCGGATCATCGTATCCACCATTTGCCGAATCTCTTTATCCCGAATCTTTTTGGGGATCGGCAGTGTGCTGAGGGCTTGTTCCACGAACTGGGTCCGGTCCGGCTCGGAGAGATGTGCAGCGTTCCAGGCGATCGTCCCGAGAACGACCAGGTTGTGAAAGGCAGTGAGCGTATCCGCCATATCGCAATAGGGACGCATCACTTCTATCACCATAGCGGACACTTTGACGGGCGGCGTAATGAACTGGACCTTCGGTCTCCAAAGAGGACTCTGGCGAAATCGTTCCAGGAGGACCTGAGGGAGTTCATCATTCCGCCGAACCGCGAGGGAGCGTTTGCGAGCACGTTTTTTTCCGGGCATCTGGCCTCCAGTCTATGCAGCGATACCCCTGGCACGGTTACGGGCACCACCCCTTCCAGAAACTGTCGCAATCCCGGGGGTCCAGGAAGGGGCCGTTATCCCGGATGGCGACAACGATCTCGGTGCCCCAGGCCCGCCCGATGGGCTGGCCGCCCCGCACGGCGGGGAGGTAATCTCGCCCTGCCTCGTGATTCTGCTGGTACCGGGACAGCAACGTCGGCTCCACGCAGATGCCCGCAATGTGGACAGTATAGCCAGGATACACGTCGTCCTCCCGGGCATACCGGAGGGTGATCTCCGACTGGGAAGCGTAGAGGACCAGCGCGTCGCATCCCCCGTCGCCACAATCTGTCCCGATGACATAACTGCTATCGGGCACCCGGACGATGGCCTTCGGCGTCGTCTGAATGCCGATGACCGAGACCGGGGGATCCGTCCACGGAGTCGGAATGGGCCGATGGTTGTCCCAATCCCAGCCGTTGGCCTGATAGGTGTTGAGAATGGTCAGGGTCCAGGGGCTGGCAAACAGGGTGGTGAACTGGGGCGGAGTGTTAGGGTCATTGGACGAACCGTAGTATACCAGCCCCTTCGCCTGGTTCACCGGGTTGTACCCCAGGAGCAGAATCCGGTAGTCCGGGTTGTTCTCCGGTGGGGGCTTCTGTGGGTCATACCGGTCCACCACCGAGAGGGAAAGGTAATTCACCCCCGGGATGGGCTCGCAGGCATTGGGGGCTTTGTGGACCAGGGGAAGATAGACGAAGTAGTCCATATCGCCCTGGGAAGTGACAGCGGGACGGTATTCCTCCGCGACGGCTGGCCCGGTGGCCTTCCCAATGGCGATGAGCAAAAAGAGAACGACCACCAGGTACAGGAAACGGGTAAAGTAGCGCATATCACCTCCCGGCCTACTGCCCCTGCGCCGACAGGACGGGGTCGGGCTCCTCAAACACAAGGCTCCTCTTGCTGGGTCCGGTGTAACCACATTCTCCCGCGCGGGGCGAGTTGACCAGAGGGAGGAATGCCTCCTCCCAGTCCTCGCTTTCTTCCGCGTGCTCCTGGCAATACAGTTCCCCCTCATAAACGTTGATCCACTTCGCCGGCGCGCCGCACTGGCTGCACGGGTAAACGGGGGCGTAGTTGCGGGCCAGCAGGCGCACGTTCCCCCGGGGATGCGGTCCCTCCCGTTCGCCCACCACCTCCAACTTCAGGTGGGTCGTGGTACCAAAATCGTATTCGTGGTAGAACGTTTGTCCCACCTTAAGGACGCTCTCCAGAGTGGTCTCCTTCATTGGGCGCGTCCGTCTGGAACGGCCAAAAAGGTCCGCCCACATACTGTCCACCATACCCGTATCCAGTTCGTAACGGACGTTGCCGATGTCAAACGCGCTCAGGTGGCCGCAGCACTCCAGCCAGATGCTCCGCAGGAACCCGTCCAGGTCAGCAAGGGTAGCACGGCTCGGCATCTCCAGGTAGAGCCAGTACCCGGGGTCATGCCTCCCCTCGGCCCGAATGATGAACAGGCGCTCTTTTCGCTTCGCCTCCGGTTCGTGGGCCGGCAGACACTTCTCCAGGTGGCGCGCCATCCCATTTTTGGCCACCCGTTCGCCACAAACAAAGCACTTTCCATAAGAAACCCTGCGCGCAGCCATTGTATCCCTCCTTCTGTAAATACCTACCCTGATCGGTTTGCGGACAACGTAGCGCAAGCCACGAGTGTTCTTGTTATTTAATGGAACTTTGGAGGCCTGCATGCAGGCCTGGCGGCCTGCGCTACAGGGGTATGCCTTCGCTGGCGTCCTTTATGACGCTTGCCCAGAGGCTCCCCGGTAGGTGTTTACGATCAGTAAGTCATTACCGAAACCTTCTCATCCCTTCGTGCCCTTCGTGTTCTTCGTGTTCTTCGTGTTCTTCGTGGATCTGACTTTCTAACGTCGGGGGAAGCGCTCCAGGACTTTCCCCGGCGTGGCCATCGCGACCCGGTCCCCCAGTTCCAGTTCTTCCAGCGGTTTCCCGGACGGCGCCCGAGAGACGGCGAAGACGAAGATGTCCTCCCCCGGCTCCGCAAACCGCCGGTCCACATACGCCATTCCCACCAGGTACCCCTCCGTATCCATCGCGCAGGACGTGACCTGCCCGATCACCCGCCCGCGCCGGTCCACCACCCGGTCACCCTGGTTGGGGACGGGGACCCCCTTCTCCGCCAGCCGGAAACGGACAACGGTCATCTTCCGCTGCGCGGCGTGGCGACGGAAGGCCTCCCGCCCGACGAAGAAGGGCTTGTAGAGTTTGACGTACCCCTCCAGCCCCGCCTCGTCGGGCCGGATGTCCAGCGGGCCCGCCAGTTCGTGCCCGTAGAGGGGAAGCCCGGCCTCAATCCGGAGCGAGTCCCGCGCCGCCAGCCCCACCGGACGCAGCCCCACCGGTCCTCCGTACCGGAGCAGAAGTTCCCAGAGGAGCGGTGCCCAGTCCGGGTGGACGAAAATCTCAAACCCCATCGTCTCCCCCGTGTAGCCGGTGCGGGCGATGATGAGGTCAAAGACGCCGCCGGGGGCATCCGGCCAGGGCCAGCGGACCTCTATCAGTTCGGTCCTCTGCATCCCCAGGAGTTTGCCGCGAATCTCGTCGGCAGCGGGGCCCCGGGGGCTGGCATCCAGCCAGCGCAGCAGGACGTCGCGCGAGCGCGGCCCCTGCAGCGCCAGGTCCACCCGCCACTGGTGCTCCTGGTCCGGCGCGCGGACGTCCACCAGTTCGGCCCGGAAGGGCGCGCGGGCCCACGGCCGGTCCGGGTCTATCCGGACCCGCCCCTCGTTCACCGCGTTCAGCCAGGCCCAGTCCTTCGCCGTGTTGGCCGCGTTGACCACCAGCATGTACCGCCCCGGCGCGCGCATGTAGACCATAATGTCGTCTATGACGTGCCCCTCGGGGTCCAGCAGGAACCCATAGTGGGATTGCCCGGGCCGGAGACGGTTGACGTCGTTGGTGGTCACCAGGTCCAGAAAGGCCGCAGCACAGGGGCCGGAGACCTCAAAGATGCCCATGTGGCCCACGTCAAAGAGACCGGCCGCGCCCCGCACCGCGCGGTGCTCGTCCAGGACAGGCCCGTAGCGCAGGGGCATCTCCCACCCGGCGAAAGGGACGAAGTGCGCGCCCAACCGCTCGTGGGCCGTGTAGAGGGGAGTGCGGCGCGGGGGTTCTTCGGACGGTTCCCACTCAAACGGCGGGAGCGCTTCCCCGCGCGGTTCGGTCTGGCGGTGGGCGGAAAGGCCCACGTAGTAGGGCTTCTGGGAAAGAGGCGGGACGAAGGGCCCCTCCGGGAGCGGCCCGTCCGGCGGCTCGGCCGGCCCCAGGTTGCGGACAACGACCGGGCCGGGCAGTTTGGCCTGCAGGTCCTGGGGGTCAAAGAGGACGTAGCCATCGGAGAGGGCCCGCAGCCAGGCCAGCACCCGCTGGAAGGCCGCCGACGGCACTACCAGTTGGTACCGCTGATGCCCAAAAGTGGGGCGGGAGAGATACCCCCGGGCCATCAGGCGCCCGTCCGCCTCCAGCAACGTCACCGGGCGCCAGGTCTCCGGCGGCAGGTCGCCCACATCCTCCACCAGGACATGGCCCAGAAAGGCCGGGACGGTGTTCCCCTCCAGTTCTATCATCCCCCACTCTCCCGCCGGGGGCCGGGTGTCGGTGATCAGGCAGTGGTGCGGGTAACCCGTACAGCGGACCTCGTAGTCCACCGCCGCGCGGGCGGCCAGGTCGGCGACGGCCAGGCGGGCCTCCTCCAGCGCGTCAAACTCCACCTTGCCCCGGTGGACGGGGCCGTGGCGGCCCGGATAGGTGTAGGGCCGGATAGACTTCAGGGTCTGGGCGATCAGGCGGGCCAGTTCGGCCATTTCCGGCTCCCCCAGCCCCCGCTGGGTGACCCAGGGGGTGCCCAGCCGGATGCCGCTGGCCAGCGCGGGGGACGGGTCCCCCGGCAGGGTGTTGCGGTTGCAGACGATGCCCACCAGGTCCAGGACGCGGGCGGCGGTATCCCCCAGGAGCGGTTCCCCGAAGGGGCCGCGGACGGTCTTGCAGTCCACCACCAGCAGGTGGGAGTCGGTGCCGCCGTAGGCGACGCGCAGGCCCTCCCCGGTGAGCGCGCGGGCCAGGGCGCGGGCGTTGGCGACAATCTGGTGCTGCAGGCGGCGGAACTTCTCCGTGCGGGCCAGCCGGAAGGCGACGGCCATCGCGACGAAGGTGTTGACGTGGGGCCCGCCCTGCAGGCCGGGGAAGACGGCGTGGTCAATCCGGCGGGCCAGGAGCGGGTCGGTGGTCAGGATGCAGGCGCCGCGCGGCCCGCAGAGGGTCTTGTGGGTGGTGAAGGTGACGACGTGGGCATAGCCCAGCGGGCTGGGATAGGCCCCCGCGGCCACCATTCCGGCGGTGTGGGCAATATCCGCCAGCAGGTAGGCCCCCACCCGGTCGGCGATTTCCCGGAACTTGGCCCAGTCCGGGACGCGCGGGTAGGACGTGTATCCGGCGACGATGATGCGGGGACGGTGCTCCAGGGCCAGGGCCTCTATCTGGTCGTAGTCCAGGAGTTCCGTGCGGGGGTCCACGCCGTAGAAGACGGCCCGGTAGCGCTGGCCGGAGACGTTGGCAGGGGCGCCGTGGGTCAGGTGCCCGCCGTGGGTCAAATCCATGCCCATGATGACGTCGCCGGGCTTGAGGAGCGCCTCGTAGACGGCGATGTTGGCCGGCGCGCCGGAGAGGGGCTGGACGTTGACATAGATGCGGTCGGCGGGGACGGTCTCGGTGGCGAAGGCCTCGGCGCAGCGCCGTCGGGCCAGCGCTTCGGCGACGTCGGCGTACTCCACGCCCATGTAGTAGCGCAGGTCGCCGTAGCGCCGATAGAAGGCCATGTGGGCCTCGTAGTCCAGAATCTGCTCCTCCGTCATCCAGCGGGTTTCGGGGAGCGGGTAACCCTCGGCGTAGATGTTGGTGAAGACGGACCCCAGCGCTTCCCGCACCGCGCGCGGGGTGTAACTCTCCGAGGGAATCATGATGAGTTTGCGGGCCTGTCGCTCCTCCTCCAGGTCAATCAGTTGGGCGACACCCGGGTCCAGTTCATCCAGGGATTCGGGGAACAAAAAATCGCTCATCGGACCTCCAAAGCGGTTTTTACCACGAAGACACGAAGACACGAAGAATTAATTGTTAATTTTTAAATTGTTAATTTTCCCTTCGTGTCTTTGTGTCTTGGTGGTTATTCTTCCATCACAAGTCGTGGACGGCTTCCACATCCAGGCGGGCCTGCTGCAGGGCGGCACAGGCGGCATCCCGGGCCGCGCGCGGGATGCGGACGCAGACGCCGCAATCGGAACTGAGGTGGCGGGGGACCGGGATGAGTTTGCAATCTATGCCCGCCGCCCGCAGAATCTTCTCCGCCCGCAGAGCGTGGCTGGTAGAAGGGACGAGAATGACGGTGTACATTGGCCCCCTACTCCCTACTCCCTACTCCGCACTCCCAAAAATCCCCTCCGCCGCCGCCAGCAACTCCCGGCGTCGCTCCGGGGGGACCTCTTTTGCTTCCAGATACCGCTCCAGCAATTGCGACGGGGTCAGTTCCTCCGGGCGCAACGTCCCCAGGCGCAGGCGCGCTGGCCGCTCCACCTCCCGGCTGATGCTCCCGATGAAGGCCGCCTCCGCCAGCAGGGGGCGCACGTCGGCGTCCCGGACCAGCCGCTCCTGCTCCGGGCGCAGTTTCATCTCCACGCGGACGACGGCATCCCGCAGGTCGTGGGCGGCGACGGCCCGCCGCAGCGCGGCCAGCGGCTCCGCCTCCCCCCGCAGGTCGGCCCGGACGGTGACAAAGCGGCGGGCGCGGACTTCCACAAACTCCCAGGTCGTCTCCCCGCGCCGCAACTGGACCCAGCAGAAGCCCTTGGGCTCCCGTTCCTCGCCGAAATCTATCCGCTCCAGGCTGCCAGAGTAGACCACGGGCGGGTACCCGTCGCCGTTCAGACTCTGATGCTTGTGGATGTGCCCCAGCGCGACGTAGTCCCAGACGGGGTCGGCCAGGGCGGAGAGGAGGACCACCGTATCCCGTCCGATCATCACCCCGCGCTCCGAGCCGTAGGTCGCGCCGGAGACGCTGAGGTGGGCCGCCAGGACCGCCGGAATGGTCGGGTCCACCTGCCGGGCCAGGGCCTGGATGTTCTCGGTGACAATCCCCCGCAGTGCCTCGTCCAGTCCCTCCAGCGAGAGCCCCCGGAACTCCTCGTGGGCCAGGAGCCGCTGGCGCACCGGGAAGGGGACCACCCCCACCTGGACGGGGCCGCGCCGGGTCGGGATGCGCAGCAGGGCCTCCTCCCGGCCCACGTAGACGTTGGGGACGGCCAGAGTGTGGAAGATGTCCACCGTGGACGCCCGCTGGGGCATCGTCGGCAGGTCGTGGTTGCCCACCAGCAGAAGGACGGGAATCCCGGCGTCGGCCAGTTGCTTCACCCGTCGGGCAAAGGCCCGCTGGTAGGTGGGGTTGGGGTCGCGGGTCTTGTAGGCGTCGCCCGCGAAGAGGACCAGGTCGGCCTCGTGGTTCAGAGCGTACTCCACCACCTCGTCCAGCCGGTCCAGAAAATCCCGCACCCGACTGTTGACGCCCGTGGCCGGGTCCAGGCGCCCGTAGTTCTCTATCCCGATATGCAGGTCGGCAAAATGGAGAAGGCGGATGCCCTCCATACCCCCTACTCCTTACTCCGTACTCCGTACTCCCTACTCCGTACTCCCTACTTCCTTCTGCAACTTCCGCAGGCCGTTCTCCACGACGCGCAGGGCGCGGCGCAGTTCCTCTTCCAGTTGGCAGAGAACGTTGAAGACATACTCGTCGGCCTCTTTGCGCAGCGCGCTGGCCTCCCGTTCCGCCTGTTCGCGGATGGCGGCGGCCCGGGCCTCGGCGGCCCGGACGACGGCGTGCTCGGCGGCCAGTTCCGCCGCCCGCTGTTCCGCCTCCCGGACCCGTCGCTCCGCCTCCTCGCGCGCCTGGGCCAGGATGCGCTCCCGCTCCTGGTTGACCCGCTGAGCCCGGCGCACCTCTTCGGGAATGGAGATGCGCATCTGCTCCACCAGTGCCCCAATTCGCCGCTCATCCACCAGGCGGATAGAGGAGAAGGGCAGTCGGCGGCTCTTCCTCACCGTCTCTTCCAGCCGGTCTACCAGGTGCAGGATGTCCATGCTCCACCTCGCGAATGGGGAAATCCCTTCTCATTGCGGCGGCTCTGCCGCCGCAATGAGAAGGGTATTCACTCAATCCCGCAGCGAGACCAGGGGGACGGGGCCCCGCTGCTGTTCCAGTTCGGCGCGCTTCCGCCGGAGCGCCGCGACGACGTTGGGCGGCGCCATTTGGGTCACGTCGCCGCCCAGCAGCGCCACCTCCTTCAGGATGCTGGAACTGAGAAACGCGTGCTCCTGCCGGGTCATCAGGCAGACGAACTCTATCTCCGGGGCCAGTTGCCGGTTGGTCAGGGACATCTGGTATTCCCATTCAAAGTCGCTGACCACCCGCAGTCCCCGGACGATGACTTTGGCACCGATGTGGCGGGCGAACTCCGCCGTCAATTCACCGTAGGGGAGAACGTGGATATTCGGCACATCCTTCAGCGCCTCGCGGGCCAGTTCTATCCGTTCCTCCAGGCTGAAGAGCAGACTCTTGGAGGGGCGGTCGTAAATGCCGACCACCAGGTCATCAAAGATGGTCGCTGCGCGGATGGCGATGTCCATGTGGCCGAAGTGGATGGGGTCAAAGGTGCCGGGATAGAGGGCGCGACACATCAGATGTCTCCTTTTTGGGGGAATGCTGATTTCGCGGCTCAACTGACTTCTCCTTCACCGGAGGCCCAGAGGTCCGCGACCCGCCGGGCCAGCAGGCGGTGCTCCGGCTTCTGCAGGGCGGGGTCCGTCTCCAGAAGGCGCCCGGCGGCCTCCCGCACCCGTTCCAGGAGCCGCAGGTCGGCGATGGAGGCCATTTTCAGGTCGGGCAGGCCGGACTGACGGGTGCCCAGGAACTCCCCCGGCCCCCGCAGTTCCAGGTCCTTCTGGGCCAGGACGAAGCCGTCGGTGGTGGATTCTACGGCCCGCAGCCGCTCCTCCGCCTCGGCGGAGGCGGATTCGGCCACCAGCAGGCAGTAGGAGGGATGCTCGCCCCGGCCGACCCGGCCCCGGAACTGGTGGAGTTGGGCCAGGCCGAACCGTTCGGCCCCCTCCACCAGCATCACCGTGGCGTTGGGGACGTCAATCCCCACCTCCACCACCGACGTCGCCACCAGGATGTCCAGTTCCCCCCGGGCGAAGGCGGACATCACGGCGTCCTTCTCCTCGCCCTTCATCCGCCCGTGCAGGAGGCCCAGGCGCAGGTCAGGAAAGACCTCCCGCCGCAGCCGTTCGTACTCCTCCACGGCGGCCTTCGCCTCAATCTTCTCCGATTCCTCCACCAGCGGGCAGATGATGAAGGCCTGGCGCCCCTTGGCGACCTGGCTGCGGACGAAGGCGTAGGCCCGCTCCCGCTCCCGGGGCATAATGACCCGCGTCGTGATGGGCTGGCGGCCCGGCGGCATCTCATCTATCACCGAGACGTCCAGATGGCCCCAGATGGTCAACTGGAGGGAACGGGGGATGGGCGTGGCGGTCATCACCAGCAGGTGCGGGTTATAGCCCTTCTGCCGCAGCGCCGCCCGCTGACGGACCCCGAAGCGGTGCTGTTCGTCAATGACCACCAGGGCCAGGTTCTGGAAGTTGACCGACTCCTGGATGAGCGCGTGGGTGCCCACGGCGACGTCCACGGAGCCGTCGGCCAGGCCCGCGTAAATGGCCTCCCGCTCCGCACCGGTCACGCTGCCCGTGAGCAGGCGGACCTGGATGGGCCGGCCCGGGAAGCGGGCGAACAGGGCGGAGAGGGTCCGGTAGTGCTGTTCGGCCAGAATCTCCGTGGGAGCCATCATGGCCGCCTGAGCCCCCGCCGCCACTGCCAGGGCCATGGCGACCGCCGCCACCACCGTCTTGCCCGAACCGACGTCGCCCTGGAGGAGACGGTTCATCGGGTGGGGGGAGGAGAGGTCCGCCACAATGTGCTCCAGCGCCCGCCGCTGGGCCCCCGTCAGCGAGAAGGGGAGGCTCTGGAGCAGGGCCTCCAGCATGGACGGGTCCACCGGCAGTTGGCGCCCGGGCGCGGAGCGCCAGAGTTGCCGCTGGCGCAGGATGCCGATCTGGAAGACGAAGAGTTCGTCAAAAGCCAGCCGGTAGCGGGCCTTCTCCAGAGCCTTCCGGTCATCGGGAAAATGGGCCTGCCGCAGGGCGGTCCCCAGGTCCACCAGACCGTACTCCTCCCGCAGGGACGGCGGCAGGTGGTCCGGCAGGCGCGGCGCCCAGTACTCCACCGTCCGATGGACCATTTGCCGCAGCCATTTGGCGTTGATACCCTCGGTTAGGGGGTAGACGGGGACCAGCCGCCCGGTGTGGAGGAGTTCCGGCTGGAGGGGCTCCCATTCCGGGGAGGTGAAGCAGAGATGGCCCAGGTACTCGTCTACCCGTCCGCTGATGACGATTTGCTGACCGGGCCGGATCCGTTCGCTCAGGAAGGGCTGGTTGAACCATGTGGCCTCAATGAAGCCGGTGCCGTCGGTCAGGATGGCCTTGAAGATGGGCATCCCGCCGCGGCTCTCCCGCGTCCCGGCCTCCCAGACGCGGGCGATGATGGTGACCTCCTCGCCGTACTCCAGCCGGTTGATGGGCTTGAGGCTGGAGTAGTCGTCGTAGCGACGGGGGAAGAAGTAGAGGACGTCCCGGATGGTGCGGAGGCCCAGGCGGGCCAGCCGCTCGGCCTGTTTGGACCCCACGCCCCGAATGGCGGTGAGGGGGGCCTTCAGGCCCGGAGGTTCCTCGGTAGGGGGCGGCGCGGGACGCCGCTCGGGCACGGCGGTCGCGCGGGGCCGGGCTGGCGCCGGAGGTACCGGGGGCGCAGGTGTCGGTTCGGCTGACGCGCCGGCCGGCGGCTCCCCGGGCAGGGAGACAGCCGGTTCCGCGACAGACGGGCCAGACATGGGCTCCACAGGCATACTCTGGGGGCCGGCCTCCAGCAATTGGAGCAGTCCCTCCATGGCCTGCGGTCGCTCCTGGGGGGGACGGGCGCTGTAATCCCGCAGCCTTCGGGCAATCTCGCCCACCCATGCGGTCGCTTCGGGACCGAAGGTACGGCCCGCTTCCCGCAACCAGGTATCGGCGTACCGGGCCAGACCTCCGATCATGGCCCGGTCCTGATAATTGTACTCCTTCTCCAGATGAAGAACCTTCTTCAGCGTCTCAACGGGTGTGGGCATACGGACTCTCTCAACGACCCAGAATCACCGCCACCCCCAGCGCGGCGGGGCCGATGTGGGTGCCGATGACGGGTCCGATTTCGCTGACGGGGACCTCCATATCCGGAAAGAGGGCCTGGACACGGGCGTGGAAGACTTCCCAATCGGGCGCGCAGGAGTGGATGACCGCCAGCCGCTCCAGAGGGCCCAGTTTGGTCAACATTTCCAACAGTTGCTCCATCGCCCGGCGGCGGGTGCGCACCTGCCCCACCAGTATGGCTTCTCCCTGGCGGAACTCAATCAACGGCTTGATGTCCAGCAGGCGCGCGGCGAACCCCTTCGCCCAGGAGACCCGTCCGCTGTGCACCAGATACTTCACCGTATCCAGGACCGCCAGGAGACGGATGCGGGGCCGGACGTCTTCCAGCACGGCGATGATCTCCGCCGCACTGGCCCCCCGGGCGGCGGCCTCGGCGGCCATGATGACCTGCCAGCCGATGCCCATCGCCAGTTGCTGGGAGTCCACGAAGTGGACCTTCAGTTCCGGCACCTCCCGCGCCCCCAGTTCGGCGACGGAGATCATGCTGCTGAGCGCGCCCGCCAGCAGAATGGCGATGACCTCGTCGGCCTGCCCGACCAGACTCCGGAACGCGGCGGCGAACTCATACGCCGACGGGACGGCAGTGGTGGGCACTTTGCTCAGCGAGGGCAGTCGTCGGTAGAACTCCTCGCGGGTAATCTGCTCCCCGTCCCGCAGACTCTGGCCCTCTATCTGGATATACGCCGGAACCACGGTGATATTCAACTGGCGGGCCAGTTCGGGCGGCACGTCGGATGTGCTGTCGGTGAGAATACGGATGCGCGGAGACATCATCCCGATTCTCCCTCACCCATAACGCGTAGAACCTGCTCGTAGAGTTGCTCGTCTATCCGGAACATTTGACGACGGAGAGCATCAAGTTCCGCTTGCAAAGAGGAAATTTTTCCCTCTCTCTTTGCTCGCATCAGGATTCCGATAGTCCCTGTCTTTCGTAACCCATACCGTTCAGCGGCCCTGCGCCCTTCGGATTCATCCAACAATATCAGACTGTCTTCGCGCTCAAGCCCCAGAGCGATGACCTCGGCTTCTCCAGCATCCAAATCCCGCTTCAGTAATTCCACGAGAGGTTGGTTCGCGGGTGCAACAACTTCTATCCAACCCCTGTAAAAAGCCACTTCCACTTCCCGCGCGCCGGGTCTGCCGTACCCTTCTTCTACAACCTCCTTCCATACTGCTGGCGGAATCCATATCTTCTCGTAGAAGTCCCTGAGCAGGCTCAAGCGACCAATAGCCGCCAGGTGGATTAATACGGAAGAATCAGCGACTACCGAGGGCATATTGCATATCCTCTTCCAGGTCCGCTTGCGTATAGTGGCGCAAAACTCCCCGTTGCCCCAGCAGTTCCTCAAATTCCCAGCGAGTCATTTGAGCCAGAAGTCTGGCCTTGCCCAGAGATAATACCCCCCGCTGGTACAATGCCAAAGCCAGTTCCTTGAGAAACTCTCGCTCTATCTCACCCGGTGGCAATCGTGCGGCGTCCACAACTTCTGCCGGAACTTCCAGGATTAATTTCTCCATTTCTTCCCTCCGCCAGTGTCCAATGCTATTACTCTTCCCCTACCCCCTCATACACAATCAGCCCCACGCCATCCGGACCGACGTGGGATGCCAGCACCGGGCCGTAGACCAGAATCGGAAACGGCGCCGCCCGGGGGAACAGCGCCCCCAGCCGCTCCTGCAGGACCGCCGTCTCGTTGGTCGGGTAGGAGACCGGTTGGAGAATCGTCATCTCCTGAACCTTCAGAAACTCGCTGGCGAACTCAATCAGTTTATCCAGCCCCTTCTCCCGACTGCGGACCTTCTCCATCGGGATAATCTCCCCCTCTTCTATGGACAGAAAGGGCCGGATGCCCAGCATCGTCCCCAGAATGCACTGGGAGCGGCTGATCCGTCCGCTGCGCTGCAGGTAATCCAGCGAATCGGTGAACATCACGACGTAAATATGCGGAATCATCCCCCGGATGTGGCGGACAATCTGGCCCAGCGAATGACCGGCCCGGGCCATGCGGGCCGCTTCCCGCACCAGAATCCCCAGGCCGAACGACGTACACTGAGAATCCATCACCATAATGTCGCACCGACCGAGAAACGACATCGCCGCCTGTCGGGCGTTCTCCACAATCGGACTCAGCGGGCCCGAGGAGTGAATGGAGAGAATGGAATCCGTCGTCCGGCTCAGGCGGGCATAGACCCTCTCCATCTCCTCCACCGTCGGCCCGACCACCATCGGGCGGACTCGCTCCCGGGCCATCCGGTCCAGCAACTCCTCATTCCGCGAGCCGTCCCGGTCCTGATAGACCTCATTCTCTACCTGAACGGTGAGCGGGACAACTGTCACATCCACATCCCGCGTCCAGGCTGCAGGCAGATACGCGTCGCCGTCAGTGACTACTCGTACAGGTGCCACGACACCTCCTCAGGGCGCAGGGTCGCAGGGTCGCAAGTCGCAGGTCGCAGGTCGCAAGTCGCAGGTCGCAGGTCGCAGGTCGCAGGAAGATTGTAGCGCAGGATTTATCCTGCAGATAACAGGATAAATCCTATGCTACTGGTAGCGCAGGATTTATCCTGCCCATAACAGGATGAATCCTGTGCTACTCCGCAGAAAGGATGTAGAAATAATGCGGCTGGCCGCCGTAGACGACCTCAAAGGTCTGGTCGGGATACTTCTCCTGCAGGCGGGCCGCCAGCGCCTCGGCCTCCTCCTGCCGCACACCCGCTCCGTAGTACAGGGTGACAATCTCCAGGTCGGCCACACCCATCCGGTCCAGCAGCGCCTCCACCACCTCGTCCACCGTGTCCCCGGAGACGACCAACTGGTCATCCTGCAGGCCGATGATCTGGCCCTGCCGTACCTGGACGCCGTTCAGGCTCGCGTCCCGGGTCGCCGTCGTCACCTCGCCGGTATGGACCTCGCGGGCCGCGCGCTCCATCGTTTCTGCGTTCTCCTCCAGACCGGCCTGGTGGTTGAAGGCCAGGAGTGCGGCAACCCCCTGCGGGATGCTCCGGGTCGGCACCACCACGACCTCTTTCTGGCTCAGTTCCTGGGCCTGACGGGCCGCCAGAATGATGTTGCCGTTGTTGGGCAGGATGACCACTTTCGGCGTCGGCAGACTTTCCACCACGCGCAGGATTTCCTCCGTACTGGGATTCATCGTCTGACCACCGGGGACAACCGCGGACGCGCCCAGGCTCATGAAGACCTTCTCCAGCCCGTCCCCCGACACCACCGCGACCACGCCGACCTCGCGCGGCGGTGCCCCGGAGACCATCATGGCCGGGGCGGGCCGCGCCTGCTCCCGCGCGCGGACGAACTCCCGGTACTGGGCCTGCATGTCCTCCACCACCACGTCCCGCAGCGAGCCCAGCCGGACCGCGTAACTGAGCGGCACCCCCGGGTCCGGGACGTGGACGTGAACTTTGACCGTCTCCGAATCCCCGACGACCAGCGTAGAGGTGCCCATCGCGTCTATATCCCGCCGGATGGCCTCCACATCCAGTTTCTGCCCGACGATGAGGAACTGCACATCATAGCCGTATTCTTCTTCAGGAACCGCTTCCGCCGCAAAAGCAGGTCCGGCGACGGTCGCCGCGGCCGCTGTCTCACCCAACACCTCTCCCCGAAGCGCTCGCATCATCCCCTCCAGAATCACACAGAGTCCCTGCCCACCCGCATCCACCACTCCGGCCTCCGCCAGGACGGGCAGCAGGTCCGGTGTGCGGGCGAGGGCATCCCAGGCCCGGCGGACGGCCCGCTCCAGCACAACGCTGAGGTCCGTCGTCCGTCCAGCCGCCAGAGTTGCCTCCTCGGCGGCCTCCCGCGCCACGGTCAGAATGGTGCCCTCCACCGGACGGATCACCCCTTTGTAGGCCGTCCGGACTCCCTCTTCCAGCGCGGCCGCCAGGTCGGACGCGGTCAGCCACTCCTTGTTGTCCAGATGGCGGGCCATCCCGCGCCATATCTGGGAGAGGATGACGCCGGAGTTGCCCCGGGCGCCCATCAGCGCGCCGTGGGCCACCCGGTGGGCGACCTTGCCCACGTTGTTCTCATCCACGCTGGCCACTTCCTCCCAGGCCGACTGCATGGTCAGCACCATGTTGGTGCCGGTATCCCCGTCGGGCACCGGGAAGACGTTGAGTGCGTTGATCTCCTCCTGGTGTTGTCGCAGCCAGACCAGGCCAGCGTACACCAGTCGCTTGAACCGTTCCCCATCTACGACGCTTGCATCCGTCACCGCGATTTCCCCCTCAATCCAGGTCCGAAATGCGAATCTTTTCCACGTGGACGTTGACCTCCGCCACGGGAATGCCCAAACACTTCTCCACCGTGTATTTGACCACGTTCATCGCGCTGCGGGCGACGGCCGCGATGCGCGTGCCGTACTCCACCACGACGTAGAGGTGGATGATGATTTTCCCGTCCCGCACCTGGACAACCACCCCCCGGTGGCTGCCGCCCGACAGGACGTCGGCGATGCCCGTCGCCAGGTTTTTGGGGACGGTTCCCACAATCCCGTACGACGAGGTGACGGCCTGGTGGACCAGGCTGGCAATGGCGGTCGGCGAAACCTCTATACGGCCCCTGGGTCGGATCTGGTCTTTCATCCCTGCTCCTGGTTATGAATCTTTGTAACTGTTCAGCCTCACCCCTCCCCCAGCGGCTTCGCCGCTGCCGCCACAGGCGGCGGGGTGGGGTGAGGAAGCCTGAACAGTTACGAATCTTAAAAATCAGCGAAACCCTGGTGTTTGCACAAAATCCATGAGTGTGGTATGATTGCTCCACGTTTCTAAACACCGGCCTGACGGCCAGCGTTACGGGAGGGATGATGGCAAAGTGTGACATTTGCGGCAAGAGCGCCCAGTTCGGGCACAATGTGAGTCACTCCAACCGGGCGACCAAGCGTCGCTTTGATGCCAACGTTCATCGGGTGCGCGTGACCCTGGGCGGACAGGCCCGTCGGCTCTGGGTCTGCACCCGCTGCCTGCGCACCCTGAACAAGGGCGCGTAATGCTCACACAGAGACACAAAGGCACAAAGTTTTCAGTCTCTTTGTGTTCTTTGTGTCTCTGTGTGAGGCTGCTCCATTTTTAACGCCGACTCCCGCAGGGCACGGATCGCCGCTGTTACCCCCACCCCGGCGCCGTAAATCCCCTTTCCGGCCACCAGGACCCGCGCCCCGGCCCTCACCGCCAGCGGCGCCGTCTCCGGATTGATCCCCCCGTCTACCTCCAGTTCGGCCGGACTGCCGGCCTCATCCAGCATCCGCCGCACCTCAGCGATTTTCGGGACCATCGTCGGGATGAAGACCTGCCCGCCGAACCCCGGATTGACCGTCATCACCAGCACCAGGTCCAGGTCAGTCAGCACCTGGCTGATCATCACGGGCGGAGTGGCCGGGTTGAGGGCCACCCCGGCCCGCATCCCCAGCGCGCGGATGTTCTGCAACACCCGGTGCAGATGCGGGCAGGCCTCCACCTGCACCGTCAGGATGTTGGCGCCGGCGTCGGCGAAGGCCCGCAGGTAGCGCTCAGGCTGGACCATCATTAGGTGGACGTCCAGCGGCAACCGGGTGACCCGGCGGATCGCCGCCACTACCGGCGGCCCAACAGTGAGATTGGGCACAAACTGGCCGTCCATCACGTCCACGTGAATGTAATCCGCCCCCGCCGCTTCCGCCTCGGCCACCGCGTCGGCCAGGCGGGCGAAATCGGCGGAGAGAATGGACGGCGCCACTTTGATCAGCACTTGCGACTCCATTAGGCCTTTATGATACACCGGAACGGCCAGAACGTCAATTCGCTTATCGCGAATCGCTTATCGCTAATCGCTTATCGCTGATCGTCTATTGCCGATTGCTCAATGTGCATCCGTATCCATCCGTGTCCCATTCCAACAGGACACGGATGAACACGGGTTGGACGGATGGGCACGGATAGGAATCCGTGAAAACCCGTACCATCCGTGCCTATCCGTGTCCTATTCAAATGGCACACGGATGAACACGGGTTGGACGGATGGGCACGGATAGGAATCCGTGAAAACCCGTACCATCCGTGCCTATCCGTGTCCTATTCAAATGGCACACGGATGAACACGGGTTGGACGGATAGGCACGGGTAGGAATCCGTGAAAATCCGTATCATCCGTGTCCATCCGTGTCCTATTCAAATGGCACACGGATGAACACGGGTTGGACGGATGGGCACGGATAGGAATCCGTGAAAACCCGTACCATCCGTGCCTATCCGTGTCCTATTCAAATGGCACACGGATGAACACGGGTTTTACGGATGGACACGGATAAGAATCCGTGAAAACCCGCATCATCTGTGTCTATCTGTGTCCTGTTGCCGATGAAGTCTAATGTTGCCCAACCCGCGATCTGTAGTACAATGGAATGATACGCGATAGTCCATCGTCTGTCGCCCATCGTCCATTATGACCGTCTCCGGTCTCCTTTCCTGGCTGAGTGACCTGCCGGCATACAGGGATTTGCGAGAGGAAGTGGGCAGCGGCGATTTTCCCCCGCCGCTGGGCCTGCTCCGCTCCGCCCGGCCGGCCGTGGTGGCCGCGCTGGCCCGCGACCTGAAGCGCCCCATCCTTCTGGTCACGGGCAGCGTGGCGCGGGCGCGCGCCCTCCACCAGTCCCTGACGGACTGGCATCCGGAGCCGTCCCGCGTCCTGCGCCTGCCGGAACCTCCCACTCTTTTCTACGAGCGCGCCCCCTGGCCGCGCGAGACCGTCGCCGCGCGCCTGGCGGTCCTCCGCGCGCTGCTGGACCCGCTCCCCGGCCTGGTCGTCGTCGCCTCGGCCCGCGCGCTGATGCAACCCACCCTCCCCGTCCGGGAGTTCCGCGCCAGCACCCACACCCTGCGCGTCGGGCAGGCCCTGGACCTGGAGGCCACGCTGCGCCGCTGGGCCGGCCTGGGCTACGAGCCCGTCAGCGTCGTGGAGATGCCCGGCCAGTTCAGCCACCGCGGCGGCATCCTGGACATCTTCCCCCCGGGCGAGGAGGGGCCCGTACGGATAGAACTCTTCGGCCCCGACGTGGAGTCCATCCGCCGGTTTGACCCCGCCACCCAGCGCTCCGCCGAACGGCTGGAGGAGGTGACCATTATCCCGGCGCGGGAGGCCCTCCCCCGCCACGGCCCGCGGATCGTAGCGCAGGCTTTCAGCCTGCACGATTGGCTGAACGCCCCCCATCCCCCCGAAATCGCCGGAGAACTGGCCGCCCACCGGGAGGGGCTGGCCTCTGGCGCCCCCTTCCCCGGCCTGGAATTCTACCTGCCCTACCTCTACACCCACCCCGCCACGCCGCTGGACTATCTCCCCGCCGACGGATTGCTGGTGGTGGACGAACCGGCGGAGTGCCGGGACGCCTGGGCGGAACTGGAGGAGGAGGCGGTGGACCTGCGCCGGACCGCGGAGGCGGAAGGCCTCATTCCCCCCGATTACCCCATCCCCTACCTGACCTGGGACGAGTGGCAGGAGCACCTGACCGACCGTCCCCATCTGGTCCTGGGGCACGGCGAGGAGGAAGTCGCCAGCGATCTGGCCCTGGGTTTCCACCCGCCCCCCCGCTACGGCGGCGACCTGGGCGACCTGATGAAGGATATGGAACGAGCGCTCCGCGCGGGCGATTGGGTGGTCCTGGTCAGCCGGCAGGCCGGGCGGCTGGCGGAGGTCTGGAGCGAGCGCCACGACCCGACCCTGCCGGTGGACGGACTGCCCCAAGCCCCCAGTCGCCCCCTCACCTTCGTCCTGGGGGCGCTGGAGGAGGGGTTTGTCCTCACCCCACCCCCTGCCGCCGAAGGCGGTGGGGGAGGGGTGAGGACCCTCACCCCCTCCCCCCTGCCCCCCTCCCCCTCTCCCGCAGAGCGGGAGAGGGGGAGGGGGAAGCCGCCGGAGGCGGCGGGGGTGGGGGTGAGGAAAGTCCTCACCCCACCCCCTGCCCCCTCCCCTCTCCTGACCAAAGGTCAGGAGAGGGGAGGGGTGAGGACCCTCACCCCCTCCCCCCTGCCCCCCTCCCCTTCTCCCGCAGAGCGGGAGAGGGGGAGGGGGAAGCCACCGGAGGCGGCGGGGGTGGGGGTGAGAAAAGTCCTCACCCCACCCCCTGCCGCCGAAGGCGGCGGGGGAGGGGTGAGGGGGGGGGGGGCGCCACCCCCTCCCCCCTGCCCCCCTCCCCCTCTCCCGCAGAGCGGGAGAGGGGGAGGGGGAAGCCGCCGGAGGCGGCGGGGGTGGGGGTGAGGGCCCATCTCCTCACCGACGCCGAAATCTTCGGCTGGCGGATGCCGGAGCCCCGCCGCCCGGCCCACCGTCGCCGCGTCGCCCCCGAATCCCTCTACGCCGACCTCACCCCCGGCGACTACGTCGTCCACGAAGACTACGGCATCGGCATTTTCCGGGGACTGGTCACCCTCACGGTGAGCGGGGAGGAGCAGGAGTACCTGCTGGTGGAGTACGCCGGGCGGGACCGACTCTACGTCCCCATTTATCAGGTGGACCGACTGAGCCGGTACGTGGGCGCGGACGAGACGCCCCCCGCCCTCAGCCGTCTGGGCAGCGCCGAGTGGGGCCAGGTGAAGGCGCGCGCCCGCCGGGCCGTAGAGGAAGTGGCGCGGGAACTGCTGGAACTCTACGCGGCACGGGAACTGGCCCCGGGGCACGCCTTCAGCCCCGATACCCCCTGGCAGGCGGAACTGGAGGCCGCCTTCCCGTACGTGGAGACCCCCGACCAGGCCCGCGCCATCGCCGAAGTGAAGGCCGACATGGAGAAGCCCCGTCCTATGGACCGCCTCATCTGCGGCGACGTCGGCTACGGCAAAACCGAAGTCGCCCTGCGCGCCGCCTTCAAGGCGGTTATGGACGGCAAACAGGTGGCTGTCCTGGTCCCCACCACTGTCCTGGCCCAGCAGCACTACACCACCTTCCGCCACCGACTGGCCCCCTTCCCCGTCGTCGTGGAGCACCTCTCCCGTTTCCGCACCCCCGCCGAACAGGCCCGCATCCTGCAGGGACTGCGGGAAGGGACGGTGGACATCGTCATCGGCACCCACCGTCTCCTGCAGAAAGACGTCGCCTTCAAGGACCTGGGCCTGGTCATCATAGACGAGGAGCAGCGGTTCGGCGTGACCCACAAGGAGCGGCTGAAGAAGTTGCGGACGGAGGTGGACGTCCTGACGATGACGGCCACCCCCATCCCCCGCACCCTCTACCTCTCCCTGACCGGCGTCCGCGACATCAGCGTCATAGAGACACCGCCGGAGGAGCGGTTGCCGGTGGTCACCTACGTGGGCCCGTACGATGCCGGGTTGGTCCGGCGGGCGGTCCTGCGGGAACTGGAGCGGTCCGGGCAGGTCTTCTACGTCCACAACCGGGTGCAGACGATTGAGGGCGCGCACCGTCGGCTGAAGGGACTGGTGCCGGAGGCCCGGATTGCCATCGCGCACGGGCAGATGCCGGAACGGGAGTTGGAGGAGACGATGCTCCGCTTCGTCGCCGGGGAGGTAGACGTCCTGCTCTGCACCAGCATCATTGAGAGCGGGCTGGACATTCCCAACGCGAACACGCTGATTGTGGAGGGGGCGGAGCGGTTCGGACTGGCGCAACTCTACCAGTTACGGGGACGGGTGGGCCGGGGGGCCCGGCGGGCCTATGCCTACTTCCTGCACTCGCCGGGCCGTCTGACCGAGGACGCGCGCCAGCGTTTAGAGACGATTCGGGAGTTCAGCGACCTGGGGGCCGGCTACTCCATCGCGATGCGGGACCTGGAACTGCGGGGGGCCGGGGAGATTCTGGGGACGCGTCAGAGCGGGCACATTGCGGCCATCGGGTTTGACCTCTACACCCGCCTGCTGGCGCGCGCGGTGGAGGAGTTACGGGCCCAGCGGGAGGGGCGCCCCCCGCCGCCGGAGCCGCTGAGCAGCGTCCACATAGACCTGCCGCTGCCGGTGGGCCTGCCGCCGGACTACGTCCCCGACGAGCACCTGCGCCTGCGCCTCTACCGGCGCCTGGCCGCCCTGAGTGAGGAAAAGCAGATTGCGGAAATGGAGGCGGAACTGGCGGACCGGTTCGGCCCGCCGCCTGTTCCGGTCCGCAACCTCTTCCTGGGCCTGCGGCTGAAGGTCCTGGCCCGGGATGCGGGTGTGACCCGCATCGTCACCGAGAACGACCACCTGACGCTGCACCTGCCCGGTCTGGACGGTTCCGCGCGGGAGCGGTTGCAGCGGCGCCTGGGCGACCTGGCCCACGTGGGCCGGCAGGGCATCTACCTGCCCCTGGAGCGAGGCTGGCCGGAGCGGCTGAGGGAAGTGCTGGAGAGACTGCGGGGTTGGGGGGCGGCGGCATAGCCGCCGCCCCCCAACCCTCACAACAAATAGAACGCTACCGCCTGCGCCAGAATGGCCAGGCCGATCTCCATCGCCTCTTCGTCAAAATCAAAGCGGGGGTTGTGGTGGGGCGCGCCCAAACCCTTTGCCGGGTTCGCCGCCCCGATGAAGAAATAGCACCCCGGCACCTGCCGCATAAAGAACGCCGCGTCCTCGCTCCCCATCGTCCGCTCCCCGGAGGTGACCCGCTCCGGGCCCAGCACCGCCTCCGCCGCCCGCCGCACCACCGATGTCACCGCGTAGTCGTTGATGACGGCCGGGGTGAGGGGGGTGATTTCCAGTTCGGCCCGCGCGCCGCAGGCCGCCGCGACGCCCTCCAGCACCTCCCGCACCCGCCGGAGCACCACCTCCCGGGCCGACGGCTCGTAGGTGCGAATGGTCCCCGTCATCTCCACCTGGGCGGGGATGACGTTGAAGGCGTCGCCGCCGTGGATGGCGCCGACGGTCACCACCGCCGTCTCCAGCGGGCTCACGTTGCGGCTGACCACCGTCTGCAACGCGGTGACCATGTAGGCCGCCGCCACAATGGGGTCCACCGTCTGGTGGGGGAGGGCGCCGTGGCCGCCCTGCCCGTGAACCGTACAGGTCCACCGCTCCGCCGCCGCCATCACCGGGCCCGGAGTGATGTCCACCGACCCCAGCGGCCGGTCCGTCCAGATGTGCGCGGCCAGGAAGACGTCCGGACGGGGGTCCTCCAGCGCACCGTCCCGAATCATCGCCTCGGCCCCGTTTCCCCCCTCCTCGGCGGGCTGGAAGATCAGTTTGACGGTGCCGGACATCCGGTCCTGATACGTGGTCAGTAACTCAGCCAGGCCCATACCCATCGCGACATGCCCGTCGTGGCCGCAGGCGTGCATCCGGCCCGGGATGGTGGACGCGTACTCCGCCCCCGTCTCCTCGGTAATGGGGAGCGCGTCCATATCAAAGCGGACCATCACCACCGGGCCGGACCGGGCCCCCTCCAGGACTCCGACCACACCCGTGCGGCCGACGCCAGTCTGCACCCGATACCCCAACCCCTCCAGGTGGGCCGCGACGATGCCCGCCGTCCGCTCCTCGGCGTAGCCCAACTCCGGGTGGCGGTGAAAATCCCGCCGCCAGGCGACCAGTTTCTCTCGCCTGTCTTTCGCTGCCGCAAGGAATTCGTTCATGACGACCTCCGGGAATCGTTGCAACAGTGGCGCAGGCTAACAGCCTGCGCTACGGGCTATACAATGCCTCCACGCGCGGGGCCAGTACTGACCAGTCGTAGTAGTTTTCCACAAAACGGCGGGCGGCCCGGCCGATAACCGCCCGGCGGGCCGGGTCCCGCAGGAGCGACACCACGGCCGCGGCGAACGTCTCCGCATCGTCCGCCAGGAGCAGTTCCTGGCCGTCCCGTACTTCGTACCCCTCCGCCCCCAGGCGCGTGGCGACGACGGCCCGCTCCATCGCCATCGCCTCCAGAAGTTTCAGCCGGGTGCCTCCGCCGATGCGCAGCGGGGCCACGTACACCGCCGCCCCGGCGATGTAGGGACGGGTGTCCTCCACATACCCGGTCAGCGTGACCGCGGGGTCTTTCCGCAGGGCCGCCAGCCGGGGATGCGGGCGCTGCCCCACCACCCAGAGCCGGACGTCGGGCACGTGCTCCCGGATGCGGGGGAGGACTTCTCCGGCCAGCCAGAGCACCGCGTCCACGTTGGGGCGGAAGTCCATCTTGCCGGTGAAGACCAGGGCGTTTTCCCCCATCCCCGGCGCGGGGGGAATCCCCGGGTCGTAGGCGGAGACGTCCACTCCGTTGGGGACAACCGTCGGCCTGAGGCCCGGGACCAGGGAGCGGAGCACCGCCGCGTCCGCTTCGGAGACGGCGATCACATGGTCGGCGCGGCGGCAGATTCCGGCCTCGTACCGCCGAAGACGCCTCCACTGGACCAGCGAGTAGAGGGCACCGTGCCAGCGGCGGGGATGGCGCAGGTCGGTCAGGAAAGCCCGCTTCTGCAGGAGAAACTCGCAGTTGAAGTCGTCAAAGACCATCCGCGGGCGCGGGTGGGCCCGTTCCAGGACGTCCAGAAACGGGGCCATCTCAATCCCCTCTATGTGGACGGCGTCAAAGGGCTGAGCGGCCAGTTGGTCAGCCAGGCGCCGGCGAAAGAGGGGACTCTCCAGCCGGAGGGCCATGTCGGGCTGACGGCCCAGCAGCAGGTCGCGCAGGCGGCGGGAGAGGGGACGGGGCGGGGGCTCCGGCACAACATCCAGCGAGATGTCGCCGAAGTCGGGGGGCAAAGGGGGAACTTCCGCCGTGTCGTGAAACGAGAGGATGGTCACCCTGTGGCGCCGGGCGAGGGCGGAAATCATCCCCCAGGCGCGGAGGGCGCCGCCCTGCCGGGGCGGGTACGGCACCTGAGAGGTCAGGAAGAGCAGGTTCATGTGGTGAACCGACGGTCCGTTATGGGTGTGTACCAGGATTGTAGGACAACTGCTCGCAGTTGTCCTACAAAGCGGCCAGGCCCGACAGAGTCAGGACACACCAGACTTCATCGGAAATAGGACGCGGATGGACGCGGATGAGCACGGCTTTTTCCGTGCTTGATGGCGCAACCTGGCGTTGCGCTCTAATTTCCGATGAACTCTACCTCTGTTACCCTGGCTCAAACGGAAGGAGCGCGCCGTTCGGCGCCAGTTGGCTGATCTTCAGTTCGGCCTGGTCCAGTTGCCGGTTGCAGTAGGCCGCCAGGGCCTGCCCCCGTTCGTAGAGGGCCAGACTCTCCTCCAGCGTCAACCCGCCGGCCTCCAGTTTGCGGACCACCTCTTCCAGTTCGGCGAACGCTTCCTCAAAGGTCATTTCCGAGACGGGTTTCATCTCCACCGCTCCGCGGATAGTAATTACAAAACGCGGGCAACCAGCAGGCCGAACAGACTCAGCAGCAGGCCCACGTGGAGCCAGAGGTGGGTCCGGGCCATCCAGCCGATGACCGGCCAGGCCGGGAGCAACTGGAGAATGAAGTTCAGCCCGATCATCCCCATGCCGATGACCACGAGGAGCCCCGGCGCCCGGGCCAGGAAGTCACTGGTCGTTTTGACGATCTTTGCCAGCATGCCGTCCTCCCTGGCCCCGATTGTAGCACATCCCGGCCGGGACGTCAACAGTGGGTTGTGGGGCAGGCGGCTATGCCGCCTGCCCCACTGTGCCTCCCGGACTACCGGAGCGCCCCGCCGGATGTCCCGCAGACCACGCCGACGCAGACGGCCCTGCCGTGGACGAAAGTGTAGAGGCAAAGAGACGGTTGCATTTGGTCCCCCTTTCCTCAGATGAAGACCAGAAGGGAAATGACCACCACCAGAAGGCAGCAGAAGAAGAGAGCCAGTACGAAGAGGCCGACAGCCTCCCGCTCCCGCTGGGCCATAACGGCCAGAATCAAACAGAACAGCGACGCAAAGACCCCGATGAGGAGAACCACCCCACATATTGCTTCCCACGGGCCCCCGACCATCGCACCCTCCTTTCAGCAAACCGTGACAGACGCCTCCGGGACTGCCGTCAGGAGCGAAACCGGCCGATGGACCTCTCGCTGGAGCCAGTCCAGCGTGCGGGTCATGATTCCGTACCCCTGGGGACACATGAAGACGCGGGCCCACAGGCCGGCCCGGAGCGCACGGGCATGCCGACACTCCCCCTTCGCCAGGGCTTCGGGACAATCGCAGATCAGACGGCCGTCCCGGTAGAACACCAGAGCCAGGGTTCCGGCACCCCGGACCATAACCATCCTGCCGTGGAGATGAAAATAGCACTCCACCCCCGACGGCAGGCACTCACAGGGAAAAGAAGGGCCGACTTCTATCATCCGGGGAAGCACGGTACACCTCCTCCATCTCTCCCCGCGATGGAATCAAAGAGATGGGCGGGGAAAGTCCACTTTTTGTCTCCCATTACCCCCGTGGCCCGGAGCAGCAGCATCAACCGGGCAGGCAACACCTGCCGGTCGGGGATAGATGGTCAGCCGGGCTGGTGACGCCGCCGGAGGGTTCGTCGGCAGGGCAGATGGAGGAGTGGCCGCGACCCGCCGTCCCTGGGCAACCAGCCAGGTCGTCACGCCGTAGGCCACCATCAGAATGGCCGCCGCCAGGGCCACAGTCAGGACAGTGCCAGCAAATTGCAGAATCGCCAGTTCGGTCTCCTGCCGCCGCCGTTGCCCCTCCAGCCGGATTTGCTCCTCCTGGCGCTGGACTTCCAGCGCGAGTCGCTCCCGCTCCACCTGGATTTCCGACTCTCGTTCTATCGCCCGGGCCTGCGCCACACTCCGGTGCGGGTTCAGAATGTCGGCACCGCCCAGGGCCACCCCCAGGAGCACTGCGATGATGGCAATCACAATGGTAAACCCGATCAGCGAATTTCCCCGTTCCATGACAACCTCCTTATGCAGAGCCAACCGGTTTATGCCACCTTCCATGATAAACAAAAATGGACTGCCACCACTCTCATTTTTCCGCAATAAGTCTGACAGTTTTCTATCCCCAAACCCAACGCCCATTTGTCAGCACCTGACATCAGCCTTACAGATACCTCACGCCATGTTCAGCCTCACCCCTCAGCGGCTTCGCCGCTACCCCCTCCCCTCTCCTGACCTTTGGAGACTGCTGAGAAAGTGGGGGCAGGCCCTCCTACCAGGAGGGAGGGATAAAAGAAAAATATTGTTTTTGTGGCGGCGGCGAAGCCGCCGCCACAAAAACAATATTCTTATATCACTCTCCCCCACCGTGAAACGGCGGGGGAGAGAAGAGCAGGAGGAAAGGGGGCGAAAAAGATTCCCTCAAAGGGGACTTTTTCGGCGCCTTCCTTTGGTCAGGAGAGGGGAGAGGAGCCGCCGCAGGCCTCGGCCCGAAGGGCCTTCGGCCCGAGGGCGGCGGGGGTGGGGCGAGGAAGCCTGAATAGTTACTGCAACTTCAAGTGTGGAAGGAGGGAAATTGCGGCGGGCATTGACTTGACTTCTGCCAGATTTGGGGCATAATAGAAATACAACGGCACAACCACTGTGCCCCAAATCCTATCAGGAGGTGGCGCACGAACATTCCGGAGAAGCACCTGCTGAATCCAATCAACCGCTTTCCGCAAATCAACCCCAAATCCAATCCACAATAAGGAGGAGAAACCATGCGCAAGTGGGTACTGACCTTCGTTACCCTGAGCCTTCTGGCCACTCTGGTGGTCGCCTGCGGCCCCAAGCCGACGCCAAAGAAGTTCCGCGTCGGCATGGTCACCGACATCGGCGGCATTGACGACAAGTCCTTCAACGCCACGTCGTGGCAGGGGATGGAACTGGCGAAGCAGGAACTGGGCGTGGATGTCGCCTACCTGGAGTCCCACCAGCAGACGGACTACGCGGCGAACATCACCCAGTTCATTGACCAGGGGTACGACATGATCATCACCGTCGGCTTCCTGCTGGGCGACGACACCAAGAAGTTCGCCGAGCAGAACCCGAACATCAAGTTCGCCATCGTGGACTTCTCCTACGACCCGCCCATCCCCAACGTCCTGGGCCTGACCTTCGCCACCGACCAGGCCGCCTTCCTGGCCGGGTACCTGGCCGCCGGGATGACCAAGACCGGCAAGGTGGGCACCTTCGGCGGCATCAAAATCCCCCCGGTCACCATCTTCATGGTCGGCTTTGAGTCCGGGGTGAACTACTACAACCAGAAACACGGCACCAACGTCCAGGTGCTGGGCTGGAACACCGCCAAGGATGAGGGCCTCTTCGTGGGCAACTTTGAGTCCACCGACGACGGCCGCCGCGCCGGTGAGGACCTGATCGCCGAGGGCGCCGACATCATCATGCCGGTCGCCGGTCCGGTCGGCCTGGGCACCGCCGCCGCGGTGAAGGATCACCCCGGCACCATGCTCATTGGCGTGGACACCGACTGGTGCGTCAGCGCCGCCGAGTACTGCCCGGTGGTCCTGACCAGCGTGATGAAGAACATGCACATCGCCGTCCGGGATGCCATCAAAATGGCCCTGGAGGGCAAATTCCAGGGCGGCGTGTACGTCGGCACGCTGGCGAACGGCGGCGTGGGCATCGCCCCCTTCCACGAGTTTGACAGCAAGGTGCCCGCCAGCCTGAAGGCCGAACTGGAAGAGGTCGCCAAGGGGATCAAGGACGGCTCCATTGCCACCGGCTGGAAGTAATCCGGTGGATGTCGGGCCCTTCTGAAAAATAAAAAGGGGCGACGCAATGCGTCGCCCCTACTTTATATAAACTATGGAACCCTCCAGCCCGCGCGAGTGGCCCAAAGTCCTGGCCATCTACCTGGCCCTCTCCGAATACCCTATCCTGGCCCGCCAGATTCGGGAGCGGATGCGCCAGGAGATGTTCGCGCGCGGCGTCATCACCCCGGAACAGTTTGAGGCCGAAGTCAAGGAAAAAGCCGTTCTGACCCAGAAGGAAGAGGGCCTGACCGACCCCCTCCTCCAGGAATCAGCGGAAGAGTGGGAGGAACGGGTCCGCATCATCCGCGACCACCTGACCGATTTCTACTTCGCCCTGAACCTCCCGTACACTCTGTTTGAAGAAATCGTCCGTTCGGCCCTGCGCCCTCGCCGTCCCGAGGAGGAAATCGTCCTCACCTTCAACCCCGAACTGGCCCCCTGGGACCTCCTTTTCCCTCAGGCGGAGCAGTACGAACAGTTGCCCCCGGAAAAGAAAGAAAAAATCATCCACCACCTCCACCAGATTTACGTCGTCATCATCCGGGGGATGATCAGCGACCAACTGGGCTTCATCGGGGTGGCGCGGAAATACTTCCACATCGCCGACCTGAAGAACATCCGCCGCTGCCGCATCGGACGGGGGAAAATCGGCGGCAAGGCCGCCGGAATGATGCTGGCCTACAAAATCCTCCAGACCGACGGCGACGAATTCCCCCTCCGGGAGCACGTGGTCATCCCGGAATCCATCTTCCTGGGCGCCGACGTCTTCTACGACTTCATCGCCCACAACAACCTCTACCCGTTCTTTGACCAGAAGTACAAGACCGAGCAGGAAATCCGGGAGGAGTACCCGGAAATCCGCCGCCGCTTTGCCGAAGGCGAGTTTCCCTCTTATGTGGTGGACGCGCTGGCCCGGGAACTGGACCGCCTGGGACGTATCCCCCTGATTGTCCGCTCCTCCAGTTTGCTGGAAGACAACTTCGGGACCTCCTTCGCGGGCAAGTACGAGAGCATCTTCTGCCCCAATCAGGCCCCACCGAAGGAGAACCTGCAGGCCCTCCTGGACGCCATCCGCCAGGTCTACGCCAGTACTCTCAACCCCGACGCCCTCCTCTACCGCCGACAGGTGGGGTTGCTGGACTACGATGAACGCATGGCCGTCCTTATCCAGCGGGTGGAAGGGCTCCGGTACGGGCGGTACTTCTTCCCCCAGGTGGCGGGCGTGGCCTTCAGCCGCAACCCCTTCCGCTGGACACCGCGCATTGACCCCGAAGAGGGTTTCCTGCGCATCGTCTGCGGGCTGGGGACCCGGGCGGTGGAGCGCGTCGCCGGGGACTACCCCCGCATGGTCGCCCTGAGCCACCCCACCCTGCGGCCCGAGGCGGACCCGGCGGCGGTCCGCAAGTACTCCCAGCACTTCATAGACGTCATTGACCTGGAAGCGAACGAACTGCGTACCCTCCCCGTCTCCCAGGTCCTCCGCCGGGATTTCCCCGGCCTGGAGTACCTGGCCTCCTTCTGGCAGGGGGATTACCTGACGGACTCTCCCCCCATCGGGGAAATCCCCCCGGGCAGTCTGGTCCTCACCTTTGACCGCCTGCTCCGGGAACGGTCCTTCACCGACCTGATGCGGGCCATCCTGCGCCGACTGGCACAGGCATACGAACGGCCCGTGGACGTGGAGTTCACCCTGGACATCATCCCGGGGCGTCCGCGCCCCCGCTTCGTCGTCCACCTGCTCCAGTGCCGTCCGCTATCCAGCCGGGAAGGGGCCGCGACCCGTTCCCTGCCGACGACGCTGGCCCCGGAGGACATCCTCTTCGTGGCCACCCGACTGGTGCCCGACGGCGCCGTCTCCGGGATTGAGTACGTCGTGTACGTGGACCCGCGCCGCTACGCGGCCCTCCCGGACGACACCACCCGCTACGAGGTCGGTCGGGTGGTGGGGCGGATCAACCAGCGACTGGCGGGACGCCGGTACATCCTCATCGGGCCGGGACGGTGGGGCAGTTCCAACGTCGCCCTGGGCGTCAAAGTGGGCTACGCCGACATTTACAACACGTCCGTCCTGGTGGAGGTCGCCTTCGCCGGCCCGGCCGGGATGCCCGAGGTCTCCCACGGCACCCACTTCTTCCAGGACCTGGTGGAGGCCAACATCTACCCGCTGGCCCTCTACCCCGACGAGGGGGACTTCTTCCGCCAGGACTTCTTTGAGGGGAGCCCCAACGCGCTGCCCGAATTGCTCCCCGCCGACGCGCCGCTGGCGGACGTCGTCCGGGTCATCCACATCCCCACCGTCTGCCAGGGCCGACTTCTGGATGTGGTGATGACCAGCCAGGAAGAGAAAGCCGTCGCCTACCTGCGCCCGGCATAACGAACGAATGTAGGACAACTGCGAGCAGTTGTCCTACAAAACGAATTCCGGAGCAAGTCCAATGAAAACGCACCGCGCTCTTCAGGTCTTTCTGTCCACCATCACCCTGCTGGCCTCGCTGACCGCCCTGCTGGGTGGGCTGGCGGGTTGCGGCGGGACGGTTCCCACCGCCACGCCGACCCCCACCCGTACCCCCCGCCCGGCCAGCAGCCCCACCCCACCGCCCCCCACCCCAACGCCGACGCCCACGCCTGTCCCCACACCGACGCCCATCCCGGAGAACGTTAACCCGCTGACCGGCGAGGTGGTGGCGGACAAGGCGCTGCTGGATCGGGTGCCCGTCCTCATCAAAATCACCAATTATCCGCCCCAGTACGTCTGGCCGCAGGCGGGCATCAACAGCGCCGACCTCATCTTTGAGCACTACAACGAGGGCTTCCGCTACGGCACCCGCTGGACGGCCATCTATCTGGGCAAGGACCCTCAGCGGGTGGGACCTGTCCGCAGCGGTCGGCTGATTGACATGGAACTGACAGCCATCTACAAGGGGGTTCTGGCCTGCTGGGGCTTCAGCGACGGCGTCCGGGACCTGATGCGGGATTCCGACCTCTACCCGGACCGGATTGTCTCCTACAGCCTCCCGGAGACGCTGAGCCCGGACCCCTTCTACCGGGACTTCAGCCGGGACGTCCCGCTGGAGCACACGGGCTATACCGACCCGGGGCGGGTGCGCGCGTGGGCGGAGGCGCACGGCATCAAGGGGCGACAGCAGGGGCTGGAGGGCATGGTCTTCTCCAACGACCCGCCCACCGAGGGGACGCCGGCCCGTCGCCTGCGGATTTCCTGGCACCAACTGGAGACAGAATGGGTGTACGACCCGGCCTCCGGGCGGTATCTCCGGTTCTCCAACGGGCTCCCCCACACCGACGCGCTGGACGGGAAGCAACTGAGCGCGGCCAACGTCGTCGTCCTCTACGTCTCCCAGTGGCTGACGGACATCGTGGAGGAGCCGCATAGCGGCCTGCTCTCCATCCGGTGGGCGCTCTGGAATCTGGATAACCCCTACCGGCGCGCGGTCATCCTGCGGGACGGCGTGGCCATAGAGGGCATCTGGAACCGGGAGAAGCGGTGGGATATGCTCACCCTGACCGACCCGGTGGGCAATCCCATCCCGCTGAAGGTGGGGAACACGTTCTTTGAGGTGGTGCCGACGGCGGGGCAGTGGGAGATTCCCGTCGTCATAGAACCGTGATGCGCGCGCTGTTTTTTGAACTGCGCTACCTGCTGGGCCGCGCACCGTGGGATACGGGGGTCACGCCGCCGGAGGTGGTGGAACTGGTGGAACGTGGGGACCTCCCCCCGGGGCGGGCCCTGGACCTGGGCTGCGGGACCGGCACCAACAGTTTCTACCTGGCCCGCCACGGCTGGGAGGTGGTGGGGGTGGATTTCTCCGTCGTCGCCATCCGGCGGGCCCGACGGCGGGCCCGCCGGATGAACCTTCCCGTCCGCTTCTACCGCGCCGACGTGACCGACCTGGGGTTTCTGACCGGCCCCTTTGATCTGGCGCTGGACATCGGCTGTCTGCACGGGATTCCGCCGGAGGGGCGGATGCGGTACGCGGCGGAGGTGGCGCGGCTGGTGCGGCCCGGCGGCCTCTACATGCTCTACGCGTTCCTCCCCCGCCCCGACGGCCCGCCCGGACGGGGCATCGCTCCGGAGGAAGTGCGCCGTCTCTTCTGCCCGCCCTTCGCGGTGGAACGGCAGGAAGGCGGCGAGGACCCCTCCGGCCCCCGCTCCGCCTGGTACTGGCTGCGGCGGGCAGAAAAAACGTAGCGCAGGCCATTGCCTGCATGCAGGCCTGGCGGCCTGCGCTACGGGCGTAAAATCTCGCGCGCCCGCGCGATATCTCGCCCAATCTGTTCTACCAGCGCGTTGAGGCTGGGGAAGGTCTGCTCGTCCCGCAGGCGGGCGATGAAATCCAGCGCCAGCGTCTGGCCGTAGAGGTCGCCGTCAAAATCCAGCAGGTGCGCCTCCACGGTCAGGTGGTCGGGGGCAATGGTGGGCCGGACGCCGATGTTGATCACCGCCGGCCACGTGCCGGCCTCCTGGGTGTGGGCGTATCCGGCGTAGACGCCGTTGGCAGGGATGAGGCGCTCCGGCGGCGGAGATAGATTGGTTGTGGGGATGCCCAGCCGTCGGCCCAGCCCCCGTCCCCGCACCACCCGCCCGGTCAGGCGGTACGGACGCCCCAGGCAGCCGTTGGCCTCCTCAATCTCCCCGGCGGTCAGCGCGGCCCGGATGCGGGTGCTGCTGACCACCGCGCCCCCCCACTGCAGGGGCTCCACCACCTGGACGATAAACCCCTCCTGCTCCCCCAACCGCCGGAGAAACGGGACATTCCCCTCCCGCCGGTGACCGAGGGCAAAGTCCGGCCCTACCCACAGTTCCACCATGTTCAGGTGACGGCGGAGCAGGTGGACGAACCGGGCGGCGGGGGTACCGGCCATCGTCGGGGTGAAGCGGAGGATGACCAGCACGTCCACGCCCAGTTCGGCGATCAGCGCGGCCCGCTCCTCCGGCGTCGTCAGCACGGCCACGGGGCTGCGGCCCAGAAGGGCCCCGGGGTGGGGGTCAAAGGTCAGCGCGACGGCGGTCCGTCCGGCCTCATGGGCGGCCCGGGCCATGGAACCGATCAGGTGCTGATGGCCCCGATGCACCCCGTCAAACGCCCCAATGGTGACGTGGGACGGGGTGGAGAGATTCAGGGATTCCAGGTCGTGGGTGAGTTCCATACAGGTCGCAGGTCGCAGGTCGCAGGGCGCAGGGTCGCAGGGCGCACGGCGCAGGACGCCATCCGTTCAATGGGACACAGATGGGCACGGATGGTGCGGATTTTCACGGATTTTATCCTTTCGGGCAGAGCCCTCAGGGCAAAGCCGCGCGAATCCGTGAAACCCGTGTTGATCCGTGTCCTGTTTTCAAATGTTCATTTCCGGGCCAGCGCCAGTGCGTGGGCGGCGGCCTCCTGCGGAGTGACGGCGTAGATGATGGGCGCGGGCGGATGACCCGCGCGCCGCACCTCCCAACTCCCCAGCGCCACCACCGGCACGCCGAAGAGCAGAGCATACGCCATTTCGCTCAGCGTGCCGTAACTTCCGCCGACGGCGATCACCGCGTGGGCCGTCCGGGCGATGATGACGTTGCGCGCCTCCCCCATACCGGTGACGATGGGGATGTCCACGTACGGGTTGGCCTCGCGCCGGTCGGGGCCGGGGAGGATGCCGATGGTCAGGCCCCCGGCGGATTTGGCCCCCCGGCAGGCGGCCTCCATCACGCCGCCGCGCCCACCGCAGATGAGGATGGCGCCCCCTTCTGCCAGCGCGCGGCCCACGGCCTCCGCCGCCGCTTCTTCCTCCGGCGTCGGCGCCGCACCGCCAATCACAGCAATGATCGGACGAAACGGAGCCATAAGGTATTCCTCACACAGAGACACAAAGACACAAAGAAAATTTAAAAAATATTTGCGCCTTTGTGTCGCCGCCAATCACAGCAATGATCGGACGAAACGGAGCCATAAGGTATTCCTCACACGGAGACACAAAGACACAAAGAAAAAAATAAATAAAAAAATCTTTGTGCCTTTGTGTCGCCGCCAATCACAGCAATGATCGGACAAAACGGAGCCATAAGATATTCCTCACACAGAGACACAAAGACACAAAGAAAAAATAAATAAAAAAATCTTTGTGCCTTTGTGTCTTTGTGTGATGGAATAGTGCCTTTGTGTCTTTGTGTGATGGAATAGTGCCTTTGTGTCTTTGTGTGATGGAATAGTGCCTTTGTGTCTTTGTGTGAGTTTAAACCAGAACCTTGCGCGGGTGCCAGAGGCCCCGGTCGGGGCGGTATTCCATCAGCGCCAGCAGACGGCCATCGGGCCCGTAGGCACGGGCAAATGTAGCGCAGGATTTATCTGTGGCGCAGGATTTATCCTGCGACACCCGAATATCCCGGCCCTGGCGGACGGCGCGCGCCTCGGCGTCGCTCAGGTACAGCGCCGGATACCGCCGCAGGGCCGTGTCGGGCGGGAGCAGGAGGTCCGGCAACCGCTCCGTGGTGACCGCATCCAGTTCGGCCGCGTCCTCCAGCCGGAAGTCGCCGCTGGCCAGCCGCACCAGCCCCGTCAGGTGGGCACCGCATCCCAGCGCCTCGCCCAGGTCGCGGGCCAGCGCCCGGATGTACGTGCCCGGGGAGCAGAGGACCTCCAGCGTCAGTTCCGGCGGTTCCCAGGCGGTCAGGTCCAGGCGGTAAATCTCCACCCGCCGGGGCTCCCGCTCCACCGTCTGGCCCCGGCGGGCCAGGCGGTAGAGAGGCTGGCCATCCCGCTTCAGGGCCGAGTACATCGGCGGGACCTGCAGGATGGGGCCCCGGAACCGCTCCAGCGCGGCCTCCACCGCCGCCCGGTCGGCCTCTACCGGCCGCTCGGCGATGACGGCCCCCTCGGCGTCGTCCGTATCGGTGGTGATGCCCAGGCGAACGCGGGCCCGGTAGAGTTTGGGCGAGTCCATCAGGTACTCCGCCAGGCGGGTGGCCCGGCCCAGGCAGAGGAGGAGGACACCGGTGGCCATCGGGTCCAGCGTGCCCGCGTGGCCGACTTCCCGCTGCCGGGCCACCGCGCGCACCCGGGCCACCACGTCGTGGGAGGTCAGGCCGCGCGGTTTGTTGAGGTTCAGGATGCCGTCCATGCGCGAAAGACGCGAAAGGCGCGAAAGGCGCGAAAGCGGCGGGCGGCTCCGCCGCCCGCCGCAAAACCCCTCCCTATTCAGGGGAACAGTCGTCCAGTTGTCCGGAGCGACGCAACGCCTCCAGGCGCGCCAGGGTGGTCCGGATGGCCTCTTCCAGCGGCGGGTCCACCTCAAACCCGACGGCCATCTTGTGCCCGCCGCCCGTGGGGAACGACCGGGCCAGCGGCACCAGGTTGATGCCGGGTTTGGCGCGGGCGCTCACCCGAATCATTCCCCCCTCGGGCCGCTCCCGGAAGACCACAGAGATGCGGACGTCGGCCGCGTCCAGGATGAAGTTCGCCAGGCCCTCGGTATCCTCCATCGTGGTGCCGGTGGCCCGATACATCTCCCGGGAGACGAACGTCCAGGCGACACCGTCCCGGGTCTCCATCCGGGTCAGCGCCTGGCCCCATAGCCGGAGCGCCTTCAGGGGATGCTGGCCCCGGTAGGCGGTCATCACCTCGTAGAGGGAACCGCCGCTTTCCATCAGAAGCGCCGCCGCCTGCAGCGTCTCCGGGCCGGTGTCGGGGGTGGCGAAGGCCCGGGTATCAAACACGACGCCCGCCAGCAGGCAGGTCGCGATGGTCCGATCCAACGGGATGCCCAGCGTCCGGATGAGCATCAGCACCACTTCGGCGGTGGAGGCCTTCTGGGGGAAGACCGCGCTGAGCGTCCCGTAGCCGGTGTTGCTCTCGTGGTGGTCCACCACGACCAGCGGGACCCCCAGGCGGAGGATGGCATCGTACAGCCGGGAGCCAATCTGGGCCGGCTCTCCGGCATCCACAGCGATCACCAGGTCCGTCTCCGGGCCCGGCAGGTCGGCGACAATCCGGTCCAGGCCGGGCAGGAAGTCCAGGCCGAAGGGGATGGGGTCAAAAAGAAAGACGGTGGCCTCTTTGCCCAGCCGTCGCAGGGCATGGGCCAGCCCCAGGCTGGAGCCCAGGGCGTCGGCGTCGGGCCGCTCGTGGGTGACGACGGCCAGCCGACGGGCCTGCTGGATGTACCGGGCGACCTGTTCCAGCACCGCGTGAGAGGAAGGGGACTCCGTCATTCTCCCGAAAGTTCCTCCTCCCGCAGGCGGTCAATCAGGCCGGCGATGCGCTCGCCCCGCTCTATGGAGGAATCCCAGTGGAAGACCAGTTCGGGGGTGTTGCGCAGGCGCAGCCGTCGGCCCAGTTCCCGACGGAGGAATCCGGCGGCGCTCTGCAGCGCGGCCTGCGCCTCGGCCTGCCGCTCCGCGTCCCCCAGGACGGTGAAGTAGATGTGGGCCCGGGTGGCGTCCGGCGTGACCTCCACGCCCGTGATGGTCAGCATCTGCAGGCGCGGGTCGTTGACCTGCGTCTGCAGCAGGTCAGTCAGGTGGGTCTGAACCAGGTCGGCGGCTCGCTTTTGATACTTCTTGCCCATGGCTCTCCTATCCGGTGGCCTCCACCCGTTCTTTCACGTAGAACTCCAGAACGTCCCCGACCTGGATGTCGTGGAACCCCTCCAGGCCGATGCCGCACTCGTAACCGGCCTTGACCTCGCGCACGTCTTTGGCAAAGCGCTTCAGAGAAGCGATGGGGCCGTCAAACTTCTGCTCCCCCTGTCGGAAGAGGCGGGCACGGGCGTTGCGGCGTACCTCCCCCTCCAGGACGTAGCAGCCAGCCACCCGGCCGACTTTGGGGATGTCAAACGTCGCCCGGACCTCGGCCTTGCCGATGGTCTTCTCCACGTAGGTCGGCTCCAGAAGCCCTTTGAGGGCCAGTTCCACCTCGTCTATCAACTCGTAGATGACGTCGTAAATGCGGATGTCCACCCCTTCGTTCTCGGCGAGCCGCCGGGCCGCCGGGTCCACCGTCACCTGAAAGCCGATGACGATGGCCCGCGAGGCGATGGCCAGGTTGATGTCGGACTCGGTGACGTTGCCCGCCGCCGCGTGGATGATGTTGACCTTCAGGTCCTCGCTCCCCAGTTTGGAGAGGGAGGAGACGATGGGCTCAATGGAGCCCTGGACGTCGGCCTTGATGATGAGGTTAAGTTCTTTGGCCTGCCCCTGGCGGATGCTGCGGGAGAGATCGTCCAGGGTGAGGCGGGTGGGACGGGCGGCGCGGGCCTCCCGCTCCTGAAGCCGCTGGGCGGCGATGGCGCGGGCGACCTTCTCGTTCTCCACCACCTCAAAAATGTCCCCGGCAGTGGGGACGTCCGAAAGGCCCAGGATGAGGGCGGGGGTGGACGGGGGGGCCTCGCGGATGGGCTTGCCGTGGCCGTCCAGCATCCGGCGCACCCGCCCGTAGACCGTCCCGGCGACCACCGCGTCGCCCACCCGCAGGGTGCCGTTCTGGACCAGGACGGTGGCCGTGGGGCCCATACTGCGGTCCAGTTGGGCCTCCAGGACGGTGCCGATGGCGGGACGATTGGGGTTGGCCCGGATGTTCTGCTCGTCGGCGACCAGCAGGATGGTCTCCAACAGGTCCTCCAGGCCGATCCGTTTTTTGGCCGAGACCGGGATGACGAACGTATCACCGCCCCACTCGTCCGGGGTCAGGCCCAGTTCGCTCAGTTGCCGTTTGACCCGTTCCGGCTGGGCAGTGGGTTTATCTATTTTGTTCAGGGCGACGATGATGGGCACGCGGGCGGCGCGGGCGTGGTTGATGGCCTCCACCGTCTGGGGCATCACGCCGTCGTCGGCGGCGACGACCAGGATGGCGATGTCGGTGGTCTGCGCGCCGCGCGCCCGCATGGCGGTGAACGCCTCGTGCCCCGGCGTGTCCAGGAAAGTGATCAGGCGCCCATTGTGCTCCACCTGGTAGGCGCCGATATGCTGGGTAATGCCCCCCACCTCTCCGGCGGCGACGTCCGTCCGGCGAATGGCATCCAGCAGGGACGTCTTCCCGTGATCCACGTGGCCCAGGACGGTGACCACCGGGGGCCGGGGGCGCAGGTTCGCCGGGTCCTCCTGGGCGTACAGCCGTTCCCAGAGCGGAGTGGGGCCCGACAGGGCCTCTTCTTCTTCGGGGACGGCGACCTTCTCTTCGCGCGGCTCAAACCCCATTTCTGAGGCCACAATGGCGGCCGTCTCGTAGTCAATCGTCTGGTTAATCGTGGCGATAATGCCGTCATACATTAACCGTTTGATGACGTCAATGGGACTGACGCCCATGAGTTGGGCCAATTCACGGACCGTCAGGCGGGCCGGTATTTCAATGACTCGGTTGTTTTTATCTGGCATAACTCCTCCTTTCGGACCCGCGGCCCACAGGACAGGGATCATGTTTGCCACGAATTGCACGAATTAACACGAATTATAAAAAATATTCGTGCAAATTCGTGAAATTCGTGGCAAAATTATCCGTGTCCTATTCCGGCGACGCGTCGGTCTCTTCCAGGCGTTCCGGCAGGGACTGGGCGTAGGCCCGCAGAGCGTCCACCGTGGCCTCGTCCAGGGTAGTGCGCAGGGCCGTATCCAGCCGACGCCGCTTCAGCGCCTCCTCCCAGCAGACCCGCTGGGCGCAGAGATAGGCGCCCCGCCCGCTCTGTTTGCCCCTTTCGTCCACCCGGACCTCTCCCTCCGGGGTGCGGACGATGCGGATGAGGGCCCGCTTCGGGCGCACCGTGCGGCACGCCACACACGTGCGCTGCGGGATATGCTTGCGTCGGCCTCCTGGTTTGCCCATCGCGTCTCCAAAATTCTCACACCAAGACACAGAGACACAAAGTTTTTTCGTAACTATTCAGCCTCACCCCTCCCCCAGCGGCTTCGCCGCTGCCGCCGCAGGCGGCGGGGGTGGGGTGAGGAAGCCTGAATAGTTACAGTTTTTCTTCGCGTCTTTGTGTCTTTGTGTGAGGCTACCTCAAAATTCCTCCCAATCCTCCCCGCGCCGCCGGTGCTTGCGGATGGCCACGGCGCGGCCCAGTTCCTCGTCGTAGATGTACTCCCGGCGGGGCTTCTTATGCCGCTTGGGGGGTTTCCGTCCCAGTTTCCGCTCCACAACCTCTTCCTCTTCCCACTCCTCCGCCTCTTCTTCCACTTCCACTTCAAACGCGGGAACCGTCTCCTCAGCGACCACCGCCGGTTCCGCAGGCGGGGCAACCGGCGCCGCCGGGGCCTCCTCCGGCACAACGACCGGCGCCGGAATCTCCACAACGGCAGGCGCCTCTTCCTGAACGGGCAGCGGTTCGGTCGGGGCCGGCTCCTCGGGCAGGAGCACGGGCTCCACCGGGACTCTCGCTTCAGGTATCAACACGGGCCCTGCAGGGACTTCCTCTTCAGGCAGGAACTCGGGCTCAGCGAGCACCGCCTCTTCGGGGAGCGGCGAGGGCTCCACCGCCACCTCTGCAACGGGAACGGGCATCGCCGGGACTTCTTCCGCCACCACAGACGGCGCCTCCACGCTGGGGACCCCCTCTGTGACGGGGGCCGCTGGCCCGGGGGCGGCCTCCGGCGCCGGAGCCTCCTCTGCTGGCGCCGCTACCGGGGCAAGGAACGGCGCCAGCGCCTCGCGAATCTCCGTCAACACGCGGGCGCCGATGCCCTCCAGTTTCAGCAACCCCTCCTCCCCCTCTGCCAGCCGTTCCATCAGCAGACCTACGGAGGTCAGTCGGTGCCGCTCCAGATGCTTCTGGGTGCGCTCGCTCAGGCCCAGTTCGGAGATAGGAATCTGGTACGTATGAACAGGGATACGGGCGCGAGCCTCCCGAATCGCCGCCTCGCGCGCCCGGCGCTCCTCCTCGGCCGCCGTCGGACGGGCCTTCGCCGGTTTCCGGCGGCCCTTGCGCGTCCGCTTCTGGTCCAGAAGATGGTTCCGGACCTTCTCCACCACCTGGCGGATGACCAACAGTTCCTCGGCCGTGTAGGGCGTCTTTTCCTGATTGCGGCGGGCCAGTGCCGCCTCCACCTGCGGCACCAACTCCGCCGTCGGGCCCAGGGCAGTGAGAAGGTCCGGGTCCGTCTTGATCTGGCGGAGCACCCACTGGATCGCCTCGGTGGCGCTCTGGATGTCCACACGCCAGCCGGTCAGTTTGGCCGCCAGGCGGGCGTTCTGCCCGCTCTTGCCAATCGCCAGCGATAACTGGTCATCGGGGACGACGACGTAGGCAATGGGCTCCGTGGAATCATCATCCAGGACCACGCTGAGGACCCGGGCCGGGCTCAGCGCCTTCGCGATGAACGTCACCGGGTCGGGGCTCCACTCAATGATGTCCACCTTCTCGTTGCCCAGTTCCCGCAGGATGGACTGGATGCGCGTCCCCCGCACGCCGATGCAGGAGCCCACCGGGTCCAGCCCGGGCTGCCGGGAGAAGACGGCGACTTTGGAACGGGAGCCCGCTTCCCGGGCGATGGCCTTGATCTCTATGGCGCCGCTCTGAATCTCCGGCACCTCCAGTTCCAGTAGTCGCTGGAGCATCTTCTTGTGGCTCCGGGAGACGATGATCTGCGGGCCGCGCGGGGTTTTACTCACCTCCAGCACGTAGACCCGAATCCGGTCGTGGACGTTGTAGTTTTCTCCCGGCACCATCTCCTTGCGCGGCAGGATGGCCTCGGTGCGTTCCAGATGCAGGATGACCCCCTGCGGGGTCACGCTCTGGACGACGCCCTGGACCAGTTCCCCCTCCTGCTCTGCCAGACGGGTATAGCGGACCTCGCGCTCGGCTTCCCGGATACACTGCATGATGCGCTGGCGCGCGGCCTGGGCCGCGATGCGGCCGAAGTCGTTGGGGGTGCTATCCACCATCATCGCCTCCCCCACCTGGACGTTCGGATTGATCTTCCGCGCCTCTTCCAGCGAAATCTCCACCTGCGGGTCAGTGACCTCGGCCACAACGCGCCGTTCAGCGAAGATGCGCGTCTTCCCGGTCTCCAGGTCAATCTGCGCGGTGATATTCTGGTAAGGAGGCGCGCCCACATCCCGCCGGTAAGCGGAGACGATGGCCGCGCAGATGGCTTCCATCACCACCTCTCGCGAGAGATTCCGCTCGGCGCAAATCTGATTGAAGGCCAGCAGCAGTTCGCTTTTCATACCCGAAAGTTCCTCCCAAACGCAAGGCCCTATATGTGAAAGAAAGTGGGTTGGAGCCCACTTTCCTTCATCCATCAATACCCGTTGTCTGAAGATATTATAGCATACGTAGGGGATTTTCGCAAATCCACCGCTGATGTATAATTCTCCCAACGGGTAACTACCTACCCAAGAACCGTTTCATAAAAACCACGAAGGACACGAAGGCCGCACAAAGGGCGCGAAGGATGATATTTTATCCCTTTGTGTCCTTTGTGAGTACTTTGTGTCCTTTGTGGTAGGTAATTACCTACGAGGGACGACGGTTCAAGGAGTACCGGGGCATGGGAAGCCTGGGGGCCATGCACGGTTACGGGCGGGACCGCTACGGTTCCGGGCAGACCCCCGGCGGGAAACTGGTGCCCGAGGGGGTAGAGGGACGGGTGCCCTACAAGGGCCCCCTTCACGACTACATCTACCAACTGGTGGGCGGCCTGAAGGCCGGTATGGGCTACGCGGGCGCGGCCACGCTGGAGGAGTTACGGCAGCGGGGGCGGCTGGTCCGCATCACCCACGCGGGCCTGATAGAGAGCCACCCTCACGACGTCGTCATCACCAAAGAGGCGCCCAACTACCAGGTCAACCCGTGAGGCGGATTGCGGCGGCGGCCTTCGGCCGCCGCCGCAATCCGCCGACGCCCCGCGCTAATACGCCCGCGCGAAGACGGCGCGCTCCCGGGACTCCCGCCCGCAGACGACACACCGACCCGTCCCCGGTTCCTGCTCCAGCGGGATGCAGCGGATGGTCGCCGTCGTCTCCTCCTTGACCTTCGCCTCACACTCCGCGTCGCCGCACCACCAGGCGTAGGCGAAGCCGTTGGCCACCGCCTCCCGCAACCCCTCAAAGTCCTCCGGGTAGAACGTGTTGGCCTCCCGGAAGGCCAGCGCCCGCCGGTACAGGTCGGCCTGAATCGTCATCAGCATCTCCCGGACGGCGTCGGTCAGGCCCGCCAGCGGGACGGTGGTCTTCCCCTCCTTGCCGGGCCGGTCCCGCCGCGCCAGCACCACCTGCTCCTGGGCCACATCCTGCGGACCGACCTCAATCCGCAGCGGCACCCCCCGCATCTCCCAGTCGTTGAACTTCCAGCCCGGCGAGAACCCCTCCCGATCGTCCACCTTCAGCCGGACCTCCGGCTCCAGGGCCATCTTCACGCGCCCGACCGCCTCCATCACCGCTGTCCGCTGCTCCTCATCCCGCCAGATGGGGACCACCACGACCTGGATGGGGGCCAGTTTGGGCGGCAGAATCAGCCCCTGGTCGTCGCCGTGGACCATCACCACCGCCCCGACCATCCGGGTGCTCACCCCCCAACTGGTCGTCCAGGCATACTGCAACTGGTTGTTCTGGTCCAGGAACTTGATCTCAAACGCGCGGGCGAAGTTCTGCCCCAGGAAGTGGGACGTCCCCGCCTGGAGGGCCCGTTTGTCCCCCATCATCGCCTCAATGGTGTAACTGGTCACCGCACCGGCGAACCGTTCACTTTCGCTCTTGCGCCCTTTGATGACCGGGATGGCCGCGTCCTCAATGGCGAACTCGGCGTAAATATCCAGAATCCGCAGCGTCTCCTCCAGCGCCTCCTCGGCGGTAGCGTGCGCCGTATGGCCCTCCTGCCAGAGGAACTCCGTCGTCCGCAGGAAGAGACGGGTGCGCATCTCCCAGCGGACGACGTTGGCCCACTGGTTGATGAGGATGGGCAGGTCCCGGTACGACTGCACCCATTTGGCGTACATGTGGCCGATGATGGTCTCGGACGTGGGCCGGACGACCAGCGGCTCTTCCAGTTGTTCGCCGCCGCCGATGGTGACAATCGCCAGTTCGGGCGAGAAGCCTTTGACGTGCTCCGCCTCTTTCTGGATGAAACTGAGCGGGATGAAGAGCGGGAAGTAGGCATTGACGTGGCCGGTCGCCTTGAAGCGACGGTCCAGCCCCTCTTTGATGTTCTCCCAGAGGGCATAGCCGTAGGGCTTGATGACCATGCACCCCCGGACCGGCGCGTAGTCGGCCAGGTCGGCCATCTGGACGACGTCAGTGTACCAGCGGGAATAGTCCACACTTCGGGGCGTCACTTTGGCTGGCATCGGTTCTCCTCCCTATTCTTCCGATTCTTCTTCAGCAAACGGCGGCCCAGTCGGGCCAGACGGTGGAGCAGGCGGGCCGAGTACCGGTCGGTGAAATGGCGCGCCGCTTCCTCCGGCTGGACCTGGGGGCCGAACTGCTCGCGCAGGAAGTGCTGATGGTCCATAATCCAGAGATACAGGTCGGCCTCGGTGCGGCCTGGGAAGTGCTTCAGGATGTCCTGCTCCCGGATAATGCGCACCAGCGGCATATAGATGTTGTCGTACCAGTCGCAGACCGCTTCCTCTTCCGGGATGAAGCGCCCCTGCTCCAGGCCCATGAAGTAGCGGTGGACGGCAATGTGTTCCAGCAGACGCTCGTAGCCGCCGCCGATGGTGAACCGGATGTCCTGCTCGGGCCGCAGTTCATCCAGACGGGTGCGCTCCAGGAAGTCGGCGTACTCGCCCAGGACCTCCAGGTCATCGGCGTCCACCGTGGCCTCCACCGGCACGCGCGTGCGGGCCTCTATGACCTCCGCCTCAATGAACTCCTGCCCCCGGTCGCGGGCGACGGAGACGCGATGGTTGCCGTCCAGCACGAAATAGGCGTCGCCGACTTTGTAGAGTTTCACCGGCGGCAGACTGACGTCATCGTAGAAGGCCCGGCTGATGGAACGCCAGCGGTGAATCGTATGGGACTGGGTGGGCAGGAAGGCGCGGTCAAAATCCCGGTACCGGTCCACACTGCCCACAATCTGGGCCAGCGGCACCGTCTGGATGCCCCGGTAGACCTGCCCGCTCAGATGCAGGTGGTCTTTGACGTCCTGCCAGGAGAGCAGGCGGTTTGGGCGCCCGCTCAGCGCCGCCCAGACGTCCCGCAGAAAGGCCCGGAAACGGGCCTCCTGGAAGTCCAACAGGGTCTCTACGTCGCTCATATCCGGTCCTTGCGGCGCAAGATGAATCTTACGCTACAACTCCAGAACGGCAAACGGATAGACGTTGACCACCACCGTCTCCCCGTAGCGGGTGCGGGTGGTCTGGGGTTTGTAGACGTGTTTGTGGCCGTGGAGCAGGTAGCGGGGGCGGAAGCGCTCCATCAGCCACCGGAAGACGGCGAACCCCCGATGCGGCAGGTCCAGGTCGTTGTGGATACCCAGGGGCGGGGCGTGGGTCACCAGAATGTCCAGATACCGCCCGTACCGCATCCGATTGAGCAAGAGCGCCGGGAGCAGGCGGACGACTTTCCAGCGCATTTCCCCCTCGCTGTACTGAAACGGGGCGTTGGGCCGGTAGCGGAGCGCGCCCTCCAGCCCCGCCAGCAGGAGCGGCCCCACCCGCGCGGTGCGCCCGTCCAGATTGACCCAGCCGCGCGGCTCCTTCAGCCACACCCCCTGGCCCAGGTCTTCCGGCAGGTCGTGGTTGCCATGGACGTAGAAGGCCGGAACGTTCAGCATGGTGACCACGTATTCCAGATAGGAATAGGGCAGGTCGCCGCAGGAGAGGAGCAGGTCCACATCCCCGAACCGCTCCCGAACGTCGGCGCTGTAGATGGAGTCCACGACCTGGTCGCTGAGGGCCAGAATTCTCATTATTTCCCTCACACAAAGGCACAAAGACACAAAGGATTCCAGGATTTCTTGGACCGGGCCAAGAACATCCGCGTTCATCCGCGCTCGTCCGCGTCCCCTCTATAAAAAGCCAGCCTCCGGTCTGGAGGCTGGCTGGTGCATCCTCTGGGTTGGGGCCGGCCCAGCGCGCCTGACCAGACCGTCAGGTCTGGCTCTCAGGGGCAGGCGGGCTGGGCAGGCGAACGGTATTCATCGGGCTTTCTCCGGAAATGATAACAGAGTAAACGTTGCCCCAGTCAGAGGACTGCCAATTAGTATACGATAAAAATGGGATGTTGTCAACACGAACTTCTCGGGCGCCCTTGCCTGCGTGATTCCCATTCGCTTTTCAGGACGCCACTCCGCTTCGCTCCGTGGCTGACTACGAACCTGCCCCCACCAGTCGCGGGTTAAAAAATGCCCATTGTCTGTGGTCTGTCGTCCGTCGTCTGTGGTCTATCGTCTCTCGTCTGTGGTCCGGATGGGCAACCGGAAGAGGCGGGCCGCGTTCTCCGCGGTGACGCGCGCCACCTCCTCCGCGGGCATCCCCCGCGCCCGCGCCACTGCCCCGGCGACGTACCAGACGTAGGCCGGTTCGTTGCGGCGGCCCCGGTACGGCTCCGGCGTGAGGTACGGGCAATCCGTCTCTATGAGCAGACGGTCCAGGGGGACCGTTGCGGCCACCGTTCGCAGCCGATGGGCGTTGGGGAATGTGACCGGGCCGGAGATGCCCACGGAGAAGCCCATCGCCAGCACCTCCTCCAGCCGCTCCGGGCCGCCGGAGTAGGAGTGCAGGACACCGTTGCCGGCCCATCCCCGCAGGATGGCGAGGGTGTCGTCCAGCGCGTCCCGGCTGTGGATGACCACCGGCAGCCCTAACTCCGCCGCCAGCGCCAACTGGTCGGCGAAGGCCTGCCGCTGGACCGGGCGGGGGGAGAGGTCGCGGTAGTAATCCAGCCCGATTTCGCCGACCGCCACCACTTTGGGGTGACGGGCCAGGGCGCGCAACTCCTCCAGCCCGGACGGGGTCAGGGTGCGGGCATCATGGGGATGAACGCCCACGGCGGCGTAGATGAAGTCGTACTGTTCGGCCAGCGCGACCGAGGCGCGGCTGGATTCCAGGTCGGCCCCCACGTTCAGAATGGCGACCATCCCCACCGCCCGCGCCCGCGCAATCACCGCCTCGCGGTCGGGGTCAAACTCCGGAAAGTCCAGATGAGCGTGCGAATCCACCAGCATTTTCTACACTAAACCACAAAGACACGAAGACACGAAGTTTATAACTTTTTTCTTCGTGCCTTTGTGCCTTCGTGGTTAAAATAGAAACCACAAAGACACGAAGACACGAAGTTTATAACTTTTTTCTTCGTGCCTTTGTGCCTTCGTGGTTAAAATAGAAACCACAAAGACACGAAGACACGAAGTTTATAACTTTTTCCCTCGTGTCTTTGTGCCTTCGTGGTTAAAATAGAAACCACAAAGACACGAAGACACGAAGTTTATATTTTTTTACTTGGTGTCTCTGTGCCTTCGCGGTAAAAAAATCCTACACTCCGGCCAGTTTGCGGCCTTCCTCCAGGAGCGGGCGGACGCGCGCGGCGTCGGTGGTCTCGCAGTAGATGCGGATGAGGGGCTCCGTGCCGGAGAAGCGCAGCAGGAGCCAGCCGCCGTCCTCCAGATAGTACTTGTAACCATCATAGGTGAGGATGTCGGTGACCCGCAGGCCCAGGATGGATTCCGGTCGGGCCGCGTCCAGCCGGGCCTTGATCTCCGCCCGCCGCTCCGCCGGGAAGGTGATGTCCAGACGGCTGTAGGAGTAGACGGCCCCCAGTTTGCCGTAGAGTGCGTCCAGCAACTGGGACGGCGTCTTCCCCGTCCGGACCATCATATCCAGGAAGTACAGATTGCCCAGGATGCCGTCCCGTTCGGGGACGTGGCCCCGGAAGGCGTAGCCACCGCTCTCCTCCCCGCCGATCATCGCGTCCGTCTCCAGCATTTTCGGCGCCACGTACTTGAAGCCCACGCCGACCTGGTGGACCGGCACGCCGTAGATTTCCCCCAGTTTCTCCAGCATAGAGGTGGTGGAGAGGGTCTTGACGATGGCACCCCGCTCCCCCCGGACTTCCAGCAAATAGTACGCCAGCAGCGCGTAGACCTGCAACTGGTTGATGAAGCGCCCGTGCTCATCGCCGATGCCCATCCGGTCGGCGTCGCCGTCCAGGATAACGCAGACGTCGGCGCCCAGTTCCGTCGTCTTCGCCAGCGCGACGTCCACGTTGGGCGGGATGGGCTCCGGGCGGGTCATCTCCGGGAAGAGGGGGTTGGGGACGTTGTGGATTTCGGTGACGCGCGTCCGGCCTCCGGCCAGCAGGCGGGGGAACCAGCCGATGCCGTTGCCCCACATCGGCTCCACCAGGATGTGGAGCCCGGCATCCCGGATGCGGCCGATGTCCACCAGACGGGAGATGTGGGCGATGTAGGCCGGTGCGGGGTCCCAGACGATAATGCGGCCCTCCGCCTGGGCCGTCGCGAAGTCGGTGCGGCAGACTTCTCCGATGGGCGGGATGGCGGCCTCTATCTCCCGCAGACCGTCGGGGGCGATGGCGGCCCCGTGCTCATCCCGTACCTTGAAGCCGTTATCGGAGGGGGGATTGTGGCTGGCGGTGATGTTGATGGCCCCGGCAGCCTTCCGCTCCAAAACGGAATAGGAGATGACGGGGGTCGGGGTTGGACCTTCCGTCAGCCAGACCCGATGGCCGTTGGCGGCCATGACCTCGGCGGCGGCGATGGCGAAGTCGCGCGAGGCGAAGCGCCGGTCGTGGCCGATGACGATGTCCGTGCCGCCCTTCCCGTGGGCCGCCAGGTAGTTGGCGAACCCCTGCGCGCAGCGGCGGACGTTGTCAAAGGTGAAGTCCTCCGCAATCTTCCCCCGCCAGCCGTCAGTGCCAAACTGAATGGACGTCATGCTCACCTCCACATCACGTTTCACATTTCACGTTTCACTATCATCCTCGCCACCCGCCGCCCCAGTTCCACCGCGTAGTTGGTGCCCCGGTCCCAGGGGTAGACCTGGCTCATGTTCGCCATCCAGAGGCCCGGCAGCGGCGTCTGCAGGGGCGGGATGTTCCGGGAGTGGTACAACGTCGGCACAGGCTGGGCATACGGCTCGGCGAACATCCAGACCGCCCGAACCCAGTCGGGGCGGATGTCGGGCTGGATGCGTAAAAGCCCCGGCCAGTAGTGCTCCAGCAGGGCCTCCTTGTCCATCCCGAAAATGGGGTGGTCCGGCGGCAGGTAATCGCCGCAGTAGACGATATGGTCTCCCCCGTAGTGGTCGGGGGAGATGTAGTTGGTGTGTTCCACCAGTCCCATAAAGGGGAACTCGTCCCCTTTGGGGAGATTGATCCAGTAATGGCCCCGGGTGAGGGGATGCCGAAGGGCCAGAACCAGGGTGACCGCGCCCAGGGACTTGAGGGCGCGCAGGCGGGCCCCGTAGTCCGCAGGCAGGTCGGGGGCCAGGTCCGCCAGCACCCCCGGCGGGCACGTGGCGATGACGGCCTCGTGGGTCTCCCACCCGCCCGCGTACTCCACTGTCCAGTTGGCATCCGCGCCGTCACCGGTCTGGCGGTCAGCGTTACGGCGGATGCGGCGGACGGGCGCGTTCAGGAGAATGCGCCCCCCCTGGGCGGTGACCCGTTCCACCAGAACATCTATGAATCCCTGGAATCCGCCGACAAAGTAGCCCAGCCGGGGGGTCCGCTTGTGCAGGCGGGCCCAGAACCAGGCCATGTTGACGTGGCGGTACTCGTCCGGGCCGAACTTGCTGATGAGGAGCGGCTTCCAGAGAATCTCGTAGGCGCGGGGGCCGACGGCGCGGCGGGTCCACTCCTCCGCCGTCACCGCCTCCAGGGGCTCCCATCGGCGCAGCAGGCGCAGGTACAGGGTGACCACCCCCACCCGCAGCCGGTCCTGGATGGGCAGGGGGGTGAAGCGGAGCACTCGCATCGGACTGTCAAAGGGATAAATGCGCCCCCGATGGTAGATAGAGGTGGTGGGTCGGGGGAAGAAGAGACGGTCGGCAACCCCCAGTTCCCGGATCAGGGAGATGGCCTCCCGGTCGGAGGCGAACCAATGGTGGTAGAACCGCTCCAGAGGCCACTCCCAGCGCTCGTCGTGGAAACCGGACGCCAGCCCTCCGGCGTAGGGGCGGGCCTCGTAGACGGTCACCCGATGGCCCGCGCGGGTCAGGTCATAGGCCGCCGTCAGGCCGGTGATGCCGGCGCCGATGATGGCAATGTCCATTACCGCACCTCTGCCCCGAACTCTCCATCCCGCACGCGCACCTGCAGCGCGTCCCCGACCGCTACCTGGGACGGGGAGCGGACGATGAGGCCGTCCGCCGCCCGCCGGACGATGGCGTAGCCCCGCTCCAGCGTGGCCAGCGGGCTGACCCCTTCCAGCCGGCCCGCCAGGCCCGCCAGCCGCTCCCGTCGGACGGCAATCTGGTGCCGGATGGCCCGCCCGGCCCGCTCCGTCAGGTCGTCCAGCCGCTGGCGGGCCTGAGATAGCCGCAGGGCCGGGGAGAGACGGCGCAGCACCCGCACCTGCTCCTGAACGCGCCCGCGCCGCCGGGCCAGGTCGGCCTCCAGCGCCCGGACCAGGCGGGCCCGCAGCGTGCGCACCTGCCCGGCCAGTTCCGCGCGGTCGGGAGTTGCCAGTTCCGCCGCCGCCGACGGGGTCGGCGCGCGCCGGTCGGCGGCGAAGTCGGCCAGGCTGAAATCCGTCTCGTGCCCCACCCCACAGACCACCGGGATGCGGGATGCGGCCACCGCCCGGGCCACCCGCTCGTCGTTGAATGCCCAGAGTTCCTCCAGCGAGCCCCCGCCCCGGACCAGCAGGATGACGTCTATGTCCTCCCGGGCGTTCAGCGCGCGCAGGGCGGCAATAATCTGGGGCGGAGCCTCCTCCCCCTGGACCAGCGTGGGGGCCAGGACCACCTCCGCCAGCGGGTAGCGGCGGGAGAGGATGTTGAGGATGTCCCGCAGGGCGGCCGCGTCAGGGGAAGTGACGACGCCGATGCGGCGGGGGAAACGGGGCAGCGGGCGCTTCCGTTCCGGGGCGAAGAGCCCTTCCGCCTCCAGCCGCGCCTTCAGCCGCTCGTACTCCTGGTAGAGCCACCCCAGTCCCAGCGGCTCCAGCGTGTCTACATACAGTTGCAGGTCGCCCCGCTGCTCATATACCCCCACCCTTCCGTGCGCCAGCACCGAATCGCCGTTGGTGGGGAGCGTCCGTATCCCCCGCACCCGGTCCCGCCACATCACACAGCGCAGTTCCGCCCCGGCGTCCTTCAGGGTGAAGTAACAGTGGCCGGAGGCGACCTGGCGGAAGTTGGAGACCTCCCCCTCCACCCACACGTCCATCAGGCGGGGGTCCGTCTCCACCGTGCTCCGGATGCGGGCCATTAACTGGCTGACGGTGTACGCCTTCCGGTCCGCGACCGCAAACAGCGGGAGTTGTTCCAGCATAGTGGTGTTTAGTGTACATCAGTATGAGAGAAATGGCAAGTGGGACGCGCGGGCGCATCCTCCTGGCCGTCCGGGTGTTTTCGTTTGTGACGAATCACACTCAGGGGGATTGAGATGCCAGGAAGAGTTGTCGTCACCGGGTTGGGGGCCGTCACGCCGCTGGGCAACGACGTCCCCACGCTCTGGGAGAATCTGCTGGCGGGCCGCAGCGGCGCAGGCCCCATCACCCAGTTTGACCCCGCCGGTCTGGACGTGCGCATCGCCGCCGAGGTGAAGGACTTTGACCCCGTCGCGCTCTTCGGGGCCAAAGAGGCCCGCCGCCACGACCGCTTCGCCCTCTTCGCGCTGGAGGCCGCCCGCCAGGCCATCGCCGACGCCGGCCTCTCCCTGGACCAGGAAGACCGGGAAGCCATCGGCGTCCTCATCGGGACGGGCATCGGGGGCGCGCTCACGTTCCTGGAAAACCACGATGTCCTCCACCGCGCCGGTCCCCGACGGGTGAGCCCGTTCATGATTCCGATGATGATGCCCAACGCGGCCTCCGCCGTCATCGCCATCACTTATGGCCTGCGGGGGCCCAATCTCTGCGTCTCCTCCGCCTGCGCGACGGGCGCCCACGCCATCGGCGAGGCGGCCAGCATCATCCGCCGGGGCGACGCGGAGGTGATGATCTGCGGCGGCAGCGAGGCCGTCATCCATCCACTGGCGGTGGCGGGCTTCGCCCGGATGGGCGCGCTCTCCACCCGCAACGACGAGCCCCAGCGGGCCTCCCGCCCCTTTGACGCCGGCCGCGATGGCTTCGTCCTGGGCGAAGGGGCGGGCGTGCTGGTGCTGGAATCCCTGGAGCATGCCCTGGCCCGCGGCGCGCGCATCTACTGCGAACTGGCAGGCTACGGCGCCTCCTGCGACGCGTACCACATCGCCGCGCCGGAGGAGACCGGGGAGGGAGCCGCGCTGGCCATGCGGCGCGCCCTGGCCGACGCGGGCCTCCCGCCGGAGGCGGTGGACTACATCAACGCCCACGGCACCAGCACCCCCCTCAACGACCGGATTGAGACTCAGGCCATCCGCGCCGTCTTCGGTCCCCACGCCGACCGTCTGGCGGTCAGTTCCACCAAGTCTATGATCGGCCACCTGATGGGTGCGGCGGGGGCGGTGGAGGCCATCGCCTGCGTCAAGAGTCTGGAGACGGGCTGGGTCCACCCCACCATCAACTACGAGACCCCCGACCCGGAGTGCGATCTGGACTACGTCCCCAACCAGGCCCGCCACCTGGAGCCGCGGGTGGCTCTTTCCAACTCCTTCGGGTTCGGCGGGCACAATGGGTGCCTGATTTTTCGGGTCATGCAGTTGTAGCGCAGGCTGACAGCCTGCGCCACAATGTAGCGCAGGCCGCCAGGCCTGTAGGGTGATTTCTCCTGTGAGACCGGAAGAGCAAAAAGAAAATATTTTTCAGGAGGACCTATGCCGCGCGCCCACATCGTCGGCTGGGGGAAGTACGTCCCCCAACGCGTCCTGACCAACGACGACCTCTCCCGGATGGTGGACACGTCGGACGAGTGGATTGTCACCCGCACCGGCATCCGGGAGCGACATCTGGCAGAGGAGGGGGAGACGACGGCCACGATGGCCGTCCAGGCCGCGCGCCAGGCGCTGGACGGGGCCGGCATCGGGCCGGAGAAGGTGGACCTGATCATTGTCGCCACCGCGACGCCGGATTACCTCTTCCCGTCCACCGCCTGTCTGCTCCAGGACGCGCTGGGGGCCCGCCGCGCGGGGGCCTTTGACCTGGCCGCCGGATGCACGGGCTTCATCTACGCCCTGGGCGTCGCCGCGGCGATGATAGAATCCGGCGCCGTCCGGACCGCGCTGGTCATCGGCGCCGAGACGCTCTCCCGCATCACCGACTGGACCGACCGCAACACCTGCGTCCTCTTCGGCGACGGGGCGGGCGCGGTAGTCCTGCAGGCCGGCCCCGACGACGGCGGGGTCCTGGCCACCGTCCTGGGCGCCGACGGCTCCGGCGGCGACCTGCTGATGCTCCCGGCGGGCGGGAGCCGCCACCCGGCGTCCCACCAGACGGTTGCCGAGCGGATGCATTTCATCAAAATGCAGGGGCGGGACGTTTTCCGCTTTGCCGTCCGGGTCATCCCATCCGCCACCCGGCAGGTGCTGGAACGGGCCGGCCTCTCCCTGGACGACGTCTCCCTGTTCATCCCCCATCAGGCGAACGGGCGCATCATAGAGAGCGCCGTCCGGGACCTGAAATTCCCGCCGGAGAAGGTCTACAACAACCTGGAACGGTACGGCAATACTTCGGCGGCGTCCATCCCCATCGCCCTCTGCGAGGCGGTGGAGGAGGGACGGCTGAAGCCGGGGGATGTGGTGGTCTGCGTGGGCTTCGGGGCTGGGCTGACCTGGGGCGCGACGGCCGTCCGGTGGACGCACCCGCGACCGGCGCCGGTCCCGGCCTGGCGGCGGCTCCTGCGGCGGCTGCGGTACGCCCTGGCCGCGCTCCGCTCCTGGCTGCGGCGGCTCTGGTGGAGGGTGTGAAAAACCACGAAGACACCAAGACACGAAGTTTAAAAATTTTTTTGTAACTACCTACCCGAATCGGTTTGCAGGTAACGTAGCGCAGGCTGTCAGCCTGCATGCAGGCCTGGCGGCCTGCGCTACAGGGGTCTGCCTGTGCTGGCGTCGTTTATGGTGTCTGCCCAGGAGCCCCTGGTAGGTAATTACATTTTTTTCTTCGTGTCTTTGTGTCTTGGTGGTTCATTTTCAGACGAGAAGGACAGGCATGCGCGCGGATCTGAAACGTCTGGAGGAAATGGAGCAGGCAGCCCGCGCGGGTGGAGGGCCGGAACGGGTCCAGAAGCAACACGCTCAGGGGAAACTGACCGCGCGGGAACGGCTGGAGGTCCTGCTGGACCCCGGCTCCTTCGTGGAACTGGACGCGTTCGTCACCCACCGGGCGACGGAGTTCGGCCTGGACCGGGAGCACCCCCTGGGCGACGGCGTCGTCACCGGCTGGGGGGAAATTGACGGGCGCAAGGTCTACGTCTTTGCCCAGGACTTCACCGTTCTGGGTGGGTCGGTCGGGGAGGCCCACGGGCGGAAAATCTGCAAGGTGCTGGACCTGGCGCTGGAGAACGGGGCGCCCATCATCGGCCTCAACGACTCCGGCGGCGCACGCATCCAGGAAGGGGTGGACGCGCTGGATGCCTACGGCGAAATCTTCTACCGCAACACCCTGGCCTCCGGCGTCATCCCCCAGATTTCGGTCATCATGGGCCCCTGTGCCGGGGGCGCCGTCTACTCCCCCGCCATCACCGACTTTATCGTGATGGTGGAGGGGACGGCGCGGATGTTCATCACCGGCCCGGACGTCATCCGGGCCGTGACCCACGAGGAGGTGACGCCGGAGGAACTGGGCGGCGCGCGCGTCCACCTGACCACCAGCGGCGTCGCCCACTTCGTCGCGCTGGACGACCGGGCCGCGCTGGCGCTGGTGCGCCGTCTCCTCTCTTACCTGCCGCCCAACAACGCCGAGGACCCGCCCTACATCCCGCCCACCGACCCGCCCGACCGGGCCGACCCGGAACTGGACACGCTGGTGCCGGAGGATCCCGCCGGGCCGTACGATATGTATGAGGTCATCCGGCGGGTGGTGGACGACGGGGAGTTTCTGGAGGTCCAGGCCGGGTTTGCCCCCCATCTCATTGTCGGCTTCGCCCGGCTGGGAGGGCACCCGGTGGGCATTGTCGCCCAGCAGCCGGCGGTCCTGGCGGGAGTGCTGGACATCAACGCCTCCGACAAGGGCGCCCGGTTCATCCGGTTCTGCGACGCCTTCAACATCCCCCTGGTCACCTTCGCCGACACCCCCGGCTTCCTGCCGGGCGTGGCCCAGGAGCACGGGGGGATCATCCGCCACGGGGCGAAAATGATCTACGCCTACGCCGAGGCGACGGTCCCCAAACTTTCCGTCATCACCCGCAAGGCCTACGGCGGCGCGTACATCGTGATGAGTTCCAAATCCCTGCGGGGAGACCTCTGTCTGGCCTGGCCGACGGCGGAGATCGCGGTAATGGGGCCGGAGGGGGCGGTGAACGTCGTCTTCCGGAAGGAACTGGCGGAGGCGGAGGACCCGGAGGCAGTCCGGCAGCGACTGGTCCAGGAGTACCGGGAGCGGTTCGCCAACCCCTACGTGGCGGCGGGACGGGGGTATCTGGACGGGGTAATCCGTCCGTCCCAGACGCGGTATATGCTCATCCGGGGGTTGGAGATGCTGCGGGATAAGCGGGTGCGGAGACCGGCGCGGAAGCACGGGAATATTCCACTGTAATTGAACCATCCCGGAACACGCAACACGCCATGATCCGCAAAGTCCTCGTTGCCAATCGGGGTGAGATTGCCGTCCGGGTGCTGCGGACGTGCCGGGAACTGGGGCTGGAGACGGTGGCCGTCTACTCCGAGGCCGACCGGGATTCCCTCCACGTCCGCTACGCCGACGAGGCCTACTGCATCGGTCCGCCGCCGGCGCGGGAGAGTTACCTCCGGGGCGACCGCATCATAGAGGTGGCCCTGAAGGCCGGCGCGCAGGCGGTCCATCCCGGCTACGGCTTTCTGGCCGAGTCGGCCTCCTTTGCCCGCGCCTGTGCGGAGGCGGGGCTGATCTTCGTCGGGCCCCGGCCGGAGACGCTGGAACTGATGGGGGATAAGGTCGCCGCGCGGCGGGTGGCCCGACGGCTGGGCATCCCCGTCCTCCCCGGCACCGACCGCGCGCTGGACGACCGGGACCTGCTGGCGGCGGCGGACCGCATCGGGTACCCGGTAGTGCTCAAGGCCGCTGCCGGGGGCGGGGGCATCGGCATCCGGGTCGCCCGCTCGCGGGAGGAACTGGAGGCCGCCATCCCCCTGGCCCGCCGGGAGGCCCGCAACGCCTTCGGGGACGACAGCCTCTACCTGGAGCGGCAGGTGGAACAGGCCCGCCACGTGGAGGTCCAGATTCTGGCCGATGGGCATGGCCACGTGATTCACCTGGGGGAGCGGGAGTGCTCCATCCAGCGACGCCAGCAGAAACTGGTGGAGGAGGCCCCCTCCCGCGCCCTGACGCCCAAACTGCGCAACCGGATGTGCCGTACCGCCGTCCTCCTGGCGCGGGCCGTCCACTACGTGGGCGCGGGGACCGTGGAGTTCCTGCTGGACCCGGAAGGACGGTTCTACTTCATTGAGGTCAACCCTCGCCTGCAGGTGGAGCACACCGTCACTGAGGCCATCACCGGGGTGGACATCGTCAAGGAGCAACTGCGCATTGCCGCCGGACGGGAACTCCGCTACCGCCAGTGGGACATTCAGCCCCGGGGGTGGGCACTGGAGTGCCGCATCCTGGCCGAGGACCCGGCGCGGAAGTTTGCCCCGTCGGTGGGGCGCATCACCCGGCTGCGGGAGCCGGGCGGGCCGGGCATCCGGGTGGATAGCGGCATCTGCGAGGGGATGACCGTCACCCCGTACTACGACTCCCTCCTGGCCAAACTCATCGCCTGGGGCGAGACGCGCGGCGTGGCCATTGTCCGGATGCGGCGGGCGCTGGAGGAGTACCAGATTCTGGGCGTGACGACGAACCTGGACCTGCATCGGGCGCTGCTGGATAGCCTCCGCTTCTTCGGCGGTCAGGTCCACACCCGTTTCCTGGAGGAGGGGTTCACTCCGCCTCCACCCGATGAGGAGGAATACCTGGCCGCCGCGCTGACGGCCGCCCTGGCCGACTGGCAGCGCCGGGCCGGTAGCCGCCGGGAGGAGACCGCCAGCCGATGGCGACTGCTGGGACGATGGGAGCAGGTGGGAAGGGAGTAGGAAGTACGGAGTAGGGAGTAGGGAGTAGGAAGCGGGGGAGCGGAGGGGCGGGGGAGCGAGGAAGCGGGGGAGCGGAGGGGCAGGGGAGCGGGGGAGCGGAGGGGCGGGGGAGCAGGGGAGCGGGGGAGCGGGGGAGCGAAGAGGCGGGGGAGCGGAGGGGCGGGGGAGCGGAGGGGCGGGGGAGCGGGGGAGCAGGGAATACGCAATACGGAGCACGGGATGAAATACCGGGTTGAGGTGGAAGGGCGGATATTTGAGGTGGAAGTCCGGCCGGATGGGACGGTCTGGGTGAATGGACAGCCCATGCAGGTGGACGTGGAGGGGATGGAGGGTTCCTTCCTGTCCCTGCTGGTGGGTCATCGCTCCTACGAAGGATGCGCGGAAACCACTGGTGAGGAATGGCGTGTCGTGGTGGAGGGCCGGACGTATCAGGCCCGGCTGGAAGCGCCCCACCCTGCCCTACCGGAAGTCGGCAGACCTTCCTGTATGGCGGGGGCCGGAGGCCCGGCCCGGGTTACCGCCCCCCTGCCGGGCTTGCTGCTGGAGGTGCGGGTCGCCGAAGGGCAGGACGTGCAGGCCGGGACGGTGGTGGCGGTGATGGAGTCCATGAAGATGAACCTGGAACTGCGTGCGCCGCAGGACGGCGTCGTCCGTTCCCTGTGCGCCCGTCCCGGTCAGGAAGTGGCCCAGGGGGAGGTGCTGGCCGTCATCGGATGAAAAAACTCACCCTACCACCGACCGGCGATGGGCGTCCCGCAGGCCGGACAGCCCCCCTCCCGCAGACCGTTCTGTACCCGCCATAATCCCCAGCGCCGGATGACCGCCTCCCCGCAGGACGGGCAATACGTGTTCTCCGCCGGATGGCCGGGGACGTTGCCGATGTAGACGTAGCGCAGACCGGCATTCAGGGCCTCCTGGTGAGCCCGTTCCAGCGTCTCCACCGGGGTCGGTGGGGCGGTAAAGCGGTACGCCGGGTAGTAGCGGGTCAGGTGCCAGGGAGTATCGGGCCCCAGTTCTCCGGCAATCCGGGCCGCAATGCCCGCCAGAACCCCGCGTTCATCGTTGACGCCCGGGATGACCAGCGTCGTGACTTCCACCCAGACCCCCCGTTCCCGCGCCCGCCGCAGGTTGCGCCAGACCACCTCCACGTCCGCCCGACAGTACCTCCGCACTGCGTCGGCGTCCCCCTTGACGTCCACGTTCATCCCGTCCAGCCCGGCCTCCACCAGAAGTTCCAGCGCCTCGTCGGTCATATAGCCATTGGTGACAAACGTATTGTACAGCCCGGCCTGGCGGGCCAGCCGGAACACGTCCAGCGCCCACTCCAGGCTGAGCGTCGGCTCGTTGAAACTGATGGAGGTCCCCTGACAGCCGTACCGGATGGCCTCCGCCACGAACGCCTCCGGGGAGTAGAACTGGCCCCCGTCGGGCGGGCGTTTGGAGATTTCCCAGTTCTGGCACCAGGGACAGGCGAAGTTGCAGGACCACGAGCCGGACGTCAGCGCCACCGTACCGGGGTAAAAGTGGTAGAGGGGCTTCTTTTCTATCGGGTTGGCGGAGAGAGAGGAGACGATGCCGTAGATGAGGGTGACCAAGGTGCCGTCCTGGTTCCGGCGGGTGCCGCACCAGCCGGTCTCGCCGGGCCGGAGGACGCAGCGCCGCTCACATGTCCGGCAGCGCACCCGTCCGGCGGACGGGTCGCCGACCGGTTCCTGCAACAGGGCGGGGCGAACGGGATGAGCGGGCATGATAAATCCTATGCTACGGTTGCTTCTCCGACCAGATGGACGCGCGCCGACGGGGGAACCCACCGCTCCACCCAGGCCGAGAGACGGTACAGGGCCTCGTTGAAGGCCAGATAGGTGGGGTCGCCGACGGGGATGAGCGCGACCGGTTCCAGGCCAGCGGACCGGAGGAGAGCGGTCAGGCGGGGGATGGTGTTGGCCCGGTAGAGCGCGGGGAAGGTGTCCGCCTCCGCCCGTCCGTAGAGCCACTGCACGGCCCGGCCGCGCGTCCAGCGCAGCCACCGGTTCAGGGCCAGCAGGGGGTGACGGACATTGGGGGTGAGAAAAACGAAGTGGCCCCCCGGCGCCAGCACCCGGGCCACTTCCCGAAGCGCCCGCTCCGGGTCGGGCAGGTGCTCCAGCACCCAGGAGCAGCAAACCAGGTCAAACGAACGGTCGGGGAAGGGGAGGGCTTCCGCCCGACCGGCCGCGCGGGGCAGGCAGGCCAGTCGGTGCTCTGCCAGCGAGGCCCGGTCGGGGTCCACGCCGACCACCCGGCCGGCCCGCCCGTGCAGTTCCTCCACCACCCCACCCCGCCCGCAGCCCAGGTCCAGCACCCGCACCGACGGCCCCAGATGGGCCGCCACCCGGTTCCGGTAGACGTGCGAGGCCGGCTGCCAGCCGGGATGCTCCTCCGCATATCGGCGACGATAATCTTCCTGCTTCTCCAGAGAGAGAAAGGGCATGGGGCAAGTGGGTATGTGGGCGGGCGTTATGTTGTCCGAAGGGATTTGGCGCGCACTCGCTCCATAAAGCGTTCCGTGTCTATCACCACTCGCTCGTGAACAGCCTCGCCGATTTTCTCCGAGTCGTCCCAGGCCTCTATGTGGAAGGTCAGGCGGCGGCCCTCGGCGGCGACCAGGGTGGCCTGAGCGCGTACCCGCATCCCAGGCGGGGTGGCCGCCAGATGGCGGACGTCTATGCGGACCCCTACAGAGGTCTGCCCCGGGGGCAGGCGGCCCTCCAGTGCGCGGACGGCGGCCTGCTCCATCAGCGCCACCAGCGCCGGGGTCGCCAGAACCGGCACCGTGCCGCTCCCCATAGAAGGGGCGGTCCACTCTTCAGTCACCACCCGCTCTGCCTCGCCGGAACACGCCCCAGGAATCAGAGATTCGGTCATTCTCAGACTCCTTCTCCGTTGATACCGGCCTGGCGGCCGGCGCTACGGTTGATACCGGCCTGGCGGCCAGCGCTACGGTTGATACCGGCTTGGCGGCCAGCGCTACGGTTGATACCGGCTTGGCGGCCGGCGCTACATGTGGCGCAGGCTGTCAGCCTGTACCAGTTCGCTTGCGGGTATAAATGAAATATATTTTTCATTGCGGCGGCTTCGCCACCGCAATGAAAAATATATTCTTCTTGACCCCAGAGGAAGCCTGATGGTTCCGCCGGCGCTACACATCAGCGGAGCAGGGCCGGGACAATCGCCCAGAACAGGGCATACAGGTTCAGGCCCACCATCCCCAGGGCCCAGGCCGCCAGCGTCAGGGGGCGGCGAAGGCGGGAGGAGAAGAGGGCCAGCAGCCAGAGCACCGGGAGGATAACCCCCATCGCCCCCCAGAGCGGCAGGGCCGTCCGCCGCAGCGCCCACGCGATGGTAAGCGGAATGCCCATCAGCCCCACCCCCAGCAGCAGAACCCCCACCCTCCGGTCCGCCCACCACTCCAGCCCCAGCGCGCCCGCCAGCGCCAGGGGGACCAGCGCCGGGAAGAGGTAGCGACCCTGGTGCTGGACAAAGGTCAGGTTGTACCAGAGGTAAGAAATAACGGTCAGGGAAGCGGAGAGGGCCAGAAGGACAATTCCCCGTCGCTGCAGGGACGTCAGGCGGGGGCGACGACGGTCCAGCCACCAGGCCAGGAAACCCGCCCCCAGCAGCAGAGAGAGCGCGGCCAGGGCCAGGTAGACCGGCGGGTGCATCGGGACGCCCATCCAGCCGAACTGGCCCCAGAAACTCTGGAAGGTGGTGCGGAGAAACCGCAGGGCCAGACCGACGGGGCCGTACTGTGCCAGCCACTCAGCGGTGCGGGGTTGCCCCTGCACGACGGCATTGTGCCGGGCCAGGCCCAGCGGGTCGGTCCAGCCGTAGACCGTCACGTTGCGGAGCAGCCAGGGCCCCGCCAGCAGAAGCGCGGCGAAAAGCATCCGCCCGGTCTGGGCGGCAGCATAGAGCACAGGATGCGGACGAGCGCGAGGAGATGCAGAGAGAGTACAGGAAACTCCGCGTTCATCCGCGTTCATCCGCGTCCCATCCCACCAGAGGGCCAGCAGGGCTACTGGCAGCGCGACGTAGGCAGTGGTCTTGGTCAGCAGGGCCAGCCCCACGACGGCCCCCAGCACCCAGGAGCGCGGATGAGGGCGGATGGAGAGCCAGAGTGCCGTCGCCAGGACCAGTTCCGCCAGTATGTCGTTGTTGACGGCGGCAGTCATCGCCACATGCTGGGGCAGGAACGCGATCAGGACGACCGCCGCCAGCGCCAGAAAGGGACGGTCGGGGAACAGGCCGCGCACCAGGCGGTGGACCACCGTCAACAGGAACAGCCCCAGAACGACCGAGAGCAGGCGCAGAGGGAACAACGCGCCTTCAAAGAGAAGATAGACGGGCACGGCCAGGAGGTAGTAGAGAGGCGGCTGGTGGTCCTCGTACCGCAGGGGGGCGATAGAGAATTCAGGGGGAAATTTCTGGGAGGTCAGGCGACTGAGGTACTCCTGGTCGTAATCCCCCTCTTCTATGACCGGCAGGGCCCGCTCTTCGGCCAGCGCGCGGATGTAGTTGTAGTGGGCCGGTTCGTCGGGGGCCTGCCAGGGAGGGGTACAGGCCGCGTAGAGCGTGCCGATGACAGCATAGGCCAGGAGAATCAGCACCAGGGCCAGACGATGCAAAGTGTTCATCTCGCCCCCGAAGCGGACCCCGTCCCCTATACGGCGGAACGAACCTGAACCAGTTGGGGTTCCTCTCCTGCTCTCCAGATGAACTCCAGGTTGACGGGTCCTCCCCATGCCCCGGCCACCCGGCTGGCGAGCCTGGCCAGATGCCGGGCTTCTTCCTCCGACAACGGCAGGTCTGGTGGCCCATCAACGGAGATCAGGTACCCCTCCGGACCGGTAATCCGAACCTGCGGTGGCGGCATGCGCTGGACCCGTACTTCACCCTCATCCACGCTGTAGAGGTCCCCCCCATAGCCCTGGACAACGGTCTCCCCTGCTCCGTACGCGGCCTGGATCAGCACCCCCGGCAGGTTCAGAACCGGAGAGTGGCTGAAGGTGACTCCGGACCGGTCCCGAATCGTAATGGGTCCCATCGGCTGGAGAATCACTGCCATCCGGGGCAACGGGATACCCCGTTGAGCACAATAAACGAGAACTTCCCTTCGGAAAACGGAGGCCCAGACTTCCCGAATGGCGTCCCAGAGGGCACGGCCAGAAGGGACTGAGAGCAGTGAGAGAAACTGCCCGGCGAAACTTTTTCCGGGACGGTCCTCCACCGTCGCCGAGGAGCGGACGGCCCACTGGGTGGGCATCAGGACCAGTTTCTCCAGAACCCTGCCCACCGGTTCGGGGAGAACGCTCTGGGCCAACCGATCCACCACTTCTTGCCGACGGGGCTCCAGTTCATCCAGAGATTGCTGAATCCGTGCCCAGTCACCTCCTAAGGCGCTCAGCGACTGCTCCAGTGTCGCGATGGTTTCCTCCAATTCCATTCGCCGGACTGCCAGAACGAAGGCCTCCGTACTCAGAACCCAGGTGGGCGGAGTGGGAAATCCGTGAACTGCCAGCCAGTACAGCCCATATCCTTTGCCTCCTACTGCATCCACTGGCGGGAGGGGCCGATCCGTCCCCGCCTCCCATGGCGAAAAGAGCATCTCCGTCATTGGAGCACCTCCACAATTCCGGCCCGGCCATCTATCCGCAGCCGCTGCCCATTCCGGATGTGACGGGTCACCTCCGGCACCCCCACCACCGCCGGCAGCCCGTTCTCCCGTGCCACAATCGCCGCATGCGAAATCACTCCACCCAATTCGGTCACCACCCCGCTCAGGCGGCCAAAAAGCCCCGACCACGCCGGGTCCGTCAACCGGGTCACCAGAATCACCGGTCCCTCCATCTGCAGCAACCGCCGCCCCGCCTCCAGCGGATCATTGGTCACCAGCGCAATCCCCTCCACCGGCCCATCCCCAGGACTCGCCGGTATCCCCTGAAAGCGAGTCGGCGCCGGAGCGGCCACCTCCCCCTTCTCCTCCACCGCCGGACGCCAGTACCCGGTCTCCGGATTGTACCAGATCAGTTCCGGCGGCGGAGGCTGGTTGCGGTGCAGTTCGTACTCCGCCCGCCGCCGCTCCAGAATCTCCATCCCCACCCGCTGCCGACCCCGGCTCCGAACAAAGGACAGAAACTCCTCCAGGGTGTAGAACATCAGGATGTCGTCCGGCTGGTCGGGGTAGAAGTGCCGGGCCAGGCGGCGCGCCGTCAGACCGTAGGCGGCCTGCCGGAGCGCGATATTGCTCTTGGAGTCCTCCCGCCAGGAGATGAGTTGCTGCCCCCAACGGAGAATCCGCCGCCAGAGGGCCCGGGAAAGAGGATTCATCCGGCGCAGGGCTTCATCCGCCTGCCGACGGGCCGCCTCCGCCCGCGCCTGGGGGGACAGGTCCTCCCGCAACTGCCCGGCAACCGCCAGCAGGATGTGCTCAGGCCAGTCCGCCAGCCGTTCGGTCTCAAAGTCCGCCTCAAAGCGGAAACCGCGATGGCCGTACTGGCGGAGAAAGGCCTGAACCCCCGCCACCAGGGGGGCCGCCTCCGGGAGGGTCTGGTAGGCCTCCAGATCGGCGATCCCATCCTCCAGCATCTGGCGGACGCGGGGACTGCACTGTTCCACGGCCTGTCGCAGTTCCCAGATGCGCTGGCCCATCAGAGAGGTCGCAGTGGCCTGCCCGGCGAAAAGCGGGAGAAGTTCCGGCGCCCGCTGACGAAGAACGCCGTCCAGCGCAGTAATCGTAAGGGAAATCACAATGTGAGCGCGGTCGGCCTCCCGACATTGAGCATAGAAGTTCGGCTCAAAAAGCGCGTCTATCTGGGCCAGCACATCTTCATCCGTTGCTTCCCGCAGATGCCAGAAGATTTGTCGCAAACGCTGGTCTACCAGGGGGAGTTCCCGGCGATAGAAGCGGGCAGCCCAGCGATAGACCCGTCCAAACCGCCAGGGCAGCGCCAGCAAGCGGCCAGAGGGAATGCGGACTTTCTCCTCTACCAGGCCCGCTGGAGCCCCTACTGAGGTCGGATCAAACGGAAGAACCCGCGCCATATTGCGGGCGTAGTAGTTGATATTCAGGTAGAGCCATCCCTGAACCACCTGGGTGGGCTTGAGAGTGGAGTCAAAATCCGAGGTATCGCCCGCCAGGGCACTGAGAAACCAGGAAATCTGCGCATCCAGGCCGGCTTCCGTCATCGTCACCGTTACAGGCCGGGCCAGACTGGTGGTCTCCTGGGTGTTATGCCCGCTGAGCAGCCATTCGGTCATCAGAGCCTCCTTGCCTGTTCCAGGAATCCGATAAAAGTTTGACCTTCTGGCGATAGAAATCGGGCCGGCCCCAGTTCATCCTGCAGGAGGTCGCCGGGCTGAGGGGCCGGGCGAAAGGCCTCATGGCCCGCCGGACCCAGGTACCCCACCAGCGGCGCGGCGATGCGGGTAAACATCCAGGGCTCCAGGCCCGCCTCCCGCTCTTCCACGCACCACCAGGGGAAATCACCCGAAGATAGAGAAGGCGATGCGTCCAGCAAAACGACCCGAGGCACTTGCAGTGGATGCGCGGTCCCTTCGGGATCGGTAAACTGGCCGAATCCGGCAGCCCCCTGGGGCGTCTCTACCCGGACGGCGTAGAGACGCTCCGGCACCCAGGCCAGCGTCCAGCCCGTTGCCACGCCCATTGGCCGTACCCCCCAACTGTGGTCCCGATAGCAGAGCCACGCCCCTTCCATATCGGCCTGACCGATTCCAATGCGGCCGCGCAGACGGCCATCCTGCTGGGCCTGGACGTAGGGGCCAAACGTGTACCGGGTAGGATGTGTCGTCGCCTTGAATTCCAGGTGGAGAAGGAGAGAAACTTCATCGCCCACGTAGTTCCGAACGGGGCCACTAAAGGAGCAGACCCAGGTCTCCCAGGGCTGGAAGCACCGCATCCAGAGCAGATGGCCTGATGCATCCCGGTCCGAGGCCCGCGGGTCCAAATCCCCTCTGGACTGGTGAAACCAGATTGTTCCCCCAACACTCAAGACCAGGATTTCCAGTACGGAGTCAGGCCCGAAGAGGGTGCGCAAGAGACCAAATACCGTCCCGTCCGAAGAGGTGAAGGCGAAATAGAAGGCCTCGTGCTCTCCTGGCTGCAGCGTATGGCGGAAATCTTCATGGGGGAAAAGAGACATTTCGTCTCCCGGGTTGTAAATAATATTGACTTCACTGCAAAAACTCACCGCAGAGACGCCGAGAGCGCAGAGTTCTACATTAGCATAATCTCTGCGTACTCTGCGTCTCGGCGGTGAAATGACCTTTTTGCAGGAGACTCAATATTGTTTTTCTGGCAGCGGCTTTCGCCGCCGCCAGAAAAACCGTCAATGGTCGGTGTAGGGGCAAGCCCTGCCCTACGATGTCTCCCCGCAGAGGAACAGCAGCCGCTCCCAGCGGCGGTCCACCTCGGCCTGGAGTTCGTCTATCAGGTGGCGGTTCTCCGGGCGGAAGAGGTGGCGGAAGCGGCCCTGCCGCTTGAGCCACTCCTCCACCGGCAGTTTCTCCTTCGGCTTGTAGGTCAGCCGCCAGACGCCGTTCTCCACCTCAAAGAGGGGCCAGTAGCAGGTGTCCACCGCCAGTTGGGTGATTTCCAGTGTCTCGTAGGTCTCGTGTCGCCAGCCCCGGTTGCAGGAGGAGAGGACGTTCAGGAAGGCCGGCCCGCCGCAGTTGACCGCCTTGCGGGTCTTCTCCATCAGGTCCTTCCACTGGCTGGGGGCCGCCTGGGCCACATAGGGGATGTTGTGGGCCGCGACGATGGCCGTCAGGTCCTTGCGCATCTGCGTCTTGCCCGGAATGACGCTCCCTGCCGGGGAAGTGGTGGTGTGCGCCCCCAGCGGAGTGGCGCCGGAACGCTGGATGCCGGTGTTCATGTAGGCCTCGTTGTTGTAGCAGACGTAGAGGAACTGATGCCCCCGCTCCAGCGCGCCGGAGAGGGCCTGCAGGCCGATGTCGTAGGTGCCGCCGTCGCCGCCGAAGGCGATGAATTTAACGTTGCGATCGGGGATTTTCCCCTGCCGCACCAGGCTGCGGTAGGCCGTCTCCACGCCCGCGATGGTCGCGGCGGCGTTCTCAAAGGCATTGTGAATCCACGGCACCCGCCAGGCAGTGTAGGGGTAAATGGTGGTGGCGACTTCCAGACAGCCCGTGGCGTTGGCCACGACGACCGGGTCGTCAATGGCCGCCAGAATCTGCCGGACGATGATGGGCGCTGCACAACCGGCACACAGCCGATGCCCCGGCGAGAGCCGGTCCGGTTTCTTCGCCAGTTCTTTGGGGATGAGTTTTGTAGCCATACCGTCTCTCCTCAATCAGATTTGAGCCTCTCGGAAGGCCCGCTCCAGCAGGTCAGCGAGTCCAAGGACGGCAGCCCAATGTGTCAGGTAGGGGACATCCAGAGCATTTGCCTGGACTCGCAAAACTCCGATCACGTCGTTCCACTGACGCTCGGAAACCTCGCCACCCATCCGGAACCAGGCCAGTTTGTTCAAGATGACGTCTTCGGGGGAACTCAGACAGAACTCCCGTCTGGATTCTTCCGCCAGCGTGTCCCGACGGGTTCGCCGGAACGCTTCCTGGTCGTAGGGTCTCTCCCGAAGGACGAACACGTCCACCTTCACCATCGTCTCCAGGTGAATCAGATTAAAGGACGAACGACGGTGAAGGGCCTCGTGAATCGCCTCCGGGTTGATGTAGTACTGCTCCTGGAGAAGGGCCACCAGCGGCTGGACATGCTCGGGCCGCAGGTCGGCCACCAGGTCTATGTCCATCGTTGCGCGGGGGACTCCGTATACAGAACTGGCCACTGAGCCTCCAATCTGGTAGGCCACCCCCAGTCGCTCCAGGGCATCCACGACCGGAATCAAGGCACTCAGGAGGTCAGACATCCCTCCTCCCGCCGGTCCAGATACCGGCGAACCCCCTCCGCCAGGCCCTGCCCGTACCAGTGGGCGATGAAGGCCAGCAGGACTTCCTTCTCACTGGCTGCGGGCATGGCCCGCCGGAGAGCACGCCGGGCCAGCCACATGGAAGTCCGGCTCAGCGAGCGGGTCAGGCGGAAATGCTGAGCAGGACATGCCCGCCGCAACATCTCTATCTGGACCCTGGCGACCTCGGGTGGGGTATCTGATAAGGACGCCACTCCACTGTGCTCCGTGGCTCGCTGCAAACGGGCCTTACTCCCGCACGCTCAGATAGGTCACCAGTCGCTCCACCCGGCCCGTCTCGGCGACGCGGAGCATGTCCCGGTAGACGGACTCTATCTCCGACGGCTTGATGTCCCGACCGCCCAGGCCGAAGACGTAGTCGGCGATGGGGATGTGGACGCCGTGGATGGCCAGCGCGGCCGTCAGTTCCAGGAAGAGCGGGCCGGCATTGTTCATAGAGCCGAAGGCGATGGACCGGTCCATCACGGCCACGGCCTTCAGGTGGCGCAGCGCGTCGGTCAGTTCCTTCGCCGGGAAGGGCCGGAAGACGCGCGGCTTCAGAAGGCCCACCTTCAGGCCCTGGGCGCGCAGGTTGTCCACCACCACTTTCGCCGTCCCGGCGGTGGAGTTGGTGACGACCACCGCGACGTCGGCGTCCTCCAGGCGGTAGGTCTCAAAGAGGCCGTAGTTGCGGCCGAACTTGCGATTAAACTCGTCGGCTACCTCCAGGATGACCCGCTGGGCGTGCTCCATCGCCTCCACCTGCTGCCGCTTGTGCTCGTAGTAGTAGTCGTAGAAGTCCAGCGGCCCGTAGGTCTTGGGATTGTCCACATCCAGGATAGACCACTTCGGTCGGTAGGTGCCGACGAAGGCCCGGACGTCGGCGTCGTCATAGACCTCCACCCGCTCCATCGCGTGGCTGGTGATGAAGCCGTCCTGGCAGACCGCGACGGGGAGCAGGACATCGGGGTGTTCGGCGATGCGGACGGCCTGGATGATGTTGTCGTAGGCCTCTTGACCGTTCTCAGAGAACAGGATGATCCAGCCGCTATCCCGCATCCCCATCACGTCGGAGTGGTCGCAGTGGATGTTGATGGGGCCGGAGAGGGCACGGTTCACCAGGCTCATCACGATAGGGCAACGGAGAGAGGCGGCGATGTAGACGACCTCCCACATCAGCGCCAGGCCGTTGGCGCTGGTCGCGGTCATCACCCGCGCCCCTGCCGCCGACGCGCCGACGCAGGCGCTCATCGCCGAGTGCTCGCTTTCCACGCAGATGAAATCGGTCGTCACCTCCCCGTTCGCCACGTACTCGGCGAAGAACTCCACCGTCTCCGTCTGAGGGGTAATGGGGTAGGCGGCGACCACGTCGGGGTTAATCTGGCGCATCGCCGTAGCGACCGCCTGGTCTCCGGTAAGCGCTTCGTATTTGCTCATCGTTCTCCTCCTGCAGGATGAATCCTGCGCTACTGGCCGGATAAATCCTGCGCTACTCCGCCTTGCCTTCTTCTATCATTCGGATGCACAGGCGGGGGTCGTCCCGCTTCAGGGCCTCGCCCGCCTGGCGGATCACTTTGGCGTTGACCGGGCAGACCGAGGCGCAGATGCCGCAGCCCTTGCAGTGCTCCAGGTCAAAGCCGACCATTTTCTCGTTCTCGGCGTCCACCATGATGCTGGAGTCGGGGCAGAAGAGCCAGCACTGGAAGCAGTGGATGCACTGGGCCTGGCCGAAGACGGGCCGGAAGGCCCGCCAGCCGCCGGTCTTGTACTCCACCGCGTTCCCGGCCTCCAGAATCAGGCCGCCAATGGGAATCTCACGCCATCCTTTCAACTGTGCCATGTCAGGTCTCCTTGCCACGTTTCTCACATCACGTTTCACTCATCACGTTATCCGTGAAACGTGAAACGTAAAACGTGAAACGTGAAACGTGAAACGTAATCCGTTCATCCCTCCCGCAGTTCCTGAGCCGCGCGGCGCAGGACGCGGACGTTGGCCTCCACCACCGAGGGGGAGACCTTCTCGCCGAACCACTCCCGGACCTGATGCTCCAGCGCGTCCAGGTCAAAGAGGCCGGTGGCCCGGGCGAACGCTCCCAGCATCGGGGTGTTGGTGATTTCCCGCCCCATTTCCTCAATGGCGATGTGGCTGGCGTCCACGGTGAAGACTTTGCCGGTGCGAAAGCCGGTGATTTGCCGGACCTCCTCAGGGCTCATTGAGGTGTTGACGATGAGGATACCGTCTTCCTTCAGCCCTTCCGTCACCGGGACGGTGCCCAGGAGAGTGGGGTCCAGGACCAGGACGACGTCGGGGTTTTCAATCTGGGAGTGAATGGTGATGGGCTTGGAACTCAATCGGGTGAAGGAGCGGATCGGAGCGCCCATCCGCTCCGGTCCGAAGTCGGGGAAGGCCTGGAAGTACTGCCCGGCCCCCATGGCCGTTTCGGCCAGGAGTTTACCGGCGGTGACCACGCCCTGCCCTCCCCGGCCATGCCAGCGGATTTCCAGCATTTCTTTGCTCATCGTTCCTCCTGTGTGAAGAATGCGCGGGTGAGGGACACCGAACGGATATTATGCCACAAATCTTGATTTTCGCCAGTGCAGGATGTCAGGTTAGAGGGAGGACAAGTCGCAAGTCGCAGGTCGCAAGTCGCAGGTCGCAGGTCGCAGGGGTTACCTCTGCCGGACAATCTGGAAACGGTCAAAGTCGCGAGCGATGACGGTCTCCGGGAAAATGGCCTGCGCCTCCTCCAGGACCTCCCAGTCCCGGTAGCGGCGGGAGATGTGGGTCAGCACCAGTTGCCGGACGTTCGCGTCCCGCGCCAGGAGGGCGGCCTGGCGGGCCGTCAGGTGGCCGAACTCCCGCGCCATCTCCGCCTCCGCCTCCAGATAGGTGGCCTCAATGACCAGCATGTCCGCCTCCCGGACGAACTCTGCCAGGCCGTCGGTGCGGGCGGCATCGCCGACATGGGCCAGGCAGGCCCCCAGGCGCGGCGGCCCCAGGACCTGGTCGGGGTGGATCACCCGGCCGTCGGGCAGGGTGACGGATTCTCCGGCAACCAGCCGCCGCCGTTCCGGCCCGGCGGGCACCCCCAGCGCCTCCGCCTTCTCCACCAGGAACGGACGGCGGGGCTTCTCCCGGAAGAGATAGCCGAAACACCCCGGCCCCCGATGCTGGACCGGGAAAGCGAAGACCTCCAGGTCGTCGGCTTCCAGAATTTTTCCGGGCATTACCTCCACGAAAATCAGTTCCATCGGCGGCTGGGCGCCCCGCAGGACGACGCCGAAGATGAGGTCCCGTACCCGTTCCAGCGTGGCCCGTCCGCCGTAAATCTCCAGATACTCTATGGTCTCCCAGCGGGCAAAGGTGGAAATCAGTCCACCCAGGCCCAGGATGTGGTCCAGGTGACCGTGAGTCAGCAGGATGCGGTTCAGCCGTTTGAACCCCAGCCCGCTCTGGAGAATCTGCCGCTGGGTGCCCTCACCGCAATCTATCAGAAACCGATGGTCCTGATAGAGCACCATCTGGGACGGGAGGTTCCGATGGATGGACGGCGCAGATGCCGATGTGCCTAAGAAAACCAGTTCTATCATGTCGCAAGTCGCAGGATTACAGGTCGCAGGGTCGCAGGATTACAGGTCGCAGGGCGCAGGGTCGCAGGATTACAGGTCGCAGGGCGCAGGGTCGCAGGGCGCAGGCGCAGGTCGCAGGGCGCAGGGTCGCAGGATTACAGGTCGCAGGGCGCAGGGTCGCAGGGCGCAGGCGCAGGTCGCAGGGTTGCAGGTCGCAGGTCTCAGGACGCCGGGATGACCGTCACGGTGCCAGACTTTCCCTCTTCGCCGTCCACGGTGATCTGGACGGGAAGGAAGGCCTGAACAACCGCAATGTTGGTCAGCAGATGACGGGTGACGGCAGATGTGAACAGGCGGGAAGTCCCGGCCGCCAGCGCCATCGGGAGCAGGAGTTGGTCCGCCAGATGGGGGTCCACCGGGGCCCCCGTCTCGTGATGGGCCAGCAGGTCCTGGCAGGCCATCTGGGCGACCTGGTCGGCGGGCAGGCCCTTGCGCCCGTAGGCAGTGAAGCCCGCCCGGGCGTGTTCATACTGGACGAACAGGAAGATGCCCGCTCCCGGTCCGGCCCCCCGCACGACCAGCGGCTGCAGGTCGGCCTTGAGGCCGGCGCGGGCCAGCAGGTTGCGCGCCCGGTCCACCATCCGCTGGGGGATGTGGGCCGGCAGGTTGGAGACGACGCCCCGTCCCCAGACCCGCCGGACGTCCCCCCGGTCGGTCAGCGCAATGGGAGCCAGTGGGCCGGAGCGCCCCCGAATCCGCACCCGCACCTCCCCGCCGCCCGCCGGGTAGAAGCCCCAGGCCACCAGGTCCATCTCCGCCTCCAGTCCCATCCGGGCCACGGTGGGCAGGAAGACCTCCCGCAGGTAGTCCACCGACGGCGCCCAGGGGACGTGGGTGCCCCCGCGCAGGGTCAGTTGACTCTCGCCCGGGGCCAGCGCCAGCGGCAGGAAGACGGTCTGGAAGACCAGGCCTACGGCGCCCGCACTTCCGCGCCCGGCAATCTCCGCCACGTCAAAGGTATACGTCCCCGGGACCGGCGGACTCTGGGGCCAAAAGCGGAGCGTCTGGCTGCCCAGTTCGGCCCCTTCCACGCGGGCCTGGCAGATGGCGGCCGCCGCCTGCACCGCCGTCAGGTGCTGGGGCTGCAGGCCGGGGTTGGGCCGCCCGGCGCGGATGTGGACGATTTCCACCGGCTGGCCCGTGAGCACGGAGAGCGTCAGGGCCGTCCGCAGGACCTGCCCCCCACCCTCGCCGATGGAGCCATCTATTTTCATCGCTAATCGCTTATCGCTAATCGCTAATCGCTGATCGCTTATCGCCAATCGCTTATCGCTAATCGCCGATCGCTGATTGCCAATCGCTGCTCGCCGATACGCTACGGGCGATTCACAATGCGCGCGATATGCGATGCGCGATACGCGATGTGCGATATGCGATACGCGACCGTCACCGACTCCCCGAAATCTGCCGCAGGAGGGTATCCAGCCGCAGCAGGTCGCCGCCCAGCAAGCGGGCCAGTTCCCGACCCGCCTCCAGCAGGAACGACTCCCGCTCCTGAGGCGGACGGGCCGCTGCAGCGAACCGCAGACTGGCCACCAGCAGTTCGTCCGCAGGGACATCCCGGGCTCCCAGGACCAGCCGGAAGTAATCCAGCCGCCGGGTGAAGTCCCGCACCTCTTCGGGCGCACACTGGTAGAGAAAGTCCATCGTCACCGGCGGTTGGGGCGGGATGCAGTGGAGAATGCGACCGCCCATCCGGCAGCCCACCGCCAAAACGCTCACCTCTATGGGCACCTGCCGGTTCTCCTGCTGGTCCCGGACCACCTCCTCTGTCGGCTCGGCGACGACGACGTAGCGGACGAACTGGTCGTCCCGCAGCGCGACGTTGTAGATCAGGCCGTAGACGGCGGCGTCGGAGGAGCGGAGGTCCGCCCGCACGAAGGAGCCGAAGACGGGAATCTCCCGCTGCATCGCCCGGCACCCCACCACAAACCCCCGATTGGAGGCCTGCAGAATCCGCCCAACGGGGAGTGGAGGGGGGTAACTGGTAGATTGGGAATTGGTAAATTGGTCACTGGTCATTTGGTCACTGGTCATTTGGTCATTGGTCATTGGTCATTTGGTCATTGGTCATTCCCCCGGAGGCTGATAGCCGGGGCCGTAGTGGTAGGCCGCCCGACGCGGCGCGTACTGGCTGACAAACCGGTCGTGGTAGAGCAGGTTCCCCGCCCGGTCGTACACCCACCGCTCCACCGTCGCTGTCAGCCCCTTCTGGGCCGTCTGCCACTCCTGCACCGTCCCCGGCGGCAGTTTCTCGTCCAGTTGGTAGATGGGCGGGCCCGGCTCCGTCTCATCGGTGATGACGGGGCCTTTGATCTCCACCCGCCGCCCGTCGTCGGTGGAGTAGAAACGAAAGATGAGCCGGTGGCTGGCCTCCTCCACCTCCGTCTCTATCAGCAGCGCCGTCGGGCGGTCGTTGACGAACTTGAAGTCCACCAGGGGCGCGTAGACGGTGGCATCCAGGCCCGGACCGTAGCCGCGCAGTTCGTAGTAACCGACCCGGTGGTAGTGGGCCCAGCGCTCCACGATGGGATACCCCCCGCGCAGCGCGGCCCGAAAGGCCGTGGTGGAGACCTGGCAGATGCCGCCGCCGACCTCTATGGCCAACTGCTCCCCCAGAGTGACATAGGCCTCGTCGTACCCCGCCTCCGCGCTCACTTCCCCCAGGTAGCGGTTGAAGGAGAAGGTCTCGCCGGGGGCGACCACCAGTCCGTCAAACTTTTTCGCCGCCAGACGGATGTTGTGGTCCCGACCGGCGGGGGAGCCGATGAAGTACGAGTCCCCCTCGGCGACCAACTCCCGAATGCCCAGGTCCTCCGCCGTCGCGGTGTCGGGGTAGCGGGGCGGGACGACGCTCAGGCTCAGCGGCGCCGTGTGCTGGCCCGCCGCCACCGCCGCCAGGATGTTCTCCACGCTGGCCTCCACGTCCAGCGCCCGCCCGGGCGACGATGGAGAAATGGGCACCAGCCGCCCGGTCCGCTCGTCAAAGTGGAAGCGGGCATCCACCGGCTCAATCGCCAGGGAGGGCGCGATGCCCTCCAGAAACGCCCGCAGCGCCTCCCGGTCCAGAGTGACGGCCAGGCCGCCGCCCTGGACGGTGGTGGTGAGCGTCCCGGCCAGTTCTTCCGGCGTCAGGGCCCAGGGGCCCGGGTCGCCCTGGCGGGGATTGGGCAGGAGCAGGATGAACGGGCCGGAGAGCAGGGCCTCCGCCCGGGCACGGGCCCCCTCGGCGTCGGTCACCTGCGGCAGGACCTCCCGCACGACCAGCGTCACCCGGGGGCCGCCAGGGTTTCCCAGGGACTGCCGGAGGGCCGCCAGCGCCGCCTCCACGTCCAGCGCGCGGCCGGGGCGGGCCGGAGTGGAGACCGGCGTCAGGCCCTGGAGGGTCAGGGTGGCGTCCACCGGCGGGACGTCTATCCCTTTCGCCAGCGCCTGAAGGTACAGGCGGGCGGCGGACTCGTCGTAGGAAAGGACAGGGGCCACGGAATACCCGCCGAAAAGGAGCAGGAGGTGGGTCAGCGGGCCGTCCTCCGGGCCTCGCCCCACCTGGAAGGCGGCGCGGGCGGTGGCATCCGCCAGCAGGCGCAGGCCGATGTCGGCAGGAGGGGCATCCCAGGCCCGCTCCGGGCCGACCAGATGGACGGTGGGGAGCACCAGGCGCTCCTGGAGGCGCCGGGCCGCCTCCTCCGGCCGCAGGCCGCCGACCGGGACCTCCCCCACCCAGACACCGGGGTAAATGCGGTCGGCACACCAGGCCTCGTAGGCCAGAAGCAGGCCGAAGGCGCCCAGGAAAGCCAGTACGGCAATCAGCAGAGGAGGAAGCCATTCCAGAGCCCCCGTCGCCTCCCGGCCTTCATCCGGCCTACGGAGCGGTGACCCGGAGGTTGTCAAACTGGACCTCCACTCCCCCTTCGTAGAAACTCCCCGCGTAGAGACCGACATCGCCGTGGGAGAAACGGTCATCCTCCACCTGGACCAGTTGCTGACCGTTGACGACAAAGGTCAACCGGTTCCCCTGAGCAACCACTTCCAGGATGTTCGTGCCGGTCCCCGGATGGACGGCGTCGGAGGGCGTCCAGTCGGCGCCCAGGGGCTGACGGACGCCGTCCACGAACCGGCTCACCAGAAAGTACCCGTCGCCGCTGACGGAGAAGGCGTAGAAATGGCGGGGGTCCTGCATCCGGACCAGGACCCCGTATTCGTTGTCGTCGGGGCCGGCGACCTGGGACGCCTCCACGGTGAGGTGGAAATCCCGCAGGTCTTTCCCCGCCGAGGCCCAGGCCAGTTGGTTGGGGGCCAGAACGGAAATCCGCAACGCGCCGTCCTCCACCGTCACCCGGGCCGCGGCGTCCGACTCCAGTTTCCAGGCGCCGGGGGCCGAGAAGTCCTCCTCCCAGGGCAGGCCCTCCCCCTTTCCGCACGCCCCCAGCAGGAAGAGCCCCCAGAGAATGCAAAGGATGCGAAAAGCGTTCCAGATGGTCACCTTCATTCTTCCCCCTCGGGTTCGGGCGCGGTCACTTTGAAGTTGTCAAAGTGGACGCGGATGGAACTCTCCGGTCCGGAGCCGACGCCCAGGCCCACGTCGCCCTGGCGGAAGGTCTTGTCGGTGACGGAGGCGATCAGGCGGTCGTTGACGAAGAGTTGGAGGTGCTCCCCCTGGCAGACGGCGCGGAGATGGTAGACGGCCGCGCCGGTGGGGATGTCGGGCGACGGCAGGAAGCCCTCGCCGCTGAGCACTTTGGGGTGGCTATCCCGGACCCGCATGATGGCGTAGTAGCCGTCGTCGGTGACGGCGAAGTAGTAGAAGTCGGCCGGGGCCCGGTAGCGGCAGACGAGGCCGAAATGGCCCCCTGTCCCGGAGACCCTGCGGGCATCCACCGCCACCACCACGTCGCCGAACCGCTTCCCCGGCCCGGCCCAGACGAACCAGTCGGGCTCGTAGACCTCTATGAAGTACTCCCCCTCCTGGTAGCCCCGGTCGTAGGCCTCCCGGCTTTCACTCCCCCAGCCGCTGTTGGGGTTGCCGAAGCGGTCGTAGAAAAGGACGCCCGATGATTTCTGACAGGCCGTCAGCAGGAGCAGGGACAGCACCAGCAGAAGCGGGCGCGAGTTTCTGAGCGTCATGGTTCCCTCCTGGGAGGTGCGGGTACTCATTGGCCGTAGAGATGTCCCCGACCGCCAACGACAGACCTCCGGCCACAACCGATGCAGATTATACCATGAACCCCCGCATCCGCATAGGGAGCAAAAAATGCGGCTGGGGTGTGTCCCAAAATCGTCGGAGCCCGGTGGGCCAGGCCGTAAACGGCCTGGCTGAGGCTGCATAGGGCGCTGGAAGCGCCCTCTCCCTGTTGTAGGACAACTGCAAGCAGTTGTCCTACAAACGGAACACGGGTTGCCCAGGTGGAGAAGGGCGCTTTAGCGCCTCATCCTTGCCTGAGCCTGGCCGTTTACGGCCAGGCAAAAAGGCCAGCGGCCCAGCCCGACAAAATTGGGACACACCCTGCGGCTGCCTGGACTTGACAAAAGGCAATTTTGTGATACAACCTGCATAGGCCAGTGAAGCCCCCAGTAAATTACTTCCAACTTTTTCAGGAGGAAAGACCTATGGCCGTAACCAGCGTTCAGGAAGTCATCCAACGGGTTACTGGATTGGACCCCTCGCGCCTGGCGGGGTTCAACGGAGTGGTCCTCTTTGACCTCTCCGGCGAAGGAGGGGGCAAGTGGACCCTGACCATTAGCGAGGGGAAGGCCAAAGTGGAAGAGGGCCAGACCGCCACGCCCAACGTCACCCTCGCGATGAGCGCAGCCGACTTTGTCGCGATGGCCAACGGCCAGTTGAACCCGGTCAGCGCGTTCATGCAGGGCAAACTCCGCGTGACCGGCGATATGGGGCTGGCCATGCGGCTGCAGAACATCCTGACGTAACCGGCGGCCCCACCCTACCCCTCCCCACGGTGCGACGCGCTCTGTGCGGCGCGTCGCACCTGACCTATCATTCGGAATCGGTTTGTGCGACGGTGCCCCGCGCCATCGCAAAAACGTCACTATGCAGCCGATTGAAATCGTCCTCCCTGGGCACTTCGTGCCGGGCCTCGCCCCGAGGGCCCGGCCCGAGGGGTGTCGGTCTGGCCCTCACCCCTCCCCCAACCCCCTCCCCTCTCCCGCCGGAGCGGGAGAGGGGAGGGGGTGGCGGCGCAGCCGCCGGGGGTGGGGTGAGGTCGGCGAAGGCCGACCGAAGGCCTGCGGCCCAGGAAGGCTGACTTCAGTCAGCGCCTGAATAAGGAGCCACCCATGGGCTACATAGAGCGGTTGCTGGCTCAGAATGAGCGCATTGTGCTGATCACCCGGCGGCACTGGCTCGTCCTCCTTCCGGTCATCCTGATAGACCTGGGGATCGCCATCGTCATCATCGCCTTCTCCGTGGGCGGCGCCCTCATTGCCCCTCCCCTCCCTCTCCTGGGCCTCCTGCTCCTCCTCCTCCCCCTGGGCCACTTCCTGGTCCGCTACATCGTCTGGCGCAACGAACAGTACATCGTCACCAACCGGCGGGTGATGGAGGTGCGGGGGGTCTACAAAAAACACGTCTCCGACTCCTCGCTGGAGAAGGTCAACGATGTGGTGATGGAGCAGAGCGCGCTGGGGCGGCTGCTGGACTACGGCGACATCCGCATCATCACCGGCGCCGACATCGGGGTCAACATCTTCCGCCGTATCGCCCACCCCATCCGGTTCAAGACCACGATGATGGACCAGAAGGCGGCGCACGCCGAGCGTCCCGCCGAGGCCCGCCCCGAGGACGTCCCGGACCTCCTGGCCCGCCTGGACGACCTGCGCCAGCGCGGAGTCATCACCCAGGAAGAGTTTGAGCGGGAGAAACGGGAATTGCTGGACCGGCTGCAGTGATTGCTGATTGCTGATTGCAGATTGCTGATTGCAGATTGCAGATTGCAGATTGCTGATTGCTGATTGCTGATGAATGGGGGCTGATGGACGAGTTCCTCACGGAAGCGGTCATTGAAACGGCGGCGGATGCCCTCCGGCATCGTTTCTCCCTGGCACCCGAGGTCGGCATCATCCTGGGTTCCGGGCTGAGCGCGGTCGCCGGGGCAGTGGAGGCCGAGGCCGTCATCCCGTACCCGGACATTCCCTATTTCCCCCGCGCGACGGTGGAGGGACACGCGGGGCGACTGGTAGTGGGCTATCTGGAGGGGCGTCCGGTGATGGTGATGCAGGGGCGCGCCCATTACTACGAGGGCTACTCTATGGCCCAGGTCACCCTCCCGGTGCGGGTCATGCAGGTGCTGGGGGTGAAGACGCTCATCGTCACCAACGCGGCCGGCGGGCTGAACCCCTCCTTCCGCCCCGGCGATGTGATGCTCATCCGGGACCACATCAACCTGATCGGGATGGCCGGACTGAGCCCGCTGCGGGGGCCCAACCTGGACCGCTTCGGCCCCCGTTTTCCCGACATGTCTTCCGCGTACGACCGGGCCCTGCGCTCCATCGCCCGCTCCGTGGCGCGGGAAGCCGGAATCCCGGTCCACGAAGGGGTCTATATCTGCCTGGCGGGGCCCAGTTACGAGACCCCCGCCGACATCCGCTTCCTTCGGCTGATCGGCGCCGACGCCGTCGGGATGTCCACCGTCCCCGAAGTAACAGTGGCCCGTCACGGGGGGATGCGGGTGCTGGGGCTCTCCGGCATCAGCAATCTGGCACCAACGGAGGAGGGAGAAGATACCACCACACACGAAGAGGTGCTGGAGGCCGGACGCGTCCTGGCCCCGCGCCTGGAGACCATCATTCGGGGAGTGCTGCGGCAATTATGAAAGTGATCCTGGGGTGGCTGGCCGGCATCGCCTGGATTTTCTACGCGGCCTGTGGCCTGGCCGCGCTCATCTATTTCGCCCGCGCGCTCTCCACCGGGCGGAAACTGGCCGGCAGCCTCACCGTCTACGAGCAGGAGGAACTGCGGGAGAAGACCGGGCGCTTTTGGCGGACGGCGCTCGTATTCCTCCTGTTGGGGGTCTTCCTGTTCGCAGGGGTCTGGTATCTGCAACGGCTCCCGGCCATGAGCGTTGACCTCACCATCACCCCCACCCTGCCCCCGGGGCTGGTGATTACCCCCAGCCCATCTCCCCGGCCCCCGGCGACGCCCGTTCTGGGCGCGCTGCCGACCATCACCCCGACCATGGAGGCGATGACGCCCCCGCCGCCGGTCTCCCCCACCCCACCGCCGACAGCCACGCCGGTCGGCCCCGTGCCCTCCAACCCCTTCTACGCCCGCTTCGGCGACGTGGCGGAACTCCTGGGCTACGACCTGACCACCACGACACTCAGCCCGGGCCAGAGCGTGGGGGTGACTTTCTACTGGCGCGCGCTGCCCGGGGCCGGAAACCTCAACTACCAGGTCTTCGTCCACCTCCTTCCACCGGACATCTCCCGCATCCTGGGCCAGCACGACGGGACACCGGTGGAGGGGACCCGCCCCACCACCACCTGGACGGCAGGAGAGGTCCTGGTGGATTTCCACTCGGTGCCGCTGGTGGCGACGGATTATACCGGCGAGGCCCGGATTGCCGTGGGCTTCTACGACCCGGCGGCGCCCCACATCCGGGTGCCAGTGGCGGGCGGCGCCGATTACGTCCTGCTGCCGGTGACCATCCAGGTCAGCGGGCCGTAGCACAAGACTGTTCAGCCTCACCCCACCCCCAGCGGCTTCGCCGCCCGCCGCAGGCGGCAGGGGAGAGGTGAGAAAGGATGCTGGCAGCCTCACCTGCCCCGCAATAGACGAACCCTCTGTTCCACCCGCACTCGCTCCCCAGCCAGCGAGGCATCACAGCGTACTGCCTCAGCGAAGGCTGCCTCAGCCCGCTCGTCTTTACCGGTCAACCAACAGGCCACCGCCAACTGGAAACGGGCCAGGGGATGCGAGGGCAAAGCAGCGGCGGCCGCCTCGGCCAAATAATGAAATATATTTTTCATTGCGGCGGCTTCGCCGCCGCAATGAAAAATATATTCTTTTCACTCCCGTCGGCCCGAGGAAGGGCGATTTCAATCGGTTGAATAGCGACACCTTCCGCCGATTGTAGCAGAATAGACTGCCAGGGGACTGCCACAGTCGGGCTACAGCATCTGCGCGATCCGCCGGTCCGTCACCGACATCGGCAGCGCGGCCATCTCCTCCACCGTCACCCAGCAGACCCCGTCGCAATCCAGGCAGCGGGGCTCTCCGGCCACCAGGCGGCAGCGAAAGGCATGGAGCGTGATGCGGAAGTGGGTGTACGCGTGCTCCAGCGTAACCAGATGCTCACCCACCTCCACCTCAATCCCCAGTTCCTCCCGCAGTTCCCGCGCCAGACACTCCTCCAGACTTTCCCCCGGTTCCCGTTTGCCGCCGGGAAATTCCCACAGTCCTCCCAGGAAAGCATTCGCTTTCCGGCGGACCAGGAGAAACCGCCCGTCCGGACCCTGAATGACCGCCGCTGTCACCTCGTAGTGGGGCAGGGGCCGCCGGGGGATACGGGTGGGGAACGCCTCCTCCTGCCCCCGTCGGTGGGCCTGGCAATCTTCGGATAGGGGACAGGCATCGCAGCGGGGGCGGCGGGGCCGGCAGAGGGTGGCCCCCAGTTCCATCAGCGCTTCGTTGAACGGGCCGGGACGGTCCGGCGGCATGATGGAACGGGCGTACTCCTCCAGATGTCGGCGGACGGAGGGCTGGCGCGGGTTCCCCTCCAGTGCCAGGAGACGGCTGAGCACCCGGCAGGTGTTGCCGTCCAGGGCCACCTCGGGGCGACCGAAGGCGATGGACGCCACCGCTCCGGCGATGTACGGCCCCACGCCCGGCAGTTTCTGCAGTTCCTGGCGGGTATCGGGCAAATGGCCGCCCCGTTCCTCCAGCACCTTCTGCGCCGCCGCGTGCAGGAGACGGGCGCGGGAATAGTAGCCCAGCCCCTCCCAGACGCGGAGCACGTCCTCCAGAGGCGCCCGGGCCAGACTCTCCAGCGTGGGGAAGCGGGCTATGAAGCGCTCGTAGTAGGGGCCCATGGTCTCCGTGCGCGTCTGCTGGAGCATCACCTCGGCGACCCAGACCCGGTACGGAGTACGGTCCCGCCGCCAGGGGAGGTCGCGGGCGTTGTGGGCAAACCAGTCCAGTAAACGGTCGGCAAGAGGTGTGGACAAAGAGACCTCCATAAAAAAGCCCCGGCCACAGGGTCGGGGCTTGACGATGGCCAGCCCTCCCGGCGAAACGACTACGGCGCGGAGACCGCGCGGTACGCGTTGATGCGCCCCCAGTACCAGTAGGTGCCGGTGCCGGAGATGGGGTCCGCGTTCTGCTCAATCCGGCTGCGGACGCAGGAGGCCGTGGAGCACTTCCCCGTCGCCCAGACCAGGCCCGCCAGACCCGCGACGTGCGGCGTGGCCATGGAGGTGCCGTTCAGCGCGTCGTAGGTGGTGTAGTAGCCGTAGGCAGTATTCAGGTAGACGGTAGTATCGGGCATTGTGGAGAGAATGGCCACGCCCGGCGCGGCGACGTCCACCCAGGACGAGCCGTACTGGGAGAATGAGGCTTTGGCGTCGTTCTGGTCGGTGGCGGCGACGGCGATGCAGTTGGTGTACGCGGCCGGGTAGGACTTGGCCTTGGTGCCGCTGTTCCCGGCCGCGCAGGCCAGTACAACCCCCTTGTTCCACGCGTAGTCCACGGCGTTCTTCAGGGTGGTGGAGCCCACGGAACCGCCCAGGCTCATGTTGATGACCTTGGCCCCGTTGTCAGCGGCCCAGATGATGGCGTTGGCGATGGCAGTGTAGGAGCCGGAGCCGGAGGCATCCAGGGCTTTGGCGGCAATCAGGCTGACGTTCCAGTTCATTCCGGAGACGCCCACGCCGTTATTGGTCAGCGCGCCAATGGTGCCTGCCACGTGGGTGCCGTGCCCGTTGTCGTCCTCGGCGTTGTTGTCGTTGTTGATAAAGTCTTTTTGCAGGACGACGGCCGGGAGATCGGGATGGGAGTTATCAATACCGGTATCCACCACCGCGATCTTCACCGTGCTGGAACCGGTAACCAGGTCCCAGGCCTGGTACGCCTGGATTTTCGCCCACGCCCACTGGGTCACACAACCGGAGTGGGAGGAATTGTAGCACTGGGTGTTGTCGTAGGGGTCGTTCGGGTCCAGCCAGATGGTCGCGATGCCATTGGGCTCGGCATACTCCACATTGGGGTTCCGGCTCAGGGCCGCGACGACTTTCTCCACCGCCCCTTCCGGGACTTTGAGGACGATAACCCCCAACAAAGGCTCCTCCCGGTCTACCTTCCCCCCCATGGCCTGGGCGATCGCATGGGCGTTCGCCCCGGGCTTGAATTTGACGATGACCTCATCGGGGACATACCCGTTTCCAGGGCTCTCCGGGCCCGCCTGAACGGGGGGAGTGAGGTAGAGAAGCGACAGTACGAGAGCCAGCACGGCGGAGAGGATCAGTGTCCGCTTCATTGTGGTTCCTCCTTTTTCTGTGACAAAAAGGTGTCTCTCAGACCGAGAGGGCTGGCCACATCGGGGACAAGTCCACAATTGGCGCTTATCATACCACAAATTCCCTCATTTGCCAATTCCCTCGTTTCGTGGTATACTATTTACAACAATTGAATCTTTGAACCAGGTGAGGTGCCCGCGCCGAAAGGCAGGGCTTAATAGGGGAAGTCCGGTGGTCCGTCCGAGCGCCCCCTCGGGCGGAGAGGCCGGCGCTGTCCCGCAACTGTAATCCCGCCCCCGGATGCACGAACGGCCGGGGCCCCGAGGCCGCATCCGGGCCGGGAGAGCCAGGTCGCCTGCCTCACCGTCGTTCCAGGAACCTGCGAGGACAGGGGAATGGAACTGCGGTTCGGCTGTCCGGAACCCAGTCCCATCCCCCCTTGTCGGACCGACAAGGGGGTCTTTATTTCCCCCCACGGCCTCGGAGGGGGGATTTTTTTGTCCCTCGGTAATTACCTACCAGGGAGCCCCCGGGCAAGCGCTATCAAAGACGCAGCGAAGGCATGCCCCTGTAGCGCAGGCCGCCAGGCCTGTATTCGCAGGCTAAAGCCTACGCTACATGATCTGCAAACGATTCAGGGTAGGTAATTACGTCCCTCGCAGGTGACCTTCTTCTCACCGTCGCCGCTCCGGCGCGAACGGGCGCCTGAGCCATCACCCAAATCTCACGTATAAGGAGGTCACCCGATGAAACAACTGACGCGCGTCCTGACACTCTCTCTCATCATCCTGACCCTGGCCGGGCTGGCAGCCTGCCGGCCAGCCGCGACGCCCACCCCGGCCCCACCCACCCCCACATCCCCGCCGCCCACCGCCACTCCCACGCCCGTCCCGCCAACCCCCACCCCGGCCCCCTACCCGATGACCGTCACCGATATGGCCGGGCGGGAGGTCACGATCCCCGCGGAGCCGCAGCGCATCGTCTCCCTGGCCCCGTCCATCACGGAGATTCTCTTCGCATTGAACCTGGGAGACCGGGTCGTGGGGGTCACGGACTACTGCAACTACCCTCCCGAGGCTACCCAGAAGCCCAAAGTCGGCGGCTTCTCCGACGTCAGTATGGAGAAACTGTTGGAGGCACAGCCGGACCTGGTCCTGGCCGCCAGCATCCATATGGCCCAGGTCCTGCCGGAACTGGAGAAACAGGGGCTGACGGTGATGGTCATAGACGCCCACGACTTTCCGGGAGTCCTGGAGAGCATCCGGCTGATCGGGAAAGTCACGGGGGCCGACACAGCCGCTGAGTCCCTCACCGCCCAGATGCAGGAGCGGGCAGACAAGGTCGCCCAGGCGGTGAAGGACCGGCCACGGCCCCGGGTCTACTGGGAACTGGACCCCACTTTCTGGACGGTCGGGCCGGGCTCGTTTGTGCAGGACCTGATTGAGCGAGCCGGTGGAGAGAACATCGCGGCCAATGCCGAGATGGCCTGGGTGCAACTCTCCGCCGAGGCCATCATCGCCGCCGACCCCGAGGTCATCTTCCTGGCGGACCACCCCTACGGCGAATCGGCGGATACGGTGAAGGCCCGCCCCGGCTGGGAGAAGATTTCCGCCGTGGTCAACGGGCGCATCGTGGAACTGACCCAGGAGCAGGGGGACATCGTCAGCCGCCCCGGCCCGCGGGTGGTAGACGCCCTGGAACTCATCGCGCGGGCCCTCCACCCTGATGCCTTCCAGCCATAAGACCCAACGCGGAGGTGACCGTCACCTTCAGGGTGACGGTCACCTCAACCTGTTTCGCCGGAGACGCTGGCTCTTCCTGGCCCTGGCCTGCGGCCTGCTGTTGCTGATGGCGATGCTGGGGGTGGCATGGGGAGCGGTCCCCATCCCGCCGGGCGCCGTCCTCCGCATTTTGGGGCATCACCTGGGGGCAATGACCGGGCCGACGGACTGGCCCCCGGCCTGGGAGACCATCCTCTTCCAGATTCGCCTCCCCCGGGTGATGCTGGCAGGCCTGGTGGGGATGACGCTGGCTATCGCCGGGGCCGTCTACCAGGCCCTCTTCCGGAACCCGCTGGCGGAGCCATACCTCATCGGCGTCTCCTCCGGCGCGTCCTTCGGGGCCACGCTGGCCATTGTCTTCATCTGGCGATTCGGCTGGGGCGGGTGGAACGGCGTGTCGCTGGCGGCGTTCATCGGCGCGCTGCTGGCAACGGCAGCCATCTACAGCCTGGCCCGCGTCGGCGGGCGGACGCCCGTCACGACCCTCATCCTGGCCGGCGTGGCGGTCAACGCGCTCCTCTCCGCCGCGACGATCTTCCTGATGTTCTCGGTTCAGGACGCCTTCCGGGCCATGCACGTCCTGGGCTGGCTGATGGGGAGTCTGGCCCTGGCCGACTGGGAGAAGACGCGGGTGGTCCTGCCCTACGTGGTCGGGGGGCTGGCCGTCATCGGCGGGTACGCCCATACGCTGAACGTACTCCAACTGGACGAGGAGCAGGCCCAGTCGCTGGGGGTGGCGGTGGAGCGGACGAAGGGGATACTGATTTTCGCCGTCTCCCTGGCCACCGCGGCTGCCGTCTCGGTCAGCGGTGCCGTCGGGTTCGTGGGCCTGATCATCCCGCACATCGTCCGGCTCCTCTGGGGGCCCGACCACCGTTTCTTGTTGCCGATGAGCGGGGCCCTGGGGGCCGTCGCGCTGATCCTGGCCGACGGCGTGGCCCGGACGGCCTTTTCCCCGCGGGAGTTGCCCCTGGGGGTGGTGACGGCGGTGGTAGGCGCGCCGTTCTTCCTGTACCTGCTGCGGCGGCAGAAGCGGGAGGTGTTTTAGGACGTGAAACGTGAAACGTGAAACGTGAAACGTGAAGCGTGAAACGTGAAACGTGAAACGTGAAACGTGAAGCGTGAAGCGTGTTGCATGTTCCGTGCGACCTGCGACGTGCGACCTGCGACGTGCGACCTGCGACGTGCGACCTGCGACGTGCGACCTGCGACGTGCGACGTGCGACGTGCGACCTGCGACTTGCGACGTGCGACCTGCGACGTGCGACGTGCGACCTGCGACGTGCGACCTGCGACTTGCGACGTGCGCCCTGCGACGTGCGACCTGCGACGTGCGACCTGCGACCTGCGACGTGCGACCTGCGACCTGCGACGTGCGACCTGCGACCTGCGACCCTGTGACCTGCGACGTGCGACATGCGACCGGATAGAGGTGAGGTATGGTAGTACCGCTGGAAGTTGAGGATCTGACCTTTGCGTATGACGGGCGGGCTGTGCTGCGTGGGGTCTCCTTCCGGCTGATGCCCGGCGAGGTGCTGGGGCTAATCGGCCCCAACGGGGCAGGAAAATCCACGCTGGTCCGGCTGGCAGCGGGGTTTCTCCGGCCCGGTTGGGGAACAGTGCGCCTCTTTGGCCGGCCGCCGACCCAATGGCCACCGCGGGAACTGGCCCGGCACATGGCTCTGGTCCCCCAGGGTGCCTACATTCCGCCGACGTTCACCGTCTGGGAGAGCGCGATGCTGGGACGGACCCCGTACCTGGGCTTCCTGGGGGTGCCCCGGGAGGCCGACCGGGCGGCGGCCCGCCGCGCGCTGGAATGGGTGGGCATGGCCGACCAGACGGACCGGCTGATCGGTGAACTATCCGGCGGCGAACGGCAACGGGTCCTGCTGGCCCGCGCGCTGGCCCAGGAGCCCCGCTGTCTCCTGCTGGACGAGCCGACGACCCACCTGGACATCCACCATCAGGTCGCGGTCCTCACCCTGATCCGCCGGATGGCGGTGGAGTGTGAAATGGCCGTCCTGGTGGTCCTGCACGACCTGAACCTGGCCGCGACCTTTGCCGACCGGCTGGCGCTGCTGGTGGACGGCGCGCTGGTGGCACTGGGCGATCCAAAGGAGGTGCTGCGCCGCGAGCGGCTGACGGCCATCTACGGGAATGCGGTGGCCGTCTTTCCCCGCCCCGATGATGGGGGACGCCCGGCGATTCTGCCCCGCGTGGCGTGAGCATCGGAACAACCGGTTCCCCACTGGAGGAAAAAGAATGTCAGTTCCAGCTCTGGCGCTCCAAAATCTCCCCATCGGCAGCACACCCCACACCGACCCGGCAGAAGCGGTTCGGAAAGTCCTGGAATATTTTCCGGACATCCCGGCCTGGCCTCAGTTGCCCCAGCGCTCCTTTCTGGAAAACATGCTGGTCCAGTTCAGCGAGGGGTTTCCAGGAATTGTCGTGGATGCCGGGGAGAAAAAGGTCTACGTGGATACCAGCCGGGACCTGACGGCGGAACTGGAGCATCTCTACAGCGCCTATCTGGAACAGAATCTGGAATTTGCCGCGGTGAGCGACGCATACGCCGCCGGGTTCCGCCGGTTCCTTCAGGACGTCGCGGCCCTTTCCCGGCCGTCTCTGGCGCTGAAGGGGCAAATCGTGGGTCCGGTCTGTTGGGGGATGATGGTGGTGGACCCCCGAGGGCGCCCCATTCTCTACGACGAGGTCCTGGCCGACGCGCTGGTCAAACACCTGGCGATGAAAGCGGCCTGGCAGGAGCGAGAACTCCGGAAGGTCTGCCCCAACGTGATTCTTTTTGTGGACGACCCGTATGTGGCCGCGGTCGGCTCTGCCTATCTTCCCCTCGGACGGGAGCAAGCCCAGGCCCTGCTGACAGAGGTTCTGAGCGCGATCGGAGGGCTGAAGGGCGTTCACTGCTGCGCCAACGCCGATTGGCCACTCCTGATGGGAACCCCTATAGACATCCTCAGCCTGGACGCCTACGGATATGCGGAGAGCCTGGCCCTCTACCCGGAGGAAGTGTACGCCTTCCTGGAGCGCGGGGGGATGATCGCCTGGGGCATCGTCCCCACCAGCAAAGCGGCTCTGGACGAAACCACAGAAAGTCTGGTGGACCGCCTGCACCGGGCGATAAATCTGCTGGTCCGCAAGGGCATCCCCTTTGAGAAGGTGCTCTCCGCCTCGCTGATCACTCCCTCCTGCGGGACCGGGACGCTGAGCCCGGACCTGGCGGAGCGGGTCTTCAACCTGACGGCCGAAGTGTCGGCCGAGATGCGCCGCCGGTATGGAACGGAATGAGGTCATCCAGACCCTGCGGTCTTCCCTGCAGGAGGCGGTCCGCCGGAATCCCGCCGACGTCCTCTTCTTCTCCGGCGGACTGGACACGTCCATCCTGGCTCTCCTCTCTCCGACCACGCCGCTCCTGCATATCTGCCTGGAGGACGGCGGGGAGGACCTGCCGTATGCGGAGGCGGCCGCCCGGGCGCTGGGGCGCTCCCTGATTGTCCGGCGGGTCTCGGCCGACGAGGCCCTGGCCGCGATCCCCGAAATCATCCGCATCCGCCGCAGTTTTGACCCCGCCCTGCCCAACGACCTGGCCCTGTATTTTGCCTTCGCCGAGGCCCGCTCCCTGGGGTTTGAGGCGGCGATGACCGGCGACGGCGCGGACGAGTTGTTCGCGGGATACTCCTACATGTTTGACCGGGACCTGGCGACCTACATCCCCTGGCTGGCCGGACGAATGCGCTTCTCGTCCGGCGAGTTCGGCCAGTGGTTCGGGATGGAGGTCCGCCAGCCGTATCTGGACCCGGCGGTGGTGGACCTGGCTCTCTCCATTCCCCCAGAACTGAAGGTCCGGGAGGAGACCGGGGCCCGGTTCGGGAAGTGGATCCTGCGGAGAGCCTTTGAGGGGGACCTGCCGTCCCTACTCTGCTGGCAGAGCAAGCGGCCTATAGAGGTGGGGTCCGGTTTCAGCCGGCTGAGGGAGAGGGTCATCAGAATGTTGAACGATGGAGACTGGGCCGTGCCGGTCCGCCTGATCAGTTGCGACCAGCCGTACTACTACCGGATTTATCGCCAGGTCGTGGGGGAGATTCCCCCGCCCGGGCCGGGAGAGGTTCCCTGCCCGCACTGCGGCGCGGGTCTTCCCCCGGACGCCCACCACTGCCGGACCTGTGGGTGGTTTGGAGTCCCCTTGCCTTTAGTGAGGTCGGGAGGTATAATTGATTAAAAGATCGATCAACAGGAGGTTAGATGGAACATCGGGTTCGTGCCGCAGAAGCACGCGTCCACTTTGGTGCCCTCATACGGCGGGTGGTGGAGCGGGGGGAACGGATTCTCGTGGAGCGGAGAGGACACCCGTGCGTCGTGCTCCTTTCCTACGACGACTACCAGCGCCTGCAAACCATGGCCCGGCCGCAAGACTGGAAGGTGATACTGACGGAGGGAATTCAGCTGGCGCGCGAGATGTGGAGAGTTCAGGAAGGGGAGGCCCTGCCCCCGGCGGAGGACGTGATCCGGGAACTACGGGAGGAGCGCCTTGTCCAACTCACCGGTTTGCGTTGACGCCAGTTTTATCGTCCGTCTCCTTCAGGCCCAAAGCGATGCGGAACCGGCGGTCCGGCTGTACTGCTCCTGGATGGAAGACGGGCGGCGGCTGGTCGCGCCAACGCTCCTGCCCTACGAAGTGGCCAACGCCCTCTACCGCTACGCAGCCCACGGCTATTTGCGCCCCGAAGGGGTAGAGGCCCTGATGGAGCAGACTTTCCGGCTGGGGATAGCCCTCTATGGCGACCCGGCCCTCCACCTCCGGGCGATTCGGATGGCCCATGAATCCGGCCTTCCTGCCGTCTACGACGCCCATTACCTGGCTCTGGCTCATCGGTTGAACGCGGAGTTCTGGACGGCTGACCGTCGTCTTTTCCAGGCCGTACAGGGCCGTATCCCCAAAATCCACCTTCTGGAAATGGGATGAACCTCTTCGTATCCTGGAGCGGCGGGAAAGATAGCGCGCTGGCGGCCTACCGGGCCCGTCAACAGGGCCACCGTCTGGTCTATCTGCTCAACACTGTCGCCGAGGACGGAAGCCGCGTCCGCTCCCACGGCTTTCCCCCCGAGGTGGTCGCTCTGCAGGCCCACGCGATGGGCCTGCCCCTGATCCAGGTCCATACGTCCTGGGAGGAGTACGAGGCCAACTTCAAGGACGCGATGTGGACTCTCCGGGCCGCGGGTGTGGAGGGCGGCGTCTTCGGTGATATGGACCTGGAGGAGCACCGGGCGTGGGTGGAGCGGGTCTGCCTGGAGGTAGGCCTGGTGCCGCTCCTTCCCCTCTGGAAGGCTGACCCCTGGGCCCTGCTGGAGGAGTTCTGGGAGGCGGGATTCCGGGCCGTCGTCGTGGCCACCCGGCTGGACCCCGCGTTCCTGGGGCGGCCGCTGGACCGGGAACTGGTCGCGGAGATGGCCGCGCGCGGCGCCCACCCCTGCGGGGAGAACGGCGAGTACCACACCCTGGTCACCGACGGCCCCCTCTTCCGCCGCCCGCTGCGGGCCGAATCCCCGTCCGATGCCCCGGCGGTCCACGCCCACGATGGCGTCTGGTTCCTGAATCTCCGGGTGCGGCTGGAGGACGCCGTTGGCTGAAGATGTCCTGACCCTTCTGGGCGCCGTCTTCCTGGACCTGCTTTTCGGAGAACCTCCGGGCCCCCTCCATCCCGTCGTCTGGATGGGCCACTGGTTGGATTTTATCCCCGAGGTTCACAAAATATTAAATCCTTTGTGTCCTTCGTGTCCTTTGTGGTTAGTTGCGGGAGGAGTGCATGGCATCGTTGCAGGAGACGGCATCTCGCATCGGCCCTCTTTCCGCCGCCGCAATGGAAGCGGCACGGGCCCGACAGGATCAGTTGACCAAGCCCCAGGGGAGTCTGGGGCGGCTGGAGGACCTTTCGGTCCAGGTGGCCGGGATCACCGGCAATCCCCGGCCCGTCATCCGGCATAAGGCCGTCATCGTCGTCGCCGGGGATCACGGGGTGGCGGCGGAGGGGGTGAGCGCGTACCCCCAGGAGGTCACCGCCCAGATGGTCTACAACTTCCTGCGGGGCGGGGCCGCCATCAACGTCCTGGCCCGCCACGGGGGCGTGCGCGTCGTGGTCGTGGACGCCGGGGTCGCCGCCGATCTGGAGCCCCATCCGGCGCTGAAAATCCGCAAAATCGGGTACGGGACGGGCAATATCGCCCGCGGCCCGGCGATGAGCCGGGAGCAGGCCGTGCAGGCTCTGGAGACGGGCATCGCGCTGGTAGAGGAGGAGCGGGCCCAGGGGCTGGACCTGGTCGCGCCGGGGGATATGGGGATCGCCAACACGACCCCGGCGGCAGCCATCGTTGCCGCCGTCACCGGCCTGCCCCCTGCGGCGGTCACGGGGCGGGGCACCGGCCTGGACGATACAGGGCTGGCCCGCAAAATCGCCGTCGTGGAGCAGGCCCTCCGGGTCAACCAGCCCGACCCCCGGGACGGTGTGGACCTCCTGGCGAAGGTCGGCGGGTTTGAGATTGGGGTGATTGCCGGGATCATTCTGGGCGCGGCGGCTCACCGTATCCCGGTAGTGCTGGACGGCTTCATCTGCACCGCCGGGGCGTTGGTCGCTGCGGCCCTGGCGCCCGCCGCGACCGCGTACTGCATCGCCGGGCACAACTCGGTGGAGTTGGGCCATCGGGCCATGTTGGAGCACCTGGGGCTCCGACCGTTGCTGGACCTGAACCTGCGCCTGGGAGAGGGGACAGGAGCCGTCCTGGCGATGGGCCTGGTGGAGGCGGCCTGCAAAGTCCTGAACGAGATGGCCACGTTTGCCGAGGCGGGTGTCTCAGAACGAAGCGATTAGGGAATTCCCGTGTTTCGCTCGTTGCTGGTTGCGCTGCACTTTCTGACCCGCCTGCCATTGCCCGAGCGGGAAATCTCGCTGGAGGAGGTCGGGCGGGCCGCGTGGGCTTTTCCGGCGGTTGGGATACTGATCGGTGGATTGCTGGCGATAGCAGGCTGGCTGCTGGACCACCTGTTCCCGCCTCTCCTGATCGCCGCACTGGTGCTGGCCCTCTGGGTGGCCGTGACGGGTGCGCTCCATCTGGACGGATTTGCGGATTGCTGCGACGCTCTGCTGGCCGCCCGGCCGCCGGAGGTCCGGCTGGAGATTCTGCGGGATACCCACGTGGGCGCTTTTGGGGTGGTCGGGGCGGCGATGCTCCTGCTGGTCAAATTCGCCGCTCTGGATGCCTGTATTTCTGCCGGGAAGTGGGCCGTTCTGCTCCTGGCGCCCTCGCTGGGACGGTGGGCCATGGTCTATACCATGGCCCGCTACCCTTCTGCCCGGTCCACCGGTATGGGACAGGCCGTGAAAGGCCCCGTCGGCGGGCGGAGTCTGGGAGGAGCCACGCTGCTGCTCCTGCCGATGCTCATCGTGGGCCCACCGGAGGTTCTGCTATCCTCCGCGCTGGCGTGGCTATTCACCCTTCTCTTTGCCCGCTGGGTCCTGCGACGCATTCCGGGCTTTACTGGCGACGTCTATGGCGCCTTCTGCGAACTGGTGGAGGCCACCGTCCTGCTGGCCTGGGCAGGGATGGGAGGATAAACGTAAAACGTAAGACGTAATCCGTGTTCCGTGTAGACGGGGCGAGGAATGGTGATTCTGATTCTGGGCGGTGCCCGAAGTGGAAAGAGTGAGTATGCGCAGCGACTGGCGGGGGAAATGGGCCGACCCGTCCTATATGTGGCGACGGCGACGGCGGGAGATGAGGAGATGGCGGAACGAATCGCCCGTCATCGGGCCGCGCGCCCGGCGCACTGGCGCACGCTGGAGGTCCCCACCGGCGTGGGGCCGGCACTGGAGGCCGCCATCGCCGATGCCGGGGTGGTGCTGATGGACTGCCTGACCCTGCTGGTCTCCAATCTGCTGATGGAGTTGGGCGAGACAGTGGACGAGGAGAGGCTGGCAGCACGGGCTATCGCCGAACTGCAGGGAGTGCTGGATGTCTGTCGGGCGCGCGGAGCGGCCCTCATCGTGGTCTCCAATGAAGCAGGAATGGGGCTGGTGCCCCCGTATCCGATGGGACGGGTCTACCGGGACGCACTGGGACGGACCAACCAGTGGCTGGCCGCCCGGGCGGACCGGGTCATTCTGATGGTGGCGGGAATCCCGCTGGAATTGAAGACGTAGACGACAGACCACAGACGACAGACCACAGACGACAGACCACAGACGACAGACGATGAGAGTAGCGCAGGCTGTCAGCCTGTACCGGCCAGACGGCCAGCGCTACAGGAGTCCGTGGTCAGTGGTCCGTGGTCAGTGGTCGGTGGTCCGTGGTCGGTGGTCCGTGGTCAGTGGTCGGTGGTCCGTGGTCGGTGGTCCGTGGTCAGTGGTCCGTGGTCAGTGGTCGGTGGTCCGTGGTCAGTGGTCCGTGGTCAGTGGTCCGTGGTCAGTTGTCAGTGGTCCATGGTCGGTGGTCAGTGGTCCGTGGTCAAAACAATCTGATCCCCCGCTGGCTTCCCATCCACCATTATCCCCCACCGCTCCATCGTGTCCAGCCAGTAGGCGCCGGTGGCCAGGGTGTACTCCCCCGGCGGCGCGTCGGCCGGTAGGGGCAACCGATGCCGCTGGATGATGAGGTCGCCGGGTTGCCACTGATCCACCGGGAACCCCATACCATCTGCGATGGCTACAAGGGTGCCATCTGCTCCCAGCAGGTGCCCCATCAGGGAGAGGGGTCGGGCCGGGACTTCCTTGACCTCCCAAAACGTCTGCAATTCCACCCCGTCCACCTGCTGGATCAAAGTGTAGCCGAGGAAATCCAGCGGGCCGTCCAGAGTGGCCGTAAGCGGACCGTCCGGGGCAAGGGCCCCATCCAGCCGGTACAGGTTGTAGAGGGGACGGCCGTCGGCCCGGCGGGCCGGGACGTCCAGCGCTGCGCCGGGCGGCACCTCCGCCCCGGGCGGCAGGACCAGGAGACCGGGCAGTCCAGGTGCGAGGGACACCCAGGTCTGGGAACAGTCCACATAGACGGCCCGGAGGTCCGGGCGGCCCAGGCCGGCGCGCAGGGCGTCGGGGGAGAGGGCAGTCGCCGCGTCGGTGCAGAGGACAGCCCAACGGGGCGCGGGCCGGGGCTCCATGCGGTACAGGAAAAGCGCATGCCCCAGCCGGGCCAGGGGCTGGCGGGCGCGGAACCAGGCGTACGTGTTGACGTCCGGGGTATAGACGCCCTGAAGCACCGTCGCGCCGATAGCGTAGACGCCGGGGGCCGGGTCCAGAGGGTGGAAGGGGACGGCGCGCGGGTCCGGCGGCAGCCAGTCGGCCGAAACTCCGTAGACCTGCGGGCGCGCGGGGCTGTAGTGGGCGTAGAAGACCCGCTCCACGCCGTTCTCCCGCATCCAGTCCCGCAGTTGCCAGAGGTTCTGTCCCCAATCCAGGTTGGAATCCACCAGATAGCGGTATCCCCCTGCCGGTCCGCCCGCCAGTTCGTTGAAGAAGGCCAGGTAATGGGGGGAGACCCGCAGGGTGCCCAGGGCCAGCCAGGACAGGAGGAGGTAATACGTGAAACGTGAAACGTGTCGGTATGTAGCACAGGCTTCAGCCTGTGAAGTAGCACAGGCTTCAGCCTGTGAAGTAGCACGGGCTTTAGCCTGTGAAGTAGCACAGGCTTTAGCCTGTAAAGTAGCACAGGCTTTAGCCTGTAAAGTAGCACGGGCTTTAGCCTGTGATGCACATCCAGCCTCTGCGCCAGTGCGCCCGGCGAGGATAAACAGAAACGGGAGCACGGGCAGGAGATGGCGGTAGCCGATGTTGACGCTGCTGAGAGGGGTGGAGGCCAGATACATCAGCGGGAAAACTGCGAGGGGCGCCCAGCGGCGCAGGGCCTGGGGGGCCAGGGCGGGTTTCCCGATGAGGGCCGCCAGGGCCAGCAGAACGGTGGGCAAAGGAGTCTTCAGGGCAAAGGCGACGGGGAAGTAGTACCACCAGCCGTGGTCGCGGTTCTGGCCCATCAGGAAGGCCGGATGGCCCAGGCGGTAGTGCTCCTGCAGGGAACGGTAAATCTCCAGATGGGTCGCGGCGGGCAGGGGGATGGGGAAGCCGGGGACGGCACGAACCTCAAACCGGTAGGCAGCCCAGAGGGCCAGCGCGGCCAGGGCCAGTCCGCCCAGGGCGGCGGTCAGCCGGTGGCGGAGCGGGACGGGGGCCAGCAGGGCCAGGACCAGCAGGGCCGGGATCAGGGAGACGGCGGAGACTTTGGAAGCCAGGGCCAGGCCCAGGAGAAAGCCCGTACCGGCCGCGAAGGACCCGCGCGGGCGTCGGAGGGCCCGCGCGGCCAGGAAGAGCGACGCCGTCCCCCAGAGGGTCACCGCCATGTCGGTGGTGACCAGGGAGCCGTGGGCGATGACGTTGGGGTCAAAGGCCAGCAGGAAGAGGGCCAGCAGGCCGCCGCGCGGGCCCCAAAGGTCGGTGGCCCAGCGGCAGACGACGGCGGCCAGCAGGAGGGTCATCCCGATGATGGGGAGCCGGGCCGCCAGCGCCATGCGCGCCGGATGGGGGTACTGCCAGACCACCGCGTCGGTGACGGCGGAGAGGCTGGCAATCTCCCACCCGTCTATCTGGCGGGGATCGGGGAGGTCGGGCTGCAGGAGGAGCGGCGCGGCGGCCAGAACGTTGGCCAGGGGCGGGTGGATGTGGACCGGCTGCAGGCGCAGGTCGCCCGTGCGCAGATACGCGTATCCCACGGCGATGTGGGGTCCCTCGTCAAAGGTGAGGGAGGAGGTGCGAGCATGGGCCAATGTCTGGACAAATAAGACCATCAGCAGAGCAACCGCCAGAAGCAAGGAGACCGTCGGAGATTGTCTTGACAACTCCCGTTTTTCCGGTACACTTACCCTCAACGACCGACTACCATTCCGTATCAGGAGGCAAGATATGAAACGCTCTTTCGTCATCGCAGGACCGATTATCCTTTCGTCCGTCTTACTGTTGCTCCTGGTTTCCGGCATCTCTCAGGATGATGGGGCAGCGGGCCACAAAGGTTGCCGCTTCCAGCGCCGGGCCGGGGCCATACCAGCGGAGAAAGGCGACAACGAACCGGGAATGGTCCCCACCAGTCCAACCATCCAATTCCTCTACTGCTGGTCCAGGCTGAAGCAGAAGGCCGATACCCGCCAGCGCGGCCGGCAGGGGTGGCTGGGCAACCGCCCATGCAAACCGGAAATCCCCCCGCGTCCAGTAGACATACCCCTGGGCCATGTGGACCGGCTCATCGGCGGTTAGGGAGAGATGGGGGATGGAGAGGACGGCCTGGCTGAAAAATAGCCAGAGCAGCAAACAGGGTATAATCCGCAGTCGGTTTGGGTGAATCATCGCCCATGCTAACGTGCCAGGCACGTCTGGACGTGCCTGGCACGTTATATCGTCATCTCATCACCAGCGGCAAATAGACGTGAACCAGCGGCGGCACGTGGACCGTCACCTCTATCGGCGCGGAGACTTCGGTGACACAGGAGCCGCCCAGCAGCCGACGGGAAAGGGCCACAAACCGCACGGTTTGGCCATCCTGCAGACCAGGGATGACCGCGCGGTGATGGGTAACGGGAGTCACATCCAGCGAGGTGGCATCCGTAAAGGTCGGAGCCTTCATCACCAGCGGGAGATAAACAGTGAACGCCCCGGTGGGCGAAATCGGCGGGGAGGGCGGGGGGAGAATCTCGTACCAGACCTGAGTGGAGGCCGGAGCCAGAGTGTTCCATTCTATCACCAGTGTGTTCAGCACGGTAGATGTGACAATGTTGGTAATAAACCCGGAAGGTGTCCAGGAAGCAGGTTCTGGCAACCGGCCACCCGGATAAGTGCCTGTGATCAACCGCCCGGCGTCCCAGATGGTATCGTAGTAATACGGGCCACCGTAGGGAGGCGGTTCCGGATGGGCGTAGAGAATCGCCGTGAGCCGTTCGCCCAGCGGCTCAGCCTCTACCGAGAGTTCCTCCCAGGTGAAAAGGGCTGTCTGCTCCCGGGACCAGATGGTCTTCGGCGGAAGGCCCGTTTTCACAGCGCAATCGTAGTCATCCGGGGTCAACTGCGTCCCCTGGGGGTCCAGCCCGATGCGGGCATGGGGAAGAACACCCTCCAGGGAGTGGTTGCGAGCCCACATCGTGAAACGGTAGGGCGTGCAAGGAGCCAGCCCGGTGACCACCTGGTAGATGCCCGCCTCATACGTATCCCCCCATTTGAAGTAGACCTGGGCGTGACCGCCATCATACCACGGGCGGCTGCGGGCATCGTCAAACTCTGGAAGGACCGTCCCGTCAATCCACCAGCGGATCCAACCGCCAGCAACAAAGTGGTTGGGATACCGCCAATAGAAAGGATACGCCGGGTCGTCAAAATTGCCGTTGACCAGCAGGTTGGGAGTAAAGGATTGGGTCTCTATCGGTGGGGCGGGCAACCAGCCCTCTGCACCCGCCTGGGCCGGGGAGAGGGGGGAACGGCCGGGATCCGGCGGGGGCGGCGCGGCCACCGAAGCGGCTCCCGCCATCAGGGCGAGCAGGAAGATGAGACCCAGAAGAGAGACCAGTTTTTTCATGGGATGGCTACTACTCTGTCAATTATGAAACTTATATTTGCGATGGGGTTGAATACCCCCAAATATGGGCAAATGAGGTCATTATAGGCCCACATATCCAGCCAGCAGGGTATTTCTCAAATCCGGCCAAACTGAAAAATCAGCCTTGACAGAGTACTACCTCCTCGCTATTTGGAATCTATGGGTGTAACTATTCAGGCGCTGACTGAAGTCAGCCTTCCTGGGCCTGCGGCCGATGGTCGGCCTTCGCCGACCGCAGAGTGTCGGCGAAGGCCGACACCCGGCACGAAGTGCCCAGGGAGGACGATTTCAATCGGCTGAATCGTTACCTATGGGTAACGATATGAGCATGATATTCATTTCTGGCGCTTTGGCAAGGGGCCACCGCTCCATCGTGTCCAGCCAGTAGGCGCCGGTGCGCAGATAGAGCCCGACGCTGGCCTGGGGGAGAGGAAACCGATGCCGCTGGACGATAATGTCACCGGGCTGCCACATCACCGGGGAGACCCCCAGGCCGTCGGCCAGGCCCAGCACATCACCGGCATCCGTCAGCAGGTGCGCCATAATGGAGAGGGGACGGGTAATCGGCCCCGCCGTCACCTGCCACCAGGTCTCCACCTCCAGCGCGTCCGCCTGACGGGAGGCCGTGGCACCCAGAAAAGTCAGCGGGCCATCCAACGGAACAGGGGAAGACATCCCCTCGGGGAGCACGAGATGAACGGACAGGCCGGGGACCCGCGCACCGGCCGGCCATTCGTAAACCCGGAAAGGTGGCGTCCCGCTCCGCCGCTTCTGTTCGTAGGAGAGGCGGGCCGGAGAGAGATGGGACCGGGCGAAGGGAGTCTCCGTCACCGGATCCCGATAGAAAACGTACCACCCTGGCATATCCCCCCCAGCGGGATACAACCACCCCTGGGTGCAGTCAAAGTAGACCCGGCGGAGGTCGTCCCGGCCGAAGCCCTCGGCGACCGCCTCCGGCGAAAGGGGCACATCCGGAACGGTACACTGGGCCACCCAGGTCGGAGGCGGGTCCTGGGGCGGGATGTGGTAGTAAAAGAGAACGTGGGCAATGCGGGCATCCGGCTCCCGCTTGCGGAACCAGTCGTACATCTCCGGGTCCACCAGCGGGATGCCATCCAGTGTGGTAGCGCTGATCACGTAATCGCCCGGGAGTGGGTTGAGGCGGGAGGGGAAGATAGCCGGGGTATCTCCCCGCATTGGGGTCAAAGGCTCATAGCGGACTCCGTAAATCGCCGGGTCGTAAAAAATAAACGCTGAGAGGCGTACAGGGCCCAGATGCCGCTCTTTCTGAAAACGAGCCAGGTCCTTGTATCCCTGCCCCCAATCCGTGTTGGAGTCGGCCAGATAGCGCCAGCCGTTATCCGACCCCCCCGCCAGTTCGTTGAAGTAGGCCAGATAGTGGGGCGCGATGCGCAGAGTGCCCAGGGCCAGCCAGGCCAGGGACGCGATACGGAGTAGGGAGTAGGGAGTAGGAAGTAGGGGAGAGGTAGCACGGGTTTCAGCCTGTGAAAAAGTAGCACGGGCTTTAGCCTGTGGAACAGGTGAGGTGCTAAGGCGCCCAGCGAGAATGAACAGGAACGGGAGCACGGGCAGGAGATGGCGGTAGCCGATGTTCAGTGGGCTGAATAGACTGCTAACACCGTAGAGAAGAGGAAAGAGGACCGGCAACCCCCAGCGTGCCAGCGCCGGTTTCCAGGAAATCTCCGGGAATCTGGTGAGCAGGCCTCTTCTGTAGCGGAGAACCCTCCGAATCCCTCCGTGGAGGGCGGTAACCATGAGGGCCAGAAGGAGCAATAGGGTGGGCAGGGGGGTCTTCAGAGCAAAGGCGACAGGAAAGTAGTACCACCAGCCGTGGGTCCGGTTTTCCCCCAGCAGGAAAGCCGCGTGTCCGTCCAGCATATGCTGGCGTAGGCGCATCCAGGGAATGCTGTGGGCAGGAGCAGGGACCGGAAAGGGGAGAGAAGGCACGGGCCCGATCTGGAATCGGTACAGTGCCCAGAGGGTCAGGCCGGCCAGCAACAGGAGTACCAGGAGAATGCCCCGGCGCCGGGCAGGGAGCGCGATCATCCCGATTAACAACACCACAGGCAATAGTATCAGCGCAGAAGTCTTTGCTCCCTGGGCCAATCCCAGGGTAACCCCAGCCAGAATCAGGCGGGAGAAAGCAGGAGAGGCCAGAAAGCGATGAAAGGTGAAGAGGGCCAGGGCAATCATTGCCGTGGCGCCCAGGTCGGTCCCGGCAACGGAGGCGTGAGCCAGAAGATTCGGGTCAGCAGCCCACAGGCAGAGACACACCAGTCCCCCCGACCATCCCCAAAGGTCCATCCCCCAACGGAAGACAATGGCTCCAAGCAGGATGTTCAGAAGAGCGCTCATTGCCCGGGCGGGGATCACCAGGCGGTCTACAGGTTGATACGGATAAAACCACTGCTGGGTCAGCCGCAGCAGGGGAAGGCTTTCGGTCGTGGGGGTTGCCGCCTCGGCCCAGGGCGCAAAGGACGTGGGGTCCGGCAGGTCGGGCACGCCCAGAAGAGGTAGCGCAATCCACATCTTGACCAGCGGAGGATGCTCTTCCACCAGGCGATAGTCCCCTGTGCGGAGCATCGTGTAACCACTGGTGATGTGAAGGCCCTCGTCAATGGTCATAGAGGTGGCCCGGGCGGCCCAAAGGCTCAGCCACCAGGAACCCAGCAACAAAAGGAGAAGAAGGGGAATCCACCGGGCGAAGCGCATACAGGGTCCCTCACGGCCGAACAGGCCAGATCGGAATGGCGGCATCATGGACCTGCTCTCCCCCGATGGTCACCGGCAGGCGGGTGCCATCGTCCAGCCGGTAAAGCCCCACAGCCACGCGCCCGCCCTCTACCAGCGCGGGCAGGCGGTGGACATCCAGGACGACATCCCCCGGCCGCCAGAGAGAGGAGGGAAACGCGCCGCCCATCGGCGGTCCGTCGCCGGCAGCCACCAGGGTGCCGGAGGCGTCGTAGAGGTGGACGAAGACCTGATAGTCCCGGTCCAGCGGAGCGAGGCTCTTCCAGCAGAGGATGACCTGGATGTCCCCGGTCTCTGGAACCACTTCGGCGTGGGTCAGGGCCACGCTCTCCCCCAGACGGACGTCGGAACTCAGGCGACCCGATTCCGGACAGACCGGCTCCCGCCCCGGCAGCCGTAGCCGGTGGAGAATCAGGCGGTTCCCGACCGAAGTCTCGTCCACCCGAACGGGCAGGCCACCCTTCTCCGGCTGGTAGAGGACCACCTGCAGGTCCCAGGCCTGAGTCAGAAAGTCAGCGGCAGGAAGGTGGAATCGGTAGCAGTCCCGGATGACCTCGCCGGGCCGCCAGGCCGAGGTGGGGTAATTACCGTGCCCCGGCCAGGAGTCGTAGGTCCAGCGCAGGGTGTCGTCTCCGGGAACCGGGGAGACCAGTTGCAGGGCCATGATGTAGTCCTCAGGAATCGGAGCGGTGGCCTGCCAGTAGAGGGTGATGTCCAGAAAATGCTCCGCCTCCCGGGCCCGCAGGTCGTAGCCGATCAGGCGGATGGAGTCCCCGAAACGGGCATCCACCGAATGCTGGGGACGGACCGCCGCCGCATCCGGATCGCGCGGGGGTGGGGCATAGAAGGCGGGCAGGATGCCGGCGACAACCCAGAGAGCGGAAAGAAACAGGAAAATGACCAATGGCAGAATGACCAATGACCAATGACGAAATGACCAATGACGGAATGACCAATGACCAGTGAGGGAGGAGATACCGGTGGCCAGGAGAAGGGCCACGGCGGGAAGGGCGGGGAAGAGGAGGCGGCCACCGGGTGCGGGGGTGATCAGGTCCCACCGTATCCACCCGGCCACCACCAGGAGGAACCAGGCCGAACAGAGGGCAATGGCCCACCGTTCTCTCGGGACAAGGCGACGCCATCCCCAGGCCAGACCGATGGCCCCCAGCGCGGTCAGAAGAACGTAGAGAACATAGAAACCAGCCGGGTAGAAGGAACAGGGAATCTGCCCCCAGAAGGAGCGGAACATCAACCCGGCCTCGTTCCACGGATAGATGGGCGATCCCCGCAGGCCTACCAGTTGGAGCATCGGGGCCAGCGCAGTCGGGTCACCGTAGAGGCGCCAGTTGCGCCAGAACCACCAGCCGGAAAGGGCCAGGGCGGGGAGAATCACCAAAAAAGAATGACTAATGACCAATGACCAATGACCCAATGACCAATGACCAATTTGGGAAGAAGAGCGGTCAGTCTCTCTCTGGAGGAGCCGGAGAGCACGAAGCAGAATCACGCCTAAAGCAAGAGGGAGCAGAAGCCAGCCACTCAGTTTGGAGAGGCCTGCCAGCCCGATCACGAAACCCAGCCCCAGAGCACGCCGGACCGAGAGGCCATCCTGCCAGAGGCACAACACCAGATACAGACCCCAGGTTGCCAGGGGAGTAACCAGGTTGTCGTTGTTAACGCCACTGGCGACGAACAGAAACTGCGGGTTGAAGGCCACAATGGCTGTTGCCAGGAGAGGAACTCCGGAATGGCCGGGAAGCGCCCGGCGCGCCAGCGCGTACGTTCCCACGACGGTTAAAGATTGCAGAAGCGTAGACCAGACCCGCAACAGATGCATCATCCGGAGAGCGCCAGACCAGGGGAAACGGTTTAGGTGGGGATTGTGGTAGAGAATGGCCCGATTGTCGTAGAGGAAGGGAGCGTTGGGGCCACAGGCCACCCGCGGGTTGAAGCGCAAATAGACCCCGGTGTCATCGGCCCGGAGGCCCAAAAGGCGGACCAGTCCGGCGGAGAGCAGGTGATAGAGGGGAGGCTGAGACGCTTCCTGGCGATAATGGTACACCTGTGCTGCCGGGGTGCCATGCACCGGCAAACGGCCCGTATCCGCGATGTACCGGACCACCCCGAAGTGTTCTATTTCATCCAGATTCTCAAAGGGGGGAACCACCAGGCCATATACCAGGCCCAGCGCCAGAAAGGCCAGGAGAATCCATACAAATCCGGAACCGATGTTCTTGCTCATCTCGCCTCTGAAGGGAATGGGTTGGCGTGGATTCGGATGAAGATGGCATCCGCGCCTGGCTCCCCTGCGACCGACCAGCGCTCCATCGTATCCAGCCAGTAGGCACCAGTGCGGAGAAGAAACTCTTCACCCGTCACCCCATCAAACCGATGCCGCTGCACCAGAATGTCCCCAGGGAGCAGTTCCACCGGCGAGACTGCCAATCCATCCGATACCCCCAGCACCTCCCCGCTTGGGGTCAGCAGATGCCCCATAATGGAAAACGGTCGAGCAACCGGCCCTGCGGTGACCTGCCACCAGGTCTCCACATCCAGACCCAGGCCGTCCCGGTACACCCCGGCCCCCAGAAACGCCAGAGGGCCCCCAAGACGAACAGGCCGGTCCACCACCGGGGTGGCCGAAAGAGGATTCTCCGCAGTCCCAATACCCAACTCACCAGCAGGAATTTGCAGGGCCGGCCCTGCCCCTCGCTCATACAGAGCAAAGGCCGGCAAAAATCCAAAGAAGGACTGCCAGTAGGATAGCCGGGCATCCGATAAGTGCCGGACGATGAAGAGATCGGACGGCATTGGCTCCGGGCGAAGGCTGGGAGGCAGAAACTCTTTCGGCTGACGAAGAAGATGACCGTGAAGGGCATATACCCCCAGGCTGTTCTCCCCATCCGGATACAGCCACCCGTGGGTGCAGTCAAAGGTGCCCACCCGCAAGTTGGGGGAAGCAAAACCCCGGCTGATTGCCTGGGCATCCAGGGGAGGCAACGGTGTTGAGCATTGAAATAGCCAACGGGGTTGATTGTTGACCTCATACACATAGTAGGCGTGCCCGACCATTGCCCGGGGAGTGGCCCGGCGGAACCACTCCAGTTCCATCCGATCGCGCCCCACCAGACCGTAGAGGGTCGTAATGCCGATGGCATACCGTCCAGGTTGGGGATAAAAGGGTGTCACCTGATGGGTTGCTCCCGGAGAAGGAGAGAGAGAACGATAACGAATCCCGTAATACTCCGGGCGAACGTGAGTGTAATAGACCACATAGGGCTCCGGGCCGGGATGAGCATCCAGGTACGCCCGCAACTGCTTCATAGATTGTCCCCAATCCTGGGTGTAGTCCACCAGGTAGCGAGGAGCCCCGGATGGCCCCCCCACCAACTGGTTGAAATAGGCCAGTTCGTCCGGGAAAATCCAGAACGTCTCCCCAATGTACCAGAGGCCCAGAAGAGACCACATCGCCAGGAGATACCTCGCCTTTCTCCGGATATCCCGCCACACCCCATATGCGGCTAACATCGCCAGGAAGGGATGGACGGGCAGGAAATGGCGGTAACTGACATTCATTCCCTGAACCATGGCGGCAGTGCCATAGATAGCGGGATAGACCGCCACCGGGATCCAGGTTTGCCATCGTACTTTTGCTTTCAGAAGGCTCAGCCCTCCCCAGGCCACCGCGATCAGCCAGGGGATCGGGTTCTTGATCAGAAAATTGAGGGGAAAGTACCACCAGTGAGAGCCAAATCGCAATTCTCCGAAAGCAATAAAAATTCTCCCTCCCGCGCTCCGGTTGACATCCAGGAGAGTTTGCCAGTACAGATGGGCTGGAACAGGGATGGGAAAATGGGTTACGCGTCCTGTTTCCCACCCGTAGAATGCCCAGGGGACCAGCAGAGCCACAATGAACGAAATCGCTCCCTGAGCCCCGTGTTCCCACCGGCGGGTAACGATCAATTTCCATAGGATGATTATAACCGATGAGGCAATATACAGGATGGACGAAAACTTCGTCACCAGTGCGGAGCCCAGGCAGAGCCCCAGAATAACAGCCCTGGACCAGGAGGGAACCTGGAACCACCGCCAGGTCATATATGCTGCAACGGCGGCCATCAGCGTGGCACCCACGTCGGTCGTAGCAAACCGACTATGGGCTCGCAGGAGGGGGTCAAAGGTCAGTACTAAGACAGCCAGAAGGCCTGCTACAGGAGCACGGGTCAGGCGAACGGTCCATCGGTAGATCAACGCGACCAGTAGAAGACTCATCAGCATAACCGGCACACGGCTGATGATTTCAGATCGTTCCATTGGCTGTATATAGGGGAAAAATAAGGCGGTGTATTCTACAAAATTTTCCCCCCAGCCGGAGAGAGTTTCTATGGGAATAGAGGGTTTTTCAAGATAAACCAGAACAGATTCCAGTAAATTGAATAGCGGGGGATGGCCATGTTTGGGAAACACCCAGAAGGCTGTTTTTCCGCGCGCCAGGAGAGCATAACCGGCTGCAATATGAAGAGGTTCGTCCATAGCAAATGAAAGAGCCCGGCTTCCAGCCAGCAAGGAAAACCAAAAAATCAGCAAAAGGGCGCAATTGAGCCACAAACTGCAACGCTTCATGGAGAGGTCTCCGCCTGCAGGGATACCCACAGCACATCGGCTCCAGGCACATTTGCGACCGACCAGCGTTCCATCGTATCCAGCCAGTAGGCGCCGGTGCGGAGAAGAAACTCTTCACCCGTCACCCCATCAAAGCGATGCCGCTGTACCAGAACATCACCCGGGAAAAGTTCCACCGGCGAGACCGCCAATCCATCTGATACCCCCAGCACTTCCCCGCCAGGGGTCAGCAGATGCCCCATAATGGAAAACGGTCGGGAAATCGGCCCCTCTGCGACCTGCCACCAGGTCTCCACATCCAGACCCGGGCCATCCCGGTACACCCCGGCGCCCAGAAACGCCAGAGGGCCCGAGAGGGCAACGGGAGTGGCAACCCGAACTTCATCCGGGTTCGGAATGATCTCCGCGCGCCCTGCGACGACCATCGGGGAATCAGGTACCGCAGGTGGCTTCTCCTGCTCATACAGCACGAAAGCAGGGTAATCGGTCGTATAACGGTTCATATCCAGTGAGAGGCGTGCCTCACTGAGCCGCCGGATGACAAATTGATCCCGGGGAACAGGCGGGGAAAGCAGAAGAGAGGGGAACTTTCGCTTACGGTCCTGGATGAGGTCATTGTGCAGAGCATATACTCCCGGCCTGGTACTGCCGGAAGGATACACCCACCCCGCTCTACAATCAAATTCCACCTGGCGAAGGTCATTTCGTCCAAATCCCCGTGCAATCACCTGTTCGGAAAGAGGGGCGGCGGGGACATTGCACTGAGCGATCCACTGCAGGGGCGGCGGCGATATATCATACAAAAAGAACGAATAGCCGATTTCAGCCGTGGGTTGCACCTGCCGAAACCAGGCATACATGGAAGGGGCTTCGGACCATCCTCGCTGAAGGGATGTGATGCTGATCACGTACCGTCCAGGTAGGGGATGAAACGGCGCGGTCAGGGGAGGAGCGGTGATCTCCGGCGGTAAGGCCTCAGAGGGAATGCCGTAATAACTGGGAAGAATGTTGGTAAAATGATAAGCAATCTTAGGGATAGGTCCGGGGTGCTGATCCAGATAACGCCGCAATGCTTTGTACCCCTGGCCCCAATCTATGTTGGAGTCCACCAGATAATAGTGCCCATTCCGAGGGCCACCAATCAGTTCGTTAAAATAAGCGATTTCATAAGGGAACATTCGTACAGTTCCCACAACATACCAGAGCCCCAGGACAGCAGCAACAAGCCATCTCCAGAACCTGCCCGCGGCGCAGAAACGACGTATTCCTTCGCCGATGGTCAGATAGATCAATGGGTGCACCGGCAGCATGTGCCGGTAGCCGATGTTCATTCCATTTTTTATAGAAACGACAGCGTATAGAAGCGAAAACAGCCCCAGGTCCACCCAAAAGGTGCGGGGAACGGGGCGCCGGAGAAGGTAAATGCCACCAATGCCCAACCCCAGAAGAAGAGGGAGAGGATTTTTGATCAGAAAAGCGAGAGGGAAATACCACCACCAGTTCCCGTGTTTCTGCATTCCTATTGCAAACACCCATCGCTTTTCCGCACTGAGCGCCTGGGAAATCAGCCCGTTCCAGTGATCGGGCGCGGGGTACACACCTGGAATCTCTTCACGGATAGGGCCCCATGTAAAAGCATATCCGGCCCACAGGATCAAAAAACTCAGAAAACCAGCGAACAGTCCCTGACCAAACCTGGCAATTCTCTTTTCCGGTTTTTCGGTGATCGTCTTCCAGAGAATGATCAGGCCCATGGCACCAGTCCAGAGGACTCCACTTCCCTTAGCCAGCATCGTCAGCCCCAGTAACCCACCTATCCCCGCGGCTTTTCCCCAGGAAGGGGATTCCAGCCAGCGCCAGGCGAGATACAGACTGGCTGTCCCGAGGGTAACCGTTCCCACGTCCGTGGTTGCCAGGCGACCATGAGCCAGAAGATTGGGGTCAAAGCAGAAAACAACCAGCGCGATCAACCCGGTAAAATAGTTCCCCAGTTCCTTTCCCCATCGGAAGATCAAGGCACCCAGAAGAACCGTCAGAAAGATAATGGGCATCCGGATAATCACTTCTGTCCGTTCCACAGGCATCAAGTAAGGCACGAATGCCCGTACATAATCGGTCAGCCATAGAGGCCATCCATCCAGGCGCTCCAAAGGAATACCCGGTTTTTCAAGATATACCAGGATAGATTCCAGGATGTTCAGCAGAGGGGGATGACCGTGCTGAGGAAGGACCCAGAAAGCCGTTTTTCCGCGTGCCAGCAAGGCGTATCCGGCTGCAACATGTGCTGGCTCATCCGAAGTCAGGGAAAGGGACCGCGCTCCAAAAACCAGAATGCCAAAGGAACACAAGAGAAGAAACGCAGGGAGAAATAATCGCAGAAGCCTCATGGGGAATACCGTCCAATGAGTTTATATCGGGGTTGTCCATCCATGCCCGGCACAACAGCCAAAGGCGGAACATCGGGGATTTCCTGGATAGGTACTACGAATAGCCCTGGAGCGCCCGAATCCCAGATTTCCTGGGTATTGCAAACATTGTGAAATTTGCCCACACGGGAGACAGCGCCAAAGAGCATAGGTCCACGTTCAGGAAGGTCTTGCTGGAGCAGATGAGGGTCATACCGGGTAAAGAACAGAAAATAAAGATACGGCCAGTTGGAGTCGCAGGTAAAATAAATGGCTGGATAGCGATCCTTCCAAGAATTTAGGGCCAGTGCGGCGGCTTTCATAACCACGTTGAAATTACGAGCAGCATCCCGGGGATAATCCCGGAAGTAGTAGCGAAAATAACCGGTGGCCTGGAAGATCACCCACCCCACCAATGCTCCCTTCACCAACCAGCGAGCGAATCGGTGCCGAATCAGATTGTCCAGGGCGATCAAGCCCAGGCCGGACCACAGTTGCCATGGCACCACCCCGGGTAATCCCCGAAGGGAATGGCCCGAACCGGGCAGGTTGGGCTCCGTCAATGCGACTGGCAAAAGCGCGGCCAGCAGCCAGCCCCCACTGAGGCAAATGGGTAGCCGCCACTCTTTCCGCCGCCAGCCAAAAGCGATCCCCAACGGGACCAGAACGGCCTGAGCAATGTAAAGTTGGCCCATCCCGGCCGGATGCTGGAGGATGTCCCGGTCTCCCCGGAGAAAGAGGTAATCCGGGCTCAGATTGTAGCCCGCGTAGAGGGCAACCCGCCGCAAGGACTCCCCAAAAGTCCGCTCCGGGCGGAAGACGGAGATTTCCCGGTATCGGGCGCTCATCTGCTGAGGATAGCGGATGAGGTTGCTGACCATCGGCAGAGTCAGGCAGAGCCCCACACCGAGAGCAATCAGGACCTGTGGCCATCGGGCCCGAATCTGATGCCGGGAAGCGAGGGCCAGCATCCCCACCGTCAGCGGCAGAAACAGATTCATCACGGAATAGGTATATAGCCCCAGCCCCGCCGCAGTTGCCGCCCCGATAAGGTATGATAAGCGCCCTGTCCGCCGCCAGCGCCAGAAACAGATCGCTACCAGCAAAGCGGGAGCCACGGTCGCGTTGGCCTCAAGGGCAATCCGGTTGAGGGGCACAGCCCAGGGGGAGATAGCCAGAAATGCTGCTGAGGCAAGTGCTACCGGGGGATGAAACCATTCTCTCCCCAGCCGGTACAGAGCGGCAATCGCCAGAATGCCCCAGAATGCGGCCGCCAGCCGAGCGTTGAAGACAGTCAATCCACCGGCCCCAACCAGAGGCGCCTGGGTGTAGATAAACAAGGGCATCCGGTAGTCGTTCAGCGCGCGCATCACCGTGGGGAGAAAAACACCGTGCTGGTCGCGCCCGGTATGCCAGATAGAATACGCGTCATAACTGTTGCAGGCTTCGTCAGGGGCCAGGCCCGGCGGGGATTGCTCCAGTCCCACCATCCGCAAGCCGCTGCCGAGCAGAAGGACAAGTACGATTCCCCACAAGTGTGCCCATGCCTGTCTTCTTTGCATCGCGGCCTCTTTTAGCCCGGACTGCACTTCGCCCCCGATTCTACCCAAAACGGCCGAAAAAGCAAGCACTTGACGAACACCACCGAAGGGTATATCATAGCCCCCAAGCGGTATACCCGAATGGACCGTCTCTCATTCACCCGAATCCACCTGCCCTCCACGACGTCCACCAACGATGTGGCGCGGGACCTGGCCGCGCGGGGGGCGCCGGAGGGCACGGTCGTCACCGCAGAGTACCAGACCGCCGGACGGGGCCGCCTGGGACGGCGCTGGCTGGCCCCACCAGGCACCTCGCTGCTGTGCTCCCTCCTTTTCCGCCCTCCACCGGGGCTGGCACTCCTCCCCCACCCCACCGACCTGACCATGCTCTGTGCGCTGGCCGCAGCGGACGCCGTAGAGAAGGCCGCCGGCCTTCCGGTCTCCCTGAAGTGGCCTAACGACCTGGTCGTCGTTCGGGGGGAGTCCTGGCGGAAACTGGGCGGCCTGCTGGCCGAAACCGGCATCTCCGGCGACCGGGTGGAATTTGTCGTCGTCGGCGTGGGGATCAACGTCAACGTGCCCGCGGAGAGTCTGCCCGACCTGGCCCCCGACGCCACCAGCATCCTGGCCGAAACCGGGCGGCAGACGGACCGGGACCTCCTGCTGGACCAGTTTCTGAACGAAGTGGCTGACCGCTACGAGCGATGGCGGGCCGGGGAACGGCCCTGGGCCGAGTGGGCCGCCCGTCTGGCTACCCTGGGCCGACCGGTGCGGGTGGTCACCTCAGAGAGAGAACTGCACGGCATCGCGGAAGGGGTGGACGAGGAGGGAACCCTGCTCCTGCGCACCCCCGACGGCGCGCTTCATCGGATTCGGGTGGGGGACATCTTACTGGCGCATTAAAAAGCAAAGGCTCTGTTGAGTCACATCTATCCCTCCCCGCGCCGTGTAGCGGCAGCAGGGAAGGAGACAGATGGAACAGGCTCTGCGAAAGGACAAAAACAGTGCAAATTTTGCATTTGACAAAACAACCATCCGGGCATAAGATGCTCCCGGAAAGGAGCAACATGCACACCAAACGATTCACCATCCTTCACTCTAACGACATGCACGGCGACTTCCTGGCAGAAGTTCGGGGCGAGGAGGGCCGTCTCATCGGCGGACTCTCCCTGCTCTCCGGCTACCTCAACCGGGTGCGCCGGGAGGAGAAAAACGTCCTCTACGTCATCTCCGGCGACATGGTCCAGGGTTCCCTGATAGATTCGGAGTTCAAGGGCATCTCCACCATTGAACTGATGAACTATCTGGCGCCCGATGTGGCCACGTTGGGCAACCACGAACTGGACTACGGCCTCCCCCACCTCCTGTTTCTGGAGAAGATGGCCAACTTCCCCATCGTCAACGCCAACCTCTACATCAAGAAGTACCACAAGCGCCTGATGCGGCCCCACATCGTCCTCACCGTGGACGGCTTTGACATCATGTTCATCGGCATTATCACTGAATCGGTACTCAAGTCCCTGAAAATGGACCGGGACATCGGCACCTTCATCACGCTGGAGGACGCGGCGACCGAGGTGGGGCGCATCTGTAACGCCTACAAAAACGAGGACATAGACCTGACCATCCTCCTCACCCACATCGGGTTTGATTCGGACAAAGAACTGGCGGCAATGCTGGACCCGGCCTGGGGGGTGGACCTCATTATCGGCGGGCACTCGCACACCATCCTGGACCAGCCCGCGGTGGTCAACGGCATCCTCATCGCTCAGGCCGGCGTCGGTACGGACCAGATTGGCCGCTTTGACATTGTGGTGGACGACGACACCAATGCCATCGTGGAGTGGCACTGGCAACTCATCCCGGTGGACGACCGCCTGGCTGAGCCGGACCCGGAACTCCAGCGGTTCATTGAGTCCTACAAGGACACGGTGGACCGCAAATACGGCACCCTCATCTGCCGGTTCTCCCAGGCGCTGACGCACCCCCGGCGGGAAGAGGAGACCGCGCTGGGTAACCTGTTCGCCGACATCTTCGCCGAACGGTCCGGCGCGGACGTGGTGCTGGTCGGCAGTGGCTCTATCCGGAGCAAGTCTCTGGGCCCGACGGTCACCCTAGGCGAACTCTATGCCACCTTCCCCTACGACGATGTACTCTACCGGTGCACGGTCACCGGCGAACAACTGCGGCGCGTCTTTGCCCACATCATGCGGCCCGAAAACCGGACCGGCGAGGGGGAGTGCTATCAGGTCAACCGCGAAGTGCGCGCTGTCTACAACGAGGCGGAGCGGCGGCTGGAATCCCTCACCATCCGGGGCATTCCGGTTGCGGATGACGGGCAGTACACGGTTCTCCTCCAGGGATACCACTACACCAACTCCGGCCCGAACATCGGGCTGACGGCGGAGGAACTCACCGCGCTGGCCCCGCCCAAAGTGGTCAGCACCTCCGCGCGGGATGTGGTAGAGGAGTACCTGAGAAGCCGCCAGAACCTGCAGAGCCGGGTGGAGGGGCGGCTGATATATCTCTGAGAGAAACAGCGGCGGCGGCCCTTCGGGCCGCCGCCGCTGCTTCTATCCGGCCACCCGCCGGACCCCGATGCGCAGAGGGTAGCCATCCACCCGGTCCTCGGCGGTTGCCATTCCGGGCTCCGGCTCGCCTGCCCGTAACTCCACGCTGAGCGTCTCCGCCGCGATGTACTCCCGCCAGGCGGCGATCGCCTCCGCCAGGTCCCCTTCGGCCTGATAGACCATCACGATGCGGTCGTCCAGTTCAAACCCGGCGTCCTTGCGCAGGTTCTGGATGCGGCGGACCACCTCCCGCGCCAGCCCCTCCGCCCGCAGTTCGGGCGTCAGGACGACGTCCACCGCGACAGTCACTCCCCGCTCCGAGGCCACCGCCAGCCCTTCCTTCGGCTTCTCCTGCACCAGAACCTCCTCCGGCGCCAGTTCCACCTCCTCGCCGTCCACGACCAGATGGACGGGGAGCCCGGCCCGCACGCGCCGGGCGACGGCCGTCGGGTCCTGCGCGGCCAGCGCGGCCCGGACCGCCGGGAAGCGGGCGCCGAAGCGCGGGCCCAGCAGGGCGTTGTTGGGCATCACCTGATAAGTGAGCAGGCTTTCAGCCTGCGCCACCTGGGTGACCTCTCTGACGTTCAACTCGTCCTGCACCAGCGCCCACAACTCTTCGTCCAGCGTCCCCACCGACGGTTCCAGGTGGACCAGCGCGCGGGCCAGCGGCTGGCGGACTTTGATGTTGGCACTGTTGCGGGCCGCGTGCCCCAGCGAGACCACTTCGCGGGCCAGGTCCATCCGGGCCAGCAACTCCTCGTCTATCGCCGCCGGGTCCGCCTGAGGCCAGAGGGTATGGTGGACGCTCTCCGGCGCCTCCGGGTCCACCGCCCGGACCAGGTTCTGGTACATCGCCTCGGTCATGAACGGCAGGAAGGGCGCCAGCAGCCGGCAGAGGGTGGTCAGGACCTCGTAGAGGGTGGCGTAGGCCGCGTTCTTGTCCGCGTCGTGCTCGCTCTTCCAGAAGCGACGGCGGCTCCGGCGGATGTACCAGTTGGTCAGGTCGTCCACGAAGGGCTCCAGGGCCAGCGTCGCGCCGTAGGCGTCGTAGTCGTCCAGCCGCTCCGTCACCTTCGCCACCACCTGGTGCAGCCGGGCCCGAATCCACCGGTCCAGAAGAGTGTAGCGCAAATTGAAATTTGCGCTACCCGGTGTCCACTCATCCAGCCGCGCGTAGGTGACGAAGAAGACGTATGCGTTCCAGAGAGGCAGGATGAACTGGCGCCGCACCTCGTTGGCCTTCCCGTACCCGAAGAGCAGGTCGGCGTCGGGCTTCTGGCGGCAGTAGAGCCAGCGCATCACGTCCACGCCCATCTGGTCGGCGGCGTCGTTGAACTCAATGGCGTTGCCCCAGGACTTGTGCATCGGACGGCCGTCCTCCGCCAGGAGCGTGGCGTAGCCGAAACAGACCTTGAAGGGCGGGGATTTCTCCAGGACGGTCGCCATTGCCAGCAGACTGTAGAACCAGTTGCGGAACTGGCCGGGGAAAGACTCGGTGATGAAGTCCGCCGGGTACCACTGGCGCCAGTAGTCGCGGTCGGTGCGGTAGCGGAGCGTGCTGAAACTGACAATGCCCGCGTCCAGCCACGGGTTGCCGACGTCGGGGATGCGGGAGACCTCCGCGCCGCACTTCGGGCAGGCGATGCGGACGGCGTCCACCCAGGGGCGGTGAGGCGTGTGGCCCTCAAAGACCTCCCATCCTGCAACTGCCCGCTCCCGAAGTTCCTGCTCGTCGCCGATGACCTCAAAGTGGCCGCACTCCCGGCACTCCCAGATAGGCAGCGCCAGTCCCCAGTACCGCTTCTTGCTGATCATCCAGTCGTGCATGTTGCGCAGCCAGTCCAGTTCCCGGTCCAGGCCGAACTCCGGAATCCAGCGAATCTGCCGGGTGACGTCCATCATATCGTGACGGAGTTCGTCCATAGAGATAAACCACTCGTCCACCAGCCGGAAGACCAGTTCGCTGCCACAGCGCCAGCAGACGGGGTAGCGGTGGGTGTAGTCGTCCACCCGATAGAGGAGCCCCTTTTCCCGAAGGCTCTCAAAAACGCGCGGCGCGCTCTGAGAGACGGGGGTCCCGGTCAGGAAACCGAACCCGTCCACGAAGATACCCTCTTCATCCAGCGGAGCGATGGTCGGGAGGCCGTACTGTTTGCCCAGGACGAAGTCCTCCGCGCCGCAGCCGGGGGCGATGTGGACGATGCCCGTCCCCTCCGCCTCGCCGACTTCGTCCCAGAGGATGACCCGGTGGGCCTGGGGGCCGCCCGCCTTCTGCTGGGCCGGGAGTTCGTCAAAAGGACCGTCGTACGTCCAGCCCTCCAGCGCCTTCCCCTTCATCTCCTCCAGCACCTGGTACGGGCCCTGGAGCATAGAGAGAGTGCCCTTGGAGAGGTAGAAAATCTCGTCGCCCTGGCGGACCTTGACGTAGGTCAGGTCGGGGCCGACGGCCGCGGCGACGTTGCTGGTGAGGGTCCAGGGCGTGGTGGTCCAGACCAGCAAACTCTCCCCCGGACGGCCGCGCAGAGGGAAGCGCAGAGTGACGCCGGGGTGGGTCAGTTCCTGATAGCCCTCGGTGACAATTTCGTGCTGGCTGATGCCGGTAGCGCAGCGGGGACACCAGGGCATGACGTCGGTGCCCTTGTAGAGCCAGCCCCGCTCCCAGCACCGCTTCAGGAAGGTCCAGATCATGTAGTTGTTCTCATTGGAGAAGGTGAAGTAAGAGCCGCCCAGTTCGGGCATACCCAACCGTCCCACAATCTGCTCCACCGTGTCGGTCACGGGGCCGTGGGGGCCGGGGACGGTGATGACCTCCTGGGGGTTCTCCATGATCCGGCGGGCCAGGTCCCGCAGGAAGTCCGGGTCGTTCCAGTCCATCCAGTAGCCCAGGCGGACCGACTGCTCGGTCTGGACGGCGGCGAAGCGCAGGACCCGCTCCTTGCACTTACGGACAAAGCGCTCAATCCCGTAGTTCTCAATGTCCCGCTTGGAACGGAAGCCCAACTCCTTCTCCACCTCCACCTCCACCCAGAGCCCCTGGCAGTCAAAGCCGTTCTGGTAGCGGGTCTGGTAGCCCTTCATGGCCCAGAAGCGGTGGAAGAGGTCCTTGTAGGTTCGGCCCCAGCCGTGGTGGACACCCATCGGGTTGTTGGCGGTGATAGGGCCGTCAATGAACGACCAGCGGGGGCCGTCCTTGCGGAGTTCCACCAGTTTCTGGAAGGCGCGGGTGCGCTTCCAGAAATCCAGAATCTGGTGCTCCTGCTGGATGAAGTCTACTTTGGAAGGGACGGGTTGGAACATGGACACCTCCTGAAAACTGTGTAATTACCTACCACGAAGGGCACAAAGTACTCGCAAAGGACACAAAGGGATAAAGAAAAACTATCCTTCGTGCCCTTCGTGTGGCCTTCGTGTCCTTCGTGGTTTTTACGAAACGATTCAGGTAGGCAGTTACAAAACTGTTGACAAAATGGGCAGTCCTGCTACAATGAGAAGCAATCCTGCTACTTTGGAGTGAAAGATGTTCTGGACAGCAGTAGAGCCCTGAGCACCCTCCAGCCACTCAGACTGCGTCCCTCTCGCTCACGGTTTCACCCTCACCGTCCCCAGCACGATACGGCGGGCCTCGGGGTCGGCGCCGTCGCCGGAGACGGGCAGCCGCTCCCCGGTATCCCAGCGGTACATCCCCACCTCCAGCACGTACTCCCCGGCGGGGGTCCCTGCGGGCAGGGCCAGTTCGTACCGGTCCCGGAGCAGACGGCCCGGGAGCCACAGCGAGGTCGGACAGCCACCCCGCAGGGGCTCATGGTCGTCCTGCGCCCAGACGGGGTTGCCCGTCGCCGGGTTCCAGGCGGTCCCCACCAGGTGGGTGAAGACAACGTAGTTCTCCCTCACCGGCCCGTCGGCCTGCCAGTAGAGGTCCAGAAAGAGACGCTCCCCCGGACGGACCGTCGCGCCGGGCGAGAGGACCTGCTTCCCCAGAATTCCCCGGTCCCGATACAGCCCGTACCCCGCCAGCCGGACCGACTCCCCCAGCCGCGCCGTCAGCGGGTGGGGAATCTCCGCCGGGGACAGCACCCGCTGGGTGTGGGTGACCCGAACCTGGCCGAAGGAAACGGTCGCCCCCTCCGGCGCGCGCAGTTCAAAATGATGACACCCGGCAGGCATGCAGGCCGTCACCGGGAACTCCAGCAACTGGTAGACGGTCCGGTCGGGAGGCGGAGACAGAGATACCGAAAAAATTTCCCCCGACGGTCCCACCAGCACCACCCTGGGTGTGGCCGATGATGTCACCCGGCACCAACGGCACTCCTCCTCTGGCGGTCCCGACGGGCCCTGGAGCGACTCCCCCCTCAGGTAGAGCCCCAGCCGCAACGGGTCGCCCGGGCGGACTTCCCGGACTGGCAGGTCGTACCCCAGCACCTCCAGTCCGGCAACAGGCACGGCAGAGAGAGGGTACTGGGGTCTGGCCCCATCGGCGGTCACCTCCTCCCCGACGGGCCCGAAGAGGTACAGGCGGTTATAGCCGAACTCCAGTGTGAGCAGGCGGGCATATCGTTCAGCCAGCCAAGCCTCTGCAACCCCTTCGGGGTCCTGCAGATGTCGCTCCACCTCCGCCAGCCAGATGCGGGGATGCGCTCCGGCGACCGGCGCCAGTTCGGCATCCGCTCCCGACGCATCCAGAACCGGCGACCGCTGCGGGACCAGATAGACCGGCGGGCGGTCGGCGGGGGCAGGGGCCCGGTCGTAGTAGTACAGAAAGACCGGGTAGCGGTCGCCGGAGACCAGGACGACGGCGTCCCCCGGCCGCGCCTGGGCCCAGATAGCCCGTACCATGCTCTGCAGGTCATCCCGCAGACGGCGGTCGGCGTAGTGGCCGGGGAGGGCCCAGAGCATCAGGGCCAGCACCAGCGCGGCCCTTACCCCCTCCCCCCGCCCCCCTCCCCCTCTCCCACAAGGTGGGAGAGGGGGAGGGGGTTGGGGGTGGGGGTGAGGGCACACCGCCCACGCCAGCCAGGTATAGAAGAGCGGCGCGAAGGAGAGAAAGTAGCGCGCCTCCACCCGCGGAGTGTAAAAGAGCATCCTCGGCTGGGTGACCAGCCAGACCATCAGCGGCGGGATGAGCGTCCCCAACAGGAGCAGCCATAACCCCTCAGCCGTCCGGCGCGCGGTTCCCGCCCGCCGCGCGCGGATGACCAGAGAGACCGTCCCCCAGAGAAGCACCACCCCCACGACCAGAACCGCGCCCAGGTAGCGCTCCACGTAGGTGGAGATGCCCAGCGTCAGGAGCACCCCGTCCAGCAGGAAAGCGAATCCCGGCGATACCGGCTCCTGCACCACCGACCATGAGCGCATGCGGGGGAGGGCCAGGGCCAGCCAGGGGGCCCAGAGGGCCAGCGTCACGCCCTGGGCCAGCAACCACCGCCGCCATAGCGCCCACCGGTCCGCCCGCCGCAGGCCCACGACGAAGACATAGAGATTCTGCACGACCAGCAGCAAGGCTGAGAAGTAGAGGGTGTAGAGCGCCGCGACGGTTGCCAAGACCCACCCCACGTAGGGGCAACCCCTGCGGTTGCGCCCTTGCGGCTGCCCTGGGGCAGGATGTAGGGGCAACCCTTGCAGTTGCCCCCCTTGCGGTTGCCCCCTTTGCGGTTGTCCCCCGTTGGTGTTGCCTGAAACGATTCGGGCCAGGAAGTAAAACGACAGCGTTGCGCCCAGCGCGGCCAGGGCGTACATCCGCATCTCCTGCGACCACCAGACGTGGAAGCGGGAGAGGACCAGCAGCCAGAGCGCGGCCGCGCCGACCGCCCGTCCCCCCAGCCGACGGCCCAACGGGACCATCGCGGCAACGGTGAGCATCGCCACCATGACCGTCAGGTATCGGGCCGCGAATTCACTCTCCCCCGCCAGCCGGACCCAGGGCCAGAGCAGCCAGAAGTAGAGGGGCGGGTGGACATCCCCCGCCGTCCACAGCGTTGTCCCCACAAAACTGTGGCGGACAGCCCAGATTGCCAGCCCTTCATCCCACCAGATGTTCTGGTCGCCCAGGCGGCAGACCCGAAGGGCGAAAGCAACCCATAATCCGGCCAGCAGGAGCCAGGAATAGCGTTTCATCCCCAATCTACGCTTCACGTTTCACGTTTCACGTTTCACGTATCACGTTTCACGTTTCACGTTTCACGTATCACGTATTCCGGTTTTGCATCCCCGGCATTCTGGTCTATAATTCCAGTTGCCGACCGAAAAATCCCCCAGGAGGTCAAGCATGTTGCGACCCTTTGACCCCACATTGCCCCTCCCGCCCCAGGCGGCGGGGTGGGATGAGAACCTGCGCTTTGCCTACACCGAAGTGGATGCCTTCTGGCTGACCCGCTGGACCCCGGAGACGGGCTGGGAACCGGGCCGCCTCTACGAACACCGGGGAGCAACCCTGGAACTCTCCCCTGGCGCGAACGTGCTGTACTACGGTCAGGGCGTCTTTGAGGGAATGAAAGCCCGCCGGACCCGGGCCGGGAAAATCGTCCTTTTCCGGCCACGGGACAACGCCCGCCGCCTGCGGGCCTCGGCCGCCCGCCTGGCAATGGAGCCACCTCCGGTAGACCTGTTCATGGAAGCCGTGACCGCTGTGGTTCGGGCCAACGCCCGCTGGGTCCCCGCGCCCGAAAAGGGCAGTTTCTACCTCCGTCCGGTTCTCATCGGCACGGAACCCGTTCTGGGCGTCCGGCCCTCCCAGGAATACCTGTTCTACGTCTTCGGGTGCCCGGTGGGCCCCTATATGGGTGGAGACCGGCTCATTGTCCTCTCCGGCGTCCACCGCTCCGCCCCCTATGGTACCGGTGCGGCAAAAGCCGCAGGCAACTACGCCGCCTGTCTCCGCCCCCAGAAAATCGCCAGAGAACTGGGCTACGTGGACGCCCTGTATCTGGACGCCCGGGAGGACCGGTACATTGAAGAACTGACCGGCGCCAACTTTTTCGCCATTTTAAGGGACGGCACCCTGGTCACCCCGGCGCTGGGCTCCATCCTGCCCGGCATCACCCGGGATTCCATCCTCACCATCGCCCGCGAGGCCTTCGGCTGGATCGCCGTGGAGCGGAAACTGTCCATAGACGAAGTCCTCAGCGACGCCGTAGAGGCCTTCTACGTGGGCACCGCCGCGGTCCTCTCCCCGGTCACTGTCATCCACTACCAGGGAGCAGACCACCCCATCGGCGATGGCAAACCCGGCCCCCGGGCAAGGATGCTTCGTCAGGCATTAGACGAAATTCAACTGCAGGAACGACCCGACCCCTGGGGCTGGGTCGTAGAAGTGGCCTGAAACAAAAACTCCCGTCCCCGAAGGGACGGGGGTTTTTTTCTCCCGCGGTACCACCCTTCTTGCCCCACGCCAGCAACAGGGGCCCCTCTGTCGGCGACTCGCGATCGCCGCGTCCCGATAACGGAGGACGACTCCGGCCGAGTCTACTGGATGCCCACAGGCTCAAGCCTGTGCTACATCGTTCGGTCGGCGGCTCCGGAGGGATTTTCGGCCCGGCTCCCGCGCCCGGCTCTCACCTCTTCCGGACTCTCTGGAGCGGTACCCCGCGCCTACTCGTCTCCATCGTCGCCTTTTCCCAAATTCGTTTTTCTTATACCACAACCGGCACAATTTGTCAACATGCCCCCACCCCCTACACTTGACATTCCGGATATATCGGTTATAATTGTAAATGAGAATCATTTGCAACAACAAAGAGCAACATTCCTTGCAGACCCTGCTGTGAGAACATGAACGTGGAAGCCAGCCCCCTCATTGCTGCCCTCCAGGCCAGCGGTCACCGCATCACCCGCCAGCGGCGGGTCGTCCTGGAGGTGCTGGAAGAAAGCCGGGAACACCTGGACGCCGAGAGCCTGTATCAGAAGGCCCGTCAGCGGGCCCCTCGCATCAGTCTGGCGACCGTCTACCGCACCGTCGCCGTTCTGAAGCAGATGGGGCTGGTTGCCGAATACTCCCTGGGAGAGGAGCATGGACATTTTGAGACCGTTCCGGAGACACCGCACTACCACTTTACCTGTCTCGGCTGCGGGCAGGTGGTGGAGTTTGATGCCCCGCAGGTGGCCCTGGCGATTCAAGAACTGGCGGAACGGGAGGGCCTGGAAGTCCGCGCGGTCCAGTTCTCCCTCACCGGCTATTGCGCCCGCTGCCGCGCCGGAGGACGAAATGAGCGGTAAGCCAGCCCCCCTTTCTCCCGACTTCGTTCCGCTGAGCGCGCTGCGGGCCGGGGAGGTGGGGATCATTGCCGCCCTCTCCGGTGGGCACAACCTGCGCAGCCGGATGCTCACCCTGGGCCTCACCCCTGGCGCCGAGGTGACCGTCCTGCAGAACTACGGGCGCGGCCCGATGATTGTCCGGGTGCGGGACGCCCGGGTGGCACTGGGACGGGGCGAGGCCGAGAAAGTCCTGGTCCGACGGAGAGCCGAATGAGCGTCCGCACTGTCCCGGAGACGGTGGCTCCGCCAGTCGTCGGGGAGCGCCCCATCCTGGTCGCGCTGGCAGGCCAGCCCAACGTGGGCAAGTCCACCCTCTTCAACCTCCTCACCGGCCTCCACCAGCACGTGGGCAACTGGCCCGGCAAGACGGTGGAGCGCAAGGAGGGGCATTTCACCTTCAACGGCGCCTCCTACCGGCTGGTGGACCTCCCCGGCACCTACAGCCTGACCGCCAACTCACCGGAGGAACTGATCGCCCGGGAGTTCATTCTGCGGGAGCGGCCCGATGTGGTCGTGGCAGTGGTGGATGCGGCGACACTGGAGCGGAGCCTTTACCTGGTTGCAGAACTCCTGCCGCTCCCGGCGCCCGTCATCGTCGCCCTGAATATGATGGACGTCGCCCGACAGGAGGGCATCCAGATAGAGCCGGAGGTCTTGCAGGCCGCGCTGGGGGTGCCGGTGGTCCCGATGTCGGCGACGCACGGGGTGGGGATGCCGGAGTTGTTGGAGACGGTGGAACGGATGGCGCGCGGCGAACTCCCCTACGCTCCGCGCCTTCCCCAGATTCGCCCCGACCACCAGGAAGTGCTGGAGACCCTGGAGGAGCGCATCGCCGGATACGTTCCGGAGCCGTACCCCCGGGAGTGGGTGGCGCTGAAGTTGCTGGAGGGGGATACGGAGGTGACCCAGATGATGCGCGCCGCGCTGCCCCCGGAGCGCTGGGAAGAGGTCCACGCGGTCCTGCGGGCCCACGATGACGCGCAGGTGGCGGTCGCCAGCGGGCGGTACGAGTGGATTGGCCGGATGGTGCGCGCCGCCGTCACCCGCCCGCGCCTCGGGCAGATTGGGCTGACGGAGCGGCTGGACCGCTGGGCCACCCACCCCGTCTGGGGGCTGGTCATCCTGGCGTCCATCCTGGGGCTGGTCTTCTGGCTGACGTACACCGTCGGCGCGCCGCTGCAGGGATGGCTGGAGAAGGGGATCGGTGCCCTGGCGGAGGGAGTGCGCGGCCTGCTGACCGGCGCGCCGGCCTGGCTCTCCGGCCTCCTGGCCGACGGCGTCATCGGCGGGGCCGGGGCTGTCCTCACCTTCCTCCCCATCCTGGTCATTTTCTTCGCCGCGATGGCTTTCCTGGAGGACGTGGGCTACATGGCCCGCGCGGCCTACGTCATGGACGGCCTGATGCACCTCATCGGACTGCACGGCAAATCGTTCCTTCCCCTCTTCCTGGGCTTCGGATGCAACGTCCCGGCCATCCTGGGAACCCGGGTGATTGAATCCCGCCGGGCGCGCTTGCTGACCATCCTGCTGGCCCCGCTGGTCCCGTGTACAGCACGGATGGCGGTCATCGTCTTCCTGGCCCCGGCCTTTTTCGGCCCGGCGGCCCCTCTGGTCTCCTGGGGACTGGTGCTCCTCTCTCTGGGCGTGCTGGCGCTCACGGGAATCGTGCTGAACCGGGTCCTCTTCCGGGGCCGCCGGTCGGCCTTCATTATGGAACTGCCCCTCTACCACCTCCCGAACTGGCGCACCATCGGCCTCTCCGTCTGGCAGCGGAGCCTTTCTTTCATCCGCAAGGCCGGGACGGTCATTCTGGCAGTCTCCGTGGTCATCTGGGCTCTCTCCACCCTGCCCGGCGGGAGCGCTGGGGAGAGTTATCTGGTCCGGTTGGGGAAGTTCCTGGAGCCGGCAGGCCGCCTGATGGGGCTGGACTGGCGGCTGACAGTGGCGCTCCTGAGCAGTTTCGTGGCCAAAGAGAACTCTATCGCTACCCTGGGCGTGCTCTTCCGGGCCGGGGAGGAGGGGCTGGCGGGCATGCTGGCGGCGACCTATTCGCCCCTCGTCGCGCTGGCCTATCTGGTGGTGCAGACGCTGTTTATCCCCTGTGCAGCGACGGTGGGGGCCATCCGCCAGGAGACGGCTTCGTGGCGCTGGACCGTCTTCAGCATCGGGCTGCTGCTGGTCATTTCCCTGCTGGCGGGGATGATGGTCTTCCAGGTCGGCGCATGGGTGGCGAAGGGAGTTTGAGGGCGGCGGCCTTCAAATGAACGGTATGCTGGAGCGGTTGCTGGAGATTCTGCGGGCCGGGGGCACCCACCGGGTGTCCGACCTGGCCCGCGCGCTGGATACGACGCCCGCGCTGGTGGAGATGATGCTGGAAGACCTCTCCCGCGCCGGGTATGTGAAACCGGTCGCCACCTGCACGGAAGCCTGTGCCTCCTGCCCGCTGGCCGATTCCTGCATCTCTACTCAACCAGGGAAAGCCTGGACGCTGAATCCTGACTGACAAAACGGCGACGGCGTTGCATTTGTCGGGCCTGGCCGTCCTGTAGGACAACTGCTCGCAGTTGTCCTACAACTCTACCGCGCTTGACAACTCGCCATTTTGCGATACAATAAAAGGCAATCTTGCGGGGGGATCCACTGACTCCACTCCATTCCCCTCTGCAAGAAATCCACGCCGGAGGAGGTGAGAGCGAGGAGAAGAACATATCCCTTGCCCAACCGTCTCTATATCCACTATTTTATCCCCAATCATCCACGCAGAATGAAGGAGGAGAGAGATGGCTAAGCGTTCGTTTGCAATTCTCGCCGTAGTGGTCATTTTGGCCACCATGGTGGCGGCCTGCAAGCCGGCCCCCAAGGCCCTCAAAGTCGCCATCCTGGCCCCTCTGAGCGGCGATGTCGCCACCTTCGGCGCCTCCACCCGCGATGGCGCCCTGCTGGCCATTGAGGAGTGGAACGCCAAGGGCGGCGTCCTGGGGCGGAAGATTGAGGCCGTGGTGGAGGATAGCCAGTGCGAGGCCGAACCCGCGGCCAGCGCGGCCAACAAGGTCATCAGCCAGGACCAGGTGAAGTTCATCATCGGCGAGGTCTGCTCCAAGGCCTCCATCCCCGTCTCCGAAATCGCCACCGCGAACAAGGTCCTCCAGATCAGCCCCACCTCCACCAACCCCAAGGTGACGGTTGACGAGGCGGGCAACGCCAAGCCCACGGTCTTCCGCGCCTGCTTCATTGACCCCTTCCAGGGGACGGTGGCGGCCACCTTCGCTTTGAAGGAACTGAACGCCAAGACGGCGGCCGTCCTCCTGGATCAGGGCAACGACTACGTGCGCGGTCTGGCCGAGTTCTTCCGGGATGCCTTTGAGAAGGGCGGTGGCAAAGTGGTGGTCTGGGAGACCTACACCGCGGGCGACACGGACTTCACCGCCATCCTGACCAAGGTCAAGGACGCCAACCCGGATGTCCTCTACCTGCCGGACTACTACTCCACCGTCAACGTCATCGCCGCGCAGGCGAACCAGATGGGCATCAAGGCCGTCAAGATGGGCGGTGATGGCTGGGACTCCCCGCAACTGGATAAGGCGGCGACCGCGGGCGGTTACTTCACCAACCACTACTCCTCTGAAGACACCCGGCCGGTGGTCCAGGAGTTCGTGAAGAAGTACCAGGCCAAGTACGGCTCGGTGCCGGACGCCCTGGCGGCCCTGGCCTACGACGCGGCCAACATTCTGTTTATGGCCATCCAGCAGGCCGGGACGGACGATCCGGTGAAGGTGGCCCAGACGATGGAGAAGGGGACCTTCTCGGTGGTTTCCGGGGACATCACCTTTGACGCGCAGCACAACCCCAAGAAGTGCGCCGTCATCCTGGAAGTCAGCCCGGATAAGGTCTCTTACAAGTCCACGGTCTGCCCGTAGCGGCCGAATGGATACCTGCTGGCCGGGGGGCCGCAGCGGCTCCCCGGCCAGTCTGTAAAAGAGCATTTTTGCGGCAGCGGCAAAGCCGCTGCCGCAAAAATGCCATTTCACAGGAGGTGCGATGAGTGTGGCCATAGAAGCCCGGCGGATGGAACAGCGAATGCTCCGGCGGCGGAACGGGATGGTCCTGAACCGGATCAGCCAGGCCGTGTTCGCCCTGGCAGGAGTTGGGGTGCTCTACGTCGTGGGCCGCGCGGCGGCCGCGAACCTCGGCGTCTTCTTCCAGCAGGTCCTCAACGGTCTCCAGTTGGGCTTCATCTACGCCCTGATTGCCCTGGGCTACACGATGGTCTACGGCATCGTGAAACTCATCAACTTCGCCCATGGCGATGTCTTTATGGTGGGCGCCTTCGTCAGTTTCTTCACCATCTCCCTGCTGGACCTGCACCGGTGGCCCCTGACCGTCTGGCCCGGGATGAACCCGACGGCGGCGATGGTGATCGGAACCGTCACCGTGATTCTGGGCTCTATGCTGACCTGCGCCCTGCTGGCGGTGACGATGGAGCGGTTCGCCTATCGCCCTCTGCGGGCCATGCCCCGGATTGCGGCGCTCATCACGGCCATCGGCGTCTCCTTCTTCCTGGAATACTTCGGGGGATTGCCCTTCGTTTTTACCAATAACTACATCACATACCCCCGTCCCTTTGAGGTGTTCGTTCTGAACGCCGACATGGTTCCCCCCGTCTGGCTGGGCATCCTGTGGGGAATGTGTGCCCTGGCCGCGATCGCGTACGGGGTTCTGAAAGTGATGGGGAATCGGGGGAACGCCCGGGCCCAGGCATGGCAGCGCAACCCTCTCCTTCAGTTCGGCATGCTCTTCGGTGGATTCCTGGGAGCCGCGCTCACCATCATCTGGCTGACCCCCCGGCTGATCCGCTCCCAGTTTGACCTGACCGCCTCCAACGCGATGCTCATCATTATGGGCATCTCGGTCATCCTGCTGGTGATCCTGCAGTACATCGTCCGGTACACTCGTATCGGTAAGGCCATGCGGGCCTCCGCCTATGATAAGCCCACTTCCCGGCTGATGGGGATCAACGTGGATATGGTCATCGCGGCCACTTTTGCCCTGGCCGGCAGTCTGGCAGGAGCGGGGGGTGTCCTCTATGCGACCGCCTACAACCGGATCCACCATCTGATGGGCATCATCCCCGGCCTGAAGGCCTTCGTCTCCGCCGTCATCGGCGGCATCGGCAGCATCCCCGGCGCCTTTGTCGGTGCGCTGATTATGGGACTGGTGGAAGTCCTCAGCGCCGGGTTCATCTCCTCGCCGATGCGGGATGCCGTCGCGTTCTCGCTGCTCATCATCGTCCTGCTGATCCGGCCGCAGGGCATCTTCGGCGAAGCGCCCGGCGAGAAGGTGTAACCGACGGTGGCCATCCTGAGGAGGCAACATGCGACAACTCCTGCGGAATACGAACTTCACCTTTATCGTGGGGGCCGTCCTGGTCTTCATCGTGGTCCAGGCCCTGATCAGCCTGGGCGTTCTGAACGCCTACTGGCAGGGCATTATCTTCTGGGGCGCGGCCATCACGATGGTCAGCCTGGGGCTCAACCTCATCTACGGCTTCAACGGGCAGTTCTCCCTGGGACAGTTTGGCTTCTACGCCATCGGGGCCTACGCCTCCGCCGACATCACCTTCCGCTGGGTCCGCTCTGACCCTTCCGCCCTGGTGGTGGTGATTTTCGGCTCCATCCTGGCCCTGGTCTTTATGCTGGGAATCAGCGCCTTTCTCCGCCGCTTCTACGGCGTCGCCACGTTGACCAAGTTCCTCTTCAACTTCCTGGCCGCCGTCCTGGGCTTCTTCCTGGCCGTGCAGTTCGTCAATCCAGCCATCGGCCAGGCCGTCTACCGGGCCCTGAACGGACTTCCCACCGGGATCAGCCAGCAGATTGTCTTCTTCCTGGCCCTGGTCGGCGGCGCCACACTGGCTGGCATCGTCAGTTACCTCTTCGGTATTCCGGTGCTGGAACTGGGCTCGGACTACTTCGGTATCGCCACTCTGGGATTCACCATCATCATCAAGGTCCTCCTGGATAACACGGATACCATCCTTCCCTTCCCGGAGATGAAAGGGGCCCGGGGGATGGTCGGCATCCCGAAGTGGACCACCTGGCCGTGGGTTTTCCTGTGCTTTATGGCGATCGTGCTGGTAATGCGAAACCTGCTTCACTCCTCCACCGGTCGGGCCATCCTCTCCGTGCGGGAGGACGAACGGGCGGCGGAACTGATGGGCATAGATACGGCTTCTCAGAAAATCCTGGCCTTCGTCGTCGGGAGCGTCTTCGCCGGCCTGGCGGGAGCCATCCGCGCCCACGACCTGGCCTTTCTCCATCCCACGATGTTCGGCTTTCTGCCGTCCTTCAACCCGCTCATCATCATCGTCTTCGGGGGACTGGGCAGTATGACGGGCACCGTCATCACGGGCTTCTTCTGGATTTTCCTCCTGGAAGGCCTGCTGCGGCTGTACCTTCCGGAAGGTTTTGAGAACTGGCGGTTCGTCGTCTACCCGCTGGTCCTGCTCATTATGATGCTCCTGCGGCCCCAGGGGCTGATGGGGCGGTATGAGATCGCCTTCCTGCGCCGCCCCCTGCCCCCGCTGCGGGTGAAGGGAACCCCACCAGCCCAGGAAGCGACTCCCAAAGCCGGGGAGGTGGCGGCATGAAGGGACGGCCTGAAAACCTGAGTCCGGAAGTAGAGGCCCGGCCCGTCGTCCTGGAGATTGATGGGTTGACGCACTACTTTGACAGCCTGCGGGCGGTCCACGACTTCTCGGTCACCATCAAAGAGGGGGAACTGGTGGGGCTGATCGGCCCCAACGGCGCCGGGAAGACCACCGTCTTCAACCTGATCACCGGCGTCTATCGGCCGACGGCGGGGAGCATCCGCTACAACGGCGTCCAACTGGTGGGCCTCCCTTCCCACGAGATCATCCAGATGGGCATCGCCCGCACGTTCCAGAACATCCGCCTCTTCTCCAACCTGACCGTTCTGGATAACGTCCTCATCGCCTACCACCCCCACTCCGGCTACGGGCTGACGGACTCCATCTTCCGTTCCCGTCGGTTCCGGGAGCGGGAGAAGGCGATGATTGAGCGCAGTCAGGAATTCCTGGAGATTTTCGGCCTGGCGGACCGCCAGAACGACATCGCCAGCAGCCTCCCCTACGGCCTCCAGCGGCGGCTGGAGATTGCCCGCGCGCTGGCCACCCAGCCCCGCCTGCTTCTGCTGGACGAACCGGCAGCGGGGATGAACCCCCAGGAGATTGACCAGTTGATGGAACTGATCCAGTTCATCCGGGAGCGCTTCCAGTTGACCATTTTCCTGGTGGAGCACCGGATGCGGTTGGTGATGAACATCTGCGAGTGGATCACGGTGATGGACTTCGGCGAGATTATCGCCCGGGGCAAGCCGGAGGAGGTCCGGGGCAACCCGCAGGTGATTGAGGCGTATCTGGGCCGCCAGGCCATTCGGTGAGGAGGACGCGATGGCGCTTTTAGAGGTGGAAGACCTGCATGTTTCCTACGGAGCGATTCGGGCGCTGCACGGCATTTCGTTCCACGTGGAGAAAGGGGAAATCGTCACCCTGATCGGCGCCAACGGGGCCGGGAAATCCACCACCCTGCGCACCATCTCCGGTCTCCTCCTGGCCGACCGGGGGAAAATCCTCTACGACGGGACGAACATCACCAACGTGGGCGCCGACCAGATTGTGCGGATGGGCATCGTCCAGGTGCCGGAAGGGCGCAAGATTTTCGCCCCGCTGACGGTGCGGGAGAATCTGGAGATAGGAGCCTTCACCCGGCGGGATAAGCGGGAAATTGAGGAAAGCATGGAGTTCGTCTTCAGCATTTTCCCCCGCCTGCGGGAGCGGGCGGAGCAGATGGGCGGTACCCTCTCCGGTGGGGAGCAGCAGATGCTGGCGGTGGCCCGCGCGCTGATGGCAAAGCCCCGCCTGCTGCTGATGGACGAGCCCTCTATGGGCCTGGCCCCCATCTTGGTGGAGGAAATCTTCAACATTATCCAGCGGATCAACCAGGAAGGGGTCACCATCCTGCTGGTGGAGCAGAATGCCCACATGGCCCTCTCGGTGGCCCATCGGGGGTACGTGCTGGAGACGGGCGTCATCCAGATGGAGGGGACGGCGGCGGAACTGCGGGATAACCCGCGCGTCCGGGAGGCCTACCTGGGCGGCGATTAGGGAATGTATCACCGCAGAGACGCCGGGAGCGCAGAGTTTTACTTTTGTAGGACAACTGCTCACAGTTGTCCTACAAGAAATTTGACAAAAGCAAAAAGCAGGGTATAATTTTCATTAACCGCATACCCGAACGCGTGGACCGGGACGAGTACCGGCCTGGGAAGGCTTCAGAGAGGGAGGACCGCAGGCTGAGAGCCCTCCCGCCGGACGGCCGGGAAAACCCCCCGGGAGCGGGCCCCGGAAAGGGGAAGAATCAGAAAAATCAGAAGAATCAGAAGAATCACAAGAATCAAAAGAATCGAGAATCAGAAGAACCGTTGATTCGCTGATTCTTTATTCTGCTGATTCTGTTGATTCTGTTGATTCTGCTGATTCTGCTGATTCTGCTGATTCTGCTGATTCTTCTAATTCTCCCCCCGAGTATGGGGCTCCGGGCAGGCCCGTTACAGCCTCAGAGGGCAGTCGGTGGACCTTCCGGCGCACCGGCTGAACCTGGGTGGAACCACGTGGGGAGGAAAAGCCCCCGCGCCCCAGGGCGCGGGGGCTTTTCCTTATCCCCTTGGTAACTGTTCAGCCTCACCCCTCCCCCAGCGGCTTCGCCGCTACCCCCTCCCCTCTCCTGACCTTTGGTCAGGAGAGGGGAGGGGGTGCCGCCGCAGGCGGCAGGGGTGGGGTGAGGAAGCCTGAAGAGTTACTCCCCTTGTATCCTTGTTTCCTTGTATCCTTTTTCCTAAAGGAGGAAAAATGTCCGAACACGCACAAAACGACCACCTGCTGCGCATCCGCCATTCGGCGTCGCACGTCATGGCCCAGGCCGTCCTGGAGAAATTCCCGGAGGCCAAACTGGCCATCGGCCCCGCCATTGAGACCGGCTTCTACTACGACTTTGACCTCCCCCGTCCGCTCACCCCGGAGGACCTGGCGGAGATTGAGGCCCGGATGCGGGAGATCATCGCCGAGGGGTACGACTTCGTCTACCAGGAGATCAGCGAGGAGGAAGCCCGCCGCCTCTTCGCCGACCAGCCCTACAAACTGGAACTGATAGAGGGCATCCTGGCGGGCGGCGTGGACGAAGACGGCAACCCCACCGCAGAGCGGCCCGTCCTCTCCATCTACCGCCACGGCCCCTTCGTGGACCTCTGTCGGGGACCGCACGTCGCCAACACCCGCGAGATCAACCCGGACGCGATCAAACTGCTCAGCGTGGCCGGGGCGTACTGGCGGGGGGACGAGCGGCGCCCGATGCTGCAGCGCATCTACGGCACTGCCTGGGAGACGCCCGAGGACCTGCAGGCCTACCTGGCCTGGCGGGAGGAGGTGGAGCGGCGGGACCACCGGCGGCTCATTAAGGAACTGGACCTCATCAGTTTCCACGAAGAGGGCGGCGCGGGACTGGCCTACTGGCACCCCAAAGGGGGCCGCATCCGCCAGATCATAGAGGACCACTGGCGTGCCCGACACCGGGAAGGCGGCTACGAAATCGTCTACACCCCCCACATCGGGCGCTCATGGCTCTGGGAGCAATCCGGACACCTCCAGTTCTACAAAGAGAACATGTACGCTCCCATAGAGATTGAGGGCGTCCAGTACTACCTGAAGCCGATGAACTGCCCCTTCCATATCCTCATCTACAAAAGCCGGACCCGTTCCTACCGGGACCTCCCGCTGCGCTGGGCCGAACTGGGGACGGTCTACCGCTTTGAGCGGAGCGGCGTCCTCCACGGCCTCCTGCGGGTGCGGGGCTTCACCCAGGACGACGCCCACATCTTCTGCACGCCGGAGCAGATAGAGGACGAAATCCTGGGGGTGCTGGATTTCAGCCTGAGCATTCTGCGGGACTTCGGCTTCACGGAGTACCAGATAGAACTGAGCGTGCGGGACCCCCGGACGCCGGAGAAGTACGCCGGAAGCAACGAAATGTGGGAGCAGGCGGAGCGGTCGCTGGTCAACGCACTGGAGGCCCGAAACCTCCCCTACAAACGCATGGAGGGGGAGGCCGTCTTCTACGGGCCCAAGATTGACATCAAAATCAAAGACGCGCTGGGCCGGGCATGGCAGTGCACGACCATCCAGTTTGACTTCAATCTCCCGGAGCGGTTTGACCTGACCTTCCGGGACCGCGACGGGCAGGAGCGACGGCCCTACATGGTCCACCGGGCACTGCTGGGGAGCATGGAACGGTTCTTCGGCGTCCTGGTGGAGCACTACGGGGGCGCGTTCCCGGTCTGGCTGGCGCCGGTGCAGGCGGTCGTCATCCCCATCGCGGACCGGCATGCGGACTACGCCTGGGACGTGGTGCGGCGACTCAAGGCGGCCGGCCTGCGGGTGGAGGTCAACGACTCCTCGGAACGGATGCAGGCCAAAATCCGCGACGCCCAGATAGAGAAAATCCCCTACATGCTGGTCGTGGGCGACCGGGAGATGCAGAACGGGGAGGTCAACCTGCGCCGCCGGGACGGGGAGGTGCCCGGCGCAATGTCGGTGGACGCGTTCATCGCGATGGCCCTGGAGGCCGTTCGGGAACGGCGGCTGCTGTAGGGGCAACCGCAAGGGGGGCAACCGCAAGGGTTCCCCCTACACCGCCTTTTGTAGGGGCAGGCCTTGCGCCTGCCCTGGGCAACCGCAAGGGGGGGCAACCGCAAGGGTTGCCCCTACAATTCCACCATCGCGCAGCCTGCGGGGGGCCATTCCGCCTCCAGACGCCCCCCCTCCAGCGGCCACGACGCGCCGCTCAGCAGGTCGGTGACGGCGGAGCGGGCCGTCGGCAGGCGCAGGGAGAACCGCCGCGCCGCGTGGACGTCCAGGTTGACCACCAGCGCCAGCCCCCCACCCTCCCGCTGCCGGACAACGGCCCATACCAGCGGGTCGGTGCTCTCCAGCAGGGCAAAGGTGGCGGGGTCGGGGTCGGCAATCAGGTCGGCATGGCGGGCGCGCGCGTCCAGCGTGCGGGCAATCCACTCCACCAGATTGGGCTCGTTCTCCCAGCCATAGGCCACAGCGCTGAAGAGGGCCAGCCGCTCCGGGGGATAGTCGGGCAGTTCCGCGCGCGTGAAATCCAGCCCGGTGTTGACCGGCACCGTCTCCGCCAGTTCCAGGCCGGAATGGCAGAAGGGGATGGCCGGGAGGATGCACCCCAGGGCCCAGGCCGTCCGGGCGGCAGCCAGCCCGCCGGGCCGGGCGGCGGCGCGGGGCGTGTTGTGGCTCTCCGGCCCGGCGAAGAACGGCAGCGGCAGGCCCGTCCGGGCCAGCGGGCGCAGAAGGCCGTCCACCAGATGCTCCGGTCGCCAGGCCGCCCACCAGTAGTTGCCGATGACCGCGTTGTACCCCTCCTCCACCAGCCCGTGGTCGTAGGAGAACGTCTCATCCCAGAAGGCGAACTCCGGATGGACGGCCCGGGCGGCCTCCACGATGCGCCGCTTCAGGTCGGGCGGGAGCGCGTGCCCCATATCTATCATCGCCCCGTCTATGCCGAACTCCCGGATGTAGTACGGGAGAATCTCCACAATCCGCCCCCAGAGGGGCTCCACCGCGTTCTCCGGTCGGGCCAGTCGGGCGTCGTACATCCGGACCGTGTTGTAGGCGATGTAGTTGAAGTCCGGGTGGTCGTAGAGGCGCAGGTAGGTGACGTCGGTCCAGGGCGGCTGGGGGTCATCCGGAGGCCAATCGGCGAAGGCGCCGGGGATGCGCACTCGCGTCCCGTCGGGCAGGACGCCGATCCAGCGGACGCCCTCTTTGTGGACGGACCCCGGCGGCGGGGGCGGGGTGAACATCTGCCGGTAGACGGGATGGGGCGGGATGAGGTCGGTCCGTTCCCCCCGGGCCACCCGTTCCTTGATGACGGCCAGTTCCTCCGGGGTGAAAATCGGCGCCCCATAGGCGTCTTCCCGCAGGTCGTCCGGCGCGCGGTCGGGAATGTCGGCCCGAATCCAGTAGAACCACTCCGGGTGCTCGGCGGCCCAGTCGGCATCCAGCGACGCGGTCCGCAGGGCAAACTCCACCACCACTCGCATCCCCAGATGGTGGGCCGCCTGGACGAAGGCGGCAAACTCCTCCTCCGGTTCCAGCCCCAGCGCAGGCTCCGCCAGCCGGTCGTCCAGCCGGTAGGGGTTGCGGATGGCGTAGACGGAGCCCAGATTCCCCTTGCGCCCGTCCACTCCGACGGCGGTCACGGGCAGGAGGTGGACGGTGTTGAAGCCCAGGGATCGCAGCATGGGGAGGAGGGCGATGGATTTCAGGAACGTGCCCGTCTCCTGCCAGCCATCGCCGATGGTCTCCAGGGAGAGATGACCGTCGCCGTCGTGGTCAAAGGCAGTGGTCGCCCGAACCAGAATGTTGTAAGTGACGGCCTGCCGGGACCAGGTCCCGTCGGCTCCCCGCAGCGGCGGCGCTGGCGGCTGATGCAGGATTTCCTCCACCCGCTCCAGGTAGAACCGGTAGGGGTTGACGGCCCGGCGGGTCGGCGGACCGGCGGGGTCCGCCCAGAGGCCGGGGACGGCGTAGGGAAAGTCCTCCCCTTTGCCCAGCGCTACGGCCTGGGCCAGTCGGTCGCGAAGAAGCAACAGGGGTTGCATAAACGGCGTGTCTCCTGAAGAGAATTCCAGAAACTCCGTATCACATTATCCTGTCCATCGGCCCATTGCAGGATAAATCCTGCGCTACGCCCGTAGCACAGGATTATGAACTTTAAAAAATTAACCCAGACATAAACCGGCATACTGACCACCTGACCCTTTGGGCTCACCCCTCCCCCCGGCCCCCTCCCCACTGCCGCTGCGCGGCGCGGGGAGGGGGAGAAATGAGGGGGTTTGGGGGCGGCGGCTTCGCCGCCGCCCCCAAACCCCACTCTCTTCCCCCCTTCTCTCCCCGCTGCGGGGAGAGAAGGGGGGCCAGG